>Ga0247611_10000010_pt1 | contig 318993 bp, 276 predicted proteins | sample 177DNAGHGhighgp2_FD_192422 | JGI IMG/M metagenome (GOLD analysis project Ga0247611, IMG submission 192422) | Sheep rumen microbial communities from Palmerston North, Manawatu-Wanganui, New Zealand - 1770 DNA GHGhigh gp2 | ecosystem: Host-associated > Mammals > Digestive system > Stomach >... | reverse complement strand
TAGCCACCCTCACCATTTATATAGGCGTTAACTACTTTCTTCTTAAACTCAAAAGAATATTTAGCCATAAAAATACCGACCTCCCAATCGTTAGATTTTGGGTCTAACTTTTGGGGGTCGGTACAATTCAAGCGGTTCTTTTTTTGCGTTTCAGTATAAGAATGTATGGGCGTTTTGCGTATAAAATCCGGCTGTAAAAAAATAAAGTTTTTGTATAGTTTATTTTAGATAAAAAATAAGTAATTATTTGACAAATCTTACAAATTTGCATACAATTATCTTAATGTATTGGTTGTTACAAGGAGTTAACGGGGTTATCTATGGTTGAAGATTATATTTCTAAAAAAGACAGGATCATTTCGACCGCGATAGAGATAATATGTGAGTCGGGTCTTTCTGCCCTGACAACCAGAAATATCGCAATTAAGGAGAACATGTCTGAGGCGCTTCTGTATAAGTATTACGGAGATGTCGATGAGGTTCTTCAGGATGTGATCGATTATTATTTTAAATTTGATAAAGGTATCAGAGCTACAGTTACGGCTAAGAATGTAAGCTATGTCGAGAAGATCAAGGCTTACTTTGATTCTTATGCTGTTTATTATGATAATTACTATGCTCTGGCCGTGATAATGCTTAATTATGAAGAGCTTCTGCATAATATGAGTACCAGGGAGAAGGTCACAGAGGGAATACTTGAGAGAAAGAAGTATGTATGTGATCTTTTTGAGAATGCTATCAAGAACAACGAGATCAGGGATGATCTTACAAGTGATGAGCTGAGCCTTATGGTAACAGGTATCATGATGCAGGTCACATTAAGCAGAAGGCTGGTTTATAACAAAAATACGTTACAGTCTGAGCTGAATGAAAGTATTGATAAATTACTTAACATTCTTAAGTCAGAATAGATGGAGGTATGGTGATGAAAGTATTAGTAGCTGAGGATGATATGGCGAGCGGAAAGTTCCTTACCAAGCTGCTTTCCAAGTATGGACAGGTGGATCTGGCTAGAGACGGTATCGAGGCTGTAGACAATTTTGTTAAGGCAGCATCTGAGAATAGTAAATATGACCTTGTGTGTCTGGATATAATGATGCCGAAGATTGATGGATACAAGGCGCTTGAATCTATCAGAAATGCAGAGCGAAAGCTGGGTATCCCGAGGATATCACGCTGTAAGATAATTATGATCAGTGCGCTGGATGAAGGCTTTGATTCTTCTTACGCAAGTGATGATTACGATGAATATATCTGCAAGCCTATTGACATAGTTAAATTTGATAATATTATCAGGAAAATGGGCTTTTTTGACTAAAGATCAACCCTGAATAACTTTCGGTTTTACCGGTTATTTGGGGTGTTTTATTTATAGGACCGGTTTATGGATATTTTTGATTTTATGAGAGCTGAAAAGAACAAGGGCGATTCGCCGCTTGCTAGAAGAATGAGGCCGCAGAAGCTTGAAGATATAGTCGGGCAGGAGCATATACTTGCCAAGGACAGGCTTCTTTATAGGATCATCAAGGCTGACAAACTGAGCTCCATCATTTTATACGGACCTCCGGGGACCGGTAAGACGAGTCTGGCGAAGGTTATAGCGAATACAACCAGTGCAAATTTTAAAGAGATAAATGCAACCACCTCCGGCAAGAAGGATATGGAGGAGATTGTTTCGAAAGCCAAGGATGACCTTCGCATGTTCGACAGGAAAACTATACTTTTTGTGGACGAGATCCACAGATTTAACAAAGCGCAGCAGGATTATCTGCTCCCGTATGTAGAGGATGGTACTGTTATTCTTATCGGAGCAACTACGGAGAATCCGTATTTTGAAGTGAATGGTGCGCTTTTGTCACGTTCAAATATATTTGAGCTTAAGCCCCTTGCCAAAGAGGATATCAAGAAGCTTATCAGAAATGCCGTATACGACGAGAGAGGAATGGCTTCATATGATGCCGAGATCACTGAGGAAGCGGTTGATTTCCTTGCCGATATGGCTGAGGGCGATGCGAGACATGCACTGAATGCAGTTGAGCTCGGAGTACTTTCTACAGAGCGTGACGAGAAGACAGGCAAGATACTTATCGATCTTAAGGTGGCGGAGGAATGCGTCCAGAGAAGAAAGATAAGATACGATAAAGAAGGCGATAATCATTATGATATAATCTCTGCATTCATCAAATCGATGAGGGGCTCTGACCCGGATGCAGCAGTTTTCTATCTTGCGAAAATGATATATGCAGGAGAAAGCGAGAGATTCATCGCGAGAAGGATAATGATATGCGCCTGCGAGGATGTGGGAAATGCAGACCCGAACGCCATAGTTGTTGCCAGTGCCTGCGCACAGGCGGTTGAAAGGGTAGGGTATCCGGAATCGCAGATCATCCTTGCTCATGCAGCAACCTATGTTGCGACTGCTCCGAAGAGTAATTCAGTGGTAAATGCTATTTTCAGCGCAATGGATGCCGTTAAAAAGTATGGCAATACAGAGGTTCCGGATCATCTTAAGGATGCTCATTATAAGGGTGCAAAGGATCTGGGACATACCGGATATAAATATGCTCACGACTATCCAAATCATTATGTCGAGCAGCAGTATCTTCCGGATAACCTCGTGAATGAGCAGTTTTATATACCTTCGGATAACGGATATGAGAAGAATATCACCGAATGGTTCAAGAAGATAAAAGGTAAGAAGGACGAATAACAATGCCAAAAAGAATACTAGCATGGATAACTCTTCTCATAATAGTCGGACTGATAATAGCTATGATAGTTTCGGCTATACTCGGAAATGGATATTTTCTCGGATTCATGTTCGCGGCTATAGCTTTTCCGGTTGTGATATATGTTATAGTTTGGATAAGAAATCTGATCAAGAAATATCACCCTGAGCTTGAAGAAGAGCGTGCGGAAGATAGTGCAGCTGATAAGGGCTCAGAAGAATAAAACCAAAGGTGAAGGATATGGCAGGGAAGTTTTTTAAAAGATTAGGCTTTTTTACGGCGGCAGGCGCTTTATTTACAGTGCTTGAAAGTAAAAGAGAGTTAAGAAATATCAAGAAGAAATATATTAGACTTTGTTCGGATAAGTCAACCAAAAGCAAGCCTGTAAGGCTTGCTTTTATTGCTGATTTTCATGAGGCGATGGAGGGAAGACTTAACCGCTCGATAACAAGACTTATCGAAAATGAAGGGCCGGATGCGATCATTATAGGTGGAGATATGATCAACGGCTATGAGGATGATGAAATTAGACCAGCAGTGACCTTAATGAGAGCACTCAGTGATATAGCCCCTGTTTATATGGCTCCGGGCAATCATGAGAAAAAGGCTGAACTTAAGGTTTATCAGAATAAAGAGCTTTTTGACAGCTTTATAGATGGTATCAGTGACTATGATGATATTCATTATCTGAGTAATGAGAAGGTAAAGCTCTGTTACAAGGACAGAACTATAAATATCTACGGACTTGATCTTGATCTGGAATATTATAAGAGAGGCAAAAAGGTCTCTGTCGGTAAGGAGAAGCTTAACGAATACTTAGGAGAGGCAGGAGGGGAATATAACATTCTGATCGCTCACAATCCGGAGTATTTTGAGGATTACGCCGAATGGGGAGCGGATCTAACGCTTTCCGGTCATTTCCACGGAGGACTTGTAAATATTCCTCTGATCGGAGGACTTATATCTCCGAGGTTAAAGGTACTTCCGGAGTATACAAAGGGGTTGTACTACAGTAAGAAGCATCCTGACAGGAAGATGTATCTTACGAGCGGACTTGGACAGCATTCTGTGAAGGTTAAGATCAATAATATACCGGAGATCATAATCATAGATCTGATATAAAACAGGATCAGACTTTGTAAAGGTATGATAAAGGTTCGAGTTATTTTATATGTTGGGGAAATACTGTATGGAAGACATCAAAGAGGGAAATATTTCCGGATTGACAGTTGAAAAAGCAGATGGTCAGGAGCCTGCGGCTGAAAAGGCAGATGCTAAAGAGCCTGCGGCTGAAAAGGCAGACACTCTTGAGCCTTATGTCGACAGGGCTGCTTTTGATATGGTCAAAAAGAAAAAGCATATATTCAGAAATGCTGTAGTAATTGCTGCTGCAGTACTTCTTCTCGGATACGGCGTGATGACATTTCTGGCATACAGATATTTTCCTATGGGCATCAGGATAAACGGAAAGGACTATTCTTTCAGAAGCTATGAGGATACTCTGAAGGAGCTTGACGCACCATATCAGGATTACGAGCTGAAGCTGCATTTCAGAAATGGAGACGTAACGCTTTCTTCGGAGGATATGGGCTTTAAGGCAACTGTGGAGGAGGACCTGAAGGCTTTAAGAGATGATATAAATCCGTTTTTCTGGTTCGGATATCTCTGGACCAGAGAGAAGACTGTGGATGTTGTTATAAGCTATGACAAGGATAAGCTTAAAGCGTCGCTTGATGAGTGCAGCCAGATGAAACCGGAGAATATGAAGGAACCGGAGAATCCGACGCTTATCTTTAATGAAAGAACGAACCGGGTTGAGGCGGTTCCGGGCGACAAGGGTACAAAGCTTGATACGGAAATGGTTTATGATATCGCCTGTGAAAAGGCTGCGGCTATGGAAGGCTATTTCGATGTAAAGAACAGCGAATGCTATGTTGAACCGGAATATACCGTGGATTCAGGTACGGTAAGCTTTGCGGTAGAGAAGGCCAACAGCTATATAGATACAAAGATCGGTATAATGTATGCTGATCATACGATCTATGTTGAGCCGAAGGATATATACAAAATGCTTCAGATCTATGATGACTATGATGTACAGGTCATCAGAAGAAATGTAGAAAAATATGTTATAGAATTTTCAAGGAAGTATGATACTTTCGATAAATACAGAGATTTCCGCACCCACGACGGAAAGATTTATAAGGCGAAGGGTGAGGAGTATGGCTTCAAGCTCGATATCGAGAAGGAGACCGAACTGCTTTATATCGATGTTGTCCACAGGATAGACGTCGAAAGAAAGCCGGAGTTCATTCATAAGGCATACGCCTATGACAAGTATGGAAATGATATCGGCGGCAATTATGCGGAAGTGGATCTCACGAATCAGAAGGTATATCTCTATCTGGACGGAGAGCTGGCCATGGAATGTGACTGTGTTTCCGGAAATATGGCTGAAGATCATGGTACTCCGGGCGGACTCTTCAAGATCGACGGAATGGCTTATGATGTAGTGCTCCGCGGCGACGATTATGCATCGCCTGTATTATACTGGATGCCGTTTAATGGAGGCATCGGCTTCCATGATGCTACATGGAGAACATATTTCGGCGGTGATATTTATAAGAAAAACGGTTCTCACGGCTGTATCAATATGCCGCTTGAGAATGCCAGATTCCTTTTTGAGAAGGTCGAGAGAGGCTTTCCTGTTATCTGTTACTGGGAGGAGGATCTGCTGAAATGAAAAAAACAGAATATGAAGAACTGATCGAAAGATCGGTTGATCTTATAAAAAGTAATGTAGAAAAAACGCTTCCGAGCTTTAGCTTTTATACCGGTATAGTTCTTGGTTCAGGGCTAGGGGAGCTTGCAGAGAAGGTCGAAAACGCTGTAAGTATATCATTCAGGGATATTCCTGGACTTGCAGTTTCTACAGTGGAAGGACATAAGGGAGCATTTGTTATAGGCAGGCTCTATAATAAAAATGTAATCCTTATGCAGGGCAGGGTTCATTTTTATGAAGGCTATGAAATGCAGCTTGTCGTGCTTCCGATAAGGATAATGGCAAGGCTTGGCATAAAACATCTGCTTCTTACCAACTCGGCCGGAGGAATTGGCGAAGAAAATGTACCGGGAAGCTTTATGGTGCTGACGGATCATATATCTTCATTTGTTCCTTCTCCGCTGATAGGAGAGAATTATGAGAAGTTTGGGCCAAGATTCCCTGATATGTCAGAAATATATAACCACGATATAGCAGAAAAGATATATAATAAGGGAAATGAGTCAGGACTTAAGGTAACGAAGGGAGTTTATCTGCAGACGACCGGACCTCAGTATGAAACACCGACAGAGATACGTTTCTATAAAATGATAGGCGCTGATGCAATCGGAATGAGTACAGCGGTTGAGGCTATCACTGCAAGACATGCCGGTGTTACAGTAAACGGTATCTCCTGCATAACAAATTTTGCCGCAGGTCTTTCCGATACAAAGCTTTCCCATGAAGAGGTAAAAAATGCTGCGGACAGAGTATCGGATGATTTTAAAAAGCTGGTAAGGATATACCTTGAAGAAGTCTTATGATGAATTAAAAGACGCTTAGTATACATCAGAATATATATTACATAAATAAAGGACTGGAAAATATGAACAGAACACAATTCAGACAACTTGTAGACTCTCAGGTGCTTGTGCTGGACGGCGCAACAGGAAGTAATCTTATGGATGCAGGCATGCCTCTCGGCGTCTGCCCGGAGAAATGGATACTTGAGCATCCGGATAAGCTTATAGCGCTTCAGACTGCATTTATCGAAGCAGGCTCGAATATAGTATATGCGCCTACATTTACATGCAACAGGATAAAGCTTGCGGAGTATCATCTTGAGGATGAAACCGTAAGAATGAATAAGGCGCTTGTTGCGCTTTCGAAGGATGTTGTTGCAAGAAACTTCCACAGAGGATATGTTGCCGGAGATATGACAATGACCGGAAAGCAGCTTTATCCTATGGGAGATCTTCATTTTGAGGAGCTTGTTGATGTATATAAGGAGCAGGCAACTGCACTCAGTGAGGCAGGCTCTGATCTTATAGTTGTCGAAACTATGATGAGTCTTCAGGAGACAAGAGCAGCTCTTATCGCTATAAGGGAAGCATGCCCTGAAATGCCTGTTATCATAAGTATGACATTTAATGAGGACGGACGTACTCTTTTCGGAACTCCTCCTGAAGTAGCGATAACAGTTCTTCAGGGACTCGGAGCAGATGCAGTCGGAATAAACTGTTCGACAGGTCCGGAGGAAATGATACCGCTCGTTAAGAAGATGAAAGAATACGCAAATATTCCGGTATTTGCAAAGCCGAACGCAGGAATGCCGGAGCTTGTTGACGGACGTTCTGTTTATAAGATGAAGCCGGACTATTTTGCTGAATATGCAAGAAAGCTTGTATACGCAGGAGCTTCATTTGTCGGAGGCTGCTGCGGTTCAAACTGCAGACATATAGAGAAGCTTAAGGTTGCAGTCAGAAATATCGAGAGACCTGAGGTGAGCGAGACACGTCACAGAACGCTTTGCTCAGAGAGAAGACTTCTGGATATACCTCTTGACGGACCGTTCCTTGTGGTCGGTGAAAGGATCAATCCTACCGGTAAGAAGAAGCTTCAGGAAGAGCTTCGCGCAGGAAAGCTGGATATGGTGGCTGATATGGCTGTATCGCAGGAGAAGTACGGTGCAGCGGTTCTTGATATCAACATGGGCGTCAACGGTATCGACGAAGAGGAAATGATGAAGAAGGCTATCTATGAGGTAACTTCTCTTACAGACCTTCCGCTTTGTATTGATTCTAGCTACGTAAATGTTGTTGAAGCGGCTCTTCGTATATATCCGGGCAAGGCTCTTATCAATTCGGTTTCTCTTGAAGAGAAGAAGTGCAGACCGCTCTTTAAGCTGGCTAAGAAATACGGCGCTATGTGTATACTTCTTCCGCTTTCAGATAAGGGACTTCCTGAAACTCTTGAGGAGAAGAAGGAAAATGTCAGAGAGCTTGTAAGGATAGCGCTTGAAGAAGGTCTTTCAATGGAAGATCTTGTGGTGGACGGACTTGTTTCAACAGTAGGCGCTATCAAGGAAGCGGGCCTTATGACTCTTGATACCATCAGGTTCTGCCATGATGAGTTGAAGCTTCCTACAATATGCGGACTTTCAAATATCTCCTTCGGTCTTCCGGAGCGTATAAATATAAATGCGGCATTTCTTACCATGGCGATCGCAAACGGACTTACTATGGCTATAGCAAATCCTGGACAGGATCAGCTCGTTAATGCTGCTTATGCTTCTGACCTCCTTCTAAATAAGCCGGAGGCAGATAATATATATGTTTCAAATATCAGACATTTAAATACTGATGTACCGCAGGGGGCAGTTAAGACAAGTGCTCCGAGCGGAGACAGTAAGAATGCGGGCAGCGGAGAAGCTGCCGGTTCACCGGTTTTTCAGTGTGTGATAAACGGCAATAAAAGACAGATAGTAGATGAAGTAAAGAAGAGCCTTCAGAGCGGAGCGGCTCCAAAGGATATCATAGATAATGATCTTATCCCGGCAATCAACAGAGTCGGAGAGCTTTTTGAGCAGAAGAAATTCTTCCTTCCGCAGCTTATTTCCGGAGCAAATGCGATGGATGAGGCTATTGGATATCTGACACCATTACTTAATACAGAGGCGGCAGGCGAGAAGAAGGGAACAGTTGTCTTTGCGTCGGTTGAGGGCGATATCCATGAGATCGGTAAGAATCTCTGTGTACTTATGCTCAAGAACTACGGCTATGATGTTATAGACCTTGGCAAGGATGTTCCTAAGGAAGCTATAATCGAAGCAGCAGAGAAGCATAATGCAGATATCATCGGACTGTCGGCACTCATGACTACTACGATGATGAAGATGAAAGAGGTCATCGAATTTGCTCACGAGAAGGGTATAAGAGCAAAGGTCATCATAGGCGGTGCCGTGATCACAGAGAGCTTCGCGGAGGAGATCAAGGCTGACGGATATTCAAGGGATGCAAATGAATGCGTAAGACTTGTCCAGAGGCTTCTCGGACATGAATAAAAAAGGCACAATCCGGCATAACGGTGCGGAACAATACAGCTGTGTTTTTTATTGACATTGATACAGGAAATAACTATAATTAATGAATATACTTAGCAAAAGTTGAAAGGTGGATTTAATATGAAGACGAAGGTTTTATCTCTGCTGGTTGATAATACATCAGGCGTTTTAAGCAGGGTCTCAGGAATGTTCAGTCGTCGTGGATATAATATAGACAGCCTGTCAGTAGGTGTGACTGAAAACCCTAAATATTCAAGAATGACAGTTGCAGTAAGCGGTGATGACCGTATACTCAGCCAGATCAAGAAGCAGCTCAATAAGCTTGAGGATGTTGTTGAGATAACAGAACTTGAGGATGGCTCATCAGTTTGCCGTGAGCTTGTGCTTGTTAAGGTTAAGGCTGATATAGCCGAGAGACAGCAGATCATTTCTGTTGCAAATGTTTTCAGAGCCAGCATCGTTGATGTATCACCTGATTCGCTTATGATAGAGCTTACAGGTAATTCAAGCAAGATCGAGGCATTCATCAATCTTTTAAATGGATTTACCATTCAGGAATTCGTAAGAACAGGTCTTACAGGTCTTGTTCGTGGTAATTAAGTGATTTAGGCGGCGGATGACTTCGCCGCCATGTTTTTTATAGGAGGGATTATAACTATGATAAGGTATTCAAATGTCTTTGATAACAGCAATATGCTGCTTATCGAACAGGATGGAGCATATTTTGTATACGAGCATCAGATGGACAGGTCGAATTCGGCTATGTCAGCTGCAAATGCTTATTTCATGAGAGAGATGAACGTAAAGAAACGTCAGGTTCTTGTACAGCTGAATGGGACAGCTGTCAGAATGCAGGCGGGAGCTATGCAGTGGATGACCGGAAATATCAGCATGAGGACGGGGCTGAATGTTGGTAATTTCATCGGAAAAGCCATCAAGGCTAAGGTTACAGGCGAATCACTCACAAAACCTATTTACGAAGGTGCAGGATGTATAATGCTTGAACCGACCTATAACCATATCCTTATAGAAAATGTCGCAAACTGGGGCCCGGCAGGCGTTGTACTTGATGATGGTCTTTTCCTTGCCTGCGATGAGAGTGTTGAGGAGAAGGTTGTTGCAAGAACAAATCTTTCATCTGCGGTATTCGGCGGTGAAGGTCTCTTTAACCTTTCGCTCAGAGGACAGGGCTTTGCAGCTCTTGAATCACCGGTACCTAGAGAAGAGCTTTTTGTATTTGATCTTGATAATGATGTACTTAAGATAGATGGAAATATGGCGATCGCATGGTCGGCTTCACTTAACTTCTCGGTTGAGAAGACTTCAAAGTCGCTCATCGGATCTGCCATCAGTAAAGAAGGTCTCGTAAATGTATACAGAGGAACAGGCAGAGTCATGATGGCTCCTACACTTCCTGGTGCACTTAATATGTTTGACCATAACGGACCTGAGCAGACCACATCGAACGCTCATCCATTATCATCTCTTGGTAATTAAACTTAAAGTAATCGGAGTCGATCGAAGTGAATCATTTAGAGGCACAGTCATATATAATGCCGTTTATTGAAGGCAAGCTTCCTGAGAATAAGAATGAGGATTTCTTCATTCATATGAACAGCTGTCCGAAATGTCGTGAGGAGCTGGAAATATATTATACGCTTATCGTCGGAATGAAGCAGATCGATAATAAGCAGGAGGTTGCTACTGACTTCAGTGCGGATCTTGATAGAAATTTAAAAAAACTCGAACATAAATATAGAGGACGCAGGAGAATACGTTTTTCGGCGTTCTCTATTGTGATGGTTTCTTTGATCTTCTTCATCGCAGCATTCTACGGAAGGGCGCTCAGCAGCGTTTATGATTTTGAACAGAAGAAGAAGCTGTCATCTCAGGGACAGTATTATTTCAGCAGGGAGCTTTCCAAGGAGCTGCTGATCGGTGATAAGGACCGCGTGAAGGAAAGTGAAGAGATCACGGCGGAGCCTGAGATAACATTTTTCATGAAGATATATAACTATGATGATATAACCGACAGCGACGCTCTCACTCATAAGGTCGGCAAAGAGATCTATGATGAGAGAGAGGAAACGGAAGACACAGAAGAAAGCAGTGAGGAGAAGGCGGATGAATAAGATTCTCTTGATTGACGGAAACAGCATAATGAACAGGGGGTATTACGGACTCCCTGAAATGACGAACAGTAAGGGACTGCATACAAATGCCGTGCTGGGCTTTCTGAATATCATTTTCAGGATAATTGATGAGGAAAAGCCGGGGTATATGGCAGTTGCATTTGACCTTCATGCACCTACCTTCAGGCATGAGATGTTTAAGGAATATAAGGGTACGAGAAAATCAATGGATCCTGAGCTCAGGGAGCAGTTCCCTGTAGTTAAAAAGCTGCTCCGTGCGATGAATGTGACTATCATCGAGCAGGAGGGCATCGAGGCTGACGATATTCTCGGAACCATGTCTGTAAATGCCGAGAAGGCCGGTTACAGCGTAACTGTACTTTCCGGAGACAGAGACCTTCTGCAGCTTGCAACGGATAAGGTGCTTATAAGGATACCGAAGACCAAGGGCGGAAAGACAACGATCGAGGATTATTACGAGAAGGATGTCCTTGAAACATACAAGGTTACTCCTCATGAATTTATAGATCTTAAGGGACTTATGGGTGATAACTCGGATAATATTCCGGGAGTTCCGAAGATTGGACCGAAGACCGCCGAGGGACTGATCACAAAGTATCATTCGATCGAAAAGCTGTATGAGGATATTGCAGCCTTAAAAGAAGGTGCGGTCAAGAATAATCTTATAGAGTTTAAGGATCAGGCGTTTCTGTCAAAGGTGCTTGCAACCATTAAGACTGACTGCAAGCTTGGCGTAGAGCTTGCTGAGACAGAGATCTCTGATGAAAAGCTTTTTACAACAGAGGCTTATGACATTTTAAATGAGCTTGAATTAAAGAGCTTTCTTAAAAGATTTGAATTTAAGAAGGGTGGAAGCAGTGCCAAGGCGGAGTTAAAGACGGTTACTGTATCCGGTGATGAGGGAGCAGGAAGCGTTCTTGAGGCTGCAGAAAAATGCGGCGCAGCAGGCTTTAGTCCGGTATATGATGAAGATACGAATACTATTATCGCAGCTGCTGTCGGAACTGCAGAAGCGGTATTTATTGTAAAAAATACAGATATTAAGGCACTTTACCGTGCACTGATAGATAGAAAGATATCGCTAAGCTTCATCAGCTTAAAGGAACATATCGATACTCTTGGCATACTTCTTGAGGATTATGCATTTGATATAAGCGTTGCGGCATATATCTTAAATCCTCTCAGAAATGGTTATGAATATAATGATATCGCAAGAGATTACTGCGACAGGATATTTGAGAGCAGGAAGGAGCTGATCGATAAGACAAGTATCAATCTTTTCTCTCTTGAGACAGAAAATGTTGTGAGATATCTTTCGTATGAAGCATTTACGGCTTATCATGCATTTTCGGCTGTTAAGGCAGAGCTTTCAGCTTCCGAAAAGCTGCTCGGACTGTATAGTGATATAGAATATCCTCTTATTTTCGTTTTAAATGATATGGAAAAGTCCGGTATAAGAATAGACGCCGAGAGCTTAAAGAGCTACGGTGATGAGCTGGGCGAGAGGATAAATGTACTTAAAAAAGATATTTACGGCTATGCCGGTGAGGAATTTAATATAAACTCAACCAAAAAGCTTGGAGAGATACTTTTTGAGAAGCTTGGACTTACGAGCGGTAAGAAGACTAAAACAGGATATTCGACAAATGTTGATGTCCTTACCAAGCTTAAGGACGAGCATCCGATAATCCCGGCGATACTTGAATACAGACAGCTTACAAAGCTTCTTTCAACTTATGTTGAGGGGCTTCTCGGATATATAAGAAATGACGGAAGGATACACAGTCATTTCAACCAGACTGTAACTGCTACCGGAAGGATCAGCAGTACTGAGCCGAACCTTCAGAATATACCTATGAGGAGCGGCATCGGAAGAGAGATGAGAAAGTCCTTTGTTCCAAAGGAAGGCTATGTATTTGTTGATGCCGATTATTCGCAGATCGAGCTTAAATGTATGGCACATCTTTCCAAGGATGAAAAGCTGATAGAAGCCTTCAGAGAAGGAAAGGATATACATACAATGACTGCTTCCAGGGTATTTAATGTACCGAAGGAAGAGGTGGATCCTGATATGAGAAGAAAGGCCAAGGCGGTAAACTTTGGCATCATTTACGGCATCAGCTCATTCGGACTCGGACAGGATCTGGATATCTCAAGAAAAGAAGCACAGGAATATATTGATAAATATTTTGAATCTTATCCGGGAGTTAAGAAATTCCTTGATGAGACGGTTGAAAATGCCAGGAAGAACGGATATGTTTCAACCATGTTCGGAAGGGTGAGACCTGTTCCGGAGCTTAAGTCATCTAATTTCATGCAGAGAAGCTTCGGTGAAAGGATCGCCATGAATTCACCGATTCAGGGAACCGCGGCCGATATCATCAAGGTTGCGATGATAAGAGTCTACAGGGAATTAAAGAAGCAGGGACTTAAGTCAAAGCTTATACTTCAGATACACGATGAACTGCTGATAGAAACTTCACCGGATGAACTGAACATAGTTAAGGAAATCCTTAAAAATGAGATGGAAAATGCAGTCAGCCTTGATGTAAGTCTTACTGCAGATGTTCACGAAGGGACCAGTCTTTATGATGCAAAATGATCATTTTAAAGTAATAGGTATCACCGGCGGTATAGGCTCCGGCAAAAGCAGGGTTCTTGAGTACCTTTCTGAGAAGGAAGGCTGCTATATTCTTGAGTCTGATAAGCTTGCCCACAGGCTGATGTCAAAGGAATGCGAAGCATATGATGCGGTAGTTGCAGAGTTCGGCAGGGGTATCCTTTCTGAAGAGACAGGAGAGATCGACAGAAGGAAGCTCGGCGGCATTGTATTTAACGATAATGGAAAACTGCAGAAGCTTAATGATATCGTTCATCCGATAGTTAAGAAAAAGATACTTTCCATGATAGATGATGCTTCGAAAGGCATACTCTTAAATGACAGAGGAGAGAAGATAAATCTTTTTATAATCGAAGCAGCGGTGCTTATCGAAGACGGTTATTCAAAGATCTGCGATGCGATATGCTATATCCATACCGATACAGAGGTAAGGATTAAGAGGCTCGGTGCATCGCGCGGGCTCAGCAGGGAGAAAAGCCTCTCAGTTATAAACAGCCAGAGCTCAGATGAATTTTACAGGGAAAACTCTGATTACATCATAGATAATTCCTCTTCATTTGAGGATACTATACCCGGAATTGACAGTATGCTTTTAAATCTAAAGATGCAAAAACCAGAGTAAGAAGGAGAACGTCCAAAAACGGCTGACACATTAAAATGTAAGAGAATGTAAGAAGCTGTAAGTTATTGTAAGATATTACATTTTATGTTGATTTACAACATAAAAGCTGTATAATAGGGTAAGAAGTGTAAATATGCCTGCAGGGCTTATTCAGGGGTTTAGATATGGGGTCTAAAGAGTTTATAAATGCTACAACTTATAGACTATATGTAATGCACGTATTTGTTTATCTGTGTGCTGTTCTTTATACTGTCTTTACAAAAGCAGCCGGTACCACAAAGGATATGACGCCTATTGTGGCTCTTTGTGTTGTTTACAGTGTCAGTCTTTTACTTGATGTCATTATAATTCGAAGAGAAGCTGCATTAAAGAAGGCGATGATCACTAAGATCTTTCTGGAAATGGGTGCTTTGGCCGGCGTGAGTCTTGTATTTAAGTTTGACATAGCGGTGGCAGTAGCAGTTCTTCTGGTTCAGATGTTCCTTTACCTTGAACTTCTTGTTTTTGATATTACAGATGATACATTTGTACTTTTTGTAAAAAAGGTTGTCGGCGGACTCATCATTACTTTGTCTGTTTTTGCTGTAATGGGTCTTAGTGTAGATACCTATCATATCATCATGAGTGTTTTATGTGCTGTAATGATGGTGGTGATATGCATAGTAATTTCGGATTACACTCACGGAACTGTTGCATATTATGACAAGATAGTCGGAACTCTTGATTCAAATAATGAGAATCTTCTCAAGGAAAATGCAAATCTCAGAACCTATCAGGAGAAGGTTCATCATGTAAATAATGAGATCAATTTCCAGAAGATCAACCTTGCCAAGGCCAACAGTGACCTGAAGGCTCTTAATTCAGATATCGAAACTCTTGTAAATATCATGAAGAATGTATCACTTACAAGAGATGTTGAGGAGTGTATGGATATACTTCTCAGTCAGATAATGGATGACAGAAAGCCTGATATATGTGCATTCTACATCAAGGAGAATGCATTTATCGATAATGAAGCATATAAGAAGGTAAAGGTTGCGCAAGATGGAAGAAACAGTGCACCTGCATCAAATCTTGCTTCAGAAAAGCTTTTCAATCTCTGTATTGCTGAGATTTTTGAAACTGCAGCAAGCAGAGAAGATAATTCGTATTTCCCTCTTATAGTTGACGGTAATAAGACAGAATTCTGTCCGGATTATGATCTGAATATGCATAACCTTTTCGCATTTCCGGCTTATCTTGCGAATGAGATCTACGGCGTTCTTGTGGTAGGTGACAGGAGTGACAACTTTTTTGATAATGGATATACATTCTATGAATCGGCGGTTGTAAACCTTTCAGCCGCACTCGGTAATATCAGATTCTATCTCAAGATGCAGGATATGGCGAGAAGAGACGGTCTTACCGGTATTTATAACAGGGCTTATTTCAATGAGATTTATCATACTGTCGAGAAAGAGACCGAAGAGAATAATACAAATCTTTCAGTTGCGATGCTCGATATAGATAAATTTAAGAGTGTTAATGATACCTACGGACATCTTGCAGGCGATGCTGTCATCAAGATGGTCGCAAATGTTATCCACCAGTATGCTCACGAGTATTCTGGTACAGCCTGCAGATATGGTGGAGAGGAATTCGTGCTTATACTTCCTGGCAGATCTGTTGATGAGGCATATGATATCATGCGCAAGGCTCATAAGACTATCAGAAACACTGTCGTTAATTTTGAACAGTATGAGATACATGTAAACACCAGTGTCGGATTATCATCATATCCGGCAACAAGACAGAATGTTAATGAACTTCTCAACAGATCCGATGAGGCAATGTACTATGCCAAGGAACATGGAAGAGGAGCAGTTATCATTGATGGCAGGGAAGAGGAAACCCTTGCCATGAAAAAAGATTATGACATTTCTTAGCGCTGGGAATACTGCATTTTTTTGAGGGGAAATGCGGTATTTTTCAGTGAGTATAAAAATATATTTTCGGAAGATAAAAACAAATCTATTTTTGAAAAAGGAGAAAGAAATGAAGATTTTGGTAATCAATGCCGGATCGACAACACTTAAATATCAATTGATCGATTCGGACAATGAATCAGTTATCGCAAAGGGACTGTGCGAGAGAATAGGCGGTACCGGACAGATAAGCTACAACAAGAAGGACGGAAGTAAGGGAAGTGAGACAGTAGAGCTTCCTGATCATGGAGTTGCATTAAAGCTTGTTATAGATCGTATGACTGATCCTGAATTCGGCGTTATTGGCAGCCTTTCAGAGATCGGAGCTGTAGGACACAGAGTTGTTCACGGTGGAGAAAGCTTCTCATCTTCAGTACTTGTAACTGATGAGGTACTTGCAGAGATCGATAAGTGCAGCGATCTTGCACCTCTTCATAATCCTGCAAATATCCTTGGTATCAGAGCATGTATGTCACTTATGCCGGGTGTTCCTAATGTTGCAGTATTTGATACAGCATTCCATCAGACAATGCCTGAGAAGGCTTATATGTACGGCCTTCCATATGAATACTATGAGAAGTATAAGGTAAGACGATACGGCTTCCATGGCACAAGCCACAGCTTTGTAAGTAAGAAAACCATAGAGCTTCTCGGCAAGCCTGTAGAAGATACAAAGGTTATCGTATGCCACCTTGGCGGAGGAGCAAGCTTCTCTGCAGTAGTTGGAGGAAAGTCTGTTGATACATCAATGGGTATGACTCCTCTTGAAGGCATCCTTATGGGTACAAGATCAGGAAATATCGACCCTGCCATCATCGAATATATCGCAGGCAAGGAGAACAAGTCACTTTCTGAGATAATGAATGAGCTTAACAAGAAGTCAGGTCTTCTTGGACTTTCAGGAATTTCAAGCGACTTCAGAGATATTGATGCAGGTTACCTTAAGGGAGATGCAAGAGCAACTATCGCATTCAAGACCTTCTGCTATCAGGCGGCAAAGATCATCGGCGGTTATATCGCTGCTATGAACGGTGTTGACGCTATCGCATTTACAGCAGGTATCGGTGAGCATGATTCAATGGTAAGAGAGGAGATCCTCAGCTACTTCGGATACATGGGAATCAGCGTTAATAAGGAAGTTAACGACAAGTGCCATGATGAAGCTCTTATCAGTACAGAGTCTTCTCCGGTTAAGGTATATGTAATACCTACAAATGAAGAGCTCGCTATTGCCAGAGAGACAGTTGCGCTTGTTTAATTATTAAGATTAATTGCATTTCGCCCGAAGAAAATTCGCTCGAAAAAAAATCAAAAAAATGATTGACAAGCAATTATATGATTTGTATAATGTAGCAAGTGTGATTTCGTAAGGGAGGTGTTTCCGAAATGTCAATTTGTCCAAAGAACAAGACTTCTAAGGCTAGAAGAGATAAGAGAAGAGCAAACTGGAAGATGACCGCTCCAAATCTTGTTAAGTGCAGCAAGTGTGGCGCTCTTATGGTTCCTCATAGAGTATGTCAGAACTGCGGTTCTTACAACAAGAAGGAGATCGTTTCAGTTGACTAATCGATAATTAATAAATGGATTAAGACCGGATTTTCCGGTCTTTTTTCATTTGTACAGTATTTAAAAGCATTTCAAAGTATTTCTTGCATAAACTATTATTATAGGCTAAAATATACACGGCATTTTTTCGTTTTTTATATTAAGAGGTGGGAGATAAAATTATGGCGGATAAGAATGTAAATATAGTTATCGATACTATAGGCGGTGACAACGGCCCTGAGGTTATGGTAAGGGGCGCAGTTAAAGGGCTGGAAGAGAATAAAAATGTAACACTTTATCTTACCGGACACAAAAACGAACTTGAAAAGCTTCTGGCCGGATATGAATATGATAAGAACAGGATTAAGATAGTAGATGCTTCTGAGGAGATCACTTGTCATGATGCTCCTGTAGAAGCGGTTAAGACCAAGAAGGATTCATCACTTGTGAAGGGACTTAACCTTGTTAAGGAAGGAACCTGTGATGCATTTATATCATCAGGAAGTTCAGGTGCGGTACTTGCAGGCGGACAGCTTATTGTAGGTCGTGCCAAGGGCGTTAAGAGAACACCTCTTGCACCTCTTATTCCTACATCCAAGAGTCCATCACTCCTTATCGACTGCGGCGCAAATGTAGACGCAAGACCTGAGGTCCTTGTACAGTTTGCCAAGATGGGGTCAATATATATGCAGAATGTTGTAGGCGTTAAAAATCCTACAGTTGCCATAGTAAATATCGGTACCGAAGAGGAAAAGGGTAATGCCCTCGTAAAGGAGACATTTCCGCTTCTTAAACAGTGCAAGGATATTAATTTTATCGGAAGTATAGAGTCGAGAGAGATACCATTTGGCAAGGCTGACGTAATACTTACGGAAGCTTTCGTCGGAAATGTAATCTTAAAGCTTTACGAAGGTCTTTCAAAGATGATACTTACCGAAATGAAGGGCGCGATGATGAGCAGCTTCAAGAGTAAGATCGGAGCACTCATGATCAAGAAGCAGCTTAAGAAGACACTTTCAACCTTCAGTGCAAGCAACAAGGGAGGAGCTCCGCTTCTCGGCCTTAAGGGACTTGTAGTAAAGATCCATGGCAATTCCAAGGAAGGCGAAGTTATAAGCGCTATAAGACAGTGCAGTGAGTTCGTTAAAAATGATGTAAGCGGCAAGATAATCCGCGGCTTAACTGCTGAGAAGGCTGAAGGTAATCCGGAGGAATAAAAGATGGTATACGGCAAAACCGATTACACTGCTTTAGAGGACAAAATTGAATATCATTTTAAAGACAGGACGCATCTTGATATAGCATTTACGCACAGTTCGTACGTAAATGAATTCAGGATGAAGAAGCTTGAATCGTATGAAAGATATGAGTTTCTCGGTGATGCTGTGCTTGAATTTATCATCAGTGAAGAGCTTTTCAAACGCTATCCGGCGAAGACGGAGGGCGAGCTTACAAAGCTTCGCGCGAGTCTTGTATGTGAGTATACCCTTTCGCAGATAACGGGAGGCTTCGGCTTTGGAGATTATATATATCTCAGCAAGGGCGAGGAGCAGACCGGAGGAAGAAGCAGAAGCTCGATACTGTGCGACCTTTTTGAGTCCGTGCTCGGAGCTATCTATCTGGATGGCGGTATAGAGGAAGCAAGGGCTTATGTGGTCAAATTCCTGCTGACAGATATTGAAGGAAAAGTGCTTTTCCATGATTCAAAATCTATCCTTCAGGAATATGTACAGAAAAGCGGCAGCAGCATTGTCTACCGTGAGGTGAGCGTGTCCGGACCGGATCACTGCAGAACCTACGTGGTGCAAGCATGTATTATCGCGCAGAACGGTGTTGAGAAGCATTATGAATGCGGAAGCGGTAATTCGAAGAAGAGTGCTGAGCAGATAGCCGCACATAAAACGCTGATGAAACTTGGAGTCGTAAACAATGTATCTTAAGAGTATAGAGGTAAATGGTTTTAAATCATTTGCGAATAAAATAGATTTCAAATTTAATAACGGTATTACAGCCATAGTCGGACCGAACGGATCCGGTAAAAGTAATGTAGCTGATGCGGTAAGATGGGTGCTTGGTGAACAGAGCGCAAAGAATCTCCGTGGAGCCAAGATGGAGGATGTAATATTTGCAGGTACAGAGCTCAGAAAACCTCAGGGCTCTGCTTATGTTGCGATCACGCTTGATAACAGTGACCATAAGCTTCCTATAGATTATAACGAGGTAACCGTTGCCAGACGTGTTTACCGTTCTGGCGAGAGTGAATACCTTATCAACGGTACGGTCACAAGACTTAAGGACGTTACCAAGATGTTCTTCGATACCGGTATCGGTAAGGAAGGATATTCCATCATCGGTCAGGGTAAGATCGAGCAGATACTTAGCGGAAAGCCTGAAGAGAAGAGAGAGCTCTTTGATGAGGCTGCAGGTATCGTAAAATATAAGAAGAATAAGGCGGCAACAGAGAAGGCTCTTCTTTCGGAGCATCAGAATCTGAGCCGTGTAAATGATATCTTAAGCGAGCTTGAGGGACGTGTTGGACCTCTTGAGAGACAGTCTGAGAAGGCTAAGAAATATCTTGCATTTAAGGAAAAGCTTAAGGGACTCGAGATAAGTTCATTTCTTATCGAGATCAGAGAGATCAATAATTCTCTGGAAAAGCTCGAGAAAGAGAAGAAGATCATGTCTGATGATTCCGAGAGACTGAATAATGAGTTTGAGGAAACAAGAAGACAGTATGATGAGCTTGAGCATAGAATAGAAGCACTGGATGCATCTATCAGCGAGCTTAAGGATATAATCACAGATAAAAAGCTTGAAAATGAAAAGGCAGACGGTGAGATCCGAGTATTAAACGAGCAGATTTCATCAGAGAAGAAGAATAAAGAGCTTATCGCCGGAGAGCTTCAGAAAACTCTTGCTGAGATTGAAAGAGTCATGACTGAGATAGCCGGCTTTAAAGAAGAGAAGAAGAATTTCTCAGCAACCGTAAGAAATGCTGAGAAGGAAGCCTCTGACAAGAAGAAGGAATGTGACAGACTTGAAGCTCTTGTTGCCAAGAAGGAAGAAGAGATAGAGAACGCCAAGGGTGAGATCATTGATTTCATAAATGAAGGCGGTAATCTTAAAGCAAAGGTCGGAAGATACGATACTATGCTTGAGAATATCTCTGTAAGACGTACAGAGCTCCAGCAGAAATATCTTTCGCTGAAAAGTGACGAGGCAAAGTTTACTGAAGAGAAGAAGCGTTTCTCAGAATCGCTTGCAAATGCTTCAGAGCTTCTTCGCAATAATCAGGATAAGCATAAGGCTGCAGAGAATGGTATCAGAAATAACACTGAAGAGGCTTCTGCAGTTAAATCAGATATAACAAAATATAACCAGATGGTCATAAGCCTTCGTTCAAGACAGGATGCTCTCCTTAATCTTACCGAAAGGTATGAAGGATATGGCAACAGTATCAGAAAGGTCATGGAGCAGAAGGCAAAGAATGCCGGAATAGTCGGTGTTGTTGCTGATATCATCAAGGTTCAGGCTGAGTACGAGATCGCTATCGAGACTGCTCTCGGCGGAAATATCCAGAATATCGTTACAGATAATGAAGAAACAGCCAAGAGGATGATCAGATTCCTGAAAGAGAACAAGTTCGGACGAGCTACATTTCTTCCTGCGTCAAGCGTAGTGGCAAGAGGCAGCGTAGCGCCTGAAGCACTTAAGGAAAAGGGCGTTATAGGAATCGCATCAAAGCTTGTAAATGTAGATCCTAAATATAATAATATCGTAGAAAATCTCCTCGGAAGAAGCATTGTCGTAGATAATATCGATAATGCAGGAAGGCTTGCGGCAAAGTATAATCAGAGCCTCAGACTTGTTACTCTCGAAGGAGAGCTTATCAATCCGGGCGGTTCGATGACAGGTGGTACCTTCAAGAACCAGAGTAATCTGCTCGGACGTAAGAGAGAGCTTGATCAGCTTGGCGAGGATATTAAGAAGGCCTCTGTTAAGCTTGCTGAAGCTAAGAAGAAGGAAACCGAGCTCCTTATGAAGAGGGAATCTCTGAAGGAGGAAAGAGACCGTCTGAATCAGGTTATCCAGCATCAGGGAATTGAAGAGAATACTCTTCGCATAAGCCTTGAAAATGCAGAGAGAAGCCTGGATGAGACCATCAGACTCTTTGATGTGGTTAAGAAAGAAAACCTTGAACTTGATGAACAGGTTAAGGATATTAATATCAACAAGGACGAGCTTTTTGACGAGGGAGCACAGAAGGAAAAGGCTATCGAGGAGAGAAAGAACAGCATCGCTCTCATCGAGGCTGAAGTGGAGAAGCTCCGTGACGAGAAGAAGCTTCGTGATGAAGAATATGCATCTCTTTCACTGAAGGCAGGAAATATCAGACAGCAGTCAGGCTTCATCGATCAGAACATCGACAGACTTTCTGCAGATATTAACAGAATGCGTGAATCCGAGAAGGAATATAACGACAGGCTGAATGCCTCAGGTTCAAATGCTGAGGGCTACAGTAAAGAGATTGAAGAACTGAATAAAAAGAAGCAGGAAAACATCGGTATAATCGATGATAATATGGTAAAGCTTGATAAGGTGATCTCCGACAAGGAGAAGGAGAACAAGAAGCATAAGGAACTCCTTAACCGCCGTGAAGAGCTTACCGCGGAGATAGGCCGTATGGATAAGGCTCTCTTCACCTGCAATAATAATATTGAGAAGATAACCGAGAAGAAGGATGCAGAGATAAATTATATGTGGGAGGAATACGAACTCACATATTCGGCTGCTGCAGAGCTTGTAAAGGATAATGATGCAGAACCGGGAAGAGCGGCTCTTAAGAAGGAGATCGCTGCGGTTAAGTCCGATATCAAGGGACTCGGGGATGTAAATGTCAATTCTATCGAGGAATATAAAGAGGTTTCCGAAAGATATACCTTCCTCAGCTCACAGAGAGATGATATAGTCAAGGCGGAAGAAAACCTGAAGAATATCATTGCAGAGCTTGAAAAAGCCATGAAGGATACATTTACTGAGAAATTCAAGGATATCCAGTCGATGTTCCAGAAGGTATTCCATGAGCTGTTCGGCGGTGGTAAGGCTACGCTTTCGCTCGTGGATGAAGAAGATATACTAGAATCGGGAATCATTATCAATGCACAGCCGCCTGGAAAGAAGCTCCAGAACATGATGCAGCTTTCCGGTGGTGAGAAGAGTCTTACAGCCATTGCACTGCTTTTTGCTATCCAGAGCCTTAAGCCGTCGCCATTCTGTCTTCTTGACGAGATCGAGGCTGCTCTTGATGACTCGAACGTAAGACGATTCGCCAAGTATCTTGATAAGCTTACCAAGGATACACAGTTCATCGTTATCACCCACAGACGTGGTACGATGGAGGCTGCAGATATCCTGTACGGTATCACAATGCAGGAGAAGGGCGTATCAACACTTGTTTCTGTAAATCTTATTGAGGATAAACTTGATAACTGATAAGGATTTAATGTGAAGGGAGAAGCGTATGGGATTTTTTCAAAAATTAAAGGAAGGTCTTTCAAAGACAAGAAACAGCATTTCCAAGAGCTTTTCAAATCTTTTTAAGGCAAATGAGATAGATGACGACTTCTATGATGAGCTTGAAGAAACGCTCGTTATGGCAGATATGGGCTATGAGACGGCTGAGAAGGTTATCTCAGACGTTAAGGCCAAGGTCAAGGAGCTTAAGCTTAAGGACGCTGCAGAATGTAAGGGACTTATCATCAACAGCCTCCGTGACCAGATGAATGTTGAAGATTCTGCTTATGATTTTGAGGAGAAGAAGTCGGTAATCTTCGTAATAGGCGTAAATGGCGTAGGTAAGACCACATCTATAGGAAAGCTTGCCGCACAGTACAGAAGAAGAGGCAAGAGAGTTCTTATCGCGGCTGCAGATACATTCAGGGCAGCTGCCATAGATCAGCTTAAGACATGGGCTGACAGAGCGGAGGTTGATATCATTGCGCAGAGCGAAGGATCTGATCCTTCAGCGGTTGTATATGACGCAGTTAACGCAGCAAAGGCCAGAAATACAGATATCCTTCTTGTAGATACTGCAGGAAGACTTCATAACAAGAAAAATCTTATGGATGAGCTTGCCAAGATGAGAAGGATCATTGATAAGGAGTATCCGGCTGCAAATGTTGAAACCCTCATCGTTCTCGATGGTACAACAGGTCAGAATGCTCTTGAGCAGGCAAGACAGTTCAGTACTGTTTCGCAGATAGATGGTATAATCATTACAAAGCTTGACGGAACAGCCAAGGGAGGTATTGCGATAGCAATCCAGTCGGAGCTTTCTGTTCCGGTTAAATATATCGGTATCGGCGAGAAGATCGATGATCTTCAGAAGTTTGATCCAAGCCAGTTTATCACAGCTCTTTTTGCTGACTTTAATGTTGAATCCGAAATGTCAGACGCAGAGCTTTTAGTTGAAGCAAATGAAGGCATCCCTAGAGATGATGACCTTTTTGATCTGTAATATAAAGTGAATAAAGCGGCTTTTTAAAAAGCATAAAACACATTTTGAATATGACTGCTTAATCATAATTATAAAAATGAAAGGGTGCAGAACCATGATGGATAAGATAACCCTCGATAAGTGCGAGGAAGCATATAACGTAGTTTCAAAGGTGGCCAGAAATACAGGCCTTATAGAAAGTGAATTCTTTTCAAAGCAGAGCGGCAATAAGGTATTCCTTAAGCCTGAAAATATGCAGCTTACAGGCGCATATAAGATAAGAGGCGCTTATTATAAGACAAGCTGTCTCAGCGATATTGAACGTGGAAGAGGACTTATTACAGCTTCTGCGGGAAATCATGCTCAGGGCGTTGCGTATGCTGCAAGAGCATACGGCTGCAAGGCTATCATCGTTATGCCTACAGCAACTCCGCTGATCAAGGTCAACAGAACAAAATCCCTTGGTGCAGAGGTTATCTTATACGGTGATGTATATGATGAGTCATGCGAATATGCTCTTCAGCTTGCTGAGGAGGAGGGATATACATTTATCCATCCATTTGACGATCTTGAGGTTGCAACAGGACAGAGTACTGTTGCTATGGAGATACTTAAGGATCTTCCTTTCGTTGATACCATCCTTGTACCGATAGGAGGAGGCGGACTTGCAACAGGTGTTTCAACACTTGCCAAGATGCTTAATCCAAATATCAAGGTTATCGGTGTTGAGCCTGCAGGTGCAAACTGTATGCAGGTTTCACTTAAGAAGCACGAGGTTACAACACTTGATCATGTAAATACTATAGCTGACGGTACAGCCGTTAAGACTCCGGGAAGCGTTATCTTCCCTTACATAGAAGAAAATATCGACGATATCATAACTGTTGAAGACAGTGAGCTTATCGTAGCATTTCTTGATATGATAGAAAATCATAAGATGATAGTTGAGAACAGCGGACTTCTTACTGTTGCCGCACTTAAGCATCTTCCTGCAGAGGATAAGAAGGTCGTAAGTATCCTTTCAGGCGGAAATATGGACGTTATCACACTTTCATCTGTTGTTCAGCATGGACTTTTCGCAAGAAGCAGAATCTTTACAGTATCTGTACTTCTTCCTGATAAGCCGGGCGAGCTTGTTAAGGTTTCTTCAATAATTGCAGAAGAGCAGGGAAATATCATCAAGCTTGATCATAACCAGTTTGTTTCACTTAACAGAAATGCTGCAGTTGAGCTTATGATCACTATGGAAGCCTTCGGACCAGAGCATAAGGAGAAGATCCTTAAGAGACTGAAGGAAACAGGATACAGACCAATAGAGAAAACACCTAAGGCGATATTCTAATGAAAAAAACTGCATTTGCTGCCATCGATGTAGGTACTACAACGGTGGCAGTTTCACTGATAGATGAAAATGGTCATATAATAGCAAAAAGCGGACTCTTAAATCCGCAGCATGTTTTCGGGTCAGATGTTATATCAAGGATAACTCTTTCTGAGAGAAAGAATAATCTCGCCAGAATGTATGAGATGATCATAGAATCAATCTCGGGAGAGCTTCTAAGGCTTTCTGAGGAAAATGAAGCAGAGGTGGTCTGCGGCATCATTTCCGCAAATACGACTATGGCGTCTATTATACTTGACAGAAGCATAGATTCCCTCGGCAGGGCTCCATTTGAATGTCCTTATGATGAGAATCTGACTATAAAGCTTCTTGACGGAAGACCATTTACAGTAATTGCCGGAACATCTGCTTTTATTGGAGCTGATGCGTGCATAGGTGCATATACCCTTTTCGGTAATCCCTCTGATGAAAATGTAGTCATGATGGATCTTGGCACCAACGGCGAAATGATCCTTAAGAAGAATGATGAATTATTTGCCGTATCTGCAGCCTGCGGACCTGCCTTTGAGAACAGTACCAGAGCAAGTGGGATCTACGGCAAGACAACTCTTTCAGCCATAGCGTATCTTATCAAAAGAGGCGAATTAAGCAGGGAGCTTCTTCTTACAGAGGATTTTATAGAAAATGGCAGGGATGTCTGCATATCCGGAACACGTATACATCTGACGGAGAAGATAATAAGAAGCATACAGCTTGCTGTAGCTGCGATATATTCATCACTGATATTCCTTATCAGGAGTGCAGGACTTAAGACAGAGGATATTGAAAGATTATATATATCAGGAGGCTTTGGCTTCCATATGTCACTGTCTGATGCGGTGACTCTCGGAATGATTCCGGAAAGTCTGCTTGACAGAACGGTCGTTTCGGGGAATACTTCTCTTTCGGGAGCGGAAGAGCTGCTGCGAAACGATAAAATACTGCTTGATAAGGCATATACCGGGGGAGAGCTTTCGGAGGAGGTCTTTAAGGAGTATGATATATTCAGGAAGAGTATAAAAACTCTGGCTGCAGGCGGAAATAGTGAGTATGAGGAGCTGTATCTTAAGAGCATGACATTTAATAAAAGATAAAATGATTCAGATGATCAAAGGAAGATGATTAAAGACAGGTAATCAAGATGAAGCTTATGAATATAGCCAGCGGGAGCAGCGGAAATGTCTCTCTGGTGGCGACTGACAGAACATCCATACTGGTTGACTGCGGCATCAGCATGAAGAAGATCGAGGAAGGTCTAAGGTATGCTGATATGAGCGGGAAGGATATCGATGCTGTGGTGATAACACACGAGCATTCGGATCACATCAAGGGACTTGGGGTGATCTCAAGAAAATATAATGTGCCGATATATACCACCGCAGGAACAATAAAAGGCATAAATGAATGTTCTTCTGTTGGAAAAATCGATAAAGAGTTATATAATGTCATAGAAAGTGATATATCATTTCAGATAGGAGATATCAGTGTAACACCGAGATCAATCTGGCATGACGCTTATGAACCGGTATGTTTTTCATTTACGGATGGTAAAAGCAAAGTGTCTGTCGCAACTGACCTTGGTAATTACAACGATTATCTGATACAATGCTTATCAGACAGCGACGCGCTTCTGATCGAGGCAAATCATGATGTCAGAATGCTTGAAGTAGGACCTTATCCGTACGAGCTTAAGAGACGTATACTTTCGGAGAGAGGTCATCTGTCAAATGAAGCCTCAGGCAGATTCATAAGAGCGCTTCTTAATGATCATATAAAGACCATAATACTTGGTCATTTAAGCAAGGATAATAACTTTCCGGATCTCGCATATGAGACGGTGAAGACGGAGCTGCTTGGAAATCCCTATACGGATGATATGAGGGATTTTAAGCTGCATACTGCGTTCCGTGACCATAATGATGAGATCTATGAGGTTTAAGGATATGATAACGGACGCTGGTCCGGAATTCATTTATGATTTAACTTAGGAGGATATAAAAATGAAAACAATCATAACAGTTGTAGGTAAGGATACCGTTGGTATAATCGCAAAGGTCTGCACATACCTTGCAAGTAATAATATCAATGTCTGCGATATTACCCAGACAACAATGCAGGGATATTTTAATATGATGATGCTTGTAGATACAGCTGATTCCTTAAAATCTCATGATGAGCTCGCATCTGAGCTTGCTTCTGTAGGACATGAGATCGGCGTTGAGATCAAGGCTCAGAAGGAAGAAATCTTTGATATGATGCACAGAATCTAATCAGTTAGATTTAGTTTATTCGGGAGCATTTAAACATAAAGATAAAGAGAGTATCTATATATAGAGATGAGGATATCAGATGATTACATTAAATGAAGTAATAGAGACAAATGAAATGGTCAGCAGGATGAACCTTGATGTAAGAACCATCACTATGGGTATCAGCCTGCTTGACTGCGTAGGTAAGGATGTTCAGGAAACCTGCGATAAGATATATAAGAAGATAACAGACAGTGCCCGTGATCTTGTTGCAACAGGTCAGGAGATCACAAAAATGTACGGAATTCCTATCGTTCATAAGAGAATTTCCGTAACACCAATCGCTCTTGTAGGCGGTTCTGTATGTAAGACAACAGATGATTTCGTAGAGATCGCAAAGACTCTCGACAAAGCGGCTGCTGAGGTTGGAGTAAACTTCATCGGTGGATATTCGGCACTTGTAAGTAAGGGAATGACAGAGGCCGACAGGCTTCTCATCGAGTCTATCCCTAAGGCTCTTTCCGAGACAAATGTAGTCTGCAGCTCTGTAAACTGCGGTTCTACAAAGACCGGAATCAATATGGACGCTATAAGACTTATCGGCGAGAAGATCAAGGAGGCAGCTGATCTTACAGCTGACCAGGGTTCTATCGCCTGTGCTAAATTCGTTGTATTCTGCAATGCACCGGATGATAATCCATTTATGGCAGGAGCCTTCCACGGCGTTACAGAAGCAGACAGGATCATAAATGTCGGAGTTTCAGGTCCGGGAGTTGTTAAGACTGCTCTTGAAGAGGTAAGAGGTGAAAGCTTCGAGGTTCTCTGCGAGACTATCAAGAAGACTGCATTTAAGATCACAAGAGTAGGTCAGCTCGTTGCGAAGGAAGCATCCAAGAGACTTGGCATACCATTTGGTATTGTAGACCTTTCTCTGGCACCGACACCTGCTATCGGTGATTCGGTTGCTGATATACTTCATGAGATCGGACTTGAGTATGCCGGTGCACCTGGTACTACAGCAGCACTTGCATTACTTAACGATCAGGTTAAGAAGGGCGGAATCATGGCTTCTTCTTATGTAGGAGGACTTTCAGGAGCATTTATCCCAGTCAGCGAGGATCAGGGCATGATTACTGCAGCTGAGAACGGATGCCTTACTATCGAGAAGCTTGAGGCTATGACCTGCGTATGCTCTGTAGGTCTTGATATGATCGCAATACCTGGAGATACAAAGGCAACCACCATTTCCGGAATCATCGCAGATGAAATGGCTATCGGTATGATCAATCAGAAGACTACTGCAGTAAGACTTATACCTGTTGCAGGCAAGAAGGAAGGCGAGTCGGTTGAATTCGGTGGACTTCTCGGATATGCACCTATCATGAAGGTCAACAACTACGACTGCTCTGATTTCGTTAACAGAACCGGACGTATTCCGGCACCTGTTCACAGCTTTAAGAATTAATAGATGGAGATTATATAAATGTACGATCTGGCACTTTCGGACGAAATACTGATGGCTGTAGAAAAGCCGTCACGTTATATCGGACATGAGATAAATATGGTCGAGAAGGATCCAAAATCAGTGGATATCCGCTTTGCCATGTGTTTTCCTGATGTCTATGAGATAGGTATGTCATATCTCGGTATCCAGATACTGTATGATATGTTCAACCGACGTGAGGATACTTACTGCGAGCGTGTTTACAGCCCGTGGCCGGATCTTGACAGGATAATGAGAGAGAAGGATATTCCGCTTTTTACTCTCGAGACACAGAGCCCTGTGAAGGATTTTGATTTCCTGGGCATAACTCTTCAGTATGAGATGTGTTATTCGAATATCCTTCAGGTCATTGAACTGTCAGGCTTTCCGATATATGCAAAGGAAAGGACCAAGGAGCATCCGATAGTCATCGGAGGGGGCCCGTGTGTATATAATCCGGAGCCTATAGCTGATTTCTTTGACATTTTTTATATCGGCGAGGGCGAGGTCAGCTATGACAGGCTTTTTGTGCTTTATAAAGAATATAAGAACAGCGATATGTCCAGAGAGGATTTTCTTCATGAGGCTTCAAAGATCAAAGGAATATATGTTCCTTCAATGTATGAGGTTTCCTATAATGAGGATAATACCGTAAAGGAAATAAAAGTAAAATATGAGGATGTTCCGGCAACAGTTAAGAAAGTGATAGTTACGGATTTTAATAATACAAGCTATCCGATGAAGCCGGTGGTTCCATTTCTTCGTGCTACCCAGGACAGAGTAGTTCTTGAGGTTATGCGAGGATGCATCAGAGGCTGCCGTTTCTGCCAGGCCGGTATGATCTACCGTCCAACAAGACAGAAGGACGTTGAGCTTCTCAAGAAATATGCAAATGAAATGCTTGATAATACAGGCTATGAGGAAATTTCCTTAAGCTCGCTCTCAACAAGTGATTATCTGTCGCTTAAGGAGCTTCTGGATTATCTGATGGATGAAATGGAGAAGAAGCACGTGAATGTTTCGCTTCCTTCTCTTAGAATTGATGCTTTCTCTCTGGAGGTCATGAAAAAGGTGCAGGATATTAAGAAGGTTTCACTTACCTTCGCACCTGAAGCAGGCACCCAGAGAATGAGAGATGTAATAAATAAAGGAATAACAGAGGAGAATATCCTTAAGGGTTCGCAGGATGCATTTAAGGGAGGATGGAATAAGGTTAAGCTGTATTTCATGCTCGGACTTCCTACTGAAACTGATGAGGATGCTGAAGGAATCGCTTATCTTGCAGAGAAGATATCAGAGCTATACTTTGAAACTGTTCCGAAGGAAGAGAGAGTAGGTTCACTTCAGATCACGGCTTCTGCGTCATATTTTGTTCCAAAGCCTTTTACGCCGTTTCAGTGGGCGCCTATGCTCCCGCGTGATGAGTATGTAGCAAGAGCAAGGCATGTAAAGGATACATTTAATCAGCAGCTCAATAAAAAGAGACTTAAGTTTTCATATCATGATCAGGATATTTCCGTGCTTGAGGGCGTTTTCGCAAGGGGAGACAGAAGACTTTCCAAGGTGATCTATGACGCTTATAAGGCCGGCGCGATATTTGATGCGTGGACAGAATTCTTCAGTATGGAGAGATATTATAAGGCATTTGCGGATAACGGTATTGATTACAAATTCTATACCGAGAGAGAAAGGGATATTACTGAGGTGTTCCCTTGGGATCATATCGATGCCGGTGTATCAAAGAAATTCTTGATAAAGGAATGGGAGGCCGCAAGAGAAGGCAGAGTAACCTCTAATTGTCGTGATAAATGTCAGGGCTGCGGATCGGCTTCATTTGGAAGCGGAGTATGCTTTGGAGCGTAAGGTCTTTCGGAGAGTATAGAAAATGAGAGTAAGGATAAAATACAGTAAGACAGGTCCTTTAAAGTTCATAAGTCATCTTGATGTCATGAGATATTTCCAGAAGGCGATCAGAAGAGCCGGACTCGATATCTGCTACAGTACAGGCATGAGCCCTCATCAGATTATTTCTTTTGCTGCGCCGATGCCTCTTATGATGGAATCGGTCGGCGAATACTGTGATGCCGAATTTAATTCCTTCACTTCCTCAGAGGATATAGTGGCGAGATTTAACAAAACCGGATCGCCTTATCTTAAAATGATCGATATAGTGATACTTCCGGATGATGCTGTAAATTCAATGGCAGCGGTCACTGCTTCGGATTATCTCATCAGCTTTACGGATAAGGGCAGGGATGCTTTCAGGGCTGTTCACGGCGATATAAGTGATGAAGAAGAGGATAAGCTGCTGAAGGGCTATATAGATGAGATAAATGCTGCAGACACTCTGGAGGTCCTGAAGAATACCAAAAGATCAAGCGTGGTGACTGATATTAAGCCGCTGATATATGATCTCGAGAAGAGGGAAGACGGCATATATATGCTTATAGCGACCGGAAGTCATGAGAACCTCAAGCCTGAAAATGTTCTCGGACTTATCTGTGAGAAAGCCGGTCTTACATATGATAGATTTCATTACAGAGTATTAAGGCTTGAAACATATTACGGTGACAGTGAGACAGGTTTTAAGAGCCTCGATGAAGCCGGAAGAAGAGTTTAATGGGGGAAAAATAACAGTGAAGGGAAAAATAGTTGTTACAAAAGCCAGATGCGGAAATGTAGCATTTATTTATGAGGATGATATCTTATCGGAGATTCATCCTTTTTCCGATGAAAGTAAGGTTGGAAATATGTATGTGGCTGTAGTGGATAATATCGTAGATAACCTTAAGGCTGCATTTTTAAAATCTGAAAATGGAGAGATGCTGTATTATTCTCTTGAGGAAAATGAAGGAAAACATATATTTATCAAGCATGGAAACAGCGATACTGTTAAAAAGGGCGACTGGCTTCTTGTCCAGGTCATAAAGGACTCAGCTGGCAGTAAGAAGAGTCAGGCTACAGCTGATATTTCCATGAAGGGCAGATATTCAGTAATAAACAGAACCAACAGGGCAGGCGTGTCAAGACGCATACAGAATGATGCGAGAAGAGATCATTTAAAGCAGCTTTATGAAAGTATGAAGATAAAGTATAAAGAGGAGATAAATGATGAATTCGGCGTTATCTTCAGGTCTGCCGCCGAGAACAAGGAAGATCTTTTTGTTGAGCTTGATGCTATCAATGTGCTCAGAAAGCTTAGGGGTGCTATCGATAAGGCCTACCATGAAAATGCGGGTACTCTTATCTATAGGCAGGAGGATGACGTTTTAGATTATCTTGAGGATATCAGGGCTAAGAATGTTTACAGTGAGCTGACTGTAGTAACTGATATACCGGAGCTTTATGAGGAGCTTGAACAGACCGGATTTGCGGCTTTAAAGGAAGACGAGAAGATCATCAAAGTTAATATATTGCTGCATAATGATAAAATGCAGTCTCTCAGAGCTTTATACAATATTGACAGGGAGCTTGGTATATATTTCGGACATAAGATATATCTTAAGTCCGGAGGGTATCTTTTTGTTGATATCACGGAAGCGCTGACAGTAATTGATGTAAATACCGGTAAGGATATCAAGGGCAGCAATATCGAGGCTCATATGACAAAAACGAATATTGAAGCCGCTGAAGAGATAGCAAGGATTGTCAGAGTCAGAAATATCTCCGGAATAATCATTGTGGATTTCATAAACATGAAGAAAAATGAATCCAACGACAGCGTGATAAGCCACCTGAAGCAGAGTATAAGCCGCGACCGTACAAAATGCTTTTTTGTGGATATGACCGATCTTGGACTTGCCGAGCTTACAAGACAAAAGGGTAGAAGAAGGTTTGAGCTTGACGAGCTTCTTGCATAGAACAAAAACTAAACTGCTGAATTTTCGGCAGTTTTTTTGTTTTTATCTGCTTTATTTAATCTGATTATATGATATAATGAAAAAGGTATTTGTAATGTCGGGAGGATAATGGGGACCGATCGACAGCGTGTTATTTAAGAAGGGGTGTTTTTTTATTGGGAGGACAAAGAAAAGTAAGCGGTTCGCGGATTCAGGTCATTATCTGCGTTTTAATGGCTCTGCCATTCTTCTGTTACAGGATCAGTAAGTATTTCAAGGGTTATGATAAATATGAAAAAGCTTATGTGATCATCTATGTTTCTGTTCTTGCGCTGGCGCTGATCATGGCAGCAATCGGTCTGAAAAAGACTATGATATTCTTCGGCGCTGCATGTCTTATCAACAGAACGGTATATTATATCAAATATTTTAAAGAATATAAGGAATTGTTCAAGGTCGCAGCTGATAATGGTAACAGGTATTTTGATAAATCAGCTACAAGATACTGGTATCTTATCGAAGGAATTGAGCCATATCTCTTTTTCACGCTTACAGCTTTATTTGTGATTCTTTTTATACTGGTGCTTGTAACAGATGCCAGAGTTTTCTCTGTACTTACTATCGTGGTAACTGCAGTAGTATATGTAGCTCTTGCCTGTGAATATGGCTGCTATATCATATCTGCGATTGAAATGATTGAAAAATCAGAGCAGGTAAAGACAGTTGCTATCATGCGTGGATTTTATTTCTTGGGAGAAGCCTTCATGCTGATGGGTATGTGTCAGGCGGCGAAGGAAGAGTCGGTTCTCAGGATGGAAAGACTTCACGGCAGATATCCGAACAGTCCGTATACAAGTAATCCAAATGCATATAATCCTAATTTTGGCAATTCATATAATAATCTCGGCGGATTTGGAGGAAGAGGCGCTATGAGAGGGGCAGGGTCTGTGAATCCTTATGGTATGCAGAATCCTGTATATAATCCGAACGCTGTCGGCGGTAATCCGAGTGATCCATATAATATGAGCCCGAGAGGCGGTCGTCAGCCTTACGGTCCGGGTGGACAGAATGTTCCTGCTGGTCAGTATGGTACTGGTGGGCAGAATGTTCCGGGCGGGCAGAACGGGCAGAACGGACAGAACGGCCAAAATGGCGGGCAGTACGGTCCAAGATGATTAAGTTTGTTTGAAATGTGGCTCCGGTGACTCGGAAGGTCAGAGTGACGGAGCAGGAAAGTATGTCCGTGGTCGGAAAATCATGGGACAAAATGATAAAATGTAACGAATAAACAGGTAACAGTAAGCTTCAGATTAAATATTCGGGGGATGCTTATGGCAAGTAAAAAGAAAAAGAAGTCAGATGTTCCACTTATAATGACCGGAGTTGTTGCTGCACTTTGCTTTTTCAGCTGCGTCTACAGGTTTGTAAAAGATAATTCCGCAAATGAAGGATATGATAAATTTCTTTCGATAATACTTATCATCCTGTCACTTGCGATCGTGATACTCGCATTTACAAATTTCAGAAAATATACATTTGCGTGTGTGACCGCCTTCTGTGTATTTGTCGGCATCAAGCATATTAATAATTTTAACAGTATAGTCGACGAATTCAGGGAAGGTAAGAGCGTTACCGAGGGAAGAGATATCAATCTTTTTAAGGTTAAGGCGTTTTATGTGTTTGATGCGCTTCATTCCATCAGCCTGATAATACTCGCAATAGCTATGCTGATCATGCTTGCGCTGATCTTTTTTACAAAGCTTAGATGGCTTGGTACATTTATCATCATTGTTTCAGGTATATCGGCGCTTCTCGGTATAATAACAGTTGCAATAAATGTTTTAAATAATTTTAAGGAGAATAAAGGAAATAAAGAGTTTTTCGCACAGAATATCTCCGAGGTGATCTATATACTGCTGAGCATAGCCATGGTCATCTTAATAACGGTCTCAGCGAAGGAAAGCGTTGTGAAAAAGAAGAAAAGGCCGGCAGCTGCAGAAGATGAAGGACCTGTTATCAGAAATGTAAAAAGGATAGAGCCTAAGAAAAAGAAATAGTTAAAAAGAGGCAGAAGATTTTTGATACAAAATACTGATATAAATATTGATGAAGTATATTTTTGAAGAAGATCCGGCGCGTGATTGTGCCGGATCATTTCATTTTAACTACGGATGAAAGGATTTGTTGCGCAACAAATGAACGTTTTTTATTTCTTGGATATAAGGGGGATGATGTGGTAATATATAAAAAGGCGCCGGATGAGAGGGAGTATTCCGGGGCTTTGCTTGCAGACAAAAATAAGCGAACAGATATTCGATTTTTGGTTGACTTTCTATCTGTAATATTGTATTATACAAAAAGACGAACATATGTTTCATTAAGGAGGAAATTTGTATTATGGCTAGTGAAGATAAGCAGAGAGCGCTTGATGCCGCTCTTGCACAGATTGAGAAGCAGTATGGTAAGGGTTCGGTTATGAAGCTTGGCGACAGCTTCGAAGATATGAATATAGATGTAGTTCCGACAGGCTCACTCAGCCTTGATATCGCTCTTGGAGCAGGCGGTATGCCTCGCGGACGTATTATAGAGATTTACGGACCTGAATCAAGTGGTAAGACTACAGTAGCTCTCCACGTTGTTTCAGAGGTTCAGAAGAGAGGCGGAATTGCCGGCTTTATAGATGCAGAGCATGCACTTGATCCTGTTTATGCCAAGAATATCGGTGTAGATATTGATAATCTTTATATTTCGCAGCCTGATAACGGAGAACAGGCACTTGAGATTACAGAGACCATGGTTAGATCCGGTGCGGTTGATGTTATCATTGTTGACTCTGTAGCTGCTCTTGTACCAAAGGCAGAGATTGAAGGAGATATGGGAGACAGCCATGTCGGACTTCAGGCAAGACTTATGTCTCAGGCGCTCAGAAAGCTTACAGCAGTTATCAGTAAGACAAACTGTGTAGTTATATTTATTAATCAGCTTCGTGAGAAGGTTGGTGTAATGTTCGGTAATCCTGAGACTACAACAGGCGGACGCGCGCTTAAGTTCTATGCATCTGTCAGACTTGATGTAAGAAGAGTTGAGACCATCAAGCAGGGCGGTGAGGGTATAGGAAACCATACCAGAGTAAAGATAGTTAAGAATAAGATCGCACCTCCTTTTAAGGAGGCAGAATTTGATATCATGTTCGGTAAGGGTATTTCCAAGGAGGGAGATGTTCTTGATCTTGCTTCCAACAGAAATATCATCGTAAAGTCCGGTGCATGGTATGCATATAAGGGTGAGAAGATCGGACAGGGCCGTGAGAATGCAAAGCAGTACCTTGTTGAACATCCGGATGTATTTAAGGAGGTTGAGAACAGGGTAAGGATAGATGCAGGTATCGGCGGAGTATCTCAGGAGGATTATGAGAAGCTTCTTGCTGAAGGTCTTGTTCAGCCTAAGGATGATTCAGAGGAATAATTAATGCCTGTAATCAATATCAGTGAAAAGAATAAAAGAATTCTCGTGAGTATAGATGACCTTTATATAGGCTATCTATACTCATCCGATATTATGAGGCTTTCTCTTACGGATGGCATGGAGATAAGTGATGCGCTTGCCGATGAGATACGAGAGAAGATATTTGACAGAATGTTCTTCAAGGCGCTTTCGTATCTTGAGAGAGCAGAATACTGTGCAGAGGAGATACGTTTTAAGCTTTCGCATAGTGACTGCTCAAAGGAGATGATGGACGGAGTCATCGAAAAGCTGTATAAAAACCGCTATCTGGATGATAAGAGATATGCCCTAAGCTTTCTCAGATCATATTCAGGTAAGAAAGGCCTGCGCCTTATGGAGACAGAGCTTTCATACAAGAATATACCTAAGGAGATCATAAAAGAGGCTGTTGATGAGTATCTGGAGGATGAAGGGTACTCTGAGGATGATGCGATAAAGCGTATTTTAGACAAAAAATATAAAGATGCGGATATGTCTGATCCGAAGATCAAAAGCAAGGTTGTAGCGTATCTGGTACGCAAAGGATTCCCTATTGATAAGGTCAATAATCACTTGACATAATATGCAAAACAGTTTAATATTTAGATGTTGTACGTTTTAGTGCAATGAAAATTTAATAAGGAGGTGCTCCTGTGGAACCTGTCTACATAGTGATATGTGTTATCGTACTTGTAGCAGCTGTTGTTGGCACATGGTTCGCGGCTACGGCATATCGTAAGAATATTGCTGAAGCTAAGATCGGTAGGGCTGAAGACAAAGCTAAAGAGATAATAGATGATGCACTTAAGACTGCTGAAGACAAGAAGCGCGAGATAGTCATTGCGGCCAAAGAGGAAGCTCTGAAGACCAAAAATGATCTTGATAAGGAAGTCAAGGATCGTCGCAACGAGATTCAGCGTATGGAGAAGAGAGTTCTTTCAAGAGAGGAAAATCTCGACAAGAAGAGTGATGCACTTGAGAAGAAGGAAGCAACACTTTCAGCAAGAGAAGCCGAGATTAACAAGCGTAAAGCTGAAATTGATGATCTCTCATCTAAAAGATTACAGGAACTGGAGAGAATATCCGGACTCACCTCTGAACAGGCAAAGGAATATTTACTTAAGACTGTTGAAGATGATGTAAAACATGAAACAGCAGTCATGATCAAGGAAATGGAATCCAGAGCGAAGGAAGAAGCTGATAAGAGAGCCAAGGATTATGTTGTTTCAGCTATACAGAAATGTGCAGCTGATGTTGTATCAGAATCAACAATTTCACTTGTTCAGCTTCCGAATGACGAAATGAAGGGCAGAATAATCGGTAGAGAGGGTAGAAACATCAGAACCCTTGAGACTATGACAGGTGTTGATCTTATTATCGATGATACACCTGAAGCAGTTATCCTGTCGTGCTTCGATCCTATAAGGAGAGAGGTTGCCAGAATTGCTTTGGAAAAACTTATCGTTGATGGAAGAATTCATCCGGCAAGGATTGAAGAGATGGTTGAAAAGGCCAAGAAGGAAGTTGAGACAATGATCCGCGAGGAAGGTGAATCAGCTGCACTCGAATGTGGAGTACACGGTTTACATCCTGAGATCATAAAGCTTCTTGGTAGAATGAAATTCAGAACCAGCTATGGTCAGAACGCTCTTAAGCATTCGGTTGAGGTTTCGCAGCTTTGCGGACTTATCGCCGGAGAGATTGGCGAAGATATCAAGCTTGCCAAGAGAGCCGGCCTTCTTCATGATATCGGTAAATCAGTTGATCATGAGATGGAGGGTTCACATGTATCAATCGGTGTTGACATTTGTAGAAAGTACAAAGAATCAGCTACTGTCATTAATTCGGTAGCATCACACCATGGTGATTGTGAAGCAGAAAGTTTGATCGCTTGTATAGTTCAGGCTGCAGATACTATTTCAGCTGCAAGACCTGGTGCTAGAAGAGAGACCTTAGAGACTTATACCACAAGGCTTACTAAGCTTGAGGCTATAGCTAATGAGTTTACAGGCGTTGATAAGACCTTTGCTATTCAGGCAGGACGAGAGATTCGTGTTATGGTAGTTCCAGAGCAGGTTAGTGATGCAGATATGGTACTTCTGGCCAGAGATATTTCAAAGAAGATCGAAGACGAACTTGAATATCCGGGACAGATTAAAGTCAGCCTCATAAGAGAGTCACGCATTACTGATTATGCTAAGTGATTTATGTTTAATTACTTTTATCCCCTGATAGAAATATCAGGGGATTTTTTAACGAAAGGATTCAGATTATGAAGAGTCTTAAACTGATAGATAGAAAACTCGCATATAAAGCTCACAGAGTTGAGGTTTATGAGGATACCATGCAGAAGCCTGATGGAGAGATATTAAAGTATGATTTTGTTCATAACAGAAATGGTGCGGGCATACTGCTGGTAGATAAGGTAGTTAAAAACGGTATAGAAACAGAAGAAATGATCTTCGTAAGGCAGTACAGGACCACTGTTGGAGGACTCGATATTGAGATCCCTGCAGGCTGTCAGAATTTTCCAGAAGAGGATTTTAAGATATGTGCTTTAAGAGAAGCAGAAGAGGAGACAGGGTTTATTCCTGAGAAGCTGCACTATATCACAAAGATCATTGCCGCAGTCGGACTTTTTGATGAAATGACAGCAATCTATATCGGAACAGATCTTAAAAAGGGCAAGATCAACAGGGATCCGGATGAATTTATAGAGCTTATCAGAATGACTCCTGAGGAAGCCCTGCAGGCTGTGTATGATAATAAGATCATCGACAGCAAGTCCATCATAGCTATATTTGCTTATAATGATCTGAAGCAGAAGGGGCTTATCTGATCTGATTTTCATAATAAACTGTGGACATAATGTGTGTATAATGTGTGCGCCGGTATTTATGTTACATAATATTTGTTAACATTTATATAAAATTTAAAAATTTTTTAGAAAAAATTAATCTATATATTGTACAAGGTTACGTAATTAGTTCGCGGATTTTGTGGAATGCCTCAGAAACCTAGAAAAAGCGCCGTTTTTGATGAAATTTTACCATTGATTTTATGTTAATTTGTAATTATACTGTAACAAATAGTACTTTTTTATGGGTGAAGGATTCATGGGTGATTATATTGATAAGTTCATTACATATTTGAGGGATGTTAAGCATTCGAGTCTTAATACACTTTCTTCTTACAAGAGGGATCTTAAACAGCTTCAGGATTATCTGGATGCTGAGGGGTTAAAGGATCCTAAGAGTGTTAACACTACAATGCTTAATTCTTATATCCTCAGACTTGAAAGAGAGGGTAAGAGTTCTGCTACTGTTTCACGTAGTGTTGCAAGTATCAGATCTTTTTTCATTTACCTTCTTGGAACGGGGATAATAGATAGTAATCCGACCGAAGGTATCAAGCCGCCAAAGGTTGAGAAGAAGAGTCCGGAGACACTTTCTATCGAAGAGGTTTCTCTGCTTCTTGAACAGCCGAACGGAATATCTGACAAAGAGATCCGTGATAAAGCAATGCTTGAGCTTCTGTATGCTACTGGCATGAGGGTGACAGAGCTTATCTCTCTTAAGGTCAGTGATGTTAATCTCAGTATGGGTTTTGTATCATGCACTGATAATGGCAGAGAAAGGGTAATACCTATCGAGAATGCCGCTAAGAACGCGCTTACCAATTATATGCTTAATGTCCGTCCGGGAATGTGTAAGGATTCGGTTTACCTTTTCACAAACTGCAAGGGCGAGCAGATGACACGTCAGGGATTCTGGAAGATCATCAAGCTTTACGCTAACAGAGCAAAGATTGATAAAGATATAACACCGCATATGATAAGACATTCATTTGCAATGCATATGGTGAATAATGGTGCTGACCTCAGAGCTCTTCAGGAAATGCTTGGACATTCCGATATTTCAACAACTCAGGTTTATCTGAAGGGTAAGAGAAGCAAGCTTAAGGAAGTATATGATAAGGCTCATCCGCGTGTGGGCGTTTAATTATAAAAAAGGTTTTTATAATAATTATTTATTGATAGACCGGTAAAAATGCCGGTCTATCTTGTTTAAAATACATTGTTTGGATGCTTAAGAAAGGATCGGGCGGCACATAACCGTCGGGATAAAAATATGGCAGGATCGGTTTTTGGAAATATATTTAAAGTAACTACCTGGGGCGAATCACATGGACCGGCGCTTGGAGCTGTAGTTGACGGATGCCCTGCAGGACTTCCGATTGACGAAGATTATATTCAGAAATTTCTGGACAGGAGAAAGCCGGGACAGTCTGAATTCTCTACAAAGAGAAATGAGGCAGATAAGGTTAATATATTATCGGGCGTTTTTGAGGGTAAAACCACAGGAACACCTATATCTCTTGTGATATACAATAATTCGCAGATTTCAAAGGATTACAGCAATATTGCCGAGTGCTACAGACCTGGTCATGCTGATTATACCTTTGATCAGAAATACGGTTTCAGGGATTACCGCGGCGGCGGAAGGTCTTCGGGACGTGAGACAGCCGGAAGGGTAGCTGCGGGAGCAATCGCAGTAAAGCTTCTCGGTGAGTTTGGCGTGGAATTTACAACCTATGTTGAATCTGTTGCTGATATAAGTATTGATTACAGCAGATTTGATAAGTCTGAAATATCAAAAAATATGCTTTATATGCCGGATAAGACAGCTGCAGAGGAAGCAGCAGAATATCTTAAGAACCTTTCGGCTGATAAGGATTCTTCCGGAGCAACAGTAAAATGTGTTATAAGCGGCGTGCCTTCAGGACTCGGTGATCCGGTATTTGACAAGCTTGATGCAAGACTTGCATCTGCTATAATGTCTATCGGTGCAGTGAAATCATTTGAAGTCGGCAACGGAAAGCTTGCATCAAAGCTTAAGGGCTCGGAGAATAATGATGAATTCTACAGCGAAAACGGTGAAGTAAGAAAAAGAACCAACAATTCAGGCGGAATACTCGGAGGTATCAGTGACGGAAGCGATATTATCCTGACGGCTGCATTTAAGCCTACGCCATCAATCTACAAGGCACAGAATACGGTTAATTCCAAAAATGAAAATATCTCGCTTGAGATAAAGGGACGTCATGATCCTATCATCGCTCCGAGAGCGGTAGTAGTTGTTGAAACCATGGCCGCAATAGTGCTTGCAGATGCACTTATCATGAACTGCGGAAGCAGAGTGGATAATCTTAAAAAAATATATGACAGATAGTGTGGATAGATCGGTCCTGAAAAAAGGATATGATCAAATTATTTGCTTGCAAAAAGAAAACTTATCTGTTATTATGCTTTAGAGTTATGGCGGAAGAGCTATAACATTTACAGCCACTACTTAGTCCGAGGAAGACTCCGACCTTAGACCCGGTAGCAGGCGATACTATTTTATAAGGAGGTTGTAACAATGATTACAGCAGAGCAGAAGAAGGAAATTATCGCAAAGTACGGAAATGGTGAGGGAGATACAGGTTCTCCAGAAGTTCAGGTAGCACTTCTCACAGCACGTATCAATGATCTTAATGAGCATTTCAAGGTTCATCCTCATGATCATCACTCAAAGAGAGGTCTTCTCAAGATGGTTGGTCAGAGAAGAAATATGCTTGCTTACCTTAAGAGCAAGGATATCGAGCGTTACAGAAAGCTCATCGAGAGCCTTGGTCTCAGAAAGTAATTTTCCTGTTCGTAAGAACTATAACAAAAGAACCCGCAGGTCGTTTCGGCTTGCGGGATTCTTTTTGCTCTTTTACGGCTTTTTTGGTCGGATTTTATATGCTTTTATTTGCTTTTTTAGCTTGAAGTATCAGACTCTCTATGATAAAATAATTTAGATTGTTTTAAGGTTTCTCCGAGACTACTGAAAAGCACATTTTATATCAAAATGTTTTTTTCAGTCGTTTCGGAACCTTGGAATAAAAAATAAATTAAGGAGAGTAAAAATGTACAAAAAGTTTGAAATGGAGCTTGCCGGAAGAACACTCAGAGTCGACGTAGACAGAGTTGGCAAGCAGGCAAATGGAGCAGTTCTTATTCATTACGGAGATACAGTTGTTCTTTCTACAGCAACAGCTGCAAAAGAGCCAAGAGAAGGTATTGATTTCTTCCCTCTTTCAGTTGAGTACAACGAGAAGATGTACGCAGTAGGAAAGATTCCTGGAGGCTTCAACAAGCGTGAGGGTAAGGCATCTGAGAATGCAATACTTACATGCCGTGTTATCGACCGTCCTATGAGACCACTGTTCCCTAAGGATTATCGTAATGATGTAACACTTGAGAACCTCGTTATGTCAGTTGATCCGGAGTGCGCACCGGAACTTACCGCTATGCTCGGTACAGCAATCGCAGTATCTATATCTGATATCCCATTTGACGGACCATGCGCAACAACTCAGGTTGGTCTCGTTGACGGAGAGTTTATCTTCAATCCAAATTCTACTCAGAATCTTAATTCTGATCTTAAGCTTACAGTTGCTTCAACAAGAGAAAAGGTTATCATGATCGAAGCAGGAGCAAATGAAGTTCCTGAAGATAAGATGCTTGAGGCTATCTTCGCAGCTCATGAAGTAAACCAGAAGGTTATCGCTTTCATCGACCAGATCGTTGCTGAGTGCGGAAAACCAAAGAGCAGCTACACAAGCTATGCAGTTCCTCAGAACCTTATGGATGACATTATGGCAGAGTTCCCTATGGAATCTATGGAAGAGGCTGTATTTACAGATGATAAGCAGACAAGAGAAAACAATATATTCGCTATGAAGGAAAAGCTTCGCGAGAAGTATGCTGATAATGAGGCATGGCTTGGACGTCTTGATGATGCGCTTTATCAGTATCAGAAGAAGACAGTTCGTAAGATGATCCTTAAGGATCATAAGCGTCCTGACGGAAGAGCAATCAATCAGATCAGACCACTTGCTGCTGAAGTTGATCTTATTCCTAGAGTACATGGTTCTGCTATGTTCACAAGAGGACAGACACAGATCTGTGATGTAGTTACACTTGCACCTCTTTCTGAAGCTCAGAAGATCGAGGGACTTGATGTAAATGTTACAACCAAGAGATATATTCATCATTATAATTTCCCATCATATTCAGTTGGTGAGACAAAGGTTTCAAGAGGCCCTGGACGTCGTGAGATCGGTCACGGTGCACTTGCAGAGAGAGCACTTCTTCCTGTAATTCCTTCAGAGGAAGTATTCCCATACGCAATCCGTGCCGTATCTGAGACATTTGAATCAAACGGTTCAACATCTATGGCTTCTACCTGTGCTTCATGTATGTCACTCATGGCAGCCGGAGTTCCTATCAAGGCTCCTGTAGCCGGTATCTCATGCGGTCTTGTTACAGGCGAAACAGATGATGATTATGTTGTTCTTACAGATATTCAGGGACTTGAGGATTTCTTCGGAGATATGGACTTCAAGGTTGCAGGTACCAAGGAAGGTATCACAGCTATCCAGATGGATATCAAGATCCATGGTCTTACACCTGATATCATCAGAGAAGCTATCAGGAGAACAAGGGAAGCAAGAGTTTACATCCTTGATGAAGTAATGCTTAAGTGCATTCCTGCTCCAAGACCTGAAGTAAATGAATATGCACCTAAGATTGAAATGATGCAGGTTGATCCTGAGAAGATCGGTGAGATCATCGGACAGAAGGGTAAGACAATCAATGCAATCATTGACGAGACAGGTGTTAAGATCGATATCGATGACGACGGAAAGGTTTCTATCTGCGGCGTTGAGAAGGCCGGCATTGAGAGAGCTAAGGAGATCATTCATTCAATCGTTGATCCTATTGAAGTAGGAAAGACATATTCTGGTAAGGTAGTAAGAATCATGCCATTTGGTGCATTTGTAGAGCTTTCACCAAACAAAGACGGTATGATCCACATCTCAAAGCTTGACACTAAGAGAGTTGCCAAGGTTGAGGATGTTGTCAATATCGGCGACAATGTAAGAGTTAAGGTACTTGAAGTAGACAGAATGGGTAAGATCAGCCTGAGTCTTAAAGATGCTGACAAATAAGTCACAAATGTAATGCAATGTAAATTTATTTAGCTACGGCGGGGAGAAAAGAATTTAATGAGATTTGGTTTTTTTGATGAAGTAAACAAAGAATACGTAATTGACAAGCCTAACACACCGGCACCTTGGGTTAACTACCTTGGTTCGCCGCTTTATGGTGCGATAATCTCGAATAATGCAGGTGGTTATAGTTTTGAGCAGTCCGGCGCAAACGGACGTATTATAAGATATGTCTTCAACAGTTTTGATCAGCCTGGAAGATATATCTATATCAGAGATAATGATACTAAGGATTACTGGTCAGCTTCATGGCAGCCTGTTGCAAAGCCTCTTGACAGCTACAAGAGTGAGTGCCGTCACGGAACCGGTTATACAAGAATGAAGGCAGAATATTCTGATATTGCTTCAGAGGTTCTCTATCTTGTACCACTTGATATGAAGTATGAGGTATGGAAGACAAAGCTTACAAATAATTCTGATAAGCCAAGAAATCTTACTGTTTCAGGCTACTGCGAGTTCACAAACAACAACAATTACGAGCAGGATCAGGTAAACCTTCAGTATACACTTTTCATAACAAGAACATATTTCAGAGATAACCGCATCAGACAGGTTATCAATGAGAATGTTAAGAATAATTCAGTAAATGGAGATGCAGCTACAGACAGATTCTTCGGTCTTGCCGGCTCACCTGTATCATCATATACAGGAAGCAAGGAGGATTTCCTCGGATCATACAGAGGTTACGGAAATCCAATCGGTGTTGAGGAAGGAAATCTTGGCAATACTCTCAACTATAACAGTAATGCCTGCGGTGCACTTTCAACTGTTATCACACTTGCTCCTGGTGAGACAAAGGAGATAGCATTTATCCTCGGACAGAAGGATGATGAAGAAGCAGCAGCACTTGTTGAGAAGTATGCTGATCCGGGAGCTCAGGCTGAGGCAGATTATGAAGAGCTCGTTAAGTGCTGGCATGAGAGACTTTCTCATCTTCAGGTTAAGACACCATGTGCAGAGTTCGATGAGATGGTTAATACATGGAATGCATATCAGTGCTTCATGACATTTATCTGGTCAAGAGCAGCTTCATTTGTTTACTGCGGACAGAGAAACGGTTACGGATATCGTGATACAGTTCAGGATATTCAGGGTGTTATCCACCTTGCTCCTGAGATGGCAAAGGAGCAGATCACATTTATGCTTTCTGCTCAGGTATCTAACGGTGGCGGACTTCCACTTGTTAAGTATACTCATAATCCTGGTCACGAGGATACACCGGATGATGCTTCATATGTTAAGGAAACAGGACATCCTGCATACAGAGCAGATGATGCACTCTGGCTCTTCCCAACAGTTTATAAGTATATTTCCGAGACAGGAGATACAGCTTACATCAATGAAATGATCCCTTATGCAGATAAGGACAGAGATAATGTATACGATCACCTTAAGAGAGCTATCGAATTCTCTATGAACAGACTCGGTAACCATGGCATGCCTGCAGGTCTTCACGCAGACTGGAATGACTGCCTCAGACTGGGTAAGAAGGGTGAGTCTACATTTGTTGCTATGCAGCTTTATCTTGCATTCTCTATCATCGGAAAGTTCGCTGAATTCAAGGATGATACAGAGTATCTTGCATATGTTTCAAGAGAGCAGCGTGAACTCGGCAAGATCCTTAATGATCTTTGCTGGGAGGACGACAGATTCATCAGAGGCTTCACAGAGAAGGGTGATGTTATCGGTTCTAAGAAGGATCCTGAAGCAAGCATGTGGCTCAATCCACAGAGCTGGTCTGTAATAAGCGGACTTGCTACCAAGGAGCAGGCTGAGAAGGCTCTTGAATCAGTTCACAGAGAACTTGCAACAGAAAATGGTGCTATGCTTATGGCACCTGCTTATAGAAATCATGCATTTGACGGAGCTCTTATGCTTCTCTTCAATGCATCAACCAAGGAAAATGGTGGTATCTTCTCACAGCCACAGGGATGGCTCATCCTTGCAGAGGCTCTTATGGGACATGGTAACAGAGCTATGGAATACTACCTTGACTGTGCACCTTCAGCAATGAATGACAAGGCAGAGATCAGAAAGCTTGAGCCTTACTGCCATGGACAGTTCACAGAAGGAAAGGACAGCCCATTCTTCGGAAGAGCACATGTTCATTGGCTTACAGGAACAGCTTCAACCGTTATGGTTGGTTCTGTTGAGGGTATCCTTGGTCTTCGTCCTGATTTCGCTGGATTACGTATCTCTCCATCTATTCCTGCTGACTGGAAGGAATTCGAGATGAAGAAGTACTTCAGAGGAAAGTGGCTTAACATCAAGGTCGTAAATGAAAATGGTGCTGAGTCAGGCGTTAAGGAGCTTACACTTAACGGAACTACTATAAATGGAGATTACATCCCTGCAAATGAACTTCAGGATGTAAATGATATTGTAGTAAAATTATCTTAATCAATATCCCTCCGTTTGACAGATCTTTTTCAAACGGAGGGGTTAACTTTTAACTATTCAAACAGGGAGGAAATCTAATGGCTGCAAATACCAGAGGCAGTTCAGCTGTTAAAGAATCCGCTGCAAGGGCGTCTTCATCAAGAAGCAGCTCGGCAGGAAGAAAAACCTCCGGAAGCACACAGAGAAGTACGGCTGGACGTACAGGAAGTGCTGCCGGCAGTACCAGAGGAAAGTCTTCGGCAAGTACGGCTAAAACCAGAAAGTCTGCACGCAGTAATGAATATGATCAGGAGATAGATACCGGAAGAGCGGAAAGGCAGAAGGAAATCTATCTTTTTGCATTTCTTGCAGTATCTGTATTTTTACTGCTCAGTAACTTCGGAGTATGCGGTTTTATCGGAAATGTCATCTCGGGCTTCTTCTTCGGACTTTTCGGAACAATAACCTACCTGATACCATTTTACATATTCTTTTCGGCAGCATACCTGCTTTCAAACGGAACCAGGAAGAAGGTAGTAAAGAAGATCATTTGGATCGGCGTGGCTATACTTCTCGTTGGTTTTATATCTCAGATCATTGCCGGAGCAGATGGCGTGACCATCAAGTCACTTTATATGCAGGGCTATAAGCATAAAAAAGGCGGCGGAGTGATATTTGGCGGAATGCTTTCGCTTCTCTATAAGCTTATCGGCAAGGTTGGCTGTATAATATTTACTGTACTTTTCGTGCTTGTAGCAATTATAGAGATAATAAATGTATCCTTCATCAATCTCTTTAAGGGAATAAGCAGCAGCTTTAAGAGAACTGCCAATTATGGGCTTGATGAAGATGATTACGATGAATACGACGATTATGATGATGCCGGGGAGGTTTACCGTGAAAGGAATACCGAACCAAAGCACATTTTGAATAATACCACGATACTGGATGACGGACTGGGCAATACAGCTCAGAGTGCGGCACCAGAAACTGCCGGATCGGGAGGCTCTCTCTTCGGCAGAAGCAAAAAGAAAAAGAAGAAAAAGGTTGTTTATCCGTCACAGGGAGTTTCAGAGATATCAGAGGACGGTTCGGTCAAGGACATTTATTCAAATGTTTCGGACGGAAACAGCGTAATGCCTGATTTTCTGAAGGACAGCCATGAGAAGATAAAGAGTAAGCAGGAGGCAGCAGATGCAAAGGCTGATGCGGAGGCTTTATCAGAGGATGCATTTTCAGCAATCAGCGGTCTTTCTTCATACGAGAAAGCGCCGGTTGAGAAGGATCTTGATAATGGTTCAAGAGTAGATAAGGAGCCGGGTAAGACCGGAATCCACAGAAGAGAGCATCCGATAAAAACAGATATTTTTGATCTCAGACCTGAGAGGGATTCATTTTCACCATACAGCTCTTCGGGAAGAGAGAGAAAGACTGAGAGTATTTTTACTTCTGAAAAAACTGCGGCTGGAACTGACAGGCAGAGCAGAAGCTTCGAAAAAGCAGAAGATACCTATAAAAAGAAGTCGGCTTACGGAGCAGAGCCTGAGAATAAGTCTGGATATAGTTCGGATCTTGAAGAGCTTACAGACAATGATTATAAAGCAGTTTCAGATGCGGAATCAGATTATTCTTCACTGGATTCAGTAAGAGATTCATCTTACTCATCAGGAAGCGCTTCGAGAAGCCAGTCGTCTGGAAGAGCAGGAAGCGGCTTCAGTGCAGCAGAAAGCACAGAAACTAGGGCATCAGTTGATACAGGAACTAAGGTATCAGTTGATACAGCGGCTAAGGCATCTGGTGCTGTGGATATAAAACCGGAGGCTTCCGAAGAGAAGACACAGAAGAAGAAAGAATACAGATTTCCGCCGGTTTCGCTCTTAAAATACGGTAAGAGCTCAAACGGCAGAAATAATGATGAGATAGTAAGAGAAAATGGTATCAAGCTTAAGGAAACGCTTGAAAGCTTCGGCGTAAATGTTACGATAACCGATTACAGTGTCGGACCATCCGTAACAAGATATGAGCTTCAGCCTGAACAGGGAGTAAAGGTCAGCAAGATCGTCGGACTTCAGGATGATATCAAGCTTGCTCTTGCAGCAGCAGATATAAGGATCGAGGCACCTATTCCTGGTAAGCCGGCGGTAGGTATAGAGATCCCTAATGCTGAGAAGAAAAAGGTTTACTTCAGAGAACTTATTGAAAGTGATAAGTTTAAGGAGACAAATTCAAATGTTGCATTTGCAGTAGGTAAGGACATCGGCGGTCAGGTTATTGTAACCGATATCGCAAAGATGCCTCATCTTCTTATCGCAGGTGCCACAGGCTCAGGTAAGTCGGTATGCGTGAATACCATCATTATGAGTATTCTCTATAAGGCAAAGCCGGATGATGTAAAGCTTATCATGATCGATCCGAAAATGGTTGAGCTTACTGCATATAACGGAATTCCGCATCTTCTTATACCAGTCGTTACAGACCCTAAGAAGGCGGCAGGCGCTCTTAACTGGGCAGTAGTTGAAATGACAAAGCGTTATCAGCTTTTTGCTAATTATAATGTCAGAAATATCAAGGGCTTTAACCAGAAGGTTGAAACAGAAGGACCTAAGGAAGATGATCCGATGTTCAGAAGGCTCCCTCAGATAGTTGTAATAGTAGATGAGCTTGCTGATCTTATGATGGTTGCTCATGCTGAGGTTGAGGATGCGATCATCAGGCTCTGTCAGCTTGCGAGAGCTGCCGGAATCCATCTTATCATCGCCACCCAGAGACCTTCGGTTGATGTAATCACAGGACTTATCAAGGCAAATGTTCCATCAAGAATTGCATTTGCAGTTTCATCCGGAGTCGATTCAAGAACCATCTTAGATATGAATGGTGCTGAAAAGCTTCTTGGTAAGGGTGATATGCTCTTTTATCCTACAGGTTATCCTAAACCGATACGTGTTCAGGGTGCGCTGATAGAGGATGAAGAGGTTGTTTCAATTGTAGAATTCATCAAAAAATATAATGACGGATCTTACGATGAAAACGTAAGTCAGTCCATAGAAAACAGTACTTCACAGGGCTCAGGCGCTTCGGCTTCAACTGACGGAGGAGCTGAGGATGACCGGTTTGATGAATATTTTGAAGATGCTGCAAGGCTTGTTATCGAGAAGGATAAGGCTTCAATCGGCAACCTTCAGAGAGTATTCAGAATAGGCTTTAACAGAGCGGCAAGGATCATGGATCAGCTTTGTGATGCCGGCGTTGTCGGACCTGAGGAGGGTACAAAGCCTAGAAAGATACTTATGACTATGGATCAGTTTGATGAATTCATGAGTCTTTAGTTAAGACATTTTTATTTCATTTCGAAAGGATAGTATATATGTTAAGTGATATTGAGATCGCGCAGCAGGCACAAATGAAAAAGATTAAGGATGTGGCTGCTACGGTAGGGCTTGGAGAGGATGATATTGAATTATACGGAAATTATATGGCCAAATTCTCCGATTCGGCTCTGGAAAGGCTGAAGTCAAATGATGATGGAAAGCTTATCCTTGTAACAGCTATTAATCCAACACCTGCAGGTGAAGGGAAAACAACAGTTACTATAGGTCTCGGACAGGGACTCTGCCGCATGGGTAAAAATGCGGTCATAGCTTTAAGAGAGCCATCTCTCGGTCCTTGCTTCGGTATTAAGGGCGGAGCAGCAGGAGGCGGATATGCGCAGGTTGTTCCTATGGACAAGCTGAATCTCCATTTTACAGGAGATTTTCATGCGATAACTTCCGCAAATAACCTGCTCTGTGCAATGCTTGATAACCATTTGCAGCAGGGAAATCTTCTTCGTATTGATCCGAAGAGGATAGTAATCAAGAGATGTCTCGATATGAATGACAGAGCACTCAGAAATATCACTATCGGTCTTGGAGCAAGGACTGACGGAGTGGCAAGAGAGGATCATTTCATCATCACTGTTGCATCTGAGGTTATGGCTATTCTCTGCCTTGCAGAGGATCTTCCTGATCTTAAGAGAAAACTTGGCAGGATGATAGTTGCATATAATTATGACAATGAGCCTGTTACCGCAGAAGACCTTAAGTGCGTAGGTGCTATGGCACTTCTTCTTAAGGATGCGATAAGACCAAATCTTATACAGACACTTGAAAATACTCCGGCGATCGTGCATGGAGGACCATTTGCAAATATTGCTCATGGATGTAATTCGATCAGAGCAACAAGAACAGCTCTTAAGCTTGCTGATTACGTTATCACAGAGGCAGGCTTCGGTGCAGATCTCGGAGCTGAGAAGTTCCTTGATATCAAGTGCAGAAAGGGCAACCTTAAGCCTGACTGTATCGTTCTTGTAGCTACCGTAAGAGCTCTTAAGTATAACGGAGGAGTGAAGAAGGAAGATCTTTCAGAGGAGAATCTCGAGGCTCTTGGCAAGGGTATCGTAAATCTTGGAAAGCATATTGAAAACCTTCAGAAATATAATGTTCCTGTTGTTGTTACACTTAACAGATTTGTATCTGATACAGACGCTGAGCTTGACTTTGTTAAGAAATACTGCGAGGGCTACGGATGCTCTATGACAGTTTCAGAAGTGTGGGCTAAGGGCGGAGAAGGCGGAATCGCTCTGGCTGAGGATGTTCTTCGTACACTTTCCGAGAAGAAGGCAGACTTTAAGCCACTTTATGAGGATGAGCTTTCAATCAAAGAGAAGATTGAGTGTATAGCAAAGGAGATTTACGGCGCTAAGGATGTAGTGATCGCAAAGACGGCTGAAAATGCCATAAAGAAGATTGAGGAAATGGGCTTCGGACGTTTTCCGGTCTGCATGGCAAAAACACAGTATTCGCTTTCTGATGATCAGACTCTTCTTGGAAGACCGGAAGGCTTTACTCTTAATATAAGAGAGGTTTATGTATCAGCCGGCGCAGGCTTTGTCGTAGCACTTACCGGTTCGATCATGACCATGCCGGGACTTCCAAAGCATCCTGCAGCAGAGAGTATTAATGTAGATGATGACGGAGTGATCACAGGACTCTTCTAAAAACTATGTAAAATAATATTGGATTTCCGGTGGTGTGAAGATATTTTCTACCCGGGGGAAGGAAGGAAAGCATGGCAGATATAATCGATGGAAAGCAGATATCTCTGGATATCAAGGATGAGATAAAAGATAAGATTGCATGGCTTAACAAAAAAGGCATTGAAGTTTCTCTTGCAGTTATTCTTGTGGGAAATGATCCTGCCTCTACAGTATATGTAAAGAATAAGAAGAAGGCTTGCGAATATACCGGCATCAAGTCTGTTTCATATGAGCTTGCCGAGGAGACTACTGAAGAAGAGCTTCTCAGCCTTATAGATAAGCTTAATGAGGATAATGCTATAAATGGTATACTTGTTCAGCTTCCTTTACCAAAGCATATAAATGAAGATGCTGTAATTAAGAGAATTTCTCCTGATAAGGACGTTGACGGCTTCCATCCGGAAAGCGTAGGAAGACTAAGTATCGGTGAGAGAGGCTTTGTATCCTGCACACCTGCCGGAGTAATACAGCTTTTAAAGAGAAGTAAGGTTGAGATAACAGGCGCTGAATGTGTCGTTGTCGGAAGAAGCAATATCGTAGGAAAGCCGATGGCTATGCTTCTTATCAGAGAGAACGGAACAGTTACAGTATGCCATTCAAAGACCAAGAATCTTAAAGAGGTTACAAAGAGGGCTGATATCCTCGTTGTAGCGATCGGAAAGCCTGAATTTATCGATTCTTCCTATGTAAAGGAAGGCGCAGTAGTAATAGATGTAGGTATTCACAGAAAGGGCGAGAAGAAGCTTTGCGGTGATGTTAATTATGCATCGGTTGAGCCTATCGCTTCTAAGATAACACCTGTACCGGGCGGCGTTGGTCCTATGACCATTGCCATGCTCATGAATAACTGCTATGAAGCAGCATTAATGCAGAACGGAATGTAAAAAATGTTAAATGTTTTAATGATATCTCTCGGATGTGATAAGAATACGGTTGACAGCGAGGAGATGCTGGGACTTCTTATCAAGAGAGGTTATGGGATAACAAATGAAGAAGATGAAGCAGATATTGCTATCGTAAACACCTGCTGTTTTATAAAAGATGCCGCTGAAGAAAGCGTAAATACCATTATAGAGACAGCGGAGCTTAAAAAGGGACGTCTTAAATATCTTGTTGTTACAGGCTGCATAGCCGAAAGATATAAGGATGAGGTAAGATCAGAGCTTCCTGAGGTGGATGCATTTTTGGGTACGTCATCTATTGATCATATAGCAGACACGATCGACAGGCTTGTTTCTGGAGAGAAGGCTCCGGACTATTTCGACAGCCTTGACAGGCTTCCGGTATTTGAGTCAGAGCGTCTTTCGACCGGAGTAACACATACCGGTTACCTGAAGATTGCTGAAGGATGCAATAAGAGATGTACTTACTGTGCAATCCCTCATTTTAGAGGAAGCTACAGAAGCGTGCCGGAAAGTATACTTATAAAGCAGGCAGAGCATCTTGCCAAGGATGGCGTTAAGGAGCTTACGATAGTAGCGCAGGAGACAACCTGTTACGGTGTGGATAAGACCGGTAAGAAAACACTTCATTTGCTTCTTAGGAAGCTTTCAGAGATAGAAGGTATCGAATGGATAAGGCTTTTATATTGTTATCCTGAAGAAATTTATGATGAGCTTATCGATGAGATAGCTGAAAACCCTAAGATATGTCATTATATTGATATGCCGCTCCAGCATACCGAGGATGATATATTAAGAAGAATGGGCCGAAGGCTTGACAGAGAGGGTATAATCAGAATTGTAGGAAAGCTTAGAGAGAGAATACCTGATATTGCCATAAGGACAACATTTATCACCGGATTTCCGGGAGAAACTGAGGAGCAGCATGAAAATCTTCTTCAGCTGATAGATGAACTGGAATTTGACAGAGTCGGAGTATTTACATATTCTCCTGAGGAGGGAACTCCTGCAGCAGGTTTCCCGGATCAGATACCGGAAGAGACCAAGGAACGCTACAGAGATGAGATCATGAATCTTCAGCAGGAAATTTCTCTTGATATAAATGAACGCTTTGTAGGTAAAAAGCTGGATGTCATGATAGATGGATATATTCCGGAGGATGACGTATATGCAGCAAGAAGCTACAGAGATGCTTCAGATGTTGATGGTTATGTATTTGTAAAATGTAATTATGAATTAGTTTCAGGAACCATACTCAAGGTTAAGATCACGGGGGCCGGAGAGTATGACCTGACAGCCGTAGTGGAGGAATAAGTATTATGAATTTGCCTAACAAAATAACAACATTTAGAGCTATACTTGTACCATTTTTTGTATTCTTCATGGTTTTTGATAAGATACCCGGAAATAAATGGTATGCACTGGCTTTATTTATCATAGCCAGCTTTTCTGATCTCGTAGATGGAAAGCTTGCAAGAAAGTATAATCTTGTAACAGATTTTGGTAAATTCATGGATCCACTTGCTGACAAGCTTCTTGTATGCTCTGCAATGATCGCACTTTGCGGACTTGGAAGACTCTACAGTGTTGTTGTTATCATTATGATCGGACGTGAGTTTATCATAAGCGGTTTCAGACTTATTGCCGCAGATAACGGACGTGTAATAGCAGCAAGTATGTGGGGTAAGGTTAAGACAGTCATGCAGATGATCATGGTATGCTTCCTTATAGCAGACCTTGGCTCAGAGTTTACAGGAACTGTTCATGACGCTATCGGAATACTTGAAGCAGTACTTGTTGTTGTTTCTACATTGCTTGCAATAGTATCGCTTCTTGATTATATAAGTAAGAACAAGGATGTTATATCTACATCCAAGTAAAATATGCTTGACAAGAGTATTTACAGATGCTATATTGTCTAGGTGTGCCGCACAACGAGGCATAAAGTGCGCGTTTTTATACGTGACGCCACAGTTGGCGAGTAATAATGATAGGAGGAAACCATATGTACGCAATAATTGCTACAGGCGGAAAGCAGTACAAGGTATCTGAGGGAGATATCATTAAGGTAGAGAAGCTTAATGCAGAGAAGGACGCAACAGTTTCATTTGATGTTGTCGTTGTAAGTAAGGATTCAGATATTATCTGTGGTGATGCTGCAAAGAGCGCTACTGTAAAGGCTACAGTACTTGGAGAAGGCAAGGCTAAGAAGGTCGTTGTTTACAAGTATAAGCCGAAGACAGGATATCACAAGAAGAATGGTCACAGACAGCCATTTACACTTGTAAAGATTGATTCGATCAATGCTTAATTCATATGATCAAAGCAGTTTTTTACAAAAAAAATGATAAGTATTTCGGATTTTCGCTGAATGGTCATGCCGGTTATGCTGACTATGGGAAGGATATTGTATGCAGCGCTGTTTCAGCTCTTGCATTTAATACTGTTAATTCCATAGAGAGACTGACTGATGATCATGTGATTTATGAAGTTTCTGAAAGCGGCAGCCTTAGGTGTAAGGTTGTATCCGATGTAAGCAGTGAAAGTGCACTGCTGATAAATTCCCTGTATATCGGGCTTACCGGTATAGAAGAGGAAAAAGGACGAAATTTTGTGAAAGTTTACATCAGGGAGGTGTAAAACAGATGTTAAGAATGGATTTACAGTTCTTTGCTCACAAGAAAGGTGTTGGTTCTACAAAGAACGGACGTGATTCTGAGTCTAAGAGACTCGGTGCCAAGAGAGCAGACGGACAGTTTGTTAAAGCTGGTAATATTTTATACAGACAGCGCGGAACTAAGATTCATCCGGGACTTAATGTAGGACGTGGCGGAGACGATACGCTTTTTGCATTAGTTGATGGTGTTGTTAGATTCGAAAGACTTGGAAGAGATAAGAAGCAGGTTTCAGTACATCCTGCAGAATAATTCTAAGGTGACATTTTAAGGGAGCTGGTAGATGATCAGCTCCCTGTTTTTTAGAAATCATTTTCCTTACAGTGAGGTGTCAAAATGTTTGCAGACAGAGCGAAGATCACTATAAGATCTGGCAAGGGAGGAGACGGACATGTTTCCTTCAGAAGAGAATTATATGTGCCAAATGGCGGACCGGATGGCGGTGACGGCGGTAACGGCGGCAGCGTTATATTTGTAGTGGATAAGGGACTGAATACTCTGATCGATTACAGAAATGCTAAGAAATTTAAGGCAGAAGACGGTCAGGAGGGCGGTAAGAAAAACTGTCATGGTGCAAACGGAAAGGATATCATCCTTAAGGTACCTGAAGGAACTGTCATTAAGGATTTTGAGACCGGAAAGGTCATTATGGATATGTCTGACAAGACTGAGCCGGTCGTACTTCTTCGTGGAGGACATGGTGGAAAGGGTAATCAGCATTATGTAACAAGCGTAATGCAGGCTCCGAAGTATGCTCAGCCGGGACAGCCTGCCATCGAGAAAACTGTTGTTCTTGAGCTGAAAATGATAGCTGACGTAGGACTTGTAGGCTTTCCTAGCGTTGGAAAATCCAGCCTTCTTGCGAGAGTTTCAAATGCAAGACCTAAGATAGCGGATTATCATTTTACAACTCTTGTTCCCAACCTTGGAGTAGTTGATCTTGGCGCAGGCAAGGGCTTTGTTATGGCTGATATTCCTGGTATTATCGAAGGAGCGTCAGAAGGTAAAGGACTTGGCTTTGCATTCCTTCGACATATCGAGAGAACAAAGGTGCTTATTCATGTTGTTGATGCATCAGGCTCTGAAGGACGTGATCCTGCAGAAGACATTAAGATGATAAATGAAGAGCTGAGAAGCTACAGCAGCAACATTTTAGAGAGACCTACAGTTATTGCGGCAAATAAACTGGATCTTCTTACCCCTGAGGAAAGAGAGATATCGCTTTCACTTATCAGGGAAGAATTCCCGGATGCAGAGATATTCCCGATATCCGCTGCTACTGGAGAAGGAGTTAGAGAAATGCTTCTCCGCGTGGATACAATGGTTAAGGAAGCGCCGGAGGATCTTATCGTATTTGAGCCGGAAATGGATGTTAACGAGCTGATCGACAGCCCAGAGCTTCCATTTGAGGTTAAGAAATCTGATGAGAAAGATCATACATATATCATCGAAGGACCTCGTATTGAGAAAATGCTTGGTTACACAAATCTTGAGTCTGAGAAGGGCTTTATCTTCTTCCAGAACTTCCTCAAGAAGAATGGTATACTGAAAATGCTCGACGACCTTGGAATAGAGGACGGAGATACAGTAAAGATGTATGGTCATGAATTTGACTATTATCATGAATAATATAAAAGGTGGTTATTATGACTAGTAAGGAAAGAGCCTATCTTAAAGGTCTTGCCATGACTATGGATCCTATCCTTTCTCTTGGTAAGGCAAGTCTTACGCCTGAGTTTTCTGAATCTGTTGCAGAAGCTATCAAGAAGAGAGAGCTTATCAAGATTAATGTTCTTAAGAACTGTACCGATGATCCGAAGGAAATCGCACAGACTCTTGCTGAAAGAACAAGAAGCACGGTTGTTCAGGTTATTGGCAGAAAGATAGTATTATACAAAAGAAATCAGGAAAAGCCTATTATTGAATTTCCTAAGTAATGAGCCTGATCCGATCGTTAAATATTCGGATAAACACATATTTTCGGAGTGAAGACTTATGAAGATTGGAATACTCGGAGGTTCATTTAATCCGATACATAACGGACATATCAGCCTTGCCAAAGCTGCGTTAAATGAGTACAGCCTTGACAGGGTTCTTATTATGCCTAATTGTGATACATATTATAAAAAAGATGCTGATATCTCAGATCATGACAGAATGAATATGATACAGCTGGCAGTCAGAGGTCTGAAGAATATTGTTCCCTCTGATATAGAACTTAAAAGGGGCGGTATCACTTATACTATAGATACCATGAGATACCTTATCGAAAAGGATAAGGAGGAGGGCGTTATAAATGATTATTTTTTCATAATCGGCGGTGATACCCTTCATAATCTGTATTATTGGAGAGAGATAGACGAGCTCTTCAAGGTAATGACATTTCTTGCTGCGGTAAGGGATGACGTTGATACAAAAGAGATGGAGAAGCTAAAGGATGGATATACTTTAAAGCATCCGGAGGCAAGAATAGGATTTCTGCATACGGACAAGAATCCAGTATCTTCATCATTGATCAGAAAAAAAGTTGCTGAAGGCGAGGATGTAAGTATGTATCTGCCTGAAGCGGTTAACAGATATATTAAGATTAGAAACTTATATAAATGATCAGTTTACGGCTGATCTGTTCCGGAGGAAATATGGAAAGAAAAGAAATGCTCGAAAAGCTTAAGGGTAAGCTTTCAGATAAGAGATTTGTTCATTCTATAGGTGTTGAATATACTGCTGCATGTCTTGCTATGACATACAAGGCAGACCTTCAGAAGGCCCGCATCGCAGGACTTCTTCATGACTGCGCAAAATGCCTTACAACAGAAGAGAAACTGAAGAAGGCTGAAAAATTTGGATTAAATATAAATAAAAGCGAGAGACAGGATCCGGAGCTTCTTCATGGCAAGCTCGGTGCATATTATGCAAAGATAAAATACGGAGTTACTGATAAGGAGATACTTGACGCCATAACCTATCATACGACCGGCCGTCCGGAAATGACGCTTATGGACAAGATAATCTTTGTGGCGGATTATATAGAGCCTAACAGAAAGATCATCAAAGAGCTTCCGGAGATCAGGCAGGAGGCATTTACGGATATTGATAAGGCCATAGTTCATATTCTTAAGAATACACTTGATTTTCTTAGAGAGAAGACTGATATAATCGATGAAATGACAGAGAAGACCTACATTTATTATTTAAATTTACTGGGAGATAAGCTTTAATGAAAAAAGAACAAGAGATTGAGTTAATATGCGACGCACTTCTCGACAGGAAGGGCTATAACATCAAAAGGCTGGATGTAAGCGGACTTTCACCGGTTTCGGATGTATTTATCATCGCAAGCGGAAGCAACAGAAATCAGCTTGAAGCAATGTGTGACGCTGTTGAAGAAAAATGCCGCGACAATGAGATATACCTTAAGGAAAGAGAAGGAAGAGCTGAGGGAGGCTGGATACTTCTTGACTATGACAATATCGTAGTACACATCTTCTCTAGTGAGATGAGGGAGTTCTATGATCTTGACCATGTATGGAGAGATGCGGCTGTTATTTAATTAATCTTATGATAGACAGATTGCAGCATGTCTTATATCTAAATTTATATCCTGATAGCGGGAATATTTACTTTTTTGATAAGCAGTTTATATTAAGAAAAATTAATAAATATTAAGGTATTTATAAATGTTATTATTACAGGCTGTTTGTTATAATCAGCCTGTAATTTATGTTTTACGTGAAGGTGAAAGGAGTACGTAATGAGTAAAAAGATCAAAGCTTTTATTATCTTTCTTGTTGTGGCTGTGATTGTGGCTGCAGCAGTTTTTTTTGTAAAGAAGTATATGAAGAAGGATAGTGAAAGCGAAGGAAGGCTTGTTTATGTTGAGTCGGTAAAGAATATTACAGGAGCATATGTCGGACTTGACAACAGATACATGGGTATCGTAGAAGCCCAGGAGACCAAGCAGGTAGAGAAGGACGGAGACAAGAAGGTTAAGGAGATCTTTGTAAAGATTGGCGATGTAGTTAAAAAGGATGATCCTCTTTTCTCTTACGACACAGATGAAATGGAGCTTGATCTTCAGAAGATGGAGCTTGAGCTTGACAACATCAAGAATACCATTTCCGGCTATAATGACGAGATAAATGATCTTATCAAACAGAGAGAGCTTGCTCCTGCAGAGGACAATCTGAATTACACAAGCCAGATAAATAATCTGTATGCCATGGTAAAGGAGTGCGAATATGAGCTTTCTACCAAGCAGCTTGAGATTGACAGACAGAGAGAATCCGTTAATTCAGCAACAGTATTCAGCCCTATGGATGGTGTGATCAAGAAGATCAACCAGGATAATAATTCAGGCTATCAGGGCGGAGGCGAGAACGGATTTATAACTATAATGGCAAATGGTGATTACAGAGTTAAGGGAACCATCAGCGAGACAAATATCGGCAGTATCATGGCAGGAACACCTGTGATAGTTCGTTCAAGAGTAGATCAGAACGTTGTCTGGAAGGGCGCTGTTTCAAAGATCGATTACGAGCCGCAGAGCAGTGGAAACAACGATTATTATGGCGGAATGTCTGGTGAGAGCGCATCAAAGTACACATTTTATGTAAACCTTGAAGACTGTTCAGGACTTATGCTTGGACAGCACCTTTACATCGAGCTTGATCATGGACAGAGTGTGGCAAGAGAAGGCTTATATCTGTCATCATATTATCTTGTTCAGGATGGAAATGATTACTATGTCTGGGCAAGAGATAATAATAAAAAGATTGAAAAGAGAAAGATTACAGTCGGCGAATATATAGAGGAGGAAGAGCTCTATCAGATAACAGACGGACTTTCCGAATCGGATTATATCGCATTTCCAGATGGTAATATATCTGAAGGCTGCAAGACAACAACGAATTATGAAGACATCATGAATCAGATGGATGATATCGATGATTTTGATGGCGGCTTTAATGGTGGATTTGACGACAGCTTCGATGGTGGATATGACAATTATGACGGGGGTATGGTTCCGGATGGTGCTATCCCTGCCGGAGATATTGATTCAGACGCTGTTATGATGCCTGACGGATCATATGTTTATCCGGGCGAGGATGGCAATGTCAATGAAAATGATTTAGGAGAGACCGGCGTAAATGACAGCGGAAGAGACGTTAAGATATACGAAACAGACGGCGCAGGTGATAACGCCGGTGATGCAGCAGATTCAGCCGATGATGCAGAAAATGCCGCAGATGATAATCCGGGTCAGGCCAGATAACGGGCGGAGGTGAAGGAAATGCTGCTTTTGCTCGAAAATATAAATAAGAATTATGTACAGGGTAAAATGGATGTGCCGGTGCTTCATGATATCAGCCTCAGTATCGAGGAGGGTGAATATGTAGCTATAATGGGTCCGTCAGGATCCGGAAAATCTACCCTGATGAATATTATCGGATGCCTTGATAAGCCAACCTCTGGAAGTTATATCCTTGATGGAACAGAGGTCGCTAATATGAAGGACAAGGAGCTTTCAAAGGTAAGAAATAAAAGTATAGGATTCGTATTCCAGAATTTCAACCTTCTTCCGAGACAGTCTGCTTTGCAGAATGTTGAGCTTCCTCTTCAGTATGCGAAGGTTCCGAGAAGAGAAAGACGTCCGAAATGTGTAGATGCACTGACAAGTGTTGATCTTCAGGACAGAATGTCATTTAAACCTACCCAGCTTTCCGGTGGTCAGAAGCAGAGGGTTGCTATAGCAAGAGCTATGGTCAACAGTCCTAAGATACTTCTTGCGGATGAACCTACCGGTGCTCTGGATTCCAAATCCGGAATTCAGGTCATGGGACTTTTTGAGAAGCTTCATAATGAAGGGGTTACGATCATTATGATCACTCATGCAAGAGAGATAGCTGAGTATGCGGACAGAATAATCACTATCTTCGATGGACGTATTACCAAAGATGAGAAGAACCTGAATAAGGTTGTTGCTGATTATAAAATTGATGAGAATACTGCTGCAGCAGGAGGCTCTGATGCGAAGACACCGGAGGGCACTGCCGGGATCACAGAGGAAAATGTTTCAGCCGCTGCAGAAGCAGCACTGTATGATGAAGGTGTATCTGAAGAAGCATCCTTCAGTAATGCTTCAGACAGACTGATGAGCATACTAAATGAAGAAAGCGAGGGTGATGAAGAATGAAAAAACTGATTATTACCCTTATTGTTCTTGGAATCCTTGTTGTAGGTACGATAGTAGGAGTAAAGATTTACAAGGATCACCGTAAGAATTCAAATCCTGTAAAGTGTATGCCGGTAAGTATGCTCAATCAGGGATACTGGGATCCTTCGGATGAGAATTCTTCGGGATATATCTCAGCTACAACTGATCAGAAGATATACGCTGATATGAATAGTGTGATTGAAGAGGTTTATGTTTCAGAGGGCGATACTGTAAAGGCAGGAGATGCTATCCTTAAGTTCGATATGACTCAGAAGGAGCTTGAGGTTGAAACCATGAGGACCCAGCTTGAGGTATATAAGACAGATGTAAGCCTGGCTGAGAGACAGCTTGAAAAGCTTAAGAATATCGTTCCTATAGAGGATAAAACAACAACCGAAGAGATAACAGAGGAGCCGACAGAGGCACCTACAGAAGCTCCTACGGCATCTCCATCGGATGCAGATACAGAGGATCCTACAGAGGAACCGACAGAAGACACAGAGGATGATATCCTTAAGGAGCATCCGGACTGGGTAATGTATCCTGACGGAACCTACGGACCTCCTGATGCATTTGACGATCCGGATGACCCGGGAGACATCGAGCCTGAATATACCAGAGACCAGCTTAAGGCTGAGATCAAGAAGAAAGAGAATAAGATAGAAGAGCTTAAGATCAGAGTAAAAATGTATGAGATCGATCTTCAGAAGAAGGAAAAGTCTCTTACAGAATCTGAGATTAAGGCGGCTATTAACGGTGTTATCAAGAAGCTCGATACTTCAGATGAAAATATTTCTTCAGGAAATCCGATAGCTGTCATTTCTGCAGATGGCGGATACCAGACTACTGCATCGATAAACGAATGGAAGATCGATTCTATGGTCATAGGTACGCCGGTTAGTATTTACAGCTATGAAAACGGACAGCAGTACACCGGAAAGGTTACTGAGATATCAAAGACACCTTTTGAAGAGGGTGATCCATCTTTCAGTGATTTCTATGGTGGTTCTACGTCTGCATCATATTATCCTGTGACTATAGTTATAGATGAACCTTGTGATGATCTGAACGAAGGAATGTTTGTGAGAATATCGCTTGATATGTCCAAGAACTTTGATGATTACAGTAGCGACGGATTATACCTTCCGCTTTCATATGTCAGACGTGAGAACAGTAAATACTATGTCATGATGAATGAAAACGGACGTCTTAAGAAGAGATACATTAAAACCGGTAAAACTGTATATGGAAGCGTAATAGAGATAAAGTCCGGTCTTAACGGCTCTGAATATATCTGTTTCCCTTACGGAAAGGATGTATCGGAAGGTAAGAAATGTGTTAATACAGACTCTTATGAGGATGCATTTGGTTATTAAGGAGGAAAATGAATGTTTGAGAATATAAGACTTTCGTTCCAGGGTATATTCGGTCATAAGATGCGTTCATTTCTGACTATGCTCGGTATCATTATCGGTATTGCAGCTATTATAGCCATAGTATCGACTATTAAGGGAACTAACGATCAGATCAAGAACAACCTTGTTGGTGCGGGAGATAATCTTGTCGATGTAAAGCTCAGTATGGGCGGATATGATATCACTCCGTATGATGGCATGAATCTTGATAATATTCCTGTAATTGATGGGAATATGCTTGAGACCATGAAGGATATGAAGGATGTGGCAAATGTATGCATCTATCATGAAAATGAGATGTATGAAGGCATTAGCTACAGAGACAGATCTGCAGAGGGACTTCGTATCATCGGAACAGATAATTCGTATTTAGATATCAATAATTATCTTATTACAGCAGGACGTAAATTTGTTCAGGATGATTTTAACAAGAGAAGAAATGTCTGCATCATTGATAGAAACGCAGCTGATAGCCTTTTTGAGGGTGAAGAGCCTGTAAACCAGACTATTGAGATCAAAGGCATACCATTCATAGTTGCGGGAGTTATTGATAAAAGTGATGATTTCGAGCCTGTTATCAATTCGCCTGAGGAGTGGTATACATATTACGGAGAGAGTAATTCCGGATTTATAGTTATTCCGGAAACTGCCTGGCCTGAACTTTTCTCGTATGATCAGCCTTTCCAGGTTATCGTAAAGGCTACGTCAACAGAAACTATGTCAAGTGCAGGTAAGGAGGTTGAGGAATACCTTAATTCCTTTATAACAAGCAGCGAAAATCAAAATGATGAGAACCAGATAAAATATAAGCGTGAGAATACGCTTGAGAAGGTAAAGGCTCTTCAGGAGCTCAGTAATACCACAAGCCAGCAGCTTATATGGATCGCAAGTATCTCGCTTATTGTTGGAGGTATAGGCGTTATGAACATCATGCTTGTGTCTGTAACAGAGAGAACGAGAGAGATAGGTCTTAAGAAAGCACTTGGCGCAAGAAAGAGAGCCATACTCGGTCAGTTCCTTACAGAGGCAGCGGTTCTTACCAGTCTTGGAGGCATACTCGGCGTTGGCGCAGGTATCGGACTTGCTTACTTTATCAGTAATGTCGCATCAGTTCCTGTAGCCATAAGTATTCCTGCGATTGTTGTATCGGTAGTATTTTCAATGCTTATAGGTATCATTTTCGGACTTCTGCCATCTGTTAAGGCGTCAAACCTTAATCCTATCGACGCACTCAGATATGAATAAAAATACTTGCAGTTGTTAATATGGTTTGTTATAATTTGCATTGTTTAGCTTTCAGAAGACAAAAAACAGTATATTTACGAGGTGAATACAATGAGTTTACTTAAGGATTGGCGTGATCACGCATACGGTCTTGATGACAGAACACCGGAAGGCAAGGATTTCTGGTTTAAATATTTCAACAAGGAGAAGGCTATCTACGAGGTACTTCTCGGTAATCCAACAGAAGTTGTTATGGGTACCGTAAAGGAACTTGCAGAGAGATTCGATGTTGATATCGAGACTATGGTTGGTTTCCTTGACGGAATCGATGACAGCCTTGCAATGAGCAATAATCTTGAAGAGCTTACAGAGGATTCAAGAGTAAACCTTGGATTTGACAAGGAAAAGCTTTACATGAACATGGTAAGCTGTAATGCACAGTGGCTTTATGAGCTTCCACAGTGGGATGCACTCCTTACAAAGGAAAGAAGAGAAGAGCTTTATAAGCTTGAGAAATCATCACATACAGTTATTAAGCCACCAAAGGTTGGAAGAAACGATCCTTGTCCGTGCGGCTCTGGCAAGAAGTATAAGAAGTGTTGCGGAGCAAATCTCTAAGAATAATGAGCTGTGTTGTCAGTAAATGATACACAGCTCTTTTTACGTAATAAAGGCAGAGGATTATGGCAGAAAGATTTAATGAAGATCAGATAAAAGCTATAAAATGGTTTAAAGGTCCTATGCTCGTGCTGGGTACGCCCGGTTCAGGCAAGACAACGGTCATAGTTGAAAGGATCAGAAATCTGATAGATATAGAAGGAGTAGCGCCGGGAAGGATACTTGTCATCACATTTACCAGAGCTGCCGCAAATTCGATGAAACAGAGATTTGTCAGCAGCAGAGATGATGAAAAGGTGAGATTCGGTACATTTCATTCATTTTTCTTCTGGGTCATTAAAACTGCCTATGGTTACAGAAATGAAGATATCCTTACTGAAGAAGAGAGACGAAAGCTTATAAGAGGGCTTCTGTCAAATGATGATCAGGGGCTTTCAGATAACGAAGAGCTTATTACCAGCGTTCTACGGCAGATTGAAAAGGTCGACAGCGAGCTTATCGATATAGAGAACTATTACAGCAGCGACCTTCCGGAGCATCAATTCAGGAATATTTATAACAGATTTAAGGAGCTTAAGAAAAAGTCCGGCAAGCTGGATTTTAACGATATGATGCACATGTGCTATACGCTCCTTAAGGAACGTCCGGACATTCTTGATCTTATCAGAAAGTCATATCCTTATATTCTTGTGGATGAATTTCAGGATACGAACCTCCTGCAGTATGAGATACTGAAAATGCTTACGGCTCCTCTCAACAATCTCTTTGTTGTGGGAGATGATGACCAGTCTATCTACGGCTTCAGAGGCGCAAGACCGGATATCATGCTGTCCTTTAAGGAAACCTATAAGGATGCGGAGATAGTAACGCTCAGAACGAATTATAGATGTAAAAAGGATATAACAAGACTGTCGGGAAAGCTTATCAGTCATAATAAAAAAAGATATGATAAGGAGCTTAAGAGTGCTTCTTCGAGTGACGGTCTGATCAAGATCCAGCAGGTTAAGGATATCACGACTCAGAATGAGCTTCTGATATCTCGTATCAGGGATTCCCTTGATAAAGGTGTTGAGGCTTCTGATATTGCGGTTCTCTACAGGACGAATATGAGTCCGAGAAGGCTTATATATAAGCTTAGAGAATATAATATTCCATTTGTTGCGAAGGATGCCGTGCCGGACATCTTCAGCAGTCCCATGGTAAGCTGTATCATGGATTATCTCTACTTTGCAAATGGAGACAGAAGCAGAAAAAGATTCCTGCGGTTTATGAATAAGCCGCTTAGATATGTTCCGAGAGATATACTTATCGATGAAAATGTAGATATCCACGAGCTTATCAGAAGAACGGCCGACAAGGGGTACCTTCAGACGAATCTGATGCTTCTTCGAAACCATCTTGAAAGGATAAGAGAGCTTAGTCCGCTTGCGGCTGTAAGCTATATCAGGAAGGTTATCGGTATAGATAAATATGTATCGGAGTATTCAAAGGAAAGAGCTCTTGATGAAGGAGAGTTTATAGATCTTCTGGACGAGTTTCAGAGCATAACCAGGGAGTTTGAAAGCTTTGGAGATCTTGCGGATTTCGCGATCAGAGAGAAAAAAACTCTGGAAGAAGAATATAACAAAATGCAGAGCGACAGAGCTGATGCTATTCAGCTTATGACTATGCACAGCTCTAAGGGCCTCGAGTTTTCCGAGGTTCATATAATCAACTGTGTTGAGGGTGAGATCCCTCATAAAAAGAGCAGGAGAGAATATGAGCTTGAGGAAGAAAGACGTATGTTTTATGTTGCGATGACCAGAGCTATGGATAAGCTTTATATCTATTCGCCGAGAAGCATGGCGGAGAAGAATATGAAGATATCCAGATTCATAAATGAAGCTATTGAAGGAGAATGATCATGCTTTTTTCAAGCATCACATTTTTATATATGTTTCTGCCGGCGGTATTACTGCTGTATTTTATCACGCCGCGGAAGCTCAAGAATACGGTACTTCTTCTTGTGAGCCTTGTTTTCTATGGCTGGGGAGAGCCTAAATATATATTCGTAATGGCAGCGTCTATTATAGTCGGATATGTTTCGGGGCTCCTTACAGGCTATTACAGGGAAAAAGGAAAGCTTAAGGCGGCAAAGCTGGCCGTCATACTTTCTGTCACGGTTAATCTCGGAATACTGATATTCTTTAAATACAGTAATTTCTTTATATCAAATATTAGCAGGATCGGCGGCTTCACAGCGAAGCTTCTTGATGTTACACTTCCGCTTGGTATATCATTTTATACCTTCCAGATACTTTCCTACAGCGTAGATGTTTACAGGGGAGAGGTTAGATCACAGAAGAATATCATAGATCTTGCTGCATATATCACACTTTTTCCTCAGCTTATCGCAGGTCCGATCGTTAGATACAGCACCATTGAAAAACAGCTGAAGGACAGAAAGGAAACAGCAGATCTTTTTGCTTCAGGAGTAATGAGATTTGTTGTCGGACTCGGCAAGAAGGTGCTTATCGCCAATACTGTCGGAGAGATCTATGAAGTGCTTATGGCGGTACCGGACGGAAGAGCTACGGTATTCATGTACTGGCTTGCTTCATTTGCTTATTCCTTCCAGATATACTACGACTTCTCGGGATATTCGGATATGGCGATAGGTCTTGGAAGAATGTTCGGCTTCAGGTTTCTTGAGAACTTCGAGCATCCGTATATTTCAACAAGCATAACCGAATTCTGGAGAAGGTGGCACATATCGCTTTCGAGCTGGTTCAGGGATTATGTATATATACCGCTCGGGGGCAACAGAAAAGGTAAGGGCAGAATGTTCTTAAACATTTTTATAGTCTGGCTCCTTACCGGCTTCTGGCATGGCGCAGAATGGAATTTTATCATCTGGGGCTTATACTATTTTGTGATCCTTATGATAGAGAAGAGCTTTCTGCTTAAGGTGCTGGAAAAGCTTCCGAAGCTTGTCAGACATATCTACAGCCTGTTTTTGATAAATATGGGCTGGGTGATCTTTGCAAATGACAGCCTTTCGAAACTCGGAAATGTCCTTAAATGCATGTTCGGCTTCGGCGGCCTGGAGTTCTGGAATAAGGCGACTGCATTTTATCTGATGTCATATATCAGTATACTTATCGTTGCAGCGGTCGGTTCAACGCTTTTAGTGAAGAACCTGAGAGACAAACTTATCTATTGGAATTATCAGAAGCTTTATACAGCATGCACGGTGATATTCATACTTATAGTTATGACTCTTGCAACCGCAGGACTTGCGAGCGATTCATTTAATCCGTTTTTATATTTTAGATTCTAGGGAAGATAAAATGAGAAATAAGTTGATCATAATAACATTTATATTATATCTGGCGGTTTTCACCGTCGGAAGCATAATACTTAAGGACAGGGACTTCTCGGATATGGAGAACCGTACTCTTAAGTCATTTCCGGAATTCTCTGCGAGGACCGTTGCGAGCGGAAAGTTCATGAGTGAATTTGAGGATTATCTGGCGGACCAGATCATTTTCAAGGATGATCTTGTGAAGCTTGATACCACGGCGTCTTATCTCATGGGTCAGAGAAAGATAAATGGAGTATATTTTACCGATAATGATATGATAGTGCAGGATTATCAGTATGATGAAAAGATCCTCGGCGATAATATCAGGTATATAAATGAGTTTAAAGAGGCTCATCCGGAGCTTCCGGTAAATATGCTTGTTACGGCTACTGCATCATATATCTACAGAGATAAGCTCCCTTACGGGGCTCCAATCGATGACCAGAAGAAGGCACTTGAGCTTATACATGAAAGGGTTTCTCCGGATATAAAGCTTACGGATGCAACGGATGCACTGTATGCCCAGAGGGAGAGCGGTATCTTCTTCAGCACAGACCATCACTGGACTCAGAGCGGCGCGGCTATAGCGTATAACTGTCTTGCAGATGATCTTGGCATAGTCGTTCCGGATTATCTTGTATATGAGGATGCGGCCGGAAATGCAGATCCTTTCTTCGGGACGCTTTATTCAAAGGCACCTCTTTACGGCGTAGAAGGCGACAAGCTTAGTGCTCTGGATGAAAAATATTACAGCTATCATGTTGATTATATGGATGAAGGCTGGGAAGAGGATTCGCTTCTTCACAGAGAGAATCTTGAGATAAAGGATAAATATACGGTCTTTCTCGATGGCAATCATTCCATAATCCACATAACAAGTGATGCGAGAGTGAACCCGGACTCAGATAATGATAAGCCCATACTTATCGTTAAGGATTCCTACGCACATGCGCTGATACCATTTCTTGCTGCAAACTATAGAGATATCTATGTTGTAGATCTCAGATATTACCATGACAGCGTATCAAAGCTTATAGAAGAGAAGGGCATAGTCAGGATGATCCTTATCAATAATATCGATTTTCTCACTACCGATACAAACTATAAAATGCTGTATTAAAACATATATTTGTTAATGAACTGTTAACTTTTTCAAAAATAGCAGTTTTAATCCCGAAAACACGCAGAGTTCGTGATTCGAATTATTGACATTTTTAGAAAAAGTTATAAAATAATATTATGTTTACGTAAAAATTGATATTGAAATGATTTAAAAATATGTTATAATTTTATAAGAATATATTTGCATGGAGGGTATAGTAACTATGATTCAACCAATCGATATAAAGACGCAATCGTTTAAGAAAGGGCTCTTTGGATATAACAAGATAGACGTTGATTCATTCAAGGAAACTGTTTATAAGGCTTATGACGATGCAATCTCCGAGAACAACAGACTTTCAGAGGAGAATGCAAAGCTTAAGAAGGACATTGAGGAATCAAGAGTTAAGATATTCGAGCTCGAGAGTAAAGTCGGTAAGGGCGGCTCAGTAAGTGCTGAAGATTCTGAGAAAGCTAAGAAGATCATCGAGGAGGCACAGAAGTCTGCAGCTGAAATACTTGCCAGAGCGAAGGCTGAAAGTGACAAGATCGTCAGTGGTGCAGGATCAGGAAAAGCTACTCCAAAAACAGAGCCAAAGGATGATAAGAAGTCGGCAGCATCTAAGTTCTTTGAGAATGCAGAAGAGAAAGCAAATGATGTATTCGGCGGAGATGATGACGAAGTATTCGTTGGTGAGATTGAAGATAACAGAAAGCCTTCAAAGGTCATGATAGGCGATGGCGAAGAAGAGGAAGACGCAGATTTCGAATTCCTGTAAAATTTTATCGCAAATTAAAGATCAATCGAACAGCTTTTACTGTTCGATTGATCTTTATTAGTTTAGAGGTAAATTAGTATGATTGCTTTCGTAAAAGGAATACTTGACAGCGTGACCGAAAACTCCGTCATTATCGAGAACAGTGGTATCGGTTATGAGATAGTTGTATCTTCGAATGTCATAAGATCACTTCCTGATATCGGTGAAGAGGTAAGGCTTTACACATATCTTTATGTCAGAGAGGATATATTTATGCTGTACGGCTTTAATTCTCTCAGAGAGAAGGAAACCTTCATCAGTCTTATCGCTATAAGCGGAATCGGACCAAAGGGTGCGATCGCGATACTTTCAGAGCTTACGGTTGATGAACTTGCCATGGCAGTCATTTCCAAGGATACAAAGGCTATCAGTAAAGCAAATGGTATAGGCACCAAGACCGCTGAGAGAGTTATAATCGATCTCAGGGATAAGATAAAGCTTGAGGATATGTCAGCTGATGACGATATCATTTCAGATTCGGATTCTGATGTATCGAAGGATAACGTCGTTGATGCAGCAATGGCTCTTACAGCTCTCGGCTATTCAAAGTTTGATGCAATGAAGGCCGTTAAGAAGGTTAAGGATAAGGATAGTAAGACCGCTGAACAGATCATCAAAGAGGCGTTAAAAAATCTTTGATCAGGATGCTATATATGGAGAAGAAAAGAATTATAACAACCGATGTTATTCCTGAAGAGGATAAGATAGAGAAGGGACTCAGACCTTCAAGTCTTAAGGAATATATCGGACAGGAAAAAGTAAAACAGAACCTTAAGATATTTATAGAGGCTGCAAAGAAGAGAAAGGAAAACCTTGATCATGTGCTCCTTTACGGACCGCCTGGTCTCGGTAAGACTACTCTTGCAAATATCATAGCGGAGGAAATGGGCGTAAATATCAAGATAACCTCCGGACCGGCTATTGAAAAGCCGGGAGAGATAGCAGCGATCCTGAATAATCTGTCTGAAAATGATGTGCTCTTCATTGACGAGATACATAGACTGAACAGACAGGTGGAAGAGGTTCTCTATCCGGCTATGGAGGATTTTGCAATCGACATAGTTATCGGAAAGGGACAGGGCGCAAGATCCATAAGACTTGATCTTCCGAAATTCACACTGATAGGTGCAACAACAAGGGCGGGAATGCTTTCGGCACCACTCAGAGACCGCTTCGGAGTTGTATCAAGACTTGAGTTCTACAATGTCAGTGAGCTGATGCAGATCATCATAAGATCGGCTAAGGTTCTTGGTATAGAGACGGATGAAGAAGGCGCTCTTGAGATAGCAAAAAGATCGAGAGGAACCCCGCGTATCGCTAACAGGCTCCTTAGAAGGGTCAGGGATTTCGCAGAGGTTGAAAGAAAGAAAAATATAGATTATAATATGGCAAAGGAAGCGCTGGATAAGCTTGACGTTGATTCTGCTGGACTTGATGATACCGATAGAAACATCATTTTCACCATAATCAATAAATTCGGCGGAGGACCTGTGGGAGTTGATACACTTGCGGCTGCCATAGGAGAGGATTCAGGAACCATAGAGGATGTTTATGAACCGTATCTTATCAAGAACGGCTTCATTAACAGGACCGGAAGAGGAAGAGTTGTAACAGATAACTGTTACAGACATTTCAATCTTCCGATACCTAAAGAATGATTTGGCTAAATATAAGAAAGGGTTAATAGTATGGGGCAGAAAATAGATATACCTGTTGTTATTAACGGTAAAGTTTATACCCTTAGCGGATATGAAGGGGAAGAGTATCTTCAGAATGTAGCCAGTTATATTAACGGAAAGATATCTGAATGCAAGACATCTGAGCAGTACAGAAGAATGAATACTGAGTATCAGGGAATACTGCTTGCTCTTAATATAGCTGATGATTATTTCAAGGCTAAGAAGATTGCTGATGAGGCTGTCAGAGATGATTCTGATAAGGAAAGACAGCTTTATGATCTTCGTCATGAGGTTATTGAAAGCCAGATCAAGCATGAGGCTTCACTTAAGCTTGTGGAGGAATATAAGGAGCAGATAACTGCTCTCCAGAGAAAGATCGTTCAGCTTGAGGCTGAAAAGGACAGGATTTATGACAAATAAAACGGTAGAGATCCTGGCGCCGTGCGGTTCTCTTGAGTCGTTTAATGCAGCTGTAAATGCGGGCGCTGATGCCTGTTATCTTGCAGGTACGCGTTTTGGCGCAAGGGCTTATGCTAAAAATTTTGATACATCAGAGCTCTGCAGAGTTATTGATAAAGCTCATTTAAAGGGTGTTAAGGTTTATATGACTGTTAACACCCTTTTTAAAAATGCCGAAATCCGTGCGCTTATAGAGTATCTGAATCCATTTTACGAATGTGGACTTGACGCCGTTATCGTTCAGGATATGGGCGTTTTTAAGCTTGTCAGGGAGATTTTTCCGGATCTGCCGGTACATGCAAGCACACAGATGAATATCTGCAGCAGTGAGGCTGCCGCATGGCTTAAGGAGCTTGGGGCGACAAGAGTTATCCCTGCCAGGGAGCTTACACTGAAAGAGATAGCCGATATAAAGAGAAAGGTTGATATTGAGATCGAAACCTTCGTTCATGGTGCTATGTGTTATTCATACAGCGGAAGATGCCTTCTCAGCAGTATGATAGGCGACAGAAGCGGCAACAGAGGCCGCTGCGCTCAGCCTTGCCGCAAGAAATATAACGGCTCATACAGTATGTCGATGAAGGATATGTGTACCCTGATGGATGTGCCGATGCTTATAGATGCAGGAGTTGACTCGCTTAAGATAGAGGGAAGAATGAAGGGCGAGTATTATACAGCTGCTGTCGTAAGTGCGTATAAAGAGATTGCAAATGACCATATCAGCGGCTCCTTCAGTGAGAAAAAATGCGAGAGGCTTATCAGAAATCTTGCTGATATTTTTAACCGCGGAGGCTTTTCGGGCGGATATCTGTATGGCAATCAGAATGAAGAAATGATCGACAGCGAGGCTCCGGGTCATAAGGGAGTTGAGATCGGAAATGTAAGCTCAGCCGGCCGCGGAAAGGTGCTTATAAGACTTAGCGATGCCGTAAATAAAAAGGATGTGCTTACTCTTAAGCTTAAGGACGGAATTGTAATAGAGCTTACCTCGGATAAAGCAGCCCGAAGAGGCGAAACACTTGTCTTAAATGCACCGAAGAGTAATATGATATCTATCGATGCGCCTGTATATAGAAAGATAAATGATGCTCTTCTAAACAGTATCAGAGAAAATATACTCGAAAATGAAAAACTTGTACCGGTAAGGCTTGAATGTGATATCATGGTCGGAAGACCGATAACTATGAGACTTATCTCAGACAGGGCGAGTGCAGAAGCTGAGGGAAGCATTGCTGAGGCAGCAAAAAGCAGTGCTGTTTCTACGGAAGCCATAAGATCCAAGATAGCCGCCTTTGGTAATACCGGATATTATCCTTCTGAGATAGTGATAAATAATGATGAAAAAAGCTTTGTCAGCTTTTCAGAGCTTAAGAATCTTCGAAGGAAGCTTATCGAAGAGCTTGAGAAAAATATACTTGATGGATGCAGAAGACATGTCGGGACAGATGCAGCAGATGGCATGAGTGCGGATGATGTGACAGATGCGGCAGATGGCATGAGTGCGGATGATGTGACAGATGCAGCAGATGGCATGAGTGCGGATGCGGTGACGGATGCAGCAGATGACATGAGTGTGGAAGCGGTGAATGATGAAACAGGTGGCATGAATGCGGAAACGGTGAATGTTGAAACTGTAAATGATGAAACAGATGCAGTGGACAGAGTGAATTCAGGTGCTTCATCATCGGTTGATGCTTCAGAATGTGAGGATAAAAAGCTTCACAAGGAGATTTTCTTCGGAGTGGAGAATATGAAGACAGCGGGAAATCTTCTGAAGGCTTTTGAAGCTTTAAAGGCTGGAGGAAATGCTTCAGATGAGGGCATGATCAGTTATAATGTATGTCTGGATGCAGATAGGTTTACTGTAAATGAGTTATGTGAACTAAGAGAGGGTTTTTCATCATTTTCAGATGTTACTCTTGCATTTCCTTATATTCATAGAGAGAAGGATGAAGAGTATTTCAAGGCTATTACAGAAGAGAAATTCTTAAAGAACTTTGACAGCCTTTATATAAGATGCATAGATGATCTTGCGATGTTTCTTGGAAGGAAGCTTTTAAAAGACAAAACAGTTATCCTTGCGTCATCATTATATGCATATAATGATAAAGCGGCTGATTTCTTCAGAGAGAAGCTGATATATGATAATGCAGCAGTTTCGACAGCTGACACAGAGGCAGTTTCATGTGAGAAAGACACAGAGGCAGTTCCGGGTGAGGAAGACACAGAAGCTGTTTTATGTGAGAAAGACACAGAGGCAGTTCCGGGTGAGAAAGACACAGAAGCTGTTTCATGTGAGAAAGACACAGAGGCAGTTCCGGGTGAGAAAGACACAGAAGCTGTTTCATGTGAAAAAGACACAGAAGCTGTTTCAGGTGAGAATGATAGAGAAGCTAATTCGGATAAGAAGGGCAGTGTGGAAATTCCATCCTGCAGAAGACTGTATTTTGAACAGTCGCATGAGCTTACAAGTACTGAGCTTGCAGGAGTTTCTTATGGCAGAAACGCAGAAAAGCTTTTACTTTGCTATGGGCATGAGACGCTTATGATCACTGATCAGCCGGTTGAAAAATCTAAAGCTTTTCTTAAAGATGAGCGAAGCGGGCGGTATTTTTATATAATATGTGATAAACTACGCTATAACAGACTTATGGACAACAGACTTTTACTGTTAAAGGACAGTCTTGAAGGGTTTATATACTCTGATGAGAATACTGTGATCAAGCTGGATCTTCTTGATGAGTCATCTGATGATATATCGGCGCTTATCGGATATATCTTATCCGGCGGAGAGAAGAAGCCTGCTTATATAGAAAAATGCAGTATTACCGAAGGACACTTTGACAACAGGAATATATTATGATCAGGATTTTTACAGCTATAACAAAATATCTGACGCTCATTTTCATGGCGCTTTACACATTTAAATGCTTTTCGTACTTTGTTGCAAAGAACAAGAAGAAAAGAACCAGTAACCTGAATAAGCAGGTTTTCTATATCTTTGCAATTCATTTAATGTGTTATATGAAGCTTTTTCTGTGGAAGCATGAGCTGAAGTTTGTTCTTTTTTATCTTTCGCAGGTTTTTGTCTGCGTGATGTATATGGTGATCTTTCATCAGTGCTACAAAAACGTCTCCCGGCTGATAACCAACAATATGGTCTTTCTGCTGATGATAGGTTATATCATGCTTACAAGACTGGATTTCCAGCTTGCTATAAGGCAGGCGGTCATGGGAACCGGAGCGCTTTTTGCAACATCATTTATCCCTTTTATACTGAGAAGACTGAAGAATATAAGAAAATGGAATGTTTTCTTCGGCGTGACAGGCCTTATGTTTCTTATGACTGTATTTATCCCGGGGCTTGGACTCTCAATCTACGGTTCAAGAAACTGGATACATATCGGAAGCTTTACGGCTCAGCCGATGGAATTTGTTAAGATACTTTTTATATTCTTTGCGGCAAGCAGCCTTGTTAAGGCAAATACAATGGCTGATATCATTATAAATGCTGTCATTTCCGTGCTTTTCCTGCTGATACTCATAGCAGAGAAGGACTTCGGCGCAATGCTTATCTTTTATATCTGCTATATCTCCATGGTTTACCTTGCAACATCAAGAGCAAGGTTCCTTATCGGAGGAATACTTGCGGCGGTAGGAGCTGTCGCGGTCGGATATATACTTTTCAAGGATACATCACTTTTCGGCCATGTTATGACCAGAGTGAATGCGTGGAAGGATCCTTTTGCCGATATCTACGGCGGAGGCTATCAGCTAAGCGAATCGCTTTTTGCGATAGGTACCGGAGGATTTATCGGAGCCGGACTCGGAGACGGTATGCCGGGATATATTCCGGTTTCGGAGAGTGATTTTATATTCGCTGCAATATGCGAAGAGCTTGGCGTTATATTCGGACTTTCGCTGATACTTATCTATCTCAGCAGCTTCATAGCAATGTGCAATATTGCCATGAAATGCAGAAGTCCGTTCTACAAATATATAACCTTTGGAATAGCGGTATGTATGATAATTCAGGTGCTTCTCAATATCGGAGGAGTTACAAAATTCATCCCTTCAACGGGAGTTACGCTGCCGCTTATAAGCCACGGAATATCATCGGTATTCAGTACGCTTATAATGTATTCGATAGTTCAGTATACATATATTTTAGTAAATGATGAGGCGGAATATGTCGAAAAAGAAAAACAAAGACTCAGTGATGCAGGAGAGGCCGAATATGGACCTGGAGGCATTTCTCAGGCATGAGGAGGAAGTAAAACAAAAACTTAAGAGAAAAAACCGTCCGGTCGTTGTTATGACGAACATTATAGTTCTTGTGTTCCTCGGACTTTTTTCGCATATCATTTATTTTATGGTACATGATTCGAAGAAGGTTATAGCAAACGCCAACAATAAGCGTCAGGATTACTACAACGAGGATATCGTGAGGGGAAATATCGAATCCTCTGACGGTAAAATTCTTGCGCAGACACTGACTGATGATAACGGAAATGAGAAGAGAGATTATCCTTACGGTGATGTATTTGCCCATGTTGTAGGTTATAACGAGTACGGCCGTTCCGGAATCGAGCTTACTTATAACTTTGATCTCTATACTTCAAATGTGGATATCATCAGCAAACTGAAGCAGGATTTTAAGAAGGAGAAGAATCCGGGAGATACGGTTGTAACCACCTTGAATGCAGATCTGCAGCAGACAGCTTATGATGCACTTGGAAATGCCAATGGTGCGGTTGTGATCATAGAGCCTTCAACAGGACGTATACTTGCAATGGTTTCAAAGCCTTCATTTGATCCAAATGATATTGAAAATGTCTGGGAGTATATTCATACAGAAGAGGGACAGGAAAGTACCATAATGCTAAACCGTGCCACAGACGGTCTGTATGCGCCGGGCTCCACATTTAAGATAGTCACTGCACTTGAATATATCAGGGAGAATCCGGATTACAGAAAGTACGAATATGACTGTGAGGGTGATACGATACTTCACGGCGTTGAGATAAGCTGCGCAGGCAACAGAACACATGGTACGCTTGATCTTGCAGAGTCTGTTGCGTATTCATGCAATACAAGCTTTGCAACCATAGGAACAGGCCTTGATAGGGAAAAATACAGAAAGACCGCAGATGAACTGCTTTTCAACAGCGAGCTTCCATATGACGGGGAATATAAGAAATCAACCTTTGAGATAAATGGCAGCAGTGATCCTTCGGAGATACCGCAGACTGCTATCGGACAGGGAAATACAAGCATCACGCCGCTTCATAATGCACTTATCATGTGTGCTATAGCAAATGGCGGAAGAGTTAAGAAGCCATATATCGTAAAGTCGATCAAGAACAGCAACGGTGCGATCGTCAAGGAATATAAGAGTAAGGGCTCGGTTACTGTAATGACTGAGAGAGAGGCAGACATACTTTCGGATATGCTTAAGGGTGTGTGCGAATACGGTACGGCTTCGTCATATTTTGCTGAAACAGAATATACGGTTGCAGGAAAAACCGGTACTGCAGAGTTTGATAATAATGGTAACTGCAACTCATGGTTTGTGGGTTATTCGAATGTGGATAATCCTGATATCGTAGTAAGCGTGATCGTTGAAGACTATACCTCAAATCAGCTTTCAGGCAGCAGTGTAGCCAAAGAAATCTTTGATGAATATTACAAAAATCGTTGATATTTAAAGAACATACTGATATACTTATATCATATTTTTACACACTCTTCGGACAAAAGATCCGAAACAGGAGGTTTTGCAGTGATAGAAGCAACTAGCTGTGGTGGTGTGGTAATCTTCAGAGGTAAGATATTATTACTTTACAAAAATTACAGAAACAAATATGAAGGCTGGGTACTTCCGAAGGGAACGGTTGAGAAGGACGAGAAATTCAGTGAGACTGCACTTCGAGAGGTAAAGGAAGAGACAGGAGTTACAGCCCAGATAATTAAATATGTAGGTAAGAGCAATTATACATTTAATACTTCATATGATGTGGTGAATAAAGATGTTCACTGGTATCTTATGCAGGCTGACAGCTATTACAGTAAGCCTCAGAGAGAAGAGTATTTTTTGGACTCAGGTTACTACAAGTACCATGAGGCGTATCATTTGTTGAAATTCCCGAATGAGAAACAGATCCTTGAACAGGCGTATAGCGAATATACGGCTTTAAAACAGGCAAATCTCTGGGGAAGCAAAAAGTATTTTTAAAATATGGACCTGACACGAGCAGGTCCATATTTCATAATTACAGGTGATCATTTAATGAACGAAAGATTTGAAGAAGAAGAGATCATGAAGAGGGCGGGCGACAGTCTGAAGAGTTATTCGAATGACGCGGTTACGTCTTCTGTTGAGAAAAATAAAGCCCTGGCGGAGAAGTACGCCGAGGACGCCAAGAATGCCAAAAAGAAAAGTAAGAACAAGCTGTACAATATACTTATATTTATATTTGCAGCTGTTTTCTGTTTTTCGGCCGGCTATATCGGACTGTATTATTACAGAACCTATAAAAATGAAAAAGAATATAAAAAGCTGAGAACCATGGTCATTGACGTGGATCAGGAGCATCCGCCGGATGACGCAATAGTTGATGAGGTTGAAGAGAAGGTCATAAATCCCGATTCAAGTGATAAGAAGAAGGAAGAGAAGGTCGTAGTTAAAAAGCTTTTTGCAGTTGTTAACGGTGTTAAGGTTCAGTATAAGTTTAAGGATATCTATACTGAGAACAGTGATTTTATCGGATGGCTGAAGATCGAAGGAACGAATATCGATTATCCGGTAATGATGACACCATCTGATGAGCAGTATTACCTGAGAAGGGATTTTAACGGCGATTACAGTATAGCAGGTACGCTTTTTGTCGATACCTCATCAGATCTTAAGAGACCGTCCGATAACATCATTATTTACGGACATCACATGAAGACCAAGACCATGTTCAGAGAGCTGGTTGATTATGAGGATGAATCCTTCTATAAATCTCACAAATATATTACCTTCGATACGATATACGGAGATAATACCTATGAGGTTATAGCGGCTTTTAAGACATATATCAAGTCAAAGGATGATACCGGCTTTAAGTATTACGATTTCTTTGATGCAGAGGATGAAAAGGCCTTTGACAGTTATGTTGAGAATATTAAATTCCTCACGGATTACAATATTCCTGTTACGGCTGAGTACGGTGATAAGCTTCTGACACTTTCAACCTGTTCGTATCATACGGACAACGGAAGATTTGTGGTGGTTGCTAAAAAAATAAAATAAACTGGAGGAAAAAATATGAGAATGAAAGAGAAAAAGATCTTGCTTGTTCTCTGTTCATTACTGCTTTTATCGGCTGTTCTTATCTTCACAACGAGCGATAAGAAGAGTAGTGCTGCAGTAGATGAGAATTATACCGGTTTTGCCGAGGATGGCGGCAACTGGTATTATTATCAGGACGGAGAGGTTGCCACATCGCTTACAACTATCATCAAGGGTGAAGTTAAGGGCCAGACAGCATGGTGGTATATTAATGGCGGAAAGGTGTATTTCATCACTGGCGCCAGAAATACCGGAAAATACATGCGCTATATCAAGAACGGAAAGGCTCAGCTTCATTACGATGGTTTTGCCAAGGGTACAAACGGATGGTATTATTTTGTGGACGGTAAGGTTGCCACAGATATGACAACCATAGTTAAGGGCGAGGCAAATGGTAAGACAGCCTGGTGGTATATCGTAAACGGTAAGATAACATTTGTCACAAGGGCTGTAAATACCGGCAAGAAGCTTCGTTATATCAGAAATGGTAAAGCACAGCTGCATTATACAGGCTTTGCCATGGATGAGACCTATGACTGGTATTATTTTGAGGATGGACTTGTTGCTAAGACAAAGACAGATGTAATCCACGGCGTTGTAAACGGTACTACCGCATGGTGGTACGTACATAACGGAAAGGTTGAATACAATTATTATCCTATTGTAGTCAAGAACAGCAGTAACGGAAACTGGTATGTTGTAAGAAATGGCCGTATTGATTTTAATTACAATGGCATGGCTTCAAATGATTATGGCAAATGGTATGTAGTTAACGGAAAGGTGATTTTTAGCAAGACCGGTCTTATCTATGATCAGTATAACGGAAATTACTGTTATGTAGAGGGCGGTAAGCTGGTAGAAAAAACTCTTATCGCAGAGTATAAGGGCGAGCAGTTTTATGTAATAGACGGTTATGTATGGCAGTATTATAACGGACTTGGCGTTACATCTGACGGAAAATATGTCATTAAGGAAGGCAAGGTTGATACTTCATTTAACGGATATTATGGCAGTAACCTTGTAGAGAAGGGTAAGCTTGTAACTGACTATACCTCTGAATATGAGTCGTATGAGATGAAATACAGACGTATATTCGGCAGCAAAGAGATAGTTCACAGAACCGATGCAATGTATGACAGTCAGGCAGAGGCTGATGCGAACATGGTTCCGATAGAGATCAAGGCCTGGGATTTTGTAAGCGGTGAATCAGGAGAGAAGTATACAAGGACCTTTACCATTTACATTAATAAGGCTGTAGCAGAATCTGTTAAGAAGTGCTTCGAGGAGATATATGAGCTTCCTGAGCAGTTCCCGATTAATTCTCTTGGCGGATATGATTATGATTATGACAGCGGACAGCATGGATGCGGACTTGCAGTGGATATCAACCCAAATGAAAACTATTACGGCAAGATAAATGATGACGGCACCGTATCTGTTTACGTTGGTACTCTTTATGAGCCGGGAGTTAATCCTTATTCCATCGGCGAAGACAGTGAGGTTGCAAAAGTGCTCAACAAGTACGGTTTTACCCAGGGAAGATGGGGAAACTGGGTTGACTATATGCATTTTTCTTACTTCGGAAACTAATATAGAAATATAAATAATAAATGCCTGTACGGTTGCTTTGAAAAACATCCGTACAGGCATTTATTATAAGCCATTTTTCTTGTATATTTTACAAGTTTATGATAAACTGTGAAATGCATTCAGAGTGCCGGCAGTGGGACTTGAACCCACACGCGGTTACCCGCAACAGATTTTGAGTCTGCATCGTCTGCCATTCCGACATGCCGGCTAACACTAGTGAGAATATTATCACAGTAAAACATCTATTGTCAAATCAAAAAAAATTATAATAACATATTAACGGAGGTAATAAGAAATGAAGATTCTTGTTTCAGGAGGAACCGGTTATATCGGATCTCATACTTGTGTTGAACTTCTTAACAGTGGTCACGAGGTTGTAATATTCGATAACCTTTACAATTCAAAGGAAGAGGTAATTGATAAGATTCAGTCTATAACAGGCAAAACTGTAAAGTTCTATAATGCAGATATGCTTAAGCCGGAAACAATGAGAGTAATCTTTGAAGAGAACAAGTTCGATGCAGTTATCCATTTTGCAGGACTTAAGGCTGTAGGTGAATCAGTTAAGAAGCCTCTTTTTTATTATGAGAACAATATTGCAGGAACACTTAATCTCTGCAAGCTGATGAATGAATATGGCTGTAAGAGAATCATTTTCTCTTCTTCAGCAACAGTTTACGGAAATCCTGCATTTATTCCTATCACAGAGGAATGTCCAAAGGGAATCTGTACCAATCCATATGGCTGGACAAAGCATATGATCGAGCAGATCCTTACAGACTTCCATACTGCAGATCCTGAGTGGAGCGTAATACTCCTTCGTTATTTCAATCCGATCGGTGCTCACGAGAGCGGCCTTCTCGGAGAGGTTCCAAATGGTATTCCAAACAATCTTATGCCATACATCATGCAGGTAGCATCAGGAAAGCTTCCTGAGCTTGGAGTATTCGGTGATGATTATGATACACCTGACGGAACAGGCGTAAGAGACTACATCCACGTTGTAGATCTTGCAAAGGGACATGTAAATTCAGTTGATAAGGTAATGAGCTGTAATGAAGTAAATGTATACAACCTTGGTACAGGTATCGGATACAGCGTTCTTGATATCGTTAAAGCCTTCGAGAAGGTTAACGGAGTTAAGGTTCCATACAGCATCAAGCCAAGAAGAGCAGGCGATATCGCTATGTGTTATGCAGATCCTGCTAAGGCACTTAAGGAGCTTGGATGGAAGGCTGAATTTGATCTTACAAGAATGTGCAAGGATTCTTGGAACTTTGCAAAGACATATTACAGCAATAACTAGTATGATTTAGGAGACCAGTTATATGGCAGACAGATCCGGAAGAAAACCGGTTGACAGCGATAGAAGAAGACGTCAGATCCAGCTGCTCATCATTTATATAGTATCTACGATACTTATCGCACTTCTGACATTTCTTTTTGTAAAGGCACTTATCTCTGACAAGGAAGAACTGAGAGATAAAGGAATCGCTGAGTTTAAGGCCGGAAATTATGAGAAGGCAATTGAATATTTTAACGAGTCACTGAATGAAAAGCAGCTTTTTTCGAAGAAAATGGATCTGGATACCAAAATGTATCTGGGAACCGCAGAGATAAAATGCAAGAAGTATGCTGATGCAGTTATAACCTTAGAGGAGCTTAAGAAGGAAAATGAAGGATCCCTTGATTTTAATCGGGTTGAACAGCTCCTTCAGTTCGCAAGGACTATGTCCGGTTATGGCAAGGAAGATCCTGAGAGCCTGATACCGGACCTTGAGGTCGCTGCCTCAAACGGAAGCAAGAGCGTATATATACTGCTTGCTGCGTGCTATTATAATACAGGCAACTATGAAAAGATGATAAATGCATATAAGGAGTTTACCAACGAATACGGTATGACGAACTATGTTGCATATCAGCTTTCGTCATATTATCTTCGCCTGAATGATTACGATACAGCTGCGAATTATATTAAGGGCGCCCCTTACGGAGATGATGACCTTTTCCTTCCGGAGCTTTTATATAACGAGGTCCTGCTGTATGAGAATAAAAAAGACTACAATACAGCAATCGAGAAGATGGCTGCTGTATATGAGATGGAGCCGGAGAACGAGGAGTTCAAGAAGGAATATGACTTCCTTTATACAAGACTTTATCCAAATACCGATCCGGTGAATAAAGAAGATATAGATTGATATTAGTAAGAAAAGGATAGAAAATGAAGCTTCCTGAAGCATTCGAAGAAAATCTGAAGAAAATGATAGGCGATGAGGGACTCCTTTTATATAAAGAGTCCCTTAAGAAAAATGTAAGGCATGCTCTTCGCGTAAATACAGGAAAGATATCTGTGGAAGATTTTATCAAGAAATGTCCCGCAGAATTAACTCCTATACCCTGGTGCAAAAATGGATTCTACTACAATGAAGATGAATTTGCAGCGTCGAAGCATCCCTTTTATTTTGCAGGTTTATATTATCTTCAGGAACCAAGTGCCATGCTGCCTGCTGCAACATTAAATGTTAAAGAAGGCGATAAGGTGCTTGATATCTGCGCGGCTCCCGGCGGCAAGTCCACCGAGCTTCTGCAGAGGATAGGGGAGAACGGATATCTTGTAACTAATGATATAAGTGCATCGAGAGCCAAGGCTCTTGTTAAGAATATCGAGCTTTTTGGAGGGGAGAATATACTTATCACCTGCGAATCGCCCGATAAGCTTGCGGCTCAGTTCGAAGGATATTTCGATAAGATACTGATAGATGCTCCATGCTCCGGAGAAGGAATGTTCCGTAAGAAGAACAGCATGATAAGTGCATGGCATGAAGAGATAAATGAAGAATATGCAGCTCTTCAGCGCAGTATCCTTAAGGAAACAGTGAAGATGCTTAGGCCGGGCGGAGAGATTCTCTACTCAACATGTACATTTTCACCTCTTGAAGATGAGGAGAGCGTTGCGTATCTCCTTTCACTGGATGACATTCTGCATATAGTTCCGTTTGAAGTACACTCGGGATTCCTTCCGGGCAATGCCGAGTGGAGCAGTTATGATGATATACCTGATATAGATAAAACAATGCATCTTTTTCCTCACAGAATAGAGGGAGAAGGTCATTTTGTGGCACTTATAAAAAAGGATGATGATGCTTCTGGAGCATCCTGTGCAGCGGGCAGGTATCTTCCGGCAAGATGCATGATAGGTGAGGAAGTAAATGAATTCCTTACTCATATAAATAAACGTTTTGATCCTTCAAGATTTGAAGTATTCGGCGAGAAACTTTATTATATACCGCCTGAATGTCCGGACAGCCGTGGGCTCAGAGTGCTTAGACGCGGGCTTCTGGTAGGAGAAATCAAGAAGAAAAGATTTGAGCCGAGCCAGGCACTTGCGATGACGCTTACGCCTGATACATTTGACAAGGTACTTGATCTTGCAGCGGATGATATCAGGATCAACAAATATCTTCATGGTGAAACGATAGAATATTCTGAAGAAGAGCTTATAGAGAAAAGCTTTGGAGCAGCTGTAAGTAAGAAGGCTTCTTCACAGAATGATAAGAATACTGATAAAAAGAAGAAAAATAAAGATAGTAAAGATAAGGCTTCGGGAGATTTCGTACTGATCACGGTTGACGGCTTCTCACTTGGTTTCGGAAAGCTGTCGAACGGAGTCATCAAGAATAAATATCTGCCTGGCTGGAGAATGATGTCATGAAAAAACATATTGATAAAGGCGATTATGGTTATGCAAAAAAGTATAAGAACAGAAGGATCATTTTTACGATGCTCTGTTTTATATGTATACTTGCCGATATTCTGATCGGGCTTATCATGTTCCAGAGCAGAAAGACGCTTTTTACCGTTGTTGCCTGCGTGATGGCACTTCCTTTCGCTAAAAACCTTATCGGATATATCATGGTTGTCGGATTTAAGCCGCTGACCGAAAAAGAGCACGAGACTACGGAAAAGCTTGCAGCAGAGCATGGGCTCAAGTTTTATTATGACATTTCGGCTTCTGATCAGGAGAGAATGCTTTTCTATCCGTGCGTTGCCGTTGTTGGTAAAAGCGTTTACGGACTTGTTCAGCCTCCGAAGGGAGAAAGCATCTCTGATGAACTGCGTAATAAGGCAAGGAGTAAAAACAGTGCTCATATGGAGCATCATAAGAAATACGAAAAGTGCCTTGAGCAGATAAATGAAGGCACTTCGGACAAGGCGAATATCAGAATAATCTCAAATATAAACGATTTCGCGGCAGCTATCAGACAGACCGGTAAGGCTTCAGAGGAAGGACAGAATGATTCTAAGAAGGCAGGCCGTGAGAATAAGAAGATAGTTCAGAAGCTGCTGGCTATAGGTGTGTAATTTTGTACGAGATAATCATTAATAAGAATAACGAAGGACAAAAACTTAAAAAGCTCTGTTTCAGATTTCTTGATACAGCGCCGCAGTCATTTACCTATAAAATGCTTCGTAAGAAGAATATAGTGCTGAATGATAAGAAAGCTACGGGAGATGAAGTATTAAGTTCAGGGGATTCTGTAAAGTTCTATCTCTCAGATGAAACTCTTGCAAGTATGTGCAGTAATTATAATATGCAGGGCGGATCTGTTAATGCTGGGGGAAAACAGGCAGGAACTGAGAAGGGCGGAGCTGATAAAGGCAGAGCAGATCATTCTGGTGCAGAAACTTCAGGGGTACGCATAAGCGATGCTGCGAAGAATGAAAGAGCAGTAAACGGCAGTGTAAGAGGTTTGTCTAAGAATGAGATAATATTCGAGGATGAAGATATAATAATATTATCGAAGCCAGCCGGAGTACTTACACAGAAGGCCGGAAAGGATGATTTTTCTCTGAATGAGATGCTTCTTTCGTATCTTTCTGATAAGGGAGAATATAACGAGAAGGACAATACCTTTAAGCCTTCAGTCTGCAACAGACTTGACAGAAATACAACCGGAATCGTTCTTGCGGGTAAGACGGTAAAAGGTCTGCAGCTTTTATCCGGATGTATCAAAGAAAAACGTATAGAAAAATATTATATGACCATTTGTGAGGGCATTTTTAAGGGAAGCGTTGAAGCTACTGCATACCTTAGTAAGGATGACAGTAAAAATATGGTGAAGATACTTCGTCCGGATGAATATATCCGTGCGGGACGTCCGGAAGGCTTCAGCTGTATCAAGACTGTATTTATGCCTGTTTCAAGCAGCAGTACGCACACGCTTTTAAGAGTCAAGCTTATCACCGGTAAAAGCCATCAGATCAGAGCACAGCTTGCATATCTTGGATATCCGGTCGCAGGAGATCCGAAGTACGGCAGGAGAAATGATCATAAGTTAAGAGGTCAGCTGCTGCATGCAAGAGAAGTAAGATTCCTTACGGATTGCGGCAGATATTCTGGAAAAAGCTTTAAATGTGATTATCCGGAAAAATTCATAAAAGCCGCCGGTTTATGCGGCATAAAGCTTTAATATTAGGTGTATTATGTCAACTTGGAATTCAAGAGGCCTCAGAGGTTCAACTCTTGAGGAAATGATAAATTCAACAAATGAAGTTTACAGGAAGAAGAAGCTCGCATTGGTGCAGAAGATTCCTACTCCGATCACTCCGGTAGAATTTGATCAGGAAAGCAGACGTATAACAAAAGCTTTCTTTGAGAAGGATTCGACAGTTGATTATATCGGTGTGGTTCAGGAGATTCCGGTTTGTTTTGATGCCAAGGAGTGTCATTCGGATACATTTTCCCTTCAAAACATTCATGAGCATCAGTATGAATTCATGAAGGAATTCGAAGAGCAGGGCGGAATATCCTTCCTGATCATATATTTTACAGAGAGAAACGATCTATATTATATGCCTTTCAGAGAGCTTAAGCTTTACGTTGAGAGAGTAAATGAAGGGCACGCGAAGAATTTTAAATACAGTGAGCTTGATGATGATTTTTTCCTTAAGTCAGAGGGCGGAGCACTTGTTCATTATCTTAAAGGGATTGAAAAAGATCTTAATGAGAGAGAATAAAGAGGGAGGTTTGAAATGTTTGATTTTTACAGAGTCAGCGCGGCAGTTCCTGATGTAAGAGTAGGAGATACAGAATATAATGTTGAAAAGATCATAGAGAAGATTGAAAAGTCTGAAAGATATGAAGCGCAGGTAATAGCATTTCCTGAGCTTTGTATTACCGGCTATACCTGTCAGGACCTTTTCTTCGATGATACGCTTATTGCAAGATCGGATGCGGCTATAGACAAGCTTGTAAAATATTCCGAAAATATCAAGCAGGTTATAGTAGTCGGTGCGCCTTCTAAGATCGAAGGACATCTTTATAATGCAGCTTACGTTATCTTTGCAGGAAGATTATGTGGAATATCAGTCAAGACCTTCCTTCCAAACTACAATGAATTCTATGAGAAGAGATGGTTTGATTCGGCAGCCGACATTACGGTTCCGGCCGACAAGACTATATTCTATAAAGGTTACAAGATACCATTTGGAAATGATATTATATATGACCTTAACGGTTTTAAATTTGCTATCGAGATCTGTGAGGATCTTTGGGCACCGATCAATCCGGGAACATATTATGCCCTCGGCGGAGCAGAATTTATCATCAATATTTCTGCAAGCAACGAGGTCATAGCCAAGAGAGAGTACAGAAGAAGCCTTGTACTTGATGCATCTGCCAGAGGAATATGCAATTATCTGTATGTATCTGCCGGTTCTTCTGAGTCAACCCAGGATCTTTTATTCTCAGGCCACAGCATGCTTGCTGAAAATGGCTCTATGCTGAATGAAAATACAGATTTTATCGCAAATGATTATCTTATGATGGCAGATATAGACCTCGGAAGGATCAGAAGCGACAGGATCAAGAATAAGACCTTTACAGATGCAGTTACTTTAAATAAGGCTTTCACAGGTCAGATGAGAACTGTTGATGTTACTGGCGGCAGAAAGATCAAGCTGCCTGATTCAGATGGTAAATATTACATCATCAATAAACATCCTTTCATTCCGTCATCCAAGGTTAAAAGACTTAAGAGATGTAATGAAATATTCGATATGCAGGTTGGCGGTCTTGTTAAGAGACTGCGTGTTACAGGCTGCAAACCGATAGTAGGCGTATCTGGCGGTATGGATTCAACCCTTGCACTGCTTGTTGCTGCAAAGGCTCTTAAGGTGCTGGATAAGCCGGCTACTGATCTTATAGCTATCACTATGCCTGCATTTGGTACAACCGGAAGAACCTATAATAATTCACTTACGCTTATAAAGGCTCTCGGAGCTGAACCTATAATTATAGATATCAAGGATGCATGCATACAGCATCTTAAGGATCTTGGACACAGCATGGATGTTAAGGATATAACCTACGAGAATACCCAGGCGCGTGAGAGAACACAGATACTTATGGATTATGCAAATATGGCTAACGGTCTTGTTGTAGGAACGGGAGATCTCTCAGAGCTTGCTCTCGGCTGGTGCACATATAACGGTGATCAGATGAGTATGTACGGTGTAAACGGAAGTATTCCAAAGACTCTTGTAAAATGGATGATAGACAGCGTTGTAGAGAATAGTATATTCCCTGAATGCAGTGAGGTACTGAAGGATATCATAGATACGCCAATAAGCCCTGAGCTTCTTCCGCCTGACGAAAATGGTAATATCAGTCAGAAAACGGAAGACAGTGTAGGACCTTATGAGTTACATGATTTCTTCCTTTACTATCTAATGAGATTCGGCTATTCGCCATCAAAGATATATCTTCTTGCAGGAAGGGCTTTCGATAATGATTATTCGAAGGAAGAAATCCTTAAATGGATGAAGATGTTCTATAGAAGATTCTTCTCTCAGCAATATAAGAGAAGCTGCATGCCTGATTGTGTTAAAGTGGGAAGTGTAGCATTATCGCCAAGGGGAGACCTTCGCATGCCTAGCGATGCAGCTTCTTCTATATGGCTTAATGAGATTGAAAAGCTGTAAAGCTTTTAAGCTTATTTATACTGAGGTATTACCAGTGCCTCACCGTAATTGATAGAATCGCCTTTAAGATCATTTATCTGCTTTACCTCTTCGATAAAGCTGTTATAGCTGCCGGATTCCGGTGCTGCGTATCTTTCGGCTATGCTCCAGAGACTATCATCAGCCTCGATGGTGATACTGGTATAATACTTATGTTTGGTTGTGGAAGCACTTGCCGTCTGCTCACGGGAAGATGTTCCAAAGAATATAACTGCCGCCATAACAGCGATAACTACTAATATAACTGATATTTTATGTCGTTTCATATTATTTACCTCCGTAATCGAACTTTTGTTCTGTTCTTGATGATGCTATAATACAGTACACCTGTTCGATTGTCAATGGTGTTTTCGAAAATATGTTCGATTTTATGTTTAGAGTACAAAAAAACGTACTAGAATGGAGATTTACGGATGAAACCTTTTGATATTAATAACTACGGCAATCTGTCCGAACTGGCTTATCCGCCGACAGACGAACCTTTAAGACAGATATATTTCATTTCCAGGCTGCAGGGAATCCTTGCAAAGAAGAGAGAGAAGCTTGGAAGGAATATCAGGTTCTCTGTTGTTACCTTTGGCTGTCAGATGAATGCACATGATTCCGAGAAGCTTGAAGGCATACTTCTTGAAGCGGGCTTTGAGCCTTCTGACGAAGAAAATGCGGACGTTATCATTTATAATACCTGCACTGTCAGAGAGAATGCGAATCAGAAGCTTTACGGTCATCTCGGACAGCTTAAGGCCAGAAAAAAGTCTAATCCGGAAATGCTGATAGGCCTCTGCGGCTGTATGATGCAGCAGGAGGATATACTTGATTACATTAAAGAAAAATTCAGATTTGTTGATATAGTTTTCGGTACATTCAACGTGTTCATGCTTGCCGAGCTCCTCTGCAGAAGATATGAGGAGAATAAGCAGGTTATTGAAGTTCTGCGTGAAGGCACGAGAAGCTACGAAAACGATCTTCCTGAGAACAGAAAATACAGCTTTAAGTCAGGCGTAAATATCATGTACGGCTGCAATAATTTCTGTACCTACTGTATAGTTCCGTATGTAAGAGGAAGAGAGAGAAGCAGGACTCCGGAGGATATCCTTGATGATATAAAACGTCTTGTCAAAGACGGAGTTACAGAGATCATGCTTCTTGGACAGAATGTAAATTCCTACGGCAAGAAATACATGGATGAAAGCAGTATCGTGGCTGAAAATCCGGATTACGATTTTCCAACGCTTCTTACAGATGTATGTAAGATAGATGGAATAAGACGTGTCAGATTCATGACGAGTCATCCGAAGGACCTTTCGGACAAGCTTATCGAGGTTATAAGAGATAATCCAAAGGTGTGCAGACATATGCACCTTCCGGTACAGGCAGGTTCGACCAGAGTACTTCAGGCGATGAACAGGCATTATACCAGGGAGAGGTATCTGGAAATAATCGATAAGCTGAGAAAGGAAGTGCCTGATATTTCTATCACGACCGATATAATGGTAGGCTTTCCGGGCGAAACCGAGGAGGATTTCCTTGAAACGGTTGACCTTGTTGAGAAGGTTGGATACGATCAGGTGTTCACATTCATTTATTCAATAAGATCAGGAACCCCTGCGGCTGACATGGAGCAGGTGCCTGAGGATATAGTTAAGGACAGATTCGACAGGCTTCTTAAGGTTGTTAGTGAGAAGGCCAGAGAAAGAGTCGGAAGATTTAAGGGGACTGTAAATGAAGTCCTCGTTGAGGATATAGATTCTCATGACGATACTATGGTTACCGGAAGAATGAATAACAATACGATAGTTCATTTCAAGGGCTGTGCCGAAATGATCGGCAGTTACGTAAATGTAAAGCTTACCGAAGAGAAGGGCTTCTATTATATCGGAGAGCTTGCAGGAGAGTAAAATGGCTGAAGAGAAACTGTCTCCTATGATGGAGCATTATTTAAAAACAAAGGAAGAATATAAAGATACTATACTTTTTTACAGGCTCGGCGACTTTTATGAAATGTTTTTCGATGATGCACTTCTTGTATCTAAGGAGCTTGAGCTTACACTGACGGGCAAGGACTGCGGCTTAAAAGAGAGAGCGCCTATGTGCGGCATTCCGTTTCACGCTGCAGATCTTTATATTACAAAGCTTGTTGATAAGGGCTACAAGATAGCTGTATGCGAGCAGGTTCAGGATCCTAAGCTCGCAAAAGGTCTTGTAGAGAGAAAGGTCGTAAAGATAGTAACTCCGGGAACCAATATGGCTCCGGAGACACTTGCTGACGACAGAAATAACTATATCATGTGCATTTCCTACAGCGGAGAGGATTTCGGTATAGCTGTAAGCGATATCTCAACCGGTATCTTCCTTACAACAACTGTAAATGAAGCCTCCAAGGTAGTTGATGAGATCAATAAATTTGAACCAAGTGAGATAATCTATCAGGAGCAGTTCCAGATGTCCGGAGTGGACATAGGACCGGTATCTGAGAAGCTGAGTATCAGCTGCAGTACTGCGCCTTCAAGATATTTTATCTATGATGACTGTGAGAGACTTCTTAAGGAGCATTTCAAGGTGTCAAGTCTTGAGGGCTTCGGACTTAAGGATTTTGATTCGAGTCTTATAGCTTCGGGAGCTCTTCTTAAATATCTGTATGATACACAGATGAGCGTTCTCGAACAGATCAATAATATCAAGATATATTTTGCTGATCAGTATATGCTCATAGATTCAGCAACAAGAAGGAATCTTGAGATCACAGAGACCATACGTGACAAGAAGCGTACAGGGTCTCTGCTTTGGGTTCTGGATAAGACCAAAACTGCTATGGGTGCCAGAAAGCTCAGAAGCTTTGCCGAACAGCCGCTGCTTCGTAAGGCAGAGATCGAGAAGAGGCTTGATGCCATTTCCAGCCTGAATGACGATCTTATCAGCAGAGATGAGATGAGGGAGTATCTCGGTTCAATATATGATCTCGAGAGACTTATGACAAGAATCTCCATAAGAACAGCAAATCCCAGAGATCTTCTCAGCTTCAGAAATTCTCTTAAGCTCCTTCCGTTTATTAAGAACCTCATCAAGGAGTTTGATTCGGATATTTTCAGGGAAATGTATGAATGCTTTGATCCGCTTACGGATCTTTACGAGCTTATAGACAGTGCCATAGATGAGGATGCACCGATCACTGTTAAGGAAGGCGGCATCTTCAAGGCAGGCTACAGCCCGCTTATCGACGAATATAAAGAGATCAGAATGAACGCCAAGGGACTTCTTGCGGCTCTCGAAGATAAAGAGAGAGAAAAGAGCGGCATCAAGACTCTTAAGATAAAATACAATAAGGTGTTCGGTTATTATATAGAGGTTACAAATTCATTTAAGGATAAGGTGCCTGATTATTTCATAAGAAAACAGACCCTTACAAATGCCGAAAGATTCACTACAGATGAATTAAATGAGCTTTCCGATAAAATACTCGGCGCAGAGGATAAGCTGTACGCACTTGAGTATGATGAATATACTGCGCTCAGGGATAAGCTTGCTGCCGAGACTGTTAGAGTTCAGAAAACAGCAGAGAATATAGCGATTGCCGATGTTTTTGCATCGCTTTCCTATGTTGCGGTAAGAAATGGATACGTCAGACCATCCATCAATGAAAATGGTGTGATAAACATCAAAAACGGAAGACATCCGGTTGTAGAGAAGATGATCTCGGGAGATTCGTTTGTTCCGAACGATACATACCTTGACAATGAAAGCAGCAGGATCTTAGTTATCACCGGTCCGAATATGGCCGGAAAATCAACTTATATGAGGCAGACTGCTATAATAGTACTGATGGCTCAGATGGGTTCATTTGTGCCTTGTGAAAGTGCGGATATATCTCTCTGCGACAGGATATTTACAAGAGTCGGAGCGAGTGACGATCTGGCTTCGGGGCAGTCAACATTTATGGTTGAAATGAGTGAGGTTGCGAACATCCTTAGAAATGCAACAAGTAACTCGCTTATCATACTTGATGAGATCGGAAGAGGTACTTCTACATTTGACGGACTTTCTATCGCATGGGCGGTGGTAGAGTATATAGCAGACAGTAATATTCTCGGCGCTAAGACTCTCTTCGCAACACATTACCATGAGCTTACAGAGCTTGAGGGTAAGCTTTCTTCAGTTAAGAATTACTGTATAGCCATAAAGCAGCAGGGTGAGTCGATAGTATTTATCAGAAAGATCATAAGAGGCGGTACGGACCGTTCTTACGGTATCGAGGTTGCAAGGCTTGCCGGAGTACCGGAGGCTGTCATTGAGAGAGCAAGAGATATAGCGGATTTCCTTGCTGAAGAGGATATTACAGGCAAGGTAAGAGAACTGAATGCTGTCGGTGCGATCGAAACTGCCGGCGAGAAGAAAAAGAACCGTAAGAAGACTGATGAGGAGCTGGGACAGCTTTCATTTTTCGGCAGTGCTGAAGAGATCAGCATAGCTTCAGAGTTAAAAACACTTGACCTTAACAATATGACTCCTATGAGTGCAATGCTCTATCTGCAGGAGCTTAAAAAGAGACTTAACAGTTAATATAGTTACAGATGAAAAGTATGACATATTTTTGTTCGGTTGTATATAATACACCCTCTCAGGAATATGTCATACTCAGTTTATGGATAAAAACGGAGCCTTAAGAAAATGATAAATATCCTTGATCAAAGCACAATTAATAAGATAGCAGCAGGCGAGGTGGTCGAAAGACCAATGTCAATAGTAAAGGAGCTTGTTGAGAATTCAATCGATGCGGATGCAAACCAGATAACTGTAGAGATAAAAGACGGCGGACTCAGTTATATCAGAGTTACAGATAACGGAAATGGTATCGAGAAGGATGATATACGCCGGGCCTATATGAGGCATGCTACAAGCAAGCTTTCTACAGCAGAGGACCTTGTTGGAGTAATGACTCTCGGCTTCAGAGGTGAAGCTCTGTCAACCATAGCAGCTGTTACTGAAACAGAGATGGTGACTAAGACGAGAGACAGTCTGACAGGTATAAAATATGTTATAAACGGCGGTCGTGAGGAAAGCTTCGGGGAAGTCGGTGCGCCGGACGGAACGACCATCATTTCCAGAAATATATTCTTTAATACGCCTGCAAGACTTAAATTCCTTAAAACTGCAATGACAGAGGGCTCATATATAAATGACCTGATAGTGAGGATAGCCCTGTCGCATCCGACCATAAGCTTTAAGCTTATTGCAAACGGAAAGGTAACAATCAGTACTTCCGGAAACGGAAAGCTGAAGGACGTGATCTACGCTGTTTACGGAAGAGATATCACTGCGAACCTTCTTCCTGTAGATTACAGCGAGAACGGAATAAGTGTTTCGGGATATATAGCAAAACCATTTATATCGAAGGGCAACAGAAGCTTTGAAAATTATTTCGTGAATGGACGATATATTACAAATCCGATCATTGCGAAGGCGATAGAAGAGGCCTACAAAACATCCATAATGATGCATAAATTTCCTTTTACCATGCTTTCACTAAAGCTTGATCCGAAAATGTGTGATGTAAATATACATCCGACCAAAAAGGAATTTAAATATTACAACGAAAAAGCGCTTTTCCATACGGTTTACCATGCGGTTTCCGATGCGCTCATAGGTAAAGAGATCATTCCGGACTTTAATCTGGATAAGAAAAATGCAGAAGATCAGAAAGCTGCTGAGGAAGGTACCGTTAATGTAAAGAAAGCAGAGACTAGTATTAATAATAATGTCAATTTAAAGCAAACAGAAGTAGATGCCGCGAGTAAGCAGTCGGATGTAAGCGCTGCAGTAAAGAATGATTCAGGAAGCAGTTTGCATAATAAAACAGAAAGTTTCAGCGTAAAGAGGCCGGAGGCAAAGCCTGCAGCACAGCGCAGTTCATATTCAATACTTGAGAAGCTTCTCCCACCGGAGTATCTGTCTGAGGTTAATGAGAAGAAAGCATTTAACTTTGCTAATAAAAAAGAGACTGTGGAAGCGTCTTCTGAGGAAGCGATTAAGACACAGGCAGAAAAGACAGAGAAGATAGTGGAAGATATCCGAAAGGAAACGGCTGCCGAGAAGGAGGTTCGCGAGACTCAGAGAAGTCTTTTTGAGGATGATTATATATCAAGCGAGGCTATATCACATCACAGAATACTCGGGCTTGCCTTTGATACATACTGGATCTCACAGTATAACGACGCATTATATCTGATGGATCAGCATGCAGCACATGAGAAGGTGAATTATGAGCATTTCATGAAGGCTTTTAAAGAAAGAACGGTTGTATCTCAGAGAGTATTTCCGCCTGAAGTAATCTCTCTTTCGGCATTAGAAATGAATGCTGTGGTTGAAAATCTGAAATTCTTCAGAAAATGCGGCTTTGAGATTGATGAATTCGGTGGAAATGAAGTAAGGATCAGTGCACTTCCGATAAGTTATATTGATTTTTCGGGAAGAGAGGTATTCCTTGAATTTGCATCATATCTTGCTCAGAACATTACAGGAATAAATGAGGATATATTTGTAACAAGACTTGCAACTATGGGCTGCAAGGCGGCTGTCAAGGGCAACCAGAGAATATCGATAGATGAGGCGCAGAGGCTTATCGAGGACCTTTTAACACTCGATAATCCATATACCTGCCCGCATGGAAGACCTACTATAATTAAACTGACCAGGCAGGAGCTTGATAAGAAGTTTAAAAGGATAGTTTAGAATAAGTATGAAAACATCATCACCTAAGGCGTATTATCATTTGCCGGGATTTTCTAATTTTAAAATCGAAGGACGTGGCCTGGGAAGTGCTTTGATACTGGAATTTCTTCTTTATTATATGACTAAGCCTGAATACCGGCTTAAGGTAAGGGAAGAAATATACCTTGACAGTATGCTTGATCTGTTCTGAAAATGCTTAATATAAAAGAACAGAGAAATTGCAGGAGAATTAATCAGGATTATAGGTGAGATCATGAATAATATATCAAAACCATTAATAATACTAACAGGACCTACAGCAGCAGGCAAGACTGCGCTGTCTCTTTCGCTTGCAAAGAAATGCGGAGGAGAAATCATTTCAGCAGATTCAATGCAGGTTTACAGGAGAATGGATGTTGGAACCGCAAAGATCATGCCGACGGAAATGCAGGGTATAAGACATCATATGATCGATATCCTTGAACCAACGGAGGCTTTTAATGTGTCGCTTTTTAAAGAATATGCGAAGAAAGCGGCAGAGGATATATACAGAAGAGACGGACTTCCGATAGTTGTTGGCGGAACAGGCTTCTATATACAGGCTCTTTTATATGATATTGATTTTACAGAGGAAACCGGGGATTTTTCGTACAGAGAAGAGCTGGGAGCTATCGCACAGGAAAATGGTGGAGAAGATAAGCTTTATGATATGCTGAAGGAGATAGATCCTGAATCGGCTGAAGCTATACATAAGAATAATGTTAAAAGAGTCATCAGAGCTCTTGAATTCTATCATAATACAGGGATGAAGATTTCTGTTCATAACAGTATTGAAAAAAATAAGACTTCGCCGTATAATTTTCATTACTTTGTGCTTACAATGGACAGAGAAAAGCTGTATAAGAATATAGATCTGAGAGTCGATAAGATGGTTTCTGCCGGACTTTTCGAAGAGGTTGAAGGACTTCTCCGGGAGGGCTTAAATGAAGACCATATATCCATGCAGGGAATCGGCTACAAGGAGGTCATGGATTTCTTCCGCGGCCGCTGCACCAGAGAGGAATGCATCGAAAACATCAAGCTGAATACAAGACATTTTGCAAAAAGGCAGCTGACATGGTTCAGACGTGAGAAGGACGTGATCTGGATCAACAAGGACGAATATAAAAATGATGAAGAGATCCTGAATTTTATCATGAATAAGATACGTTAGAAAGGTTATTTTACATGGACGAATTAAAGAATTATTATATGTCACTTGGAATTGACAGCAAGGTTTATGATTTTGCTGTTTCTGTAGAGAAGGAGCTTAAGGAGCGTTATGAGAAGATAGACCTGATAGCAGAGCAGAACACCGTCAAGGTCATTAAGGCTATGCAGGATGCAGGACTTTCAGAGAGTCATCTGTATGGTTCGACAGGCTACGGTTATAATGATATCGGCCGTGACACCCTTGAGAAGATATATGCGAATGTATTTCGGACTGAGGATGCGCTTGTAAGACAGCAGATCACCTGCGGTACGCATGCACTGACTATAGCTCTTGCAGGAAATTTAAGACCGGGAGATCGCATACTTTCTATAGCAGGCAAGGTCTACGATACCTTACAGGGCGTTATCGGCGTGAGAGAGGAAAAGGGTTCTCTTGCCGAGTTCGGTATAGGATATGATCAGGTTGATCTTAAGGCTGACGGAAGCTTTGATTTTGAAAGCATTAGAAATGCTATCACACCTGCAACTAAGCTTGTTGAGATACAGAGATCGAAGGGCTATGATACCAGAAAGTCACTCAGTGTTCCCGAGATCGCTGAGGCTATAAGATTTGTTAAGAGCATAAGAAGCGACATCATAGTAATGATAGATAACTGCTATGGTGAATTTGTCGATACAGTTGAACCGTCAGAGTTCGGCGCAGATATGGTCGTTGGCTCTCTTATCAAGAATCCGGGCGGCGGACTTGCAAAATGCGGAGGATATATCTGCGGAACGAAAGAATGCGTTGAAAATGCAGCTATCAGACTTACGACTCCGGGCCTTGGCAAGGAGGTCGGAGCAAGTATCTCTGCAACAAGAGATTTCCTTATGGGACTTTTCTTTGCACCGACTGTTACTGCAGCGGCTCTTAAGGGAGCTGTCTTTGCTGCTAATGTATATGAAAGACTTGGCTTCACAGCTGTTCCGAACAGTACAGAGGAGAGAGCAGATATTATTCAGGCTGTAACACTCGGTTCTGCTGATAATATAAGAGCTTTCTGCGAGGGAATCCAGGCAGCGGCTCCGGTAGACAGCTTTGTAACTCCTGTTCCATGGGCTATGCCGGGCTATGACTGCGACGTTATAATGGCAGCGGGAGCATTTGTATCAGGCTCATCTATCGAGCTTTCTGCAGATGCACCGATGAAGGAGCCTTATGCGGTATATTTCCAGGGAGGACTGAATTATCCGCATGCCAAATTTGGAATTATTATGTCTTTACAGAAAATTGTAGAAAAAAATAAAGGTTTATTGTAAAATTCAAATTATCTCATTCTGCATTGGAGAGGCGGAAAGAGGTAAAAATGAATATTGAAAAAGAAAAAATGAAGATCAGCAGTATGTATGCTGAAGAAAGACCAAGAGAAAAGGCTGTAAGTATGGGCATAGAAAGCCTGTCAGATGCAGAGCTCCTCAGCCTTATTCTTGGCAGCGGGAACAAAGACGAAAATGTCATCATGCTCGCACAAAGGGTGCTGAATGCACACACTGTACATAAGGGGCTCATAGGACTGAAATACTTGTCATTTCATGATCTGCTTCGTATAAACGGTATCGGAAGGGTCAAAGCCTGCCAGCTGATGGCTGTATCCGAGCTGTCGAGACGTATGGCTATGTCAGAAAGAAGAGAGAGGGTAAGCCTTTCTTCACCTTCCGCGATAGCTGATTATTTCATGGAATACTGCAGGTTTCTGACCAGAGAAAAGGTCATAGTCATGTTTCTGTCATCTTCGAATGAACTGATAAAATGGCAGGAGCTGTCTGAGGGAACCGTGAACCGCTCGCTGCTATCACCGAGAGAGATATTTATAGAGGCTCTCCGCTGTGACGCTGTGAGCATTATACTAATACATAATCATCCGTCCGGGGATCCTGACCCGAGTGAGGTGGATATCATTTCCACGAAGAGGATCATTGAAGCCGGAAGGTATGTGGGTATTGAAGTTCTGGATCATATAGTTATAGGTGACAGGTCTTACGTTAGTCTTCATGAAAAAGGAATGATCTGATGAAAGCTTCTAAGAATAAAAAAGATATAAGTCCGAGATATCTTTTTCTCGCACTTACTGTTATATGCATCGTTTTTCTTGTTGTTTCGATCTTCTTCAAGGATCAGACAAGAAAGATAAGGAATTTCTTCGCAAATATCATAGTGCCCGTGCAGGAGAGCATGGACAAAGCCGGAAACGCTCTCTCAAAGGGACTGGATTATTTCGGAGATGTAAAGGAACTGAAGGACGAAAATGAAGAGCTCCGTGATGAGCTTAAAAAATACCGTGATGAGGCTTCGAGATATCAGGCTGAGCTTTCAGAGCTTGATGAACTCAGAAGCCTTTATGAGCTTGACGAAAAATATCCTGAATACAATAAAACCGCTGCAAGAGTCTTCTCTACAGATTCCAGCACATGGTTTAATGAGCTTTATATTGATAAAGGTCTGAATGATGGTATTTATGAGGGCTGTAATGTCCTCTGTGATAACGGGCTTCTCGGCATAGTTACGGAATCATTTGATAATTATGCAAGAGTAAGGGCCATAATTGATGACAGATCGAATATCACAGCCGAAGTCGGACGCGACAATGCGCTCTGCAATGTAGAAGGCAGTCTTATCAATATGCAGTCAGGCTATCTTCTTGTCAAGGATATCAATAAAGATGCCAAGGTAGAGATAGGGGACAGAGTAGTTACTTCAAATGTTTCCGACAGATATTTCTTCGGCATCACTATCGGATATGTTACAGAGGTGACTCTTGATCCGAATAATCTTACGAAAACAGCCAAGATCACAACGGCAGTAGATTTTACTGATGTCAAGGATGTACTTGTCATCACTGACAGAAAGCGGGTAGTTGATTATTAATGAGACGTGTTATTGTCATTGCACTGTTAATAATAATTTCATTTGTTCTGCAGACTACGGTCTTTAATTTTCATGATGCCGTGGGGCTTTCGCCGGATCTTCTTATCATCATTACGATGTCATTTGGAATTATGAGAGGAAGACGTGAAGGACTTCTCACGGGCTTTTTCTGTGGAATGCTTTATGATATTTTCTACGGCAGTCTGATGGGACCTTATATGTTCCTCTATATGACCATCGGCTATGTAAACGGCTTCTTCCACAGAAAATATCTCATGGAGGATGTCATGCTGCCGGTCATAATATCGGCTGTTGATGAGATTTTTATAGAATTTACTGTATATGTTTTTGCGTTTCTTTTGAGAAACAGACTGCAGTTCGGATATTATCTGGGACATTTTATACTGCCGAAAACGCTTTATACGGTAGTTGTTACAGTTGTGATATACAGGATTTATGTTTTGATCAATAAATATTTAAAGAAAAAGGTAAGTGAAGCTAAGAAATGAATCCGTTAAAAATGATAAAGGAATTTCTTGAGAACCTTAAGAATATCCTTTTGGATTATCTCCGGAGCAGGATATTTCCTGTAACGGTTTTAATGTTTTTTCTGTTCTTCCTTCTTGGAAGAAGGCTTTTTGTCCTTCAGATCAAGAATGGTGATGAATATCAGGTGGATTTCACTGTCCGTACCGAAAAGACCTTAACGATCGATTCGGTCAGGGGCAATATTTATGATGTCAAGGGAAGGCTTCTTGCATACAATAAGCTTACCTATGACCTGACATTCGGAAACAATAATTACATCACGAAACGGGCTGAAGAACTTGGAATATCAGAGAATATCCTCAAGAATCAGGTTGTTTATGATGTTATGCAGATTCTTAAGATATATAATGATAAGATAACCGTGGATTTCCCGATCGAATATAAGAACGGAGAGTATAAATACACGGCTTCGGGCATTTCGCTCAAAAATTTCCTGAGAGACGCATATTCAAAAAATACCATAAATGAGCTTACCGATGAGGAGCTTGCAACACCGGCAGAGGATATAATCTATCATATGAGATTCGGAGGCTCGGATCTTCCAAACTTTGAGATCTCAGAGGATTATTCAAATGAAGATGCCATGACCATCCTTGCCTGCAGATATTCTCTCTGGCTTAACAGATACAGACAGTATGTGCCTGTAACGATAGCAGAGAACATCTCTGAGCAGAGCAGAGGCGTTATCCTTGAGCATAAGGACGAGCTGACTGGTATGGACATACTTGTACGTTCAGAGAGAGTCTATAATGATGCAAAGTATTTTTCCCAGATCATAGGCTATGTCGGAAGCGCAAGCGAGGAGGATCTTGCGTATTTCAATAAAGACGAGACGATAGTTCCTTATACCAGTGATGATGTCGTAGGAAAGCTGGGAATCGAAAGATATTGTGAGAGTGACCTTAGAGGTACCGACGGTGAGCAGACCATGTATGTCGATAATCTCGGTAAGGTTATCGATGTCGTGAAGGAAACTCCTGCTAAGGCGGGCTCGGACGTATATCTTTCCATAGACAGTGATCTTCAGAAATACTGTTACGACATGCTTGAGAAGGAGATTGCATCGATACTTCTTGCTCATATAACACCGAACGCATATCCGCCGGATGATAATAAGGATAATGAGATCCCTATAACCGACGTTTATTTTGCAATGTTCAATAACAATAATCTGAATTTAAAGAAAATGAACGCGGACGACGCAACAGCTCTCGAGAAGGACATTTATAACAGGATAGAGAACCGTAAGAAAAATGTCCTCAGTTATATCAAAGACCTTATCCTGGTAAATCCAGTCGATAATAATAATCTTTCGAAGGAGTATCAGGAATATATCGAATATATTTTTAAAAGCCTCGGAAGCGAGGATGTATATCTTTCTTCAAAGGTAGACCGTGACAGCAAGGAATTCAACAGCTACGTTAACGGCACTATGCCGGTTGCGGATTTCCTTCATTATCTTCTTGAGAATTATTATATCGATACCTCAAAGATAATAACCGAGAATACCTTCTATGATTCAGAAGAGATCTATAATGCACTTGCTTCATATATCATAGAGAAGCTTTATAATGACAGTGAATTCGTAAATATGGTCATCCACACCATGATACGTGAAGGTTCGATATCAGGTGAAGAGGTTATAAATCTTATCTACATCCAGGGCGTTCTGAATGCGGAAAATGATGAAGACTATGAGGAGTTCAGCCGTGCGGCTTTCGGACCGTATGAGTTTATGAGAAGAAAGATACAGAAGCTTGAGATAACGCCTGCTATGCTTGCGCTTGACCCTTGTTCGGGAGCTGTCATAGTAACAGATGCGCATAACGGTTCGGTCAGAGCTTTTGTAAGCTATCCAAGCTATGATAATAATTATCTTACGAATTCAATCGACGGAGACTATTACAATAAGCTCTTAAATGACAAGACCATACCGCTTTACAGCAGAGCCAGTATGATGAGAACGGCTCCGGGTTCTACATTTAAGGTTATTTCAACTATAGCTGGTGTTGAAGAGGGTGTTCTTGGGCTCGATGAAGAGATCGAGGATAAGGGTATCTTCGATAAGGTATATACCCAGCCGACCTGCTGGATCTACAGAGAGAATAATATGACTCACGGAACCATCGATATCTCGAAGGCTCTGGATATATCGTGCAACTATTTTTATTATGAAGTAGGATACAGGCTTTCTGATCAGAACGGATATTATAATGATGGACTCGGACTTTCAAGGCTGAATAAATATGCTGCAAAGTTCGGACTTGATGATTACTCCGGTATAGAGCTTGATGAAACGTCGCCTCATATGTCTGATAACGATGCGGTTACAAGTGCTATCGGTCAGGGTACGAACAGCTACACGCCTGTGCAGATGTCAAAGTACATTACGACCATAGCAAATAAAGGAACCTGCTATGATCTGTCGCTTATAGATCATATCTCTGATTATCAGGGAAATGTTATCCGTACGACCGAGCATAAGGTTCATTCCAAGGTTGAAGCCCGTGACGGGGTATGGAACAAGATATTTGAAGGACTAAGACTTGTTGTAACTGACGACCTGTCGCATAATGAGCTGCTGAACAGCCTTAAGGTGGAAGTGGCAGGTAAGACCGGTACTGCACAGGAGGATACGACCAGACCTGCGCACGCTCTGTTCTTATCATTTGCACCTTATGAGAATCCGGAGGTTTCGGTTACGTGCGTTATCCAGAACGGTTATGCTTCGGCTAATTCCGCTGAGCTTGCTTCATTTATCTATGCATATATGTATGATAAGGAATCGCTTACAAATGCGGACTTCGGCAAGAGCAGTGATACGTCGGATTAAATAGAGGGAGAAAAATGTTTTCCAGGATCAAATTCAAAAATTACAATTATCTGCTGCTTTTTCTGGTAGCAGCAGCGATGACGGTTGGAATATTTGTGATCAACAGTGCCGACAGCTATTATACTTCAAGGCAGATAGTCGGAGCGGTGCTTGCTTTTATTGTGCTTATAGTTCTTGCTTTTGTTGATTATCATTTTATCTGCAGATTCTATGTGATATTTTATTTTATCAATCTGGGACTTCTTGCAGCGGTGCTTCTCTTTGGTGAGAATGTAAATAACGCTACGAGATGGTTTACAATTGCAGGAATAACCTTCCAGCCGTCCGAGCTTACGAAGATATTTATGATAATCTTCATGGCTAAATTCCTGAGCAGGGCCGAAGAGAAGGAAAGACTCAGCAAATTTTCGACAGTCATGCTTTTCGGATGCTTTTTAGGTCTTCCGCTTCTTATGATATTCCTGCAGCCGGACCTTTCAACCTCGCTCTGCATCACAATGGTCATAATAACAATGTATTATCTGGCAGGACTAAGCTATAAAGCGATAGGTATAATACTTCTGATCATCATACCGCTTGTGAGCGTATTCCTGTGGTATATCCAGAAGCCGGATCAGAAGCTTCTCTATGAGCATCAGGTTCAGCGTATCATGTCATTTATATATCCATCTGAGTATTCTGACGATAACCAGCAGCAGGATAATTCGGTAATGGCTATCGGTTCAGGCAAGCTTACAGGCAAAGGGCTCAACAATGACAGCGATGCGACCGTAAAGGCTACAAAGCTTATCTCAGAGCAGCAGACAGACTTTATATTTTCCATCGTAGGAGAAGAACTTGGCTTCGCCGGATGTATATTTTTAATTGCATTAATACTTACTATAGTGCTACAATGTATAAGGGTAGCCAGAAGGGCGAAGGACCGGCTTGGGATGCTTATAGCGTCCGGCGTCGCCTGCCTTATCGGCTATCAGTCATTTATAAATATTGGAGTTGCAACTGCACTGCTTCCAAATACAGGAATACCGCTTCCATTTATAAGCTACGGACTCAGTTCGCTTATAAGTCTTTCGGTAGGTCTGGGACTTACTATGAATATCAGTATGCAGCATAGGAGATTTTATTAAGGAGAGGTATTATGAATATTGTTCTTATAGCTCATGATTCTAAAAAGAAGTTAATGCAGAATCTCTGTATAGCATACAGAGGTATACTCAGCAAGCATGAGATATTTGCTACAGAAACAACGGGAAGACTTGTTGAGGATGCTTCGGGGCTGAATGTACATAAGGTACATGCCGGACATCTCGGTGGCGTTGAACAGCTTATTACTCGCATTGACAGTAATGAGATGGATATGGTCATCTTTATGCATGATCCGCAGATACAGAGAATGCATGATAATGCTTATTATAATGTATTTATTACATGTGATAATCATAATATACCGATAGCTACAAATCTTGCTTCGGCAGAGCTTATGATCAAGGCACTTGAAAGAGGAGATCTTGACTGGAGAAGCTTATATAAACATTAGGATGGGTTTTTAAAGTATGAAAGGAATCATTTATTATCTGTTCGTACTGACTGCGGTTTTTTTCGTATGCAGGCATTTTATAACAGACAATAAAGAGTATGCTGATGCATACGATAATACTGAAAAGGTTGAAGCATTTTATGAGGGCGACGATTATATGCAGGGTATGCCAAGCTACAGTCTGCTTGGATATCAGAGCAAATACGTTGTAGCGGACAGAACCCAGGATACAAATGCTGACAGATATAAGGATAATACCTTTGCGGCTCTTTTCTTCAATGATACAGACCGTGAAGTTCTTGTTGCGCATAATGTCTACAGAAGGATATATCCTGCCAGTATGACCAAGCTTGTTACAGCCATACTTGTATGTGAAGCTGTCGAGAGAGGTGATCTTAATCTTGATGATTATGTGTTATATTCGCATGATATAAACTTTGACGAATATAACGGCGCTATGCACAGCGGTTTCAGTGAAGGATATTCGGCTACTCTTCGAAATTATATGTATGCATTCATGATGTGTTCCTTTAATGATTTCGGAGTGCTTTTCGGTGAGCTTATTGCCGGAAATGAAGCTGATTTCTGCAATATGATGAATCAGAAGATGAAGGAGATCGGCGCGACAAACTGTCATTTTTCAAATACACACGGACTTCATCTTGATGATCACTATGTTACAGCTTATGATATGTATCTTATACTTGAGGAGGCTTCAAAGCATGAGCTTCTCTCTGAGATTGACGGATACAGTTCATATACATTTGTTTATAAGGATGAAAACGGCGACGAGTGGGGATGGGATATCGAGCCTACCAACAGATTTGTTAACAGGGATATCAGCCTTCCGTCAAATATAAAGATCAAGGAATGGAAGACCGGTACTACAGGAATGGCAGGCTACTGCCTTGCCATGAAGGTTGAGATAAATGAGAAGGATTATACTGTTGTAGTCGCAGATAACCAGAGCAGCGACGACCTTTATAATACTATAAGTGCGATGTTTAATCTTGCAAATAAGTGAGTAAACAGGGACTATGTTCAAAAATAAAAAGAATAAAAATGATAATGTTGTAAAATTTAATACAGTATCAAGAATAAATGTTGCGGTGGTTATCTTCGCAGCTATTATTCTTTATGTGGCTATAAGTGTTATCCTTTCGCTTAAGAAGGAGCCGGTAACTCTGTATAAGGTTGGCGAGAGCAGGACCGATAATAATATTTACTGCACCGGCCTTGCCATAAGAAACGAGATAACTGTTAAGGCTGACAAAACCGGAAATATCGCGTACTTCATCAATGATAATGAGAAGATCAAGAAGGGTAATCCTGTATGTGCAATCGACGGCAGCGGCAATATCATGAGTATCTTCGGTGAAGAAAACGCATTAAATATCGAGTTATCGAAGACTGATTACAAAAAGATCAGAGATACCATATCACTCTATAAGAGTAATTATGAGGATACATCATTTTATACTGTATATAACTTTAAAAATGAAGTTGATAACAGGGTACTTGATGTTGCAAACCAGCTTATAATGGACAGGGTTTCTGCGGATAAGAAGAATTTTGCTTCTCTGCAGAGCATTAATTCTCCGGTAAGCGGTATTATCTGCTACTATACAGACGGCTACGAGAATAAGACTATAGAAAGTATCACAGATGCGGATTTTGACCGTTCGAATTACAGTAAGACATCATTTTCTACAGGAGACAGAGTTAATTCCGGAACTGTAGTCTTTAAGATGATAGAGGATGAGAAATGGAATATCGTCTGCAGGATCACCAAGGAAGAGGCTGAGAAGCTTGATCCGGATTCAAAGCTTGATCTTATCATCAACAATGCAGATTATGACATATACGCTCCGTTTACTCTTCAGGAGTATCAGGACGGATATCTTCTTATCATCAATCTTAAGAAGTACATGGCAAACTTTGCAAATGAGAGATTCCTTTCGGTAGAGATAAATATGGATGATTTTGAAGGACTTAAGATCCCTAATTCAAGTATCATCGAGAAAGAGGTTTACCTTCTTCCGAGGGAGTTTGCAGCGGCAGGCGGAAATGAAAGCTCGCTCAACAAGGTATATAAAAAGACTGTAACCGAGGATGGTACAGAGACTATCGAACAGATAAGACTTGAGATCTACAAGAAGGACGAAAAATATCTGTGGGTGAATCCGGATTCATTTACAACAACGGATGTACTCGTACAGATGAATACGAATAACACGCTTAACGTGTCACTGCTTAAGTCAGACAAGATATATGGTGTTTATCAGGCAAATGAGGGAGCTGCTGATTTTATAGAGGTTGATATCATCAGAGAGGGTGAGGAATTTACCATAGTAGACAGCGGCGGGGCTCTCAGAAAGTATGATAACATCATCATGGATGCCGGAATGGTAGAGGAAAATCAGATCATTTACTGATCACTAAGGAGGAATTTTAAAGTGGTTATCGAGAATTATAAGAAGATCAGAGAGGCAATCGATGAAGTATGTGCAGGCTGCGGAAGAGATAAAAATGATGTTCTTCTTCTGGCTGTAAGTAAGACAAAGCCGCTCAGTGATATAGAAGAGCTGATAACTATAGGAGTAAAGGATTTTGGCGAGAATAAGGTTCAGGAGCTTGTAAAGAAGAAGGAAGAGGTATCTACGCCTGTTAATTTCCACCTTATCGGACATCTGCAGACCAACAAGGTTAAGCAGGCTGTCGGAAATGCATGCCTTATACATTCGGTTGATTCTTTCCATCTTGCAGAGAAGATAGAGCAGGAGGCTGCCAAGAAGGATATTACTGTTGATATTCTTATAGAGGTAAATGTAGCTCATGAGGAAAGCAAATTCGGACTTATGGTTGAGGACACGCCAGCACTCGTTGAACAGATTGCAGAAAGCTGCCCGCATATAAGGATAAAGGGTCTTATGACTATAGCTCCGTTTGTTGAAGATCCTGAAGAGAATCGTCCTGTGTTCCGTACGCTGCGCCAATTAGCACTTGACATAAAATCAAAAAAATTAGATAATGTTACTATGGGTGTGCTATCAATGGGGATGACAAATGACTATAAAGTAGCAATAGAAGAAGGCGCAACCATAGTAAGAGTTGGAACTGCCATATTCGGTGAAAGAAATTATAATATTTAAGGCAGATACCATTTCGATATAGAGGAGATATTAAAGATGGCTAAGAGATCGGGAAAGAAGAGTTTTCTGGACTATTTCAGAGTTGATTCAGACGACGATTATGAAGATGAATATGATGATATGGACGAAGAAGAAATCTTCGACGATGAAGAGGAAGAGGAATATGTAAAGCCTAAGAAGGCTAAGAAGATCAAGGAGAAGAAAAAGGGCAACAGTGCATTTTCTCTCAATCAGGATGATAATGATTATGATGCTGAGCAGGATTCGGCATTTTCCTCAACTGATTATTCCGGTTCATCATATAACAGTTCCGGATACACTTCTACATTTGGAAACGATACGTATACAAAACCGTCTTCATCATACCAGCAGAAGGATACATCTTTCGGCAGTACAAGAAAGTATAACAGATTCACAAGGGAAGATATGCAGATGAACAGAGAAGCAAAGGAGCAGAATGTTGTTTCTTTCGATAAGAGGCAGAATTATAAACCAAACAGTGAAGTATATGTTATCAAACCTGTTGAGTTTGATGATGCTCAGACAGTATCGGATTTCCTTAAAGCCGGCAAGACCATAGTTATAAATATGGAAGGGGTACAGATTGACCCGGCACAGAGGATAATCGATTTCATCGGCGGAGCCTGCTACGGTCTCGGTGGTGATCTTAAGGCTATTTCGGCTAATATATTTATTGCGGCTCCACACAATATTGAAGTTTCAGGCGATCTCAGAGATGAAATACTGAATGAGTCAACCTTGTCACCGCAATTGGGGAAATATTAAACTAAAAGCTTTTATGTAGTTTATATAATTGGAGGGGAAAGGTAAATGTTAACACCTGTTGATATTCAGCAGAAAAAGTTTAAAACAGGATTTGGATATAACAAAGACGATGTTACAAAGTTCTTTGAAGAGGTTTCTAAAAGCTATGAAGAACTCTATAGATCGAATGCAGAGCTGAAGGAGAAGGTTATTACATTAAATGACGGACTTCAGCATTACAGAACCACAGAGGAACAGCTTCAGAAGAATCTTATGCTCGCTGAGAAGAACTCACAGCAGTCTAAATCCAATGCTGTTAAAGAAGCAAAAAATATAGAGCTTGAAGCAAAGAACAGAGCAAATGAGATAGTTAATCAGGCATACATTGATCTTGGCGAGATGGAAAACAAGATGAAAGAGCTTGAGACAAGATATGCAGAATATAAGAGTGAATTTGCCTTACTTGTTAAGAAGATGTTCAATCTGCTCGATCTTGAAGATCTTGATCCGGATGCAAAGATAGATCCTGCATTTATGGCTATGCAGAAGCAGGAGGCAAAGCAGAAGCCTAAGCAGCAGTCTTCAGGCTTTGGCGGAGCATCTCTCGGAACTCAGATGTTTGATGATTACGACAGCCATGATTCATTTGCTGAATTTGATAATGAGTTTGGAAGCGAACGTTCCGGTTCTACACTTGGAGGAGGTTCTCTTGGAGATAATAAATCCATGAACAGTAATTCTTCGAATGTTTACGGTTCGGTACTTGGCGGCTCCGGCATAGATCCGTTTGGCGGTTCCGGAAGGGATGATGAGCTTATGAAGCCTATCAGCGGCAATAAGTATTCAGTTAAGGATGACAGCAAGCCGAAGACAACATTTACGATCAAAGGTGAGAATCCGGAGAAAGAAACATATAAACCAAAGACAGATACGCAGAGCAGTTTTACGAGAAGTACATTATCCTTCAGACCTGCTGATGAATATAATGATATAGAGGCTATGTTTGCCGATAGTAAGTCAAGTCTGCGTCATCATGATGAAGATTAAATGATTTAGGAGTAATATTATGACAGAACAACTGACTATTAATTTTAACGGTGTTCCTGCTTATGATATCACTTACAATACTTCATTTGACAACCTCGGATCGTTTCTGTCAGGCTTTAATGCCGACGATAAAAAATGTCTTATAGTTGCAGATTCTAAAGTAGCATCCTTGTATTTGGATGCTATTTTGCGTGTTATGGAGCCTTGTTGTAAGTATGTCACAGCATTTGTCTTTCCTGAAGGAGAGAAAAGCAAGAATCTTGATGTAGTAAGAGAGATATATAAGAAGCTGATCGAAGAAAAATTCGACAGACATGATTTTATAGCAGCTCTTGGCGGCGGTGTTACCGGTGATATGTCCGGCTTTACAGCGGCAACATTTTTAAGGGGAATTGATTTTATTCAGATACCTACAAGTCTTCTTGCAGATGTAGATTCAAGTATCGGCGGCAAGACCGGAGTTGATTTTGATGCTTATAAGAACATGGTTGGTGCATTTCATATGCCTAAGCTCGTATATATCAACCGTGAAACTATAAGCACTCTGGACAGAGAGCAGTTTTACAGCGGTATGGGCGAGGTCGTAAAATCTGCGCTTCTTGCAGACGGTGAGTTCTTTGACTGGCTGGAAGATAATTCCGGGAATATAAATGCGCTTGATATGGAATACGTTGCGGAAATGATATATAAATGCAACATCATCAAGAAGAATGTCGTTGAGAAGGATCCGACCGAGAAGGGCGAGAGAGCGCTTCTTAATCTTGGACATACTCTCGGACATGCACTTGAAAAGTATATGAACTTTAAAATGCTTCATGGTCAGTGTGTATCTGCAGGATGCGTTATGGCTGCTTATCTTTCTCTTAAAAAGGGACTTATCGATGAGGAAAGTCTTGGCAGGATCATAAAGCTGTTTGGTAAATTCGGTTTACCTTCCGTTCCGGTGGATATAGATGTTGATGAGATCGTAGCCTATACTAAAAATGACAAGAAGGCTATAGGTAAGAGCATAAAGTTTATACTTCTCAGAAGGATCGGAGAAGCATTTATCACACTTGATGTAAGTGATGATGATATGAGAGATGCTTTAAGATATTATATCGATAATCAGACAAAGTGGATTTAAGATTTATCAAGAATAAGACAATGCAGTTTTAAGATATAATGAATTAAAAATACTTCAGAATGGATTTTGGAAAGTATTATGAGTAAGAAAAAGAATCTAACCATAGAGAAAACAAGCGGACAGGAGAAGAAGAATATTATCATTATCTCTGTCATAGTCGGCCTTATACTGGTTGTGATCGATCAGTTCACGAAAGAGCTTGTCATAAATACCTATAAGGTTGGGCAGGGAAAAGCGGTTATAAAGGATGTATTTGAGATACAGCATATAAAGAACAAGGGCTCAGCCTGGGGAATGTTTCATAATATACCCGTGATCCCGATAGTGATCTCTCTTATTATGATACTCCTTATAATGTATGTATATTCATCGCTTCTTAAGTATAAGCGTTACAGATCGCTCAGAATATGCGTTGTATTTCTTCTTGCTGGAGCTGTTGCGAATATCATTGACCGTATAAGACTCGGTTCAGTTACAGATTTTTTATATTTCAAGCTGATCAATTTTCCGGTATTTAATGTAGCGGATATATATGTAACCTTCAGCGTGGCAGTAGTCATCATTTTACTTATATTTAAATTTGAAATGGGCGATATAGACGTAATGCTTGGAAGCTGCTTCATAAATGATGAAGGCAAGATAGTAGAGAAAAGCGAAAGCAAAAAAGAGGAAAAATGATATGGAAAGCTTAAGTCTTTTTCCGGACGATTTTCTGACCGGCACAAGGCTTGACAGATACCTTTCGGATGAGAGAGAGGATATGTCCAGATCTTATATACAGCAGCTTATCGATGCCGGAAATGTATCGGTAAACGGTAAGAAGGTCAAGGCAAGCTACAAGCTCCGTGATAATGACAGAGTTGAGCTTCTGATACCTGAACCTGAACCGGTTGAGATACTTCCGGAAAACATCCCTCTGGATATTGTATACGATGATGACGATATAATAATCATCAACAAACCGCAGGGTATGGTCGTTCATCCGGCTGCGGGACATCTCAGCGGAACGCTTGTGAACGCTCTTATGTATCATTTCGGAGACAGTCTGTCAGGCATAAATGGCGTGATGCGTCCCGGAATCGTGCACAGGATTGATATGAACACCTCAGGACTGCTTGTAATCTGCAAAAATGATAACGCACATAAGAAGCTTAGTGAGCAGTTCAGCGTGCATTCGATAACAAGAGAATATACGGCGATAGTTTATAATCATTTCAGCGAGCCTTCGGGTACAGTGGATGCACCACTGGCACGTTCAAAAACGGACAGAAAGAAGATTGCCATAGATCCGGAGGGCAGAAGAGCTATAACACATTACAGTGTTGTAGAACCATTGCTTAAGGACTTCACACTGATAAAGGCAAGACTTGAGACCGGCAGAACCCATCAGATAAGGGTTCATATGGCGAGCATCAGACATCCGCTTCTCGGAGATGATGTCTACGGACCTAAGAAATGTCCGTATAACCTGAAGGGGCAGATGCTTCATGCAGGTAAGCTTGGCTTTATCCATCCTTCTACCGGAGAGTACGTGGAGTTTAACAGTGAACTGCCGGAGTATTTTACAAAGATACTGAATGTTCTCAGGGATAATAAGACGGAACAGTGAAGAAAAAATATTTTTGATAAATGATATGTAATGGTGTATAATACATTTTGTTAAATTAATATATCATCAGGAGGTTAAAGGTATGTGGTGGATAGCTTTAATAGTTGCAGCTGTTTTATATATTGCAGTTGTTGTATATGTTACGATCGATTTTAAGAATTTACGTGTAGGCAATAATGATTACAACGTAAATGATTATATGTATGAAAAGATGGGACTGTTCCTTTTTGTTGGAGCACTTTTCTATTTCCCGATCTTTATCGTTGATATGGTTTATGACAGAAGATACCTTAAGGAGCTTCGTGAAGAATATGAGAGCCGTGTTGCAAGCGGTGAGATCGATAAGGATGCTTTAAAGAAGCTTAAGGAAGAGGCTCTTTCAAGAAGAAGTGAGAAGCAGTAATATTATCACATTTGAATAACAAATATATGAAAAAGGAAAATGCTTTGAGGTGCCCCCTCAAGGCGTTTTCCTTTTTTATTGCGCGGTTCTACGAGCGGTGCACGGAGCGAAGCGGAGTGCGAATGGGCACCGCGAGTAAATTAATTATCTACCTCCTACTCGATTGGTTAGAATTTAGTGTTACTTAATCTATAGTTTTATTGTTTGAATTAAAGAGACAAATATTGGACTTTATCATTTGAGGGAGTGATTTATCTCTTTATTCTTAGGCTGGTTTGGGTGTAAAATTAATACGATGTTTACGAAAAGAATTAGTCATAATATCAGTCAGGAGGAAAACATGGCAGCAACAGATAAATTTAAAAATAAACTCAGATTATTATATATACTTAAGATCCTTTACGAGAAGTCAAATGAAGAGCATAAGCTCAGCAGGTATGATATTCAGGAGAAGCTCGCTGAGTATGGCATAGCCTCGGAGAGAAAGACCTTTTATGATGATCTTGCAGCATTGAATGAATTCGGGATAGAGATCATTTCCGAGAAGGACGGACATGATACAAGGTATGCGATAGTAGACAGAAGCTTTGAGCTTGCAGAGCTGAAGATACTGGTGGACAGCGTTCAGGCTTCAAGATTTATTACACAGAAAAAATCAAAAGAGCTTATAAGAAAGCTTGAAGGGTTAGGTTCGGAGTATGACGCAGATAAGCTCGACCGCTTTGTGTATTCTGTAAATAAAGCCAAGACAGATAATGAAATGATCCTTTGCAACATAGACATCATTTATTCGGCAATAAATGATGACAAAAAGATTGTTTTTAACTATTTTGACTGGTCTTCTGACAGGAAGAAGGTGCTTCGTCATAATGGCAAGAGATATAAGATCAGTCCGTGGGCGCTTATCTGGGACAATCTCAACTATTATCTGATAGGCTTTGACGAGGAAAGCAGCAGCATCAGGCATTACAGGGTAGACAAGATGATAAAGCTTGAAGCTGACGAGGGGAGCCGTGTGGGTAAGGAGGCATTTAAGAATTTCAATGTCGGTGAATACAGCGGTAAGCTCTTCGGAATGTTTGACGGCGATGAGGAGACAGTTACGCTGCAGGTGGATGAGTCAATGATTTCAGTGATTTTTGATAGATTCGGTACGGAAATTCCTGTAAGGAAGAATGAGAGCGGCGCAGAGGTTGATGTGAATGTTCTTATGAGTGATCAATTCATCAGCTGGGTACTTGCTCTTGGAAATGGTGTAAAGATCATTTCTCCGGAAACGGTTGTTGAAAAGGTAAGAAAGTATATCAGTGAACGTGCAAAACTCTATGATGTAAAGGAGTGATAGATAATGGATACAGCTATACTAATAGTCTTAGTGATACTTCTGGTTGTGGATATTGTCATTTTGATGAAGGTGCTTCATGGTCGGGATGACAGTAAGCTCAGCGAGCTGGAGAAGCAGGTGATAACGCTGACCGAGCAGAACAGAAATATGAATACCCAGCTTGCTCAGAATATGAATTCGCTGAATGAGAACATCAGAACATATTTCAGAACTCTTGAGGATAATCTCAGGATCATCAATGATAAGCTTATCAGTGACACTAACAGACAGATTGAAAAGCTCTTCCAGGATGTTACCAGAGGGGTGGAGAAGCTTGATGAGGATCTGAACAAGCAGTACGAAAAACAGACAAATGAAATGAACATGCGGATTGATAAGCAGAATTTTGATCTTAATGCACGGATTGATAAGCAGAATTCAGCTCTTGAGGAGAGCAGCAGGCAGACGGCAGAAAGCCTCAAAGAGATCAACAGCATAGTTTCTGAAAAGATGCAGGAAATCCTTGACCGCAAGATAAATGAAGCCTTTGCAACAGTTGTTAAAAATATGACAGAGCTTGGCAAGAATATCAACGACGGACAGGAAAAGCAGAGGGAAGAGATCAAATTCCAGTTAAGCAGTATTAAAGAAGAATTTTCTAAGATCCATACCGAGAATAAAGAGACTATGGATAAGATAAGGCAGGATAATCAGCAGAGTCTTGATAAGATAAATGAGACTGTAAATGAAAAGCTGCAGAAGACGCTTAATGACCGTATCAACCAATCATTTGAAACTGTTAACAAACGTCTTGCCGAGGTATATGAAGGCCTTGGAGAGATGAAGAATGTTGCTTCCGGAGTTAAGGATCTGAAGAATGTTCTCTCTAATGTAAAGACCAGAGGAATACTTGGAGAGATTCAGCTTTCTGTCATTCTTGAGGATATTCTTACACCTGAACAGTATGAAACACAGTTTAAGCTTAGTCCGGACAGTAGAGATTTAGTGGATTTTGCAATCAAGCTGCCGGGTCAGGATAATGGTCAGTACATCTATCTTCCGATCGATTCAAAGTTTCCGGGAGGTAAATGGGGAGACCTTGCTGATGCCTACGAAAGCGGCGATCCAGCACTTGTCAAGGAAAAGAGAAAGGCTCTTGAAGCTGAGATCAAAACCTGTGCTAAGAGTATACATGACAAATACATCAGGCCTCCATTTACAACTGATTTTGCTATCATGTTCCTGCCATTTGAGGGACTGTATTCAGAAGTTGTAAATATGGGACTCGTGGAAACTCTGCAGAAGGATTACAAGATCAATATTACCGGTCCTTCGACCATGGCTGCAACTCTTAACAGCCTTCAGATGGGCTTCAGAACGCTTGCAATCCAGAAGAAGAGCGGCGAGGTATGGACAATCCTTGAAGCGGCCAAGAAGGAATTTGCAAACTTCGCCAAAACGCTGGAAAGTGCGCGGAGCAGAATTAGAAAGGTTGATGAAGACCTTGATAGCCTTATCGGCACAAGAACAAACGCAATCAACCGCAAGCTTCGCGATATCACTATCCTTGAACCGGATGCAATCGATGCAGGAGATATACTGGGGATAGAGGGGGAGTAAATATTTTATTTGACATATAACCATTTAGTGTAAATAATAATAATAATAAGTCATTAAATGAAGTGGATAAGATCATTAAAGACGATGAATTAAAACATCCTGAAACAGCATAAGAAACTATGTAACAAGTTATAGTGAAGGTAAAGGGATTAAAAAATGAATGAAAAGATCAAAAACAAAAGCCTGAAGAGAGGCGAAATCTCTGAAAAAGCTGAAGTCAGTAAACAGGATGGGGCAATTTATGATGCACGTTCGCTTGGAGTTCCGAAAATGACAATTTTGGGATTTCAGCATATGTTTGCAATGTTCGGATCTACGGTTCTTGTACCGGCGCTTACCGGACTTTCGGTTTCGGCTACGCTGCTTTTTGCAGGTATCGGAACACTTATTTTCCATCTAATCACGAAGGGGAAGGTTCCGGCTTTCCTTGGTTCTTCATTTGCCTTTCTGGCAGGATATTTTGCGATAGCGCCAAATGGAGAAAAAGACCTGTTGCCATATGCCTGTCTCGGCGTTGCGTGTGCCGGACTTGTATATGTTATACTTGCCGGATTTATAAAGGCCTTCGGTGTAGAAAAGGTAATGAGGTATTTTCCACCGATAGTAACAGGTCCGATCATCATTGCAATCGGTCTGTCGCTTTCTAAATCTGCAGTTGATAACTGTGCGCAGAACTGGCTGGTAGCTGTTTTTGCGATAGTAATAGTTGTTGTCTGTAATATTTACGGAAAAGGAATCATCAAGATAATTCCAATTCTTTGCGGTGTGCTTGGTGCATGTGCTTTTGCGGCTGTTCTTGCAACTACATTTGGAGAGAATATCACTCTGGCCGATGGTACAGAGGTTATCGCTATATCCGGATCAAGCAAGCTTGTTCTTTTCAGCAAGGCAAGCCTTGATGCGATAGGAGATGCGGCATGGATCGGTCTTCCGTTCAAATATAAAAATACTGTATTTTCAATATTCAGTTCGCCGGATACAAAGCTTATAATTACTTCGATAGTGACTATAGTTCCTATAGCTCTTGCTACGATAGTAGAGCATATCGGCGATATTTCAGCAATATCGTCAACTGTTGACAAGAATTTTATCAAAGATCCTGGTCTTCACAGAACTCTTACAGGCGACGGAGCAGCTACGGTTATTGCTTCACTTTTCGGCGCACCTGCAAATACAACCTACGGAGAGAATACAGGAGTTTTAACACTTTCGAAGGTTTATGATCCGCGTGTTATAAGACTTGCGGCCGGCTTTGCAATGGTATTTTCATTCTGCCCGAAGTTTGCAGCATGCATCACGGCTATGCCGGTTCCTGTACTTGGCGGAATTTCACTCGTACTTTATGGTATGATCTCAGCTATCGGTGTAAGAAATGTAGTTGAGAACCACGTAGACTTTACGAAATCCAGAAATGTTATCATTGCAGCACTTATCCTGGTTCTTTCAATCGGTATCACATACAGTACAGCTCAGTCGATTTCATTTGAGATAGGAGAAGTAACAATCTCACTTTCAGGACTTGCAGTAGGTTCTGTCGTTGGAATCCTTATGAATGCGATACTGAAGGGGAAGGATTATAAATTCGAGAATTAAAGCGGATACTTAATCTCTCGATAACATAAGTTTTTTTATTTATTGCGTAAACTGAAGCGCTATGTTAAAATAATTTCTAGTTTTTATCAATATTACAGGAGATTTTGAACTATGGAAGCATATAAGCAGGAATTTGTAGATTTTATGTTAGAGAGTAAGGTCCTGAAGTTTGGTGATTTTACGCTCAAGAGCGGACGTAAGTCACCATTTTTCATGAATGCAGGACTTTATATAACCGGTACACAGCTTATGAAGCTGGGAGAGTATTATGCAAAGGCTATTCATAATACTTATGGCGATGATTTTGATGTTATCTTTGGACCAGCTTACAAGGGTATCCCTATAAGCGTTGCAACAACCATCGCTTACAGCAGACTTTACGGCAAGGAAGTAAGATACTGCTCAAATCGTAAGGAAGAAAAAGATCACGGAGATGCAGGAATCCTTCTCGGAAGCCCTATCAAGGACGGCGACCGTATCGTGGTTGTTGAGGACGTTACAACCTCAGGAAAGTCAATGGAAGAGACAATTCCTATCGTTAAGGCTCAGGGCGATGTTACTATCGTTGGCCTTATGGTTTCACTTAACAGATGTGAGAGAGGCAAGGGCAACAAGTCTGCACTTGAAGAGGTTAAGGAGCTTTACGGCTTTAAGACTGCAGCTATCGTTTCTATGGATGAGATCATTGATTACCTTATCGAGAAGAAGGTTATCGATGATGAGCTTAAGGCGCGTCTTGATGCATATTACGCAGAATACGGCGTAAAATAATCAGTTTACAAGCATAAGATTAAGATGATCATAATGACTTGATCGCAGATTATATTTTTATATTATCAGATCAGGGAGAGTAAGGAGATTAGAGGGAAATGGAAAGAGTTTATAAGGTTTTAAAGAGCTCAGGTTCAAGAAATATTGTTACAGGAATACTTCTGATAGTTGCCGGCATTGTATTTGGCGTGTTAAATATCGTTACAGGAGCGAAGCTTCTTCATAACAGAAGGAACATCCTTTTCTAGAACGGAGCGCTAAATAATGTCTGGTTTTATCTACAATTTATCGGGAAGTCGCTTTAGTAAGATCGTTATAAAGGCAGCAAAGTCGCTTGAATGCTACTTTGCTGTACTTTTTGTATATTTTGAGGTTATGTTCCATCTGACGATAACCCGCGGACTCGGACAGAATATCCTGCTGAAGGCTGCATTTGGTATATTCTTCGGAGTATTCTTCGGTTATCTTGTCAGTCTTATCGGAGGACTTCCGGGCAAGATCACAGGTCTTGTTCTGACTATAATCATCAGCATATTTTATATTGCGCATATCATTTATTACGGTGTATTTGCGACTCACCTTTCGCTTACAGGTTCGATCGGTGACGTAAATCAGGCTATGGATTTTACAGATGTTATCGCCAAGGAGGTCAGAAATGACTGGTGGAGAGTTCTTCTGTTCCTTATACCGATATTTGTATACATCTTCGTTGTCTGGAAGAAGGCAGAATTCGTAAGACATAAGCTTGCTGCATATCTTATCGGGGTTCCTTCGGTTATCATTTTTTATCTTATGATCTTCCTTCTTGTGAAGTTAAATGATAACGAAATGTACAGCCCTTACAAGCTGATGAAGAGCTACCAGTCGGTTGATATGTCCGTACGTAAGCTGGGTGTTATCGAAACTCTTGCGATTGAGATAACTCACAAGAATGCATCCGGAAAGGTTGAATTCAGTACGGAAATGAGTCTCGCTGTGGAAGAACCTGCCACAGAAGCAACAACGGTTGAACTTACAACGGCTGATTCTACAGAGGTTACGACTGAAGCAACGACTGAAGAGGTCAAGGTTGTTGATACTTCACCAAACATACTCGATATTGATTTTGATAAGCTCATTGCAGAGGAGAGCGACTCAGATATAATTGCGCTTCATGAGTATATTAAGAATATTACTCCTACAAAGAAAAATGAATACACAGGCATGTTTGAGGGCTACAATCTGATATTTGTCGTAGCAGAGGGCTTTGACGGCTATCTTATTGATAAGGACAGAACGCCGACTCTCTATAAGATGTCGCATCAGGGATTTTATTTCACGAATTTCTATACACCTCTCTGGTATGGTTCTACACTTGGAGGAGAATTTGCTGATCTTACAGGACTTATGCCGAACAATGGTCTCTATCTCAGCATGGGCAGATGCGGTGCAAGGGAAAATGATATGCTCTTCACACTTCCGCAGCAGCTCCTGAAGCAGGGCTATTACTGTACAGGTTATCATAATAATGATTATACATATTATGACAGAGATGTATCTCATACAAATATGGGCCTTACATGGTACGGTGTCGGAAACGGCTGGGAGCCTGAGAGATATGAGAACGGAACGCAGCTCTGGCCGCAGTCCGATCTCAGAATGATACAGACTACATTTGATGAATATAAGGACTGCGAGCCTTTCCATACATATTACCTTACGGTAAGCGGTCATGTTATGTATAATTTTGGCGGAAATGCTATGGCTGAGAGGCATTATGATATCTCTGAAAATCTTCCTTATTCGGAGACTACGAGAGCATATATTTCCTGCCAGTACGAGCTTGAGCTTGCTATGGCTGAGCTTGAGAGAAAGCTGAATCAGGCTGGAATCGCTGACAGAACGCTTATAGTACTTGTCGCAGACCATGTTCCTTATGATAACAAGGAAGTCGTTGACGAGCTTGCAGGAAGAGAGCTGGGAAATACCTTTGAGTGGTACAAGAATGCACTCATTATATATTCAGCTTCTATGGAGAAGCCGGTAGTAGTAGATAAGTACTGTTCAACTCTTGACATACTTCCTACAGTTTCGAATCTTATGGGACTTCCATATGATTCGCGTATGATGGTTGGTCAGGATATTATGTCTGACAGCCCGGCAATCATTTATTTCAATGACAGAAGCTTTATCACTGATAAGTGCTTCTACGATGCAAATTATGATTCGGTAACTCCAATCGGAAATGCGATAGTTACTGATGATTACATCGAAAATGTTCAGTATATCGTAAAAAATAAATTCAATATGGCACAGTCTATCGTTGATTATAATTATTACAGAGTTATCGACGAAGCGGTTTACGGAAATGGAGTGAACGAACACAACGTTCCGAAGGAGGAAGCCGGAAAAAAGAGCGATAATAAGGACGATACTGACGGTGGCAAAAGTGATTTGAAAGAGGATGGAAGCCACAGCGGTGCAGGTGATTCCGATAGTGATGGTACCGGCAGAGATGACCGCAGCAGCGACAATGACAGTTCAGATGCATCTCAGGATATTGGAACAGGCGGAGACGCCAGATAATATGATCAGTATATTTTGCAGTGTCATATTTATGTATTAATTTAGTTATATTAGCAGCATGTTGTTTTAGTTGGAAATGGCAGGTGATCAAATGGATAATATGGATATAAGGATACTGAAGTGTCTTAAGGAGAATGCGAGACTTACAGCTTCTTCTATCAGCGAGGATATCGGGCTTTCGGTATCAGCAGTTATTGAACGTATCAGAAAGATGGAGAACACAGGCATCATCAAGGGCTATACTATAGAGATAGACCAGAATCTTATGGGAAATACTATGGTAGCGCTTATGGATGTAAGCCTCAGACACCCGGATTATTATGATGGCTTTGTAAAGCTTGTCAGAGAAACGAAGAATATTGAAGCCTGCTATTATCAGACCGGTGAGTTTGACTTCGTGCTGAGGATCGTTACAGACAGTACAGAAGGACTTGACAGTGTTTACAAGGTTATCAAGAGCTATGAAGGCGTCGCTTCAACAGAGACACATATAGTTCTTAGAACTATCAAGGAAGAAACTGCAATCTAATCTGCTCTTAAAGTAAAGAAATCAGAGCTGTTAAAGGCAATTTAATTTATTTAGTAATCTGAGTGGGTTGTAAAAAGTAATAAGTATTAAAGTGAAGGTGACGGAATATGACATTTAGGGATGATTCCAAAGAAAAGCTTGGCCTTGTTCTTGAAGGCGGCGGAATGAGAGGAATATATACGGCAGGAGTACTTGATGAGTTTCTTCTGAATGATATTTATGTGGACGGACTTGTAGGAGTTTCCGCCGGAATACTCCATGGCGTAACTTACGTTTCCGAACAGCTTGGAAGAAATATCAGATATACCCTTAAATACCGCAAAAATCCACGTTTTATGAGTCTTAAGTCTTTAGTTAAGACGAAGAATATCTGTGAGACAGACTTCTGTTACCATGAGATACCGGAGAAGCTTTATCCGTTTGATTATGAGAAATTCCGTGAAAATGCCGCAAAGATACCGGTTTACGCCGGCTGCAGCAATGTTGAAAATGGTAAAGCAGAGTATATAAGAATTTATGATCTTGCAACGGATGATATTGACGCTGTCAGAGCGTCCGCATCACTTCCTCTGGTTTCAGAGATAGTTGAATACCGCGGGCTTAAGCTTCAGGATGGCGGAAATGCAGACAGCATACCGCTTGGATTCATGCTTTCACAGGGCTTTAAGAAGAATATCGTGGTTCTTACAAGACCTGAAGGCTATGTGAAGAAAAAATCCTGCTCAACCAAGCTTATGAAGCTTGTCTACAGGGGCTATGATGAATACATTGAAACGGCTGAAAATAGAAGCCATGTTTATAATGAATCGCTTCGTCTTGTAGAAGAGGAAGAGGCTGCCGGAAATGCATTTGTCATTCGTCCAAGCCGTGATCTTAAGGTTGGCCGTACAGAGAAGGATACCGACAAGATCAAGAAGATGTATAAGCTCGGAAGATATGACGCACAGAATCTTATGGAGGAGCTGAAGAAGTTCCTTGCAAGAGAAGATGAGGCGGAAAAATAAAACTGAATAATTTGATGCTTATTAAAGTATCATTTGACATTTGTATAAAGCACCTGTTCGTAATTGAGTAAGGATTTAATCCTTATTGCTCGTGTGACTCTTTTTTCTTATGCGTAGGCTATGTGGAGCATTCACCGAGCAGCAGGTGTTTTTTTAGGAGAATCAAAAAATGCTGAAGGATGATATCATAAGAGAATTAGAAGAAAACCGTGGCGTACCTGTATCGGGACAGTACCTTGCGGATAAATATAATGTTTCAAGAAATGCAGTCTGGAAGACTATAAATAACCTTAAGAAGGCCGGCTATCAGGTGGTTTCTGCAACCAATAGCGGTTATTTTCTTGCGGAGGAAACTGACGTTATCTCTGCACAGGGCATTAAGACATTTCTTTCTGATGAAAATAAGAATATCAGGATCGAGGTCCATGAGAAGATCGATTCGACGAATAATGAAGCCAAAAGACTTATAATCTCTGAAACTGTAGATAAAATGCTTATAGTTGCAAATGAACAGACCGGCGGCCGCGGCAGACTCGGAAGAAAGTTTTATTCGCCGGCTGACAGCGGAATTTATATGTCGCTTATCTATCATGTTCCGGGAGGTGTTAAGAATCCGATGCTCATAACGATGGCGGCTGCGGTTGCTGTTTCAAGAACCATCGAGAAACTGACGGATGTTCACACGGGCATCAAGTGGGTAAATGATATTTTTGTCGGAGAACGTAAGGTCTGCGGTATCCTGACGGAAGCTGTGTCTGATCTTGAGACCGGCAGATTAGAAAATGTAGTTGTCGGAATCGGAATAAATGTTAAGGCAGAAAATTTTCCGGAAGAGCTGCGAAATATTGCTGATACACTGAATGTAGAAAAAGTTACGAGAAATCAGATAATCGCAGGCGTACTTACAGAGCTTCTGAAGCTTTATGACAGCTTCGACATTAGTGATTTCATGCCTGAATATATTGAACATAATATTGTTGTCGGCAGAAGAGTCAGATATGAAAGACCGAATCCTGCCGGAGATACAGATTCTGATAATAAAGATAATATTGTTATCGGAACTGTTGAAGAGGTATGTATGGACGGATCTCTTAGAGTTAAGTCGGATGCCGGAATCGAGTCATGCATTTTTACAGGCGAGATAGTTTTTGAAAGATAAATACAGCAAAAAATTGTACGAAAATAAGTACAAAAATATTGTAAAAAAAATTATATTTTTTGTTGACATAGGGGAATCGTTGTGATAATATACAACATGTTGCAGGTCATGAATGACCGAAAACAAAATGCGCGAGTGGCTCAGCGGTGGAGCACCTCCTTGCCAAGGAGGGGGTCGCGGGTTCGATTCCCGTCTCGCGCTTTTTTTGTGCTTTTAATCAGGATTGATTGGAGAAGTTATATGAGTTATGAAAAAGGATATAAAAAGGTTTCAGATTCACAGTCTGAATGGATGAAATGTATTCAGTACGAGGACATAAACGGAAGCGGAAGACTTTTCGGCGGAAGACTTATGGAGTGGATGGATGAGGTTGCCGGTATTGCGGCATTAAGACATTCCGGAAAGCTCGTTACGACAGTTGCTGTTGATAATCTGAAATTCAAAAGCGGCGCATATATAAATGATGTTGTTGTTATCATTTCCAGGATAACATATGTTGGAAATACATCGATGGAAGTTCGTGTTGATGTGTATTTTGAAGACAGAGAGACAGGAACAAGACGTATGATCAACAGAGCGTATTTCACAGAGGTCTGTATCGATGAGGAAGGCCACCCGGTACCGGTTCCTTATGGAATTGAACCGGAGACCGAGAGTGAGAAAGCTGAATACGAAGGAGCTCTTAAGCGTATCGAGATGCGTAAGCTCCGCAGATCTGAGGGGTTCTAATCCTTGATATAACCCTTGATAACTGAAAAACAATTCTTATAGCTGCTGAGGGACGTTGCCTTTAGCAGCTCTTTTATTACCTTTGAAGGAAGATCCAGACCTTTGGCAAGGTAAACCCAGAGCTCCTTCATTTTCTTGACTACCTGATCTTCATAGTTCATTTCAATCAGATAATTCTCTATAAGCTCTTCATGGAAGGCGAGGAAACGCTTTTTGAAGCTATCTATTTTCTGACCGTTCCTTATCTCATAGCAGAGAGCCGGGTTTGCGATTACTCCGCGACCAATCATAATATTGCTGAGACGGATGTTTTTATCTGAAGCATCTGAACCATTAAATCCTTCAGTTGACGAAATGGTCTTTCTTATATTATCCAAGACTTCAGGAGAAGTGATATCTCCGTTATAAGTAAATATAGTATTTGGCATTTTTGGAGCGAGCCTTTTTACCATATCGGCATAAATGTCCGTGTGAGCATGACCTTTATAAAGCTCTTTACCGACTCTTGGATGGATTATTATCTCTTTAGCGGGATATTTTACATAGATTTCGGCTATGTCCTCCCATTCTGAGATGAATTCCATGCCTATCCTTGTCTTGATGGATATATCGATCGGAGATTTGTCAAAAATCTGCTCAAGAAATCTGTCCAGCTCATCGGTCTTATCGAGGAAACCAGCACCGCGGCCTTTTGCAGTCACTGTGCCGGAAGGGCAGCCGAGGTTTAAATTCACTTCATTATAGCCTAGAGCCTGAAGCTGCTTTGCAATAGTGAGAAAAAGCTCGGCATCATTTACAAGTACCTGAGGGATAAGAATATTAACATCATTATTTGCAGGATCAACATCACGCTTCTCGCGGCCCTTGATGTTGCTGGCTGTAAGAAACGGAGTATAGTATTTATCAACGCCTCCGAAATGCCTGTTTAAAGCATTTCTGTAGACGTAGGTTGTAATTCCTTCCATAGGAGCAAGGCTTATCATTTTATTTCTCCCTGTTTTTACTAATAAAATATTTTACAAACGTTGGACTTAGTATATAATTACTTAAGTGCCGCAGATTACTTTAATCAATATAACAGTTAAGGCATGATATGTAAAATACTTATTAATAATAAGGAGACCGAAAGATGGAGAACAAGCTTCCTAAGAGATCAGAGGTCCCGGTTGAAATGACCTGGCGTCTCACAGATATATATGAAACAGAAGAATTATGGAATGAAGATTATAAGACTGCAGGGCTTCTTGCAGATGAGATCAGAGAGTATGAGGGCAGAGTCTGCGAGTCGGCAGATACGATGCTTAAGGTGTTTGATCTCTACGAGGCGTGCCTGATGAAGGTTTACAGACTTTATGGCTATGCACATATGATGCATGATCAGGATACTGCAGATCAGAAGAATCAGGGACTTCATTCAAAGGCTATGAGCCTTGATGTTATGGTTGGTGAGAAGCTGGCTTTCCTTGAGCCGGAGGTACTGAGTCTTGATAAAGAGAAGGTTGATGCCTTTTACGAAGAAAATGAGGCGCTTAAGAAGTATAAATGTCTTATCACAGAAATGATGAGGACGAGAGAGCATACTCTTGATAAAAATCTTGAGGCCCTTCTTGCTTCTGCCGGAGATATGGCTGAAACTGCGCAGAAAGCATTTTCAAGCCTTGCTTATGCGGATCTTAAATTCCCGGAGACTAAGAATGAAAAGGGCGAGCAGGTTGCGCTTTCTAACGGAAGATTCGTACCGCTTCAGATGTCTGCCGACAGAGAAGTGCGTAAGGAAGCATTTTTCAAATTCTATGAGAGATATAAGGAATTTGCCAATACCTGGGCTGTATTATACGACGGTCAGGTTAAGAAGCAGATCTTTTATGCAAAAGCCAGAAAATATAACAGTACTTATGAGGCGGCTGTTGACAGAAATAACGTTTCTCCGTCAGTATGCGAGAATCTTATAAGCTGCGTTAATAAGAACCTCGATAAAATGCATCGTTATGTGAGACTTCGCAAGAAGCTTCTCGGCTATGACGAGCTTCATATGTATGATGTATATGCGTCGATGGTCAGCGAGTTTGAGTGGAAGGTAAGCTTTGAGGAGGCTAAGAAGATGTCTCTTGAGGCGCTCCGCCCGCTGGGAGAGGACTATCTGAAGATACTCGAAGAGGCCTATGAAAACAGATGGATCGATGTGATCGAAAATGAAGGAAAGCGCGGAGGTGCGTATTCATCAGGAGTATACGGCGTTCATCCTTATGTTCTTCTTAACTGGAGCGGCACTCTTGATGATGTATTTACGCTCGTTCATGAGATGGGTCATTCTCTTCATACATATTATTCTAATAAGAAGCAATCCTTCTTCGATGCGGATTATAAGATATTTGTAGCTGAGGTTGCGTCTACTACAAATGAGATACTTCTTCTTAAATATCTTCTTGGAAGAGCCAAAGAGGTTAAGGAGAAAATGTACCTTATCAATCATTTCCTTGAGAGCTTCAAGGGAACTCTCTACAGACAGACTATGTTTGCAGAGTTTGAGAAGGAGAGCAACCGACTTTCAGAGGAAGGAACACCACTTACAGCTGATGTTCTTTCTGAGCTTTATCTCTCTCTTAATAAGAAGTATTTCGGTGAAGAAATGATATCTGACCCTCTTATCGCATATGAGTGGTGCAGGATTCCTCATTTCTACTATAATTTCTATGTTTATCAGTATGCGACAAGCTTTTCGGCTTCTGTTGCTATAGCAGACAGAATACTTACAGGCGGCAAAGATGAGGTCGCAAGGTATCTGGACTTCCTTTCATCAGGCTGTACAGCTGATCCTGTAAGCCTGCTTAAGAAGGCCGGAGTTGACCTTTCAACCGAGGAACCGGTGCAGAAGGCGCTTGATATATTTGACGGGCTTATAACTGAAATGGATGAGATTAATTAATTTGTTGAAAAATCAATTTTTTTTGCTATAATGTCTATTACGTAAAAGAGGAATGGTCATGAATAGTAATAAAAAAGAAAATAATATAATTAATAAACTTCTTGATGCGGTTGATGAATCCGAGGAGGATAAGGACAAGGAACCTGAGTTTACGGGTGTATTAACAACAGAGGATAGCAAGGAGAAAGCTGCAGAAGCTGAAACAACTACAGCAGCACCGACAGAAACTCTGAAGGCTGAGTCATCTGAGGCAGATGAAGATGCTCCGGATGACAAGCCTCGCAAAAAGAAGAAAAAGAAAGAGAAGGAGTCGAAACTCAAATCCAAGATACATAGGCTTTATGAAGCTAAAAACTGGAAATGGATTTTCGGCTGCTTTATTGCGGCGTTTTTTGAGGATATTCTGCTTGAGATCATGGGAAGAAGATCGGTTACCGGAGCCTTCTCATTCATGGTACACTCATCGCTTATTTTCCTTATAAATATACTTATAATATTTGCAACAATGCTTCTTGGACTTTTGTTCAGAAAGAGGCTTTTCTTCGTCTTTTTGGGCGGACTATTGTGGCTCGTGATGGGCTTTATAAACTTTATGGTCCTCGGATACAGGATCACTCCATTTTCAGCGATAGATTTCCTTATGGCAGTCGACGTCATAAGTATGATGGATGTTTATTTCAATAAATTCCAGCAGCTGCTGATATTTGTAGGAATAGGAGTGGGTATATTCCTGGTAATCCTGCTTTTCCTTTGGACGCCAAAGATGAAGGGCAAGATTAATAGACTCCTGAATCTTGCTGTATGTGCCGGAGTATTTATACTTTCGTATGTTCTTATTAATATAGCAACAGATACGGGCGTTATCTCGGACGACTTTTCGAACCTTGGAAATGCCTACAGAGATTATGGTTTTGTTTACTGTTTCTCAAACAGTATCATTGATATCGGTATCAGCAAGCCGGACGGCTATTCGGACGACGAGGTAAGAGACGTAATATATGATACGGATGTTGATTATAATGAATACCTTGAGAAGCGCGGGGAGAAGAAGACTCCGAATATTATAATAGTACAGCTTGAATCATTTATGGATATCGACAGAATGGAAGGAGTCCATACAGATATTGATTCTGTGCCGAACTTCAATAAGTTCATGGAAGAGTATCCTTCAGGATATCTTACTGTGCCTCAGATCGGTGCAGGTACTGCAAATGTAGAATGCGAAGTGATAACCGGTATGAAGACCGGACTTTTCGGTGCGGGAGAATATCCTTACAAGACGGTTCTGTCGTCAACTCCTTGCGAAAGCCTCGCTCAGATCCTTAAGAGAGAGGGTTATACAACATTTGCAATGCATAACAACAAGGCTATGTTCTACAGCAGAAATGAAGTGTATAACAACCTTGGCTTTGACTATTTTGATTCGCAGGAATACATGAATAAGCTTACATATACAAGCGCAGGCTGGGCAAAGGACAGCTGCCTTGTTTCCGAGATCAAGAAATGTCTTGATTTCACAGAAACAGATGATGATTTCATTCACTGTATATCTGTTCAGGGGCATGGAAAATACCCTGAGGACGGAGTAAATACGGAAGAGCATGTTAAGGTCACAAGAGATGACGAAGATCCTGCTCTGACAAATCAGTACGGATATTATGTCAACCAATGTTATGAAATGGATGCATTTCTTGCAGATCTGAAAGAGATGATGGACAAACGCGGTGAGGATTACATTATCATTGCTTACGGCGACCACCTTCCAAGCATACCATTTGACGTAAAGAGCATAGTAAAGGGAAATGAATTCCAGACCGAGTATGTTATCATAAATAATATCGGCCTTGATCTTCCTAAGCAGGATATCGCGACCTATGAGGTGTCGGATTACCTCCTTACAGCGCTTAATCTTGATAAGGGTATCTATCAGAGGATACATACAACCTACTGTAACAGAGATATGCAGGCGTATACAGATGCACTTCATTTGGTACAGTATGATATGCTGTACGGCGATAAATACATTTACAGCTATATACCTGAATATTATTCTGCAGGTATGTCAATGGGGCTTTATCCGGTATCAATAAATGAGGTAAGTCTCAGCAGTAATCAGATACTTATACACGGTGAGAATTTTACAGAATTCTCGACTGTACTTTTAAATGACGAGAAGCTTGTGACTACATTTGTAAATGACAGGACTGTCATTGTTCCGAAGGGGCAGTTTGAGCCGCTCAAGAAGGGCGATGTGATAAAGATACAGCAGATAGACGCAGATAAGCATATGCTCAGCGAATCTGTAAATGAATATATCTACGATCCGGGATATTAGTTCAAAAGCATCAGATTCGGAATAATTGATCTGGGGAACTAAATACGAAATACCGGATACTTCGGACAAAGAATAATAAATAAGCAGTTAGAATAGTATACTAATGTAAAGGAATATAAAAAAATGAAAAGAGAAGACATCAGAAACATTGCAATCATTGCACACGTAGACCACGGAAAAACTACTCTTGTGGACGAGCTCCTTAAGCAGAGCGGCGTTTTCAGAGACAACCAGGAGGTTGCCGAGAGAGTAATGGACTCAAATGATATCGAGCGTGAGAGAGGTATCACAATCCTTTCCAAGAATACAGCCGTAACATATAACGGCATCAAGATCAATATCATTGATACTCCGGGACATGCAGATTTCGGAGGAGAGGTAGAGCGTGTACTTAAAATGGTAGATGGCGTTATCCTTGTTGTAGACGCATTTGAGGGACCTATGCCTCAGACACGTTTCGTTCTTCAGAAGGCACTTGCTCTCAATCTTTCTGTAATCGTATGCGTAAATAAGATTGACAGACCTGATGCAAGACCTGATTCCGTTGAGGAAGAGGTTCTTGAGCTTCTTATGGATCTTGATGCAACAGAAGAGCAGCTTGACTGCCCATTTGTATATGCTTCTGCAAGAGAAGGCATCGCTTCATATTCTGCAACTGAGAAGGGTACAGACATGAAGCCTCTTTTCGAGACTATCATCAAGCATATACCTGCTCCTGAAGGTGATCCTGATGCAGGACTTCAGATCCTTATCAGTACTATAGATTATAATGAATATGTTGGACGTATCGGTGTTGGTAAGATCGACAACGGTACTATCAAGCTTAACCAGGATGCAATACTTGTTAACCATCATGAGCCTGATAAGCAGGTTAAGGTTAAGATCGGTAAGCTTTATGAATATGACGGACTTGCAAGAGTTGATGTAGACTCAGCAACAGTTGGTTCTATCGTAGCAATCTCAGGTATCGCTGAGCTTAAGATCGGAGATACTATCTGTTCAGTTGACCAGCCTAAGGCAATTCCTTTCCAGAAGATCACAGAGCCAACCATTTCCATGGATTTCATGGTAAATGATTCTCCGCTTGCAGGTAAGGAAGGTAAGTTCGTAACCTCGAGACAGATCAGAGAAAGACTCTTCAGAGAGTTAAATACAGATGTCAGCCTTCGTGTAGAGGAGACAGAGTCAACAGACTGCTTCAAGGTTTCAGGACGTGGTGAGCTCCATCTTTCGGTTCTTGTAGAGAATATGAGAAGAGAGGGATACGAATTTGCAGTAAGTAAGGCTGAGGTTATTTATAAATATGACGAGTGCAATAATAAGCTTGAGCCGTTTGAAATAGCTGTTATTGATGTTCCTGATGAGTTCTCAGGAACTATCATCAACATGCTCAGCCTTCGTAAGGGAGAACTTATCGGCATGGCTCCTGGCGATAACGGCATCACAAGACTTGAGTTCAGAATTCCTTCAAGAGGACTTATCGGATTCAGAGGCGATTTCCTTACTGCTACAAAGGGAAATGGCGTTATAAATACAGTATTTGACGGATATGATACATATAAGGGTGATATGAGCTACCGTTCAAACGGTTCACTTATCGCATTTGAGGCCGGTACATCTATCACTTACGGACTCTTCAACGCACAGGAGAGAGGAACGCTCTTCATTGGTGCAGGTGTTGAGGTTTATGCCGGAATGGTTGTAGGTGAAACAGGAAGAGCCGAGGATATCGAGGTTAACGTATGTAAGACAAAGCATCTTTCAAATACAAGAGCTTCAGGTTCAGATGATGCATTAAAGCTTGTTCCGCCAAGAGTACTTTCTCTTGAGCAGGCGCTTGACTTTATCGATACAGACGAGCTTCTTGAGATCACACCAAAGTCACTTCGTATCAGAAAGAAGATACTTGATTCAAGACTCAGAATGAGAGCTTCCAGAAACGGATCACAGAACTAAATAAAACGGTATAAATGTTCACGAACAAATGTAAGGAGGGGTACAATGAGAAATCTTACAATGCTCATGGATTTTTATGAGCTGACAATGGCAAATGGTTACTTTGTTAAGGGGTACAAAGACACATGGGCTGTATTTGACATGTTTTACAGAAAGAATCCGGATAACGGCGGATATGTTATCTGTGCAGGTCTTGAGCAGCTTGTTGAATATGTTCAGAACATGAGATTTTCGGATGATGATATAAAATATCTCGAGGGCAAGAAGATTTTTGATCCAGGCTTTCTTGAATATCTGAGGGATTTCCATTTTACAGGGACTATCGAGGCTGTTCCGGAGGGTACTGTAGTATATCCGAATACACCGCTTGTAACTGTAACTGCACCTGTAATCGAGGCGCAGCTTATGGAGACAATGCTTCTTCTCAGCATCAATTTCCAGTCGCTTATCGCAACAAAGGCGAGCAGGATCTGCAGAGCTGCAGGAGATAATGTGATAATGGAATTCGGTGCAAGACGTGCACAGGGTCCGGATGCTGCTATCTACGGCGCAAGAGCCTGCTATATCGGCGGAGTAAACGCTACAGCTACAGCACTTGCAGATATCAATTACGGTGTCCCTGCGATCGGTACGATGGCTCACAGCTGGATACAGTTCTTCCCGACAGAATATGAATCATTTAAGGCATATGCTGAGGTTTTTCCTGATTCATGTACCTTACTTATCGATACATATGACATACTTAACAGTGGACTTCCAAATGCAATCCGCGTAGCTCACGAAGTGCTTGAGCCGGCAGGCAAGAGACTTAAGGGCGTTCGTATAGACAGCGGAGACCTTGCTTATTTCTCTAAGAAGATCAGAAGAAAGCTTGATGAGGAAGGCCTTACAGACTGTAATATAGTAGTTTCAAACAGTGTTGATGAATACCTGATCGATTCTCTTAATAAGCAGGGCGCGAAGATCAACTCTTACGGCGTAGGCGAGAGAATGATCACTTCTAAATCAGATCCTGTATTCGGAGGCGTATATAAGCTTGCAGCAGTTGAGGATACTGATTTTAAGGGAGATAAGAAGAAATTTATCCCTAGGATCAAGATCTCGGAAAATGTAGAGAAGATCACAAATCCGGGCAAGAAGAAGCTTTGGAGGATCTACAGCAAGGAGACCGGCTACGGACTTGCTGATCTGCTTGCTCTTGATGATGAGGTCATCGACGGCGACGGCGTGACTCCTTTCGTTGATGAGACAAAGCCATGGAAGAAGATGACATTTAAAAATGTTATCGCAAAGCCTCTTCAGGTTAAGATCTTTGAGAATGGAGAACTTGTATACAAGCTGCCTGAACTTAAGGAGATCAGGGATTTTGTAAAATATCAGCTTCAGAATACTGTATGGCAGGAAGAGCAGCGTTTTGCTAATCCTCATGTTCATTATCTTGATCTTACGACAGAGCTTTACAAGATCAAGACAGAGCTCCTTTCGAAGGGCTCATTTGAGAATAATTAACAGTGCAGTATGATGATACAAATTGCTTAAATTTGTCGATATTGTGTACTAAAATCTGTTGATAATTTACATAATTAATGTTAGAATAATTTTATGGTATTCTTTAAAATTATCAAGTGAAGTTGGGGTGCTTCACCGGGGAGGGCTTTTATGAATATGACAGAAGATAATGCAGAGGATCAGCAGATCAGTTATGATGAGTTTACGCTTAACTTTAAGTTACAGGAAGATATTCCGGTTGAGCAGTTTGAACTCAGTATGTTCAATTATGAATTTGTAGGAAACAGAACCATTTGTAATCTTAAGGTTATTGACGGTGTAAGAGTGTTGCAGTATAAGATACCGGCAACGCTTCCTTTGGAGCAGTTTTTCAGAAAACAGCTTTATAAGGGCGAGTTTCTTGCGATTATATCAAATATACTTAATCAGTTGATGTATTTTGAAGAGAACAAAATGCCTCTCAACAAGATACTTCTCAACGTACATTATATGTATATTGAACTTTCAACTCTTGATATACAGCTTATTTATATGCCTGTAAACAAGAAATTCCCTGACTGCAACATAACGAAATTCATCCAGACTTTCGTAAGCAAGGTCAGATATGCAAATATGGAATGTGTTGAGACAGTTGAGCAGATCCTTCATTACCTTGACAGTAAGCTGATGTTCAATCTGGCTGATTTTTATCATTTCATTCTTTCGCTTGAGGCTGAGACTATCCTTGAGGACGAGAAGGCAGACAGTGAGAATTCCGATACAAGCGTACTTGTAAAATCAAAAGATTATGAGAATCCAATTCCATATCTTGTAAGAGTTAAGACAAATGAACTTATTCCTCTTCTTAAGAAGGAATTCCTTGTTGGAAAGTCACCTGATGCTGATTATCAGGTAACAGATAACAGAAGGATAAGCAGAAGACATGCTGTATTTACCGTAAGCAATGGTGAATGCTATATCATTGATAATAATTCAACCAATCATACCTTTGTAAATGGTAAGCTGCTTCAGCCGGGAGTTGAGATCATGCTTTCAAATGATGATTATATCAGACTTGCCGATGAAGAATTCAAGTATTGGGTACGATAGAATGGAAATATAAATAAGAGAGCCGAGGCTCAATGTTAACTTAATGACATTGGAGCCGAGGCTCTCTTTTTTATTTGCTTGATAGATTTATTTGTAAAAGATCAGTATCTTGAAATTCGTTCGTTCAATGATCGAATAGGAGATAGTGTATTTACCTATCGCATTCATGAAATCATTTATACATTCACTGAGATCACTTTCGATATCAGATATCGCAACCTCGAAGAAGTCAGAGGTTGTATTTCTGTAGCAGTTTGTTGCTATGATCGTCAGCTCCTCCGGAGTTCTTGCAACAAGTCCGGAATGGTTGAAATACTCCATATCGTCATCAGCTGCGGTCCTTGTATGATCCTTGATCCAGCTGTGATCCTTGCTGATCTCGTCATCTGAGATGTTGAAATAAGCGTGGGAGATTATGTTCATTCCCTTTGGATCGTCCCAGGTTGCATCCAGATGATACCATTTATCATTTAGATATACCATATTCCATGCATGATGCTCATTTCCGGCGTCTCCGATAACAATCTCAGATTTGATGCCTGCATCGGTTAGAAGCAGCGTCATGGCCTCAGTATATCCACTGCAGACGGCCTCGCAGTCGATAAGGGCGCCGTAGGCACGGAATTCATTTTCGTCATCAGGACTGCCAAAACCATAGGTACAGTTTGAAACCAGATAATCATGAAGAGCTAGCTCCTTCTGGTAATCTGTCATACCGCGCTTTATAACGGTTCCGGTGATCTCTTTTATTTTATTATAGAGAATTATTGCCATCTCGTTGTTGCCCGGGATAGGAGTACCGTTCTTTAGACAGTCATATACGTAGGTTGTCTCATTCTTTCTGATAATGAACTTTACTTTGTTCCGCTTTTTATTGTTTTTGGTGATCTCAAAGGACTCGATAGATCCGGAGGTGGTTGAGATATATCTGTTGATATCTTCAAGCTCACTCTCGCTGACTCCTTCGACCATAATAGAAATGCTGTCCGGGCTGCTTTCACTCAGCATGGAATTGATAAGCTCGGCTACCTCTTCAATACTGTGAGCGGTCTTAAGGCTCTTTTCAAGCATTTTGTTCCTATATATTTCATGAGTTTTTATACCGAGGAAGATAGTGGCGGCGATGATAGCTGCAATGAGTATCAGCTTTACAAGGCTGTCTAAAATACTTCCGCGGTTATTATCTGTTTCTTTCATATTATAGCTCCGAAAGTTTTTAAGTGTACAAAATATGATTATAACATCAGAAGAGTAATATTTCAATTGAACAGTGTGTGTCGTGAAAATAAAAAAACCACATCAATCTGATGTGGTTTAAGGTGTAGTCCGTAGGGGAATCGAACCCCTGATTCCGCCGTGAGAGGGCGGCGTCTTAGCCTCTTGACCAACGGACCGTTTATTATAATAACAAAGAGGTTTGAAAAAAGCAAGCACTTTTTTTAAGAATTATAATAATATTTTTTATGATAATATTTAACACTATTTATTTGTTATATACAACGAGACCCAAAACAGAAAAAACCACATCAATCTGATGTGGTTTAAAGTGTAGTCCGTAGGGGAATCGAACCCCTGATTCCGCCGTGAGAGGGCGGCGTCTTAGCCTCTTGACCAACGAACCGTTTGTTATAATAACAAAGAGGTCTGAAAAAAGCAAGTACTTTTTTTAAAACAATGAAAAAAATCTTAAAAACATTTTAACTTTACATTATGTGGAAATTATTTATAATAAAAAAGTATTTATATGTTTGTGAATTGCAGAGATATATCAAAGTAAAAGATTCATGAATTGATTTATATGTTATGGTTTATGGGGGATAATCATTAATGATGTTTTTCGTAGATTTAATTCTGTAATTTGCAGGAGAGAGGGTAAGGAGAAGAAAGATGATCAGGTGTGAAAATTTAGGTAAAAGTTATTTCTCCAAGGTCGCTTTGGAGAATTTCAATTTTCAGTTTGAGCCGGGGCATATCTATGCGCTGCTCGGGCCGAACGGAAGCGGTAAGTCAACTTTAATGAAGACTCTTGGCGGACTTATCAAGCCTACAGCAGGTAATGTATATGTTGATGAAGAACCGCTTCAGATAAAGCATAAGAGTGAGATAGCTTACATGCCGACCGAGCCGTATTTTTATTCTTATATGACAGGCCTTCAGGCTGCAAAGTATTATCAGGATTTCTTTACTGATTTTAATATGGATAAATTCTATTATACTATGCAGAGAATGAAGCTGAATCCAAATGATAAGCTGAAGACATTTTCAACAGGTATGATGGCCAAATTTAAGGTTGCCTTAAATGTATCGCGTAACCCAAAGCTTCTGATGCTTGATGAGCCGCTCAACGGTATCGATATGATAGCGAGAGAGGATGTGCTCAGATTTATCATTGAAGGTATTACAAGAGATTCTGCAGTTATCATTTCCAGCCATATCATTGAAGATCTTGAGAAGGTAGCGGATTATGTTCTTTTCATCAAGCAGGGACATCTTGTTGTTGCCGGTTATACTTCAACCTTCAGAGATCAGTATGGAAAGACTATGTCAGATATGTACAGAGACATCTATGCTGATGTTGTATATTAGGAGGTGACCGGAAATGCTTAAGACAATGAAATATGAAATAATCAGAAACAAACTTACTCTGATAATACTTGCAAGTATTCTCGGAGCAGCAGAGCTCGTATTCCTCTTTGGAATAATCGGAGATAATACAAGATTTGTCGGATATGGAATACTCCTTCTTGTTCTTGGTACATCGGTTGTATACTTTGCAATATGGCTTCTCGGTCTCATGAGCTACAGCCATGACTTAAGAGATAAAACCGGATATATGGTATTCCTGACGCCGATTTCAACATACAAGATCATTTTTTCGAAAATGCTTGTAGGTCTTTTCGAGCTTATCATTTCGGCTATACTTTTCATCATACTTGCCGGAATTGACCTGAAGATACTTCTCTCAAAGTATTCATCAGAAGCATCAATTGTAGAAGCGGCTGCCAGAATCCTTAATACATCAACAGATGATATAATGGCTGCTTTCTTCTCATTTGTTGTAAGCCTTGTATTCAGCGTACTTATGTTTTATTCGTTTGCATATCTTGCAGCATCTATCAGTGCGCTTCTTTCAAGGAAAAATGGAGTTCAGAGAGTTTACAGTGTTGTGATAATAATTATTATGCTTATTATCCATTCAGGAATCAACAAGGCTCTTCCTAAGCTTGACGCAAATACAGGAAGCATCTTCATTAACAATATGATAGAGAATATCCCAAGCTACATACTGTCGCTTTTCTTTGCGGCTATATGTACTTTCGCCTGCGGATATCTCCTTGACAAGAAGATATCATTATAAGCGATCCATTAATACACACCATGGCCACACCCTATGTGTATTAAATGCTATCGCAAACATCAATATTAATAAAATTTAAAAACACATACAAAAATCTTGGATCACAATAGAATCATCAAAGTAAACCTTTGAAAAGCTGTAATCTAAGAATACAAAGAAAGTATGAATAAATAATCATTATATTTATTTACACAACGTAAATAGCCGCTCTGTGTGTATCCACGAAGGAGTATTTCATCTACGACTGAGTGGATATATCACAGGGCGGCTTATATTATTAACTAACATAATTCTATAAAGAATAATTTGTTTTACAACGCATTACATATAGATGCAGATCAGCATTTTAATACACCACAGAAATAATCTGATTGATGAAATCCGCCGCATTTTCATCCTTCACAACATCACTGCATTTTACATCCACAAGCATATATCTTTCAGTATGTCCGCGGAAGTAAGCAGTGCCTTCTTTTTCTATGATCTCTTCAACGAGGACATTTATCGTCTCGCCCTTAAAGCTTCTTTCGAAGGCGGCCTGATTTACACTGCTGATGCGGATGAGCTTGTCGCTTCTATCAGCCTTAACCTTCTCGGTGAGCTGGCCGGGCAGCTTGTCAGCGACGGTACCCTTACGTCTTGAAAATTTAAATACATGAGTTTCATAGAGCTTAAGCTCTGTAAGGTTATCGAGAGTGGTATTGAAATCCTCCTCGGTCTCGCCGGCAAAGCCTGCGATAATATCAGCGGTTATCGCCGGACGGTCGAAGTTTTGTCTGAGAAGAGCTATCTCTGCCTTAACATCATCTACAGTATAATGCCTGTTCATACGTTTAAGTGTATTATCGCATACACTCTGAAGAGAGAGATGGAAATGAGGGCAGAAGCGCTCATCATTTTTAATTATCTCTACAAATTCTTCTGTTATCATTCGCGGCTCAAGGGAACCGAGCCTGATACGTTTTATCTTATCTGAAACTCTCTTAAATTCCTTTAGAAGATAATTAAAATCACGGCCGTTATCATCATAAGATGAGAGATTGATTCCGGTAAGGACTATCTCTTTGATTCCGTTATCGGCGAGAGAGTTCATTTCATTTATTACATCCTCTACGGATTTGCTGCGAATACGTCCTCTGACGTAAGGAATGATGCAGTAGGTGCAGAAGAGATTGCAGCCGTCCTGGATCTTTATATAAGCTCTGGTCTTTTCAGAAGGCTTGGTGATGCTCAGGTTTTCGTAAGTATTATCGTGATTTATATCGATAAGGTTATCCTCAACCTCTTTACCTTCGAAGAATTCTTCGATGATCCTGACGATATCCTTCTTACGGTTATTTCCGACAACGATATCAACCGACTCATCATTCTGAAGAGTGTCGGCGGCAGCCTGAACGTAGCAGCCGACGGCTACGACAACTGTGCCCGGATTCATTTTCTTAACCTTGTGAAGCATCTGGCGGGATTTCCTGTCGGCGATATTTGTAACCGAGCAGGTGTTTACGATCGAGATATCGGCAGTCTGTCCTTCGTTTTCTGTACCGTTTAATGCAATGCAGCCTGCGGCTTTAAGCTCCTCCAGCATTGCATCGGATTCATATTTATTTACTTTGCATCCAAGTGTCAGGATGTATACTGTTTTGTTTTTTAAAATATCAGACATAACTAGCGGGTATCTCCATTCATATATATAAATAATAGACAAATCAACAGTTTTAACAGCTATTTTAGTTGACAAACATTTGATTTATTTTTATTATATTAACATAAAGGGAGTAAATATGTAAATGGCATCGATACGCATATTCTCATGTGCGTTTTTTTGCTTGTCATCATTTACAAATCTTTAAATAAAAATGTAGTGGAGGATCTAACAATGAAGGCAGTAAAGGTTTCACTTAATTCAATCGATAAGGTTAAATCATTCGTAAATGACATCAGTGGTTTTTCATCAGCAGAGTTTGATCTTGTTTCTGGTAGATATGTTATCGATGCGAAGTCAATAATGGGTATTTTCAGCCTTGACATTTCAAAGCCTATCGATCTCAACATCTATTCAGAGGGCAATATGGACGAGATCATTGAGACAATCAAGCCATATCTTGCTGAGTAATCATTTTCCGGTTTCCGGGCGTTTTAAAAGTTATACATATAAGACATGGAACTGATCGCTAAAATATGTAGAGAGAAGTTTTATGCCTTATTATGCATAAAATTCTGATATTTCAGATGTCTAAAGCTGATCTGTCAGGAACGGCGGAATGAGATCATCATTTTTGCTGTAGTAGTAGAGGTTAATAAGGTTTAATGAAAGGTAAGGGAGATTTATGAAAAATTGTCCTATTTGCGGTGCTGCACTCAGCGATGATGCTGTTACATGTAACGTTTGCGGCGCGCAGTTAACACAGGAACAGGGTGCATATAATGCATACCAGCAGGGCGCAGATGCTTACAACGGATATCAGCAGCAGGCACAGGATGCCTATAATGGATATCAGCAGCAGGGCGCAGACGCTTATAACGGATATCAGCAGCAGGCACAGGGTGCTTATAATGGATACCAGCAGCAGGCGCAGGGTGCTTACAATGGATATCAGCAGCAGGCACCACAGGGCGGCTACGGATTTCCACAGGGTGCTGATCAGCAGATGCAGGGCCAGTTTAACGGCCAGTATCAGCAGCAGGGCTATGATCAGTTCCAGCAGCCATATGATCCATACGGACAGGGACAGGGCCAGTTTGGTGCACCTCCTGCTAAGGCTCCGGGTGGAAATGGCAAGAAGATCGGTATTATCATTGGATGTATAGTGCTTGTAGCAGGACTTGGCGTGCTTGCATATTTCCTTTTCTTCAAGGATAAGGTAAGCCAGGGATCAGCTGTTGCAGTAGCTGAAAGCTTCTGCGATGCTTTGGCAGATTTTGATACAGACAGAATGCTTAAGTGTGTTCCTGAGTCAATGCGTGATAAAGGTGATATTGCATCAGCTGCATCAACCTTCTCATCAATGAAAGACATGGGACTTAAGATGAATGTTGGCAAGGTATCAGAAAGTAAAATTGACAACAGTGAAAAGAACAGCTGGATCAACAAACTTGATTCGAGATACAGCCTTAAGGCGGATGACGTAGCAGAGGTTACAGCAGAACTTTCAATGGAGTTTATGGGCGAGAAGGAAACAGAAGAGGTTACTATTGTCTGTGCTAAGATCGGCGGCAGCTGGTACGTAGTTGATTTCGATGATTAATCGATTGTGTGAAGGTTAGAAAGGAAATTTTTAAAAATGGCAAAATGTGTAACATGCGGAGCAGAGCTTCCTGATGGAGCTTCATTCTGCGAGAATTGTGGAACAACTCAGCCGGCATCAAATCCATATAAGCTTGCCGGAGAAGTTCAGGAAACAGATTATGTCGGTGGAATCTATGACAGAACAAAGGCTCCGGGACATCCTGTAGATCAGCCTGATCCAATGGGCTTTGATCCTGCAGCAGGCGGAAATATGTACGGCGGACAGGATCCATATAATAATGCTCCATATGGCGGAGCACCAAATGGTCCTATGGGCGGCGGATATGTAGAGCCTGCAAGAGTACAGAATAAGACAGGCGCTATAATTGCTATAGCACTTGTAGCTGTTTGTGCAATTGGTGTTATTTGTTATTTCCTCTTCTTCAGAGGCGGTGCAAGTAACTCACCTAAGGGCGTAGCTCAGGAGTTTATTGAAGCATTTGAAGAGCTTGACAGTGATAAGCTTGTATCTCTTTTCCCGTCTGAACTTGCAAAGGATGAGGACGTTGCAACTATTAAGCAGATGTTCCAGCTTTTCAGCGGTATGGGAGTTAAGATCAAATTCTCAGGTGTTACGTATGATGTAGGAGGCGCTGTTGGTGCTTCAGATATTCAGAGAGTTAAGGATTCATTTGCTGATCAGGGAATTTCAGTTTCATTTACAATGGATGAAGTAAGACAGGTTACTGTTAAAGGTACTCTTTCAGCTGAAGCAATGGGTCAGACGAATTCACAAGATTTCACCTATAACATCATCGTTGCTAAGATCGACGGTAAGTGGAAGATTGTAGGTGCTGTAACAAACTAAATATTTTAAATATCAAATAAAGCAAATAGGTCTGCCAAGTGTAGACCTATTTGTGTATATGAAAGATTTTTGCAGCAGGTAAATAACATTTCGGGAAAATATATGTTAGATAAAGATATGCGGGAGCCTCTTTTTGACTTCCTCGATGAATATTTTGATAAGATACGTATAATTGAAGAGAAGGTCATTTTAAAATCAAGAGCGGATGTTCTTGGGGTTATAGAGGGCGCTATTACAGGCTTTGAGATAAAGTCTGACAGCGACACGTATGAAAGGCTTCCGGCCCAGATCAAGGATTATGATAAGTACTGTGACTATTCATATCTTGTGATTGGTAAGAGCCATGCTGCACATGCTGCAGAGCATATTCCGGATTACTGGGGACTTATATGTATCTCGGAAGAAGGTTGTAACGAAGCAGAAAATGATATCTCTCAAAGTGAGAGAGAAAGCAGCAGGATCAAAGTAGAAGTTATCAGAAATGCAGCTCTCTGTCCGAAGGTGAAGCTTGCAAATCAGTTTCAGCTTCTCTGGAGAAATGAATTATCCCAGCTTCTTGCAATGAATCATCTTCCGAAGTGTACCGGAAAGAACAAGAAGGAGATATCCAAGCTTCTGATAGAGAAGGTAGATAATGACCTGCTGAGGGAACAGTTCACAGAGCTGCTTTTCGAGAGAGATTATAATATCTTTAATGAAGGCAGTGACAGTAGTGATGAGAAGGTTACGACATTCAGAAAGACAAAAACAGGTGTAAGAGCAAAGAAAAAACCGGCTAAAAAAGCAGTTCGGAAGGCTCCGAGACCTGTAGGAGTTAAGAATGTCATAACCGGTAGAAGAAGGAAAAACAACGAGAAAAAGGAGCGTTAAATATCAATGATATGCAGTAACTGTGGAATGATTTTAATACCGGGAGCTAAAGTATGCGGTAACTGCGGTCAGCCTGTTATATCTCCGAGTGAAAAAACGGAGGATGCGGCTGATGTTGTTATTGATGTTAATGCGCCTGATGATATAAAGAGTGAATCTTCAGAGAAATCTGATAAAAACAGTATGTCAGAAAGGTCAGATGATAAAAAAAGAACTGGCAAGTCTGAAACATATGAACAAGCAGATATTTCAGAAGAAGCTGAGAAAACTGATAAGTCTGAGGACTTAGGTGAATCGGATGACTCTGAGAATTCCGATAAGTCAGAAAAAACAGGTAATACCGATAAAACCGACAGATCAGACAAATCAGAAAAAACAGACAGACCCGACAAATCCGAGAAAAAACGTAAGAAGGATGAAGTGTTGTATTATGATGCAGAAGAGTATCCGGGTAAGGCTGATGATATTCTGGATGCGGACTTTGTTGAAGTGGATGAAAACGGTACAAAGCTTCCGGGTACTGAGCTTGCCGGAACCAGGCGGCTTTCGAAGAAGACTATAATCGCTGTGATTGCAGGAAGCGCTGCAGCTGCACTTATTCTTATCATAGTACTTATATCTTTATTCTCAAAGAACAGCAAAAAGACTGTAAAGGATGACGGCAGCTATGGAGAGACAGCCATAAATGCATTTTTTGAAGGCATGTCCAATAGAGACTCGGCTGCCTGCTATGATATCGTGAGAGGACATAACAGCTCAGAGCTTTTCGATGTTATAGACAGCAGGATCAAGAGCTTTTCTGGTATTGAAGTCTTCAGAGTGCAGAATTATGAAGTGACGGAGAAGAAATCCCTTGGAGGCGATTATTTACGTTCCATGGAGATAAATTCTGCCCTTGATCTTGATAAGGCTTATATCTGCGAGGTTACATTCCAGTATTACTGTGATGGTGTTGTTATGCCGGGACGTGTGACCTTAAGAACCGCGAAAACTCAGGAGGATGGAAAATGGTGGATAATCTACGCGGATTTCTACGACATTATCTCCGAAACTATAGATTTCTTTGAGGCATATAACAGTGTAAATATCGACAGTATCATCGACGGCTTTGCTGCAGGTGTAAAGTCAGATGCGGAGATCAAAGAATTAAGGGATGCATATTCAAGGATGCTGATCAAGAACCGCGGACTTACCATCAGAAAGCTCACTGCATATACTGTCTCTGATAAAAGGCTGAATGAGATAAAGAGCACGTTTGATAAGGAATTAAGTCTCACAAGTGTATGCGGCTTTACGATCGATGCAAAATATAAAGAGCAGGGTGAAACTGTAAAGGAACAGTATGATATAGTCATGGCCTTTATAGATAAGAAATGGAAGGTTATCAGCTTTTCAATAAACTAGATAGTCTGTCAAGAAAAAATACTTGACAAAGGCATTTCCATCAGTTATATTAGTCAAAGTGTCAAATGATAGTATACCCTGAGTAAAGAGTGTGATCATATGGAGAAGATAGTTAGGCAGTCATTATTATTTGATTTTTATGGAGAGCTTCTGACAGAGCATCAGAAAAGCATCTACAGTGACGTTATTTCCGAGGATTTATCGTATTCGGAGATAGCTGAGAGCTATAATATCTCCAGACAGGGCGTATTTGATATGGTCAAGAGATGCGACAAGATCCTTGAGGGCTACGAAGAGAAGCTTCATCTTCTTGAGAAGTTTCTTAGCGCCAGACAGGGAATGGAAAGCATTAGAGAGATAACACAGACCATTAAGAATAAAAACAGTGATCCGGCGCTTGCCGGGCTTTTGGATAAACTTGAAGATGCAGCTGAAAATGTAGTTTCACTGCTTTAATGGAGGATAGACAATGGCATTTGATAGCCTTAGCGAAAAACTTCAAAATGTTTTTAAGAAGCTGAGAAGCAAAGGTGTCCTTACAGAAAATGATGTAAAAGAGGCTATGAAGGAAGTAAAAAGAGCACTTCTTGAGGCCGATGTTAACTTTAAAGTAGTTAAGAATTTTATCAAAACTGTAACCGAGAAGGCAATCGGTGAAGAGGTTATGAAGGGACTTAATCCCGGACAGATGGTTATCAAGATCGTTCGTGACGAGATGACAGCCCTGATGGGAAGCGAAGTTACAGAGTTAAAGCTTCTTCCTTCTAACCAGGTAACGATTGTTATGATGTGCGGTCTTCAGGGCGCAGGTAAGACAACAACTGTTGCAAAGCTTGCAGGACAGTACAAGAACAAAGGACGTAAATGTCTTCTTGTTGCCTGCGATGTCTACAGACCTGCAGCTATCAAACAGCTTGAGATAAATGGTGAAAAGGTAGGAGTTCCTGTATTTTCAATGGGAACAGGTTTTAGACCGGCCGATATCGTTAAGGCAGCCCTTTCTCATGCTGAGAAAAATGATATAAACCTTATGTTTATAGATACAGCAGGACGACTTCATATCGATGAAGACATGATGAAAGAGCTTCAGGATATCAAGGCAAATGTTCCTGTAAATTATACCATTCTTACTGTCGATTCCATGACAGGTCAGGACAGTGTAAATGTTGCAACAACCTTCAATGATGAGATAGGTATTGACGGCGTTATACTGACAAAGCTTGACGGTGATACAAGAGGCGGTGCGGCACTTTCAATCAAGGCTGTTACCGGAAAGCCTATACTGTATGCCGGAATGGGTGAGAAGCTTACAGATCTTGAACTTTTCTATCCGGACCGTATGGCCAGCCGAATCCTCGGAATGGGCGATGTCGAAAGTCTTATCGAGAAGGCTCAGGAAGCTATAGATGAGGAGCAGGCTCGTAAGGTCGAGGAGAAGATCAGAAAGGCAACATTTGACTTTAATGATTTCCTTGAGCAGATGGAACAGATGAACAAGATGGGCGGCCTTTCTTCAATCCTTAACATGATTCCGGGTATGGGAAGCAAGATGAAGAATGTTGAGATTGATGAGGATGCCATGAATAAGCCGAAGGCCATCATTTTCTCAATGACCAAGGAAGAGAGAGCAAATCCTGACATCATAAATGTCAGCAGAAAGAACCGTATCGCAAAGGGCGCGGGAGTTGATATCTCTGAGGTTAACCGCTTTATCAAGCAGTTTGAGGAATCAAGGAAAATGATGAAGCAGATGTCCGGACTTATGGGCAAGAAAAAGAAGAGAGGCATGATGCCTTTCGGATTCTAAATTCGATAATAAACTTACATGCCGTAAGTTATATTTAAATATTTATTTTATTATATCAGGAGGTCATTTAAAATGGCAGTAAAGATCAGACTTAGAAGAATTGGATACAAGAAGCATCCATACTACAGAGTAATCGTTGCAGATTCAAGAGCACCAAGAGACGGTGGTTTCATCGCTGAGATCGGTACATACGATCCAAACAAGCAGCCAAGTGAGATCAATATTAATTCTGAAGAGGCTAAGAAGTGGCTCGGTAACGGAGCTCAGCCAACAGAGACTGTAGCAAAACTTTTCAAGGTGGCTGGTATCGAGAAATAAATCCGGAGGTATTTGTTAATGAAGGAATTAGTTGAAATCATTGCAAAATCTCTTGTGGATTCACCTGAAATGGTAGTTGTTACTGAAACAACAGATGCTGATACTATAACCATCGAGCTTAAAGTAGCACCTGAAGATATGGGAAAGGTTATCGGTAAGCAGGGTCGTATAGCGAAGTCTATCAGGACAGTTGTTAAAGCAGCTGCTTCAAAGGGTGACAAGAAGGTTATTGTAGATATTAAATAGAGTCTCATTTTTGGATTGTCCGGATAGATCATTTTATCCGGACAATTCTTTACTATGGAGGTAGTATGGTAGACAGATTCAGGATTGGCGTTATTACAAAAACACATGGTATCAAGGGCGAAGTCAGTGTTTTCCCTACAACGGATGATAATGACAGATTTAATTATCTTGAGAAATGTTATATTATACGCGGAAAAGAAGAAAAGGCTGTAAAAGTCAGCGGATGCAAGTTCTTCAAGAATACGGTAATACTCAAATTTGATGAGATAAACAGTATAGAAGAGGCAGAAAAATATATCAAATGCGAACTCTATGTTGACCGCGAGAATGCGATAGAGATAGATGACGGTGAGTATTATCTTGCTGATATGATCGGTATGGAAGTTGTAGAAGAGGATGGAACGGTTCTTGGTACGCTTAAGGATTATCTTGAATCTCCGGCGCATATAATCTACGTTGTAGAGCTTAGCGACGAGAAGAAGGCTTCTTCAGGTAAAACAGAGATAATGATACCGGATGTAGACGAATTCATTAAAGATATTGACATTACCGAATCTAAAATGACAGTAAAGCTGCTTAAGGGTATGCTTTAAATCGCTGCACCAGACTGTGTGAAAGGGACAAATATGCGATTTCAGGTTTTGACGCTTTTTCCGGAAATGATGCAGATGATATTTTCATCAAGTGTTACCGGAAAAGCCATGGAAAAAGGAATAGTATCTCTTGATACCATAAATATCAGGGATTTCGCTGACAACAGATATAAGCATATAGACGATTATATCTACGGCGGCGGCTCAGGAATGCTCATGCAGGCAAGACCTGTATTTGAGTCTTTTTGCTGCGCCCTCGAAAAGTGCGGCATTACATATGATGAATATATTGCCGGAGCAGAGACAACTGATGCAAAGACAGCCGAGACAAAGAAGAGACCATGTGTACTCTACACAACTCCTCAGGGAAGAACCTTCGATCAGAAGATGGCAGAGGAGTTAAAGGACGAGGAAGACATCATCATTTTATGCGGACATTATGAAGGAATCGACGAGAGAGCCATAGAGCTGATAAAGCCGACCGAGGTTTCTATCGGTGATTTCGTTCTTACCGGCGGTGAGCTTCCTGCGGCAGTTATCATGGACAGTGTTACAAGACTTCTTCCGGGGGCCCTCGGCAAGGAGGACAGCGCGCTCTATGAAAGCTTTTATGACAATCTTCTTGAATATCCTCAGTACACAAGACCTGAGGAATATATGGGGCTTAAGGTTCCTCCGGTGCTCCTTTCAGGACATCATAAGAATATTGAAAAATGGCGTCTTGAGGAAGCGGAAAAAAGAACCAGGGACAAGAGGCCGGATCTATACGAAAAATTCCTCGAATCACGCAAGAATACTAAAAAGAATGAAAAAAAATGAATTATTATATGATAATTCTGTGAAAGGAATTACTAAGCTTTTCGAATTGTGTTATTATAAAATATATTATTCTATGGATTAGGTACGGATAGATCGGAGGATTCGAAATGGGTGACGTAAAGATCATGGTAGTTGATGATGAACTCAGAATGAGAAAGCTCGTCAGAGATTACCTTGTTAAAAATGATTATGTTGTTATAGAAGCAGCAGACGGAGAAGAAGCATATAATACATTTGTTAATACCAAAGATATCTCACTTATAGTTATGGATATCATGATGCCGAAGATGGACGGATATGAGACCTGTACGGAGATCAGAAAGATATCTGATGTTCCGATAATACTTCTTACAGCAAAATCCGACGAGAAGGATGAGCTTCGCGGCTATGAGCTTGGTATTGATGAGTATATCACAAAGCCTTTCAGCCCGAAGATACTTGTTGCAAGGATCGAAGCAATACTTCGAAGAACGGGCAGTGAGGACAATTCGATACTTGAAGCAGGCGGCATTTATGTAGATAAATCTGCCCATAAGGTTAAGATAGATGGTGAGGATATTGAACTCAGCTTTAAGGAATTTGAGCTGCTTGAGTATTTCATGACGAATCAGGGAGTTGCACTTTCAAGAGAGAAGATACTCAACAATGTATGGAATTATGACTATTTCGGTGATGCAAGAACGATAGATACTCATGTTAAGAAGCTTCGTGCAAAGCTTGGAGATAAGGGTAAATATATCAAGACTATCTGGGCTCTCGGCTATAAATTCGAGATATGATCCGGTGAAAATGACCGAAGCTTACCGGACACAAAACTATATCTGATTACAGATTCAGGGACTGAATAATGAAGATTACCATCGGTGATTACAGATTAAAATATAAACATTCTTTAAGGCTGAAGATAGCATTTATCGTTATGGCTGTTACCATCGTTACGCTTATCCTCGGCCTTATCATAAGCAGAAATATCATAGAGATATATTTCAGAAAACAGACCAAGGAAGGTCTGGTTGAAACCTATGATTACTGCAATAAGCTCTTTCTGGAGGCTGATACTCTTAACATGAGTGCTGATGAGATCCAGGAGAGACTCAAACGTCTTTACAATGACAGCGGCAATTCTCCGGATATGCTTATCTTTATCATTGATAAGACGACCTATACGATATTTTATTCGGTGGCTCTTGATCAGGCGGCTGCAAATAATATCAGAAATATTATTAACACCTATGATTTTGAAAGGATCGGAAATACCAAGGATAAATATATCATCAGAAGTACCGCAAGTAATGAATTTAATCAGGAAGGCTTTAATAACGATTTCTACGAGCTTATTGGTGTTTTAGATGACGGAAATACTATCATCATAAGACGTCCTGTAGAACGGCTTGTAAAGCTTTACAGATATGTAAGCAGACTGTTCTTCGTGGTGTTCTGCGTACTTATTGCGATTGAGCTTTTCGTTGTTATACTTATTGCGACGATATTCTCAAGACCTATCGTAAGGATGGCGCATATTGCAAAGCGTATGTCGAACCTTGATTTTGATGCCAAGGTCTGCGTTACATCAAATGATGAGATAGGAATGCTCGGTAAGAGTATGAATGAGCTTTCGGTTAAGCTTGAGCATACGATATCAGAGCTTAAGACTGCCAATAATAAACTTGAAAATGATATCCGCCAGAAGGTCCAGATAGACGATATGCGTAAAGAATTCCTCTCGCATGTATCTCACGAGCTTAAGACACCGATAGCACTTATCCAGGGATATGCGGAAGGACTTAAGGATAATGTATCGGAAGACCCTGAAAGCAGGGAGTTCTACTGTGATGTTATTATTGATGAGGCTTCCAAGATGAATAATCTTGTTATGAAGCTTCTTGATCTGAATGAACTTGAATTCGGTGAGGACAACATTTCCATCCAGAGATTTGATCTTAATTCTCTTATTGGAGAGATCATCAAATCATCAAAGCTTATGATAGAGCAGGCAGATGCGAAGATGATCTTCGAGGAGAAGGAAGCGGTAAATGTCTGGGCCGACGAATTCATGATAGAAGAGGTATTTACCAACTACCTTACAAATGCGATCCATTATGTTGAACCGGGTGGAAACATCAGAGTCTGGTATGATATTGATGAGGATTCTCATAAGGTTCGTGTTAATGTATATAATGATGGTAAGAACATAAGTGATGAGGCTCTTGATAAGGTATTTATCAAGTTCTACAAGGAGGACGGTGCGAGAACAAGAGAGTACGGCGGTTCCGGAATCGGCCTTTCGATCGTTGAGACCATCATGAAAAAACATAATAATAATTACGGCGTTTACAATACAGAAACAGGTGTAATCTTCTTCTTTGAACTTGATATTGAATCTGTTAAGAAGATAGAAGAAAAGGAAAAACCTGACAGGTCAGAGCGAAAAATGATTCATCAGAAAAACTCTCAGAAGGCCGAGCAGAAGCGTGAAAAAACCGCTGATAAAAATGCGGATAAGAAGAATGATCAGGAATCTGACGCCGGTGATGAGAATTCATCAAGTGATAAAAATGTTGAAAAATGAAATGATTTTAATTTATAAAATGTGAAATGTGCATATTGACATTTTATATTCTTAAAAGTAATATATTCACTGTAGTTATGGTTAATCAAAGTAACAGGAGGAAGTATATGAAGACAGATTTTTATGTTGAGTTTTTTGGCAAGCAGGTATATAAGGAAGATCTTGTAAAGCAGGCTAAGAAGATTTGGACAGATGCAGGAAATAAGGCTTCTGATCTTAAGTCACTTAATCTTTATCTCAAGCCGGAAGACAACGCAGTATACTACGTTTTTAACGATTCTGAGAACGGATCATTCGCTATCGATGATAATCAGAATGATTTCTAAATTACAACATAACTTAGAAGCTTAAAAGCAGATGTTTTATGTCCATCATAAAGCATCTGTTTTTTTTCTGATTTATCATGTATGTTTTATTATTAAATATTATAAATCAGGCAGAAATGCCGACCGTGCAGATACACTGACAATAAGTAACTGATGTTAATATACCAGATGTTTATTGTTTTTTGTAATAAACTATGTTATTATCATTAATGTTTTTTTAAATCCCGGCATAGCTGTTAATACAGCTATTAGTTATGAAAGAGGTAGAGACTATGGTAGCCATCATTGATTATGATGCAGGAAATATAAAGAGCGTTGAGAAAGCAATACAGTTTCTTGGAGAGGAAGCTGTGATGACAAGGGATGAAAATGTCATCATGAATGCCGACAGAGTTATTCTTCCGGGAGTAGGTGCTTTCGGTGACGCTATGGAGAATATCCGTAAATATGATCTTGAGAGAGTTATAAAGGCTTATGTAGAAACCGGAAAGCCTTTTCTGGGAATCTGTCTCGGACTTCAGCTTCTCTTTAAAGAAAGTGAAGAAAGCGTAGGCATTAAAGGGCTTGATCTTATTCCGGGAGCTATAGTAAAGATCCCTGACGGAGAAGGACTAAAGATACCGCAGATTGGTTGGAACAGTATAACTGTTAATCCTGAGTCAAGACTTTTTAAGGGAATAAATGACGGCTCGTACGTATACTTTGTTCATTCATTTTATCTGAAATGTGAAAATGAATCAGATGTAGCCGCAAAGACATATTACGGAACAGAAATCCATGCTGCAGTTGAGAGAGGAAATCTTTTCGCCTGTCAGTTCCATCCGGAGAAGAGCGGCGAGGTTGGACTTAAGATTCTAAAGAATTTTATTAATTTATAATATTGAAAGATTAAAGGTGAATTATGTTAACCAAGAGAATCATACCATGCCTTGATGTTAAAGATGGAAGAGTTGTTAAGGGCGTTAATTTCGTAGACCTTAGAGATGCAGGAGATCCGGTTGAATGCGGAATCGCATATGATAAGGCCGGTGCGGATGAGCTTGTATTCCTTGATATCACGGCATCATCAGACAGAAGAAATATAGTAACAGATATGGTAAGACGTGTTGCAGAGACAGTATTTATACCATTTACTGTTGGCGGCGGCATAAGGACCATAGATGATTTCAGAGCCATACTTCGTGAAGGTGCGGACAAGATATCCGTAAATTCTGCGGCTATTGATGATCCGACTCTTATCAGCAGAGCGGCTGATAAGTTTGGAAGCCAGTGCGTGGTTGTCGCTATCGATGCAAGAAGACGAAGAGTAGGTAAGGCTGCAGATCCAAGCCTCAGCTATTCTGAAAGCATTAAGATAAATGACGAGTGGCAGGTTTCTGACGGCTGGACCATTTATAAAAATGGCGGACGTGTAGATATGGGCATAGATGCTATCGAGTGGGCTAAAAAATGTGAAGCCCTCGGTGCCGGCGAAATACTTCTTACAAGTATGGATGCTGACGGAACCAAGGACGGATATGATAATGAGCTTACAAGACTTGTAGCTGAAAATGTAGGAATACCTGTCATAGCTTCAGGCGGCGCAGGAAAGCTTGAAGATTTCTATGATACGCTTACCTATGGAAAGGCAGATGCGGCACTTGCAGCTTCACTTTTCCATTTTAAAGAGCTTGAGATCAAAGAAGTAAAGGAATACCTCAGAAGTAAAGATATTCCTGTAAGGCTGTAGATTCGGCAGGTTTAGATCTGCAGCAATATTATTATAAAATATTAGTAGTATTTTATTGGTGACAGTAATGATAGTTATTGAAGAAAAAAAATTAACTGTAGATGAATATCTCGGACTTCGTGCAAAGGTCGGCTGGAAGAAGCTTACAATGGAGCAGGCAAAAAAATCGATTGATAACGCTCTCTATATGGTTGCGGCATACGATAACGGAATGCTTGTCGGAATGGGAAGGATAGTCGGTGACGGTGCGGTTATCTGTTATATCCAGGATCTTATCGTGACGCCTGAATGTCATGGCAGAGGCATCGGTACCATGATGATCGAAAAGCTTCGTTACTTCGTAATGAGCCTGAAGGATTCGCCTGATCAGGAGATCATGTTTGGACTTATGTGCGCTAAGGGACGTGAGTCCTTCTATATCAAAAATGGTTTTACCGCAAGACCGACGGAAAAGCTCGGGCCGGGAATGATACAGTATCTGTAGGATTATATGAATAAGATTAAAGATATAATACATGACAGGAGTTTTCCTCATGTAACAGCAGTGATAATAATACTGAATATTCTGGTATTTGCGATCGAAACTATAGTAGGAGACAGTGAAAACATATATACTGCCTTAAAGTTCGGAGCATATTATCATGAGAACATTACACAGGGAGAATGGTACAGATTTTTCACCTGCTGGTTTGTTCATTTCGGATTTGAACATATCGGTTCAAATATGTTGGCTCTGTTCGCAGTAGGCCCTTACGTGGAAAGATACTTCGGAAAGGTTAAGTTTATCATCATTTATCTTGCATCGGGTATCTGCGGAACTATAGCGGTGATAATCCACGAAGCAGCAATTCATGAATATGCAGTTAGTGCAGGAGCATCGGGATGTATATTCGGACTCTTCGGAATACTTCTTATCTTTGCAATATCAAGAGATATGAGATATGAGTTTCCTCTTCCGAGAGTGCTTGTAGGTATGGTGCTTATGTTTGTGCCGAGCTTTACAGAAACCGGAATCGGAGTTGATGCCCACATCGGAGGCTTTGTAGGCGGCACCATCGCAGGGTTCATATTCTATCTGCTCCAATGTAGGAAAAATTATTATAGAAGATAATAAAATATGCATGTAAGACTGCAGAGAAATACAGTCGTACATGCATATTTTTTCTCGTTTCTATTTAGTGTTTTTCTCCATATTCTTCTTTGCAGAAGCCAGCATCAGCTTGATTCTGTTGATCTGGTTAACCTCCGATGCACCCGGATCAAAGTCGATAGCAACGATATTTGATTCAGGATACTGAGCACGAAGCTTCTTGATAACTCCCTTACCGATGATGTGGTTTGGAAGACATGCAAATGGCTGCGCACATACGATGTTTGGAGCACCGCTCTTGATAAGCTCGATCATTTCTCCTGTAAGGAACCAGCCCTCGCCGGTTTCATTTCCGATTGAAACTACTGGACGGGCATAATCTGCGATAACATTTATCGGCTTTGGCGGTTCAAATCGCTTACTCTTTTCAAGGGCATCCCTCATAGGCTTTCTGAAGCTTTCAAGAAGCTTGATACCTGCATTTGAGATAAGCATTGATTTGTACGACTTGCCGAGGAACTCGTGCTTATAATTTGAGTTGTAGAAGCTGTAGAGTATGAAATCCAGAAGATCCGGCATAACAGCTTCGGCACCTTCCTGCTCGAGAAGATCAACAAGGTGATTGTTGGCTGAAGGAAGGAACTTAACAAGGATCTCGCCTACGATTCCGACTCTTGGTTTTCTTATGGTTTCATCTAATGGAAGCTCATCAAACTCTTTTATTATGTCTCTGACGATCTTCTTGAAGTTCTTAGAACCTCTTTCAATATCTCTGATACAGATCTTTTCCCATTTTCTATGAAGCTTATTGGCTGAGCCCTTAACCTTCTCGTATGGACGGGTTCTGTAAAGAACACGCATGAAGAGATCACCGTAGAGGATAGCATGCATAGAACATTTGATACCTTCAAGATTAACCTTGAAGCCTGAGTTCTTCTCAAGTCCCTGTGCGCTGACACTGATAACAGGGATATGTCCGTAGCCTGCCTTCTCAAGGGCTCTTCTTATAAAGCCGATATAGTTGGTAGCACGGCAGCCGCCTCCGGTCTGGGTGATGGCAACTGCAAGTCTGTCTGTATCATATTTTCCTGATTCGATAGCCTGCATGATCTGTCCGACTACGATGATAGAAGGATAGCAGGCGTCGTTGTTAACGAACTTAAGACCGGTGTTGATGGTTTCCTTCTCAGCGTCCGGAAGCACTTCAACCTTGATATTCATTTTTGAAAGACCGGCTGAAAGCATAGAGAAATGAATAGGCGACATCTGAGGTGCAAGCACTGTGTAGGTGTCCATCATTTCCTTGGTGAATTCAACACGGTTCATTCTTGAGGATGCAGGAGAGGAGGTCAGATGAAGCTTCTGTCTTGCCTTAACAGCTGAAAGAAGCGAACGTATTCTTATCCTTGCTGCACCGAGATTGCTTACCTCGTCAATCTTAAGTACCGTATATATTTTATTTGATTTTGATAAGATATCATTTACGCAGTCGGTTGTTACCGCATCAAGACCGCAGCCAAATGAGAAAAGCTGGATCAGCTCAAGGTTGTCGCATTTCTTAACAAGGCTGGCTGCCTTATAAAGTCTTGAATGATACATCCACTGATCTGAAACAATGAGCGGACGTTCAACTTCTCCGAGATGAGCGATAGAATCCTCTGAAAGTACGGCAACTCCATAGGAATTGATAAGCTCAGGGATACCGTGATTGATCTCAGGGTCAACGTGGTAAGGACGGCCTGCAAGAACGATACCGATCTTGTTGTTCTTCTTAAGGAATTCAAGGGTTTCCTCGCCCTTCTTCCTTACATCTGATTTAACCTTCTCAGCCTCTTCGTAAGCCTTGTCGATGGCACGGCTGATCTCTTCCTTTGTTACATCTGTATGCTTAGAAAACTCTCTGTACATACGAGCCTTAAGAGCCTTTGGATTATCGAGAGCAAGGAAAGGTCTGATGTAAGTTATCTTATGTGTATCGATCTCCTCCATGTTATTCTTGATGTTCTCAGAATAAGAGGTAACGATAGGACAGTTATAGTGGTTGTTTGCCTTCGGTGTCTCATTCATTTCATAAGGAACGCATGGATAGAATATCTGGCGTACGCCCTGCTTGATAAGCCACATTACGTGACCGTGGCTCATTTTTGCCGGATAGCATTCAGTATCACTAGGGATAGATTCAATACCCATCTGATAGATATTCTTCGATGATTTCGGTGAGAGTATTACTCTATACTTAAGCTCTGTAAGGAAGGTGAACCAGAAAGGATAATTCTCGTACATATTAAGTACTCGAGGCACGCCAATCTCGCCTCTTCTTGCATTTTCCTTAGAAAGAGGCTCGTAGTTAAATATCCTTTGATATTTATATTCATAAAGGTTTGGCATATTCTCGGCATTCTTCTTAAGACCGAGACCTTTCTCACAGCGGTTACCGGTGATAAAGCGTCTTCCGCCGGTAAATTTATTGATAGTAAGAAGGCAGTTGTTGGTACAGCCCTTACAATGAGTCATCTGAGTCTCATAGGTAAGTGCCTTAACCTCTTCGTATGGAAGAGTTGTTGATGTAAAGCCTTCTGTATAATTATCTCTTGCGATAAGTGCAGCGCCGAAAGCACCCATGATACCTGCAATATCAGGTCTTGCTGCAGTTCTCCCGGATACAAGCTCGAAAGCACGGAGAACGGCATCATTATAAAATGTACCGCCCTGAACGACTATCTGGTTGCCGAGCTGCTTTGGATCGGTAAGCTTGATAACCTTGAGAAGAGCATTTTTGATAACAGAATATGCAAGTCCTGCGGAGATATCTTCAACGGAAGCTCCTTCCTTCTGGGCCTGCTTAACCTTTGAATTCATGAAAACCGTACATCTTGAACCAAGGTCGATTGGAGCCTCGGCGAAGAGTGCAATTTTAGCAAAATCCTTAACCTCATAGTCGAGGGATTTAGCAAATGTTTCGATAAATGAACCGCAGCCCGAAGAGCAGGATTCGTTCAGAAGTACGTTGTCAACGACACCATTTCTGATCTTGATGCATTTCATGTCCTGACCGCCGATATCAAGGATGGTATCAACCTCCGGATTAAAGAAGGCGGCAGCAGTATAGTGAGCGATAGTCTCAACCTCGCCGTAATCAAGATTAAATGCAGATTTAAGCAGGGCTTCACCGTAACCGGTTGAACATGAGCCGGCGATGGTAACCCCCTCAGGAAGCATTTCATATATTTCTGACAGAGCCCTGATGGTAGTTTTTACAGGGCTTCCGTTATTGTTGCTGTAGAAGTCGTGAAGCAGCTCCCCGTGTTCTCCGACGAGAGCAAGCTTTGTGGTTGTTGAACCTGCATCGATTCCGAGGAAAACCTTACCCTTATAGGTCGCAAGATCGCCGCGCTTTACGTGGAAATCTTTCTGTCTCTCGACGAATTCCTCGTAGCTCTCTTTATCCTTGAAGAGAGGCTCGATCCTGGCTGATTCAACAGCTATCTTAAGGTCATCGTTCAGCTTTCCTGAAAGCTCAGAAAGCGAGATAGTGATATTATCATCTGCATGGATAGCAGCTCCGACTGCCGCAAAAAGGTGCGAATGAGACGGAGCAATGATATGCTCATCATCAAGACCCAGAGTTCTGATAAAGCATTCCTTAAGCTGATCAAGGAAATGAAGAGGACCACCAAGAAAGGCAACATGTCCTCTGATAGGCTTTCCGCAGGCAAGACCTGAGATGGTCTGGTTTACAACTGCCTGAAGTATGGATACGGAAAGGTTAGGCTTTGTAGCGCCTTCATTTATAAGCGGCTGTATATCGGTCTTTGCAAATACGCCGCATCTTGCAGCGATTGGATAGATGGTGTCGTAGCTCTTGGCGTACTCATTTAAACCAGCGGCGTCTGTCATAAGAAGAGAAGCCATCTGGTCGATAAATGAGCCTGTACCGCCGGCACAGACACTGTTCATTCGCTGTTCAATTCCACCATTTTCATTAAAATATATTATCTTGGCATCCTCGCCGCCCAGTTCGATGGCTACATCAGTTTTAGGTGCGTAGTCCTCAAGAGCGGATGATACACAAACTACCTCCTGCTCGAAAGGTACATTTATAACCTTTGCAAGGGCAAGTCCGCCTGAACCTGTAATGTCAGGAGCAACCTCCGTATCACCGATCGCATTTATCGCATTCTGAAGAAGCTCCTTAAGAGTTTCCTTGATACGTGCAAAATGTCTTTTGTATTCTGAATACAGGATCTTATGATCCTCATCAATTATCGCAATTTTAACTGTGGTTGAACCTATATCTATTCCTAAATGTTTCATTTTACCAGCGGTTGTCCGCAACTCCTATTAGATTTAGTTAAAAACATAACATTCTTATTATAATGTATGGTTGTAGCAATTTCAAATATTTATTTTTTTTGATACAAAAGGTTTACTTTACATGAGATTTAAAGTAAAATATATCCGTATGAAAATTTTTTATGAACGAAGAGAGGCAGACCTGTGAAAAAGGGAAATCTTGAAAACAGACTTTATAAATATTCGATAAAAATGCTTCCGGGACTTGTCATCGGATGTTTTATTATCGGGTATTTTTTATATTTTGCGGTACCTGATGTTTATATGAAGCTCGTGCTGAATCCGTATATGATAGTTGAGAAGAATGAATACTGGAGGCTTATAACATGGATCTTCAGCATGCCGTTCACGCCGGATTCCGCACTCGAAATAATCTTCATACCGATATCACTTTTCTTTTACTATTTTGTCGCCAAGAGGCTTGAAGCAGCCTGGGGAACCGTTATGTTTAATATCTTTATGTTCGGCGGCTTCCTGTTGATTGATATAGCCGTTCTTCTTACTTCATTTATTACTTTAAAATGGAATGTAGGCGACTTCTCGACATATTATATGAATGTTATCAGCAGTTCGGTGTATGGAATATCTATCACATATTATACGACCATGAGTATGTTCCTTGCTTTTGCCGTAATCTACAGCGAGCAGGTTGTAATGTTATATTTTATGCTTCCGATCAAGGTAAAATGGCTTGGATATTTTGATCTTGCTTATCTTGTTTATGAATTTATAAAGTCAGATAATGTATTTGCACGTGTTATCATAGTATCAAGCGTTGCAAACTTCTTCATATTCTTCTTCATCAACAGAAAGAAGGCCGGAAGCTTTGATATTAAGCAGAAGATGCGTCAGAGAGACTTCCAGAGAAGAGTAAAGAATGCGAATATCTCAGGCGTTTACCATGGAAAAGGTAATTCTTCTCAGAGTGAGGGCACCGGAAATTTAAGAAGAGTTGATGGAAGAAGCAATGTATCGAACCTCAGACCGATCACAGCCAATGATGTGCATCATAAGTGCGCAGTCTGCGGCAGGACCGAAAAGGATGATGAAAATCTTGAATTCAGATACTGCTCAAAGTGTATCGGCGGTTTTGAATACTGCATGGACCATATATTTACACACGAGCATAGAAAATAAAAGGACAACAGGTAAAACAACATGAAAAATGAAGCCAGAAATCTTATAAAGGAACTTAAGGCAGGAAGAGACCTTAAGGAAAATGTTAAAAAATATGCATTTCTCACATCAACTGCATTTACAAAGTATGCTGTGATCAGACTTTCAATGAACTACTTTACCATGCTTGAAATGCTTGATGAGTGCGATGATGACAGAAAGAAAGAGACTGAGGATATTGCGAATACCGTAAAAGCTGCTATAGAGAATGCAGTTTTTGAGGGCGAATCCTTCGAAGAGGATATAGAGAAGGTGCTTGCAAGAAGGCAGGAGGTTACCGAAAAAATGAAGGTTCTTACCTCTTATACCGATGCAATGTCTCTATTTGAATATGTACTTCTCAGAAAGAATCCTGAGATATCTGTTCATGATGTAAATAAAGAAGCCGTTGCTGAGAATATGTTCAACTACGTATTCCAGGATAACGATAAGCTTGTTGTCAACAGCAAGATCCAGAGCTTTATCGCAGAACTTCCTGTCAGAATGACCAAGGAAAGATTTTTTGATATAATAAGAAATACACTTATGATCTATAAGGGTGGAGAGAAGGAAGCCGTAAATGATTTTGCAGAGATGGTCAGAACTGCATCTCTTATCGAGAAGCCGGAGGGCTTTGAGAAGAGCTTCCCTGCATTATATGATATGTATAAGACCCTGTCTGAGGCGGATCTTAAGAAGCTTGAGAAGTCAGAACACCTTAAGTATTCTGCAATCCTTGAAAAGGCTACAGAGATCATCAGCTCAAATGTTACAGATTATCTGATGCTTGAGCAGATAATAAATGATACTCTTGTTATCCTTCTTACGTCAAAGAACAAGATCGCAGATAAGATGGATGACAGCTATGCTTCAGCTATAAGTATCCTTAAGGAATGTGTTGCTGCAGACAGCATTTATTCACTGACAGATAAGACTGAGGACTTCTTCATATCTCTTGAGGGTGCTCAGGAGGATGCATACGAGACTCTTGCAAATGTAAGCAGCAGTCTTTTTGATATATATACAGAATATTCGGAGGCTATAGAAGAAGCCGGAATGACAGATGTCTACAGTGGACTTATCAAGGCTGACAAGCTTACCTCAACAAGCCTTTTCATCGACCTTGACAAAGAGATCAGAGTCGTAAATGACGCTGCAGATGATGAATATATTGAGAAGGTATATAAGAATCTTGAGGAGGGCTTCAGAGGGCTTTTCGAAAAGCTTGGCGTATCGTTGAGACGTGGCGTTATGGCGAAGGTTCTGTCGGTAATACCTGTATTTTTCAATAACAAAGAAGAGATCAAGGAATATTTCCTGTACGCACTTGACAGATGCTCTGACGAGACAGAGCTTCTTGCTTCGGTTGAGATAATTAACGAAATGATGCTGGGTGACTAAAATGCAGATGATTAACAGTGTCTATTCAGACGTTGAAAGAGGCAGAAAACTGAATAAGCTTATAAGATCAGTCTATAAGTACAAGCCTGAATTCGGACTTTTCCTTATAACTCTGCCGCTTGAAGACGGGGCACTGCTTGAGGTCTACAATTATAATGTCTTCCTTCAGCCGTATTTCTTGGAGAGGGATGATGAGATCGTTGTAGTCGGCATAACTAAATCCAAAGGCTCAGCAAATGAACTCCTCAGGAAGATAACCGAAGACTCTTTAAGAGTTACAGGCGGACTTGATATTAAGAAATATATAAATGATAATTTTGACCTCATAGTTCTTCCGAAGAAGAGAGCTAAAAAGGCTAAGAAGAATTAAAAGAAAATATAGAGGGTTTTTATGGCGGTATTTCTTACGATACTCAAAATCCTCGGAATAGTGCTTTTATGTATCATCGGACTGATACTGCTGATAGTACTGCTTGTTCTGTTTGCACCTATAAGATATAAACTGAAGGGGGCTTACGGAGAAGAGATCGGCGGTGAGCTTAAGGTCCGGTGGCTTTTCGCAAGTGTTGTCGCCTCGGGTGACAAGGCGGAGGACGGTATACACGCCGCGGCGAAGATAAAAGTATTCGGCATCCCCATAAAGAAGATAAAGCTGATGGGCGATGAAACCGGTCACGGGGAAAAAAAGAGTAAAAAGAAGAAAAAACAGAATAAAAATGACAGCCTTCCTGAGACGTCCGTCACAGAGAACACCGGTACGGCTGCACCGCCGGGAGAAAATGTTCCGGCAGTCATATCCGGAGAAGCCGGAGAAAACGCTGCAGATCCGAATATAAATGAAGCAGAGCTTTCTGAATATGAGGATGTGTTCGGAGACGGAGAAGATAAAAAGTCTAAAAAGAAGAAAAAGAAAGACAAGAAGAAGGATAAAAAGGACAAAAAGGCTGACGGTGAAAAGGCTGATGGTGAAGGTACGGAGGATTCTGAGAAGAAAACATTTTCAGACAGGATCTACGACCTTACCGATAAGGTATATGATCTGACAGATAAAGCATCTGATACGGCTAACAAGTTATCGGTTAAGAAGAACCATGTTCTTGAATTTCTGGACAGACCATACACCAAGAATACCATCAGAAGAGGCAAGAAGGTTTTGAAGAGGGTATTTAAGAACATTCTTCCGAGAAAGGGAGACGTAAGGCTTCTCCTTGGACTTAAATCACCGGACAAGACCGGAGAACTCATCGGAAAGCTTTGCAGGTTTTATCCATTATATTATAAATGGCTGCATCTAACACCGGACTTTTACGAGAAGAAGATAGAGGCGGATGTATGGTGTAAGGGCAGGATTCATCTTGGAAGCATGGCTATACCGGCAGCGCTGTTATATTTCAGCAAAGATTTTAAGAAGACGATGAATCTGGCTAAGAAGATATAAGATTAGGAGGATCTAAGAATGGCAGATAATAAAAATGATTTTAATAATACAGTAAATTCACTTTTTAACGGAATGAGCGCATTCCTTACATCAAAGACAGTAATGGGAGAGCCGCAGGTTATCGGCGATACAACAATCATTCCGCTTATGGATGTAAACTTTGGAGTTGGAGCAGGAGCTACAGCACCTGCAAGGGGCGGTAATTCAGCAGCAGGCGGAATGGGCGGTAAAATGTCTCCTTCAGCAGTTATAGTTGTGCAGGGCGATTTCGTAAGAATCCTTCCTGTAGGTGAGACAAACAAGCTTCAGAACGTTATGGATATGATCCCTGGCGTAGTAGAGAAGGTTCAGAAGTTCCTCAGCGGACGCGGAAAGTCTGATGAAGAGAAGGCTGTAGATGAGGCAATTGATAACCTTTCTGACAAGGATATCTAATTTTAAGAAAAAAATCTTGAAAATGTAAAAAAAGTCCTTGCAATAGCTTTGACTTTCTGATACTATATGTTCGTTGTGGGTCAAAAGTGACTAAATTACCGGTTAAGGAGGTGTTTATAGATGGCTAAGTGTTTTATTTGTGACAAAGGTACTCATTTTGGTAACAACGTGAGTCATTCTCATAGAAGATCAAACAGGATCTGGAACTCAAACATTAAGCGTGTAAAGGCTGTAGTTGACGGTTCACACAAGACAGTTTATGTTTGTACATCCTGCCTTCGTTCTGGAAAGGTTGAGAGAGCATAGTTGATCTTTCTGTCTGACAGATATTTTTAAAAAGACGATACCTTAAAGGTGTCGTCTTTTTTTTGCGTTTTTTATCTTGTCCCTTTCACTTGCTAACTTGTGAAGTAATTGATATACTGTAAGATATGTATGAATTGAAGTTTGGTATTCTATTTTACAGGAGGTAGATGGTATGAATGGTGTAATTTCCAATGACAATGGTACTATCATCATTGATAATGAGGTCGTTGCCAAATCCGCAGCTATGGCGGCACTTGACTGCTTCGGAATAGTAGGAATGGCTACTATCAGCGTTCGTGACGGACTGGCTAAACTTCTTAAGGGGGACAGTAATACCAAAGGAATAAATGTAAAGATTGATGACAATAATGAACTGCTTATCGATTTTCATGTCATTGTAGCTTATGGTGTAGGTATCAAGACTGTAGTATCAAATCTTATCAAAACTGTAAGATACCGTGTTGAAGAATTTACCGGTCTCAAGGTAAAGAATATTAATGTTTATGTCGAAGGCGTTCGTGTTATCGACTAAGGAGGAGCTTTCAGGTGACTAATACTATTGATGCGGCTTTACTTAAGAAAATTTTCTTATCCGGAGCCAATAACATTAGCAATAACAAGGAATATATTAATGAACTAAATGTTTTCCCGGTACCTGACGGTGACACGGGAACAAATATGACTCTTACGATAATGACTGCTGCAGGCGAGGTTTCAAATCTTGACAAGCCTACTATGGCTAGTCTTGCCAAGGCTATCTCGGGCGGCTCTCTCAGAGGCGCAAGAGGCAATTCAGGCGTTATCCTTTCACAGCTTTTCAGGGGCTTCTGCAAGGATATCAGCGACAAAGAGGTTTTATATGTGCTTGATCTTGCAAGCGCATTTTCAAGAGCTGTCGACACAGCATATAAGGCTGTTATGAAGCCGAAGGAAGGTACTATACTTACTGTTGCAAGAGGCATCGCCGATAAGGCGGCAGATTGCGCAGATAAAGATATGGAGCTTATGCCATTCGCAGAGGCTGTACTTGCATACGGTGAAGAGGTGCTCGATAATACTCCGAACCTTCTTCCGGTTCTTAAAGAAGCAGGAGTTGTAGATTCCGGCGGACAGGGACTTATTGAGATCTTAAGAGGAGCCATCATGGCTCTTAAGGGAAATGAAGTTATCCCTGCCGATGCTCCGACAGTTATAGCATCCGCAAGACCGACCTTCAGGGAGATTGATTTCTCCGGAAGCAGCAACGACAGTATATCCACAGCAGATATCAAATTTACATATTGTACAGAGTTTATCATCATGCTGAACTCACCGCTTTCTGATAAGGAGGTGGATTCCTTCAAGGAATACCTTCTGTCAATCGGTGATTCACTGGTATGCGTAGCTGATGATGAACTGGTTAAGGTGCATGTACATACCAATCATCCGGGTCTTGCATTTGAGAAGGCTCTTACTTACGGTGCGCTTACTAACATGAAGATCGACAACATGAAGGAAGAGCACGGAGAACGTATAAGTCTTGCAGATGAGAGAAATAAAGCAAAGGAGCAGGATGAGGCATTTAAGAAAATAAAGCTTGAGCTTTCATCAAAGCAGAAGGCGGTTCCTGAAGAGCCAGCAGAAAAGAAGAAATACGGCTTTGCTGCGGTAGCTGCAGGTGAAGGCCTTACAGCAATTTTAAATGATATAGGAATTGACAGAATCATTTCCGGCGGACAGACCATGAATCCGAGCACGGATGATTTCCTGTCAGCGATAGAAAAGGTAAATGCAGAGAATATATTTGTATTTCCAAACAATAAGAACATTATACTTTCCGCTAATCAGGCGGCAGAGATATGTCAGGATAAAAATGTTATCGTCATTCCTTCAACATCAATACCTCAGAGTGTAAGTGCAATGATCGAATTTGATACTGAGAGTGAGCCTGACGAGAACAAAGAGACCATGGAAAAAGTTCTGGAGACCGTTAAGACCGGTGAGGTTACTTATGCGGTAAGAGATACTGTGATCGACGGCCGAGAGATCCATAAGGGAAATATCATGGGAATCGATGACAAGGGCATAAGCGCTGTCGGACAGAATATAAATGATACCACCATTCAGCTTATCAAGAATATGGTTGACGAGGATGCAGGTCTTATAACTGTTTATTACGGCGCAGATATCAAGGATGAAGAGGCTCTCGGACTTAAGGAAAGTCTTGAGAAGGGCTTCCCTGATCTTGAGATAGACCTTCATAACGGCGGACAGCCGGTATATTATTATATAGTTTCGGTAGAGTAATGAATATAAACAGCAGTATTACCGAGGTTAAGGGTATCGGCGACAAGACCGCCGCACTCTTTAAAAAACTGAATATTTTAACTGTCAGGGATCTGATACTGTCTGTTCCGAGAGATTATCTTTCTTACAGCGAGCCAATCCCTATCGCAAATGTCAAATCAGGTGTCAGATGTGCGGTTTATGCTAAGGTTTCTTCTTATGTTAAATCTGAGAAGAGAGGACATCTTCTCATAAGCTCTGTTAAGATAAGCGATGATTCCGGAAGCATGTATGTGACATTTTTCAACTGTCCTTTTATCAAAAATGTTATGAGGCCCGGCGCTTCGTTCATTTTTACCGGAAATGCAAAGTTTGCTTTTAACAAGCTTTCTTTTGAAATGCCGGAGTATTATGACAGTAAAAAGTATGATGCGATGACACCTACCATGCAGCCGGTTTACGGACTTACATCAGGGCTTTCGAATAAGACATTTCAGAAGATAATCCACGAGGTGATTCCGCTCGCTAACAGTATCGAGGATCCGCTTACAGAAGATATACGGAAGGAAACAGGACTTATGCCTCTCGGTGAGGCACTGATGAATGTGCATTTTCCTGTAAATACGGAAACTCTTAAATGTGCTTTGGGAAGACTTGCATTTAATGAATTTCTGTCATTTCTTCTCGAAGTCAACAGACTACGCAGCGATAATGTTGCGAGAGAAAGCGAGTTTAAGCTTGCGGACGGCGCAAAGATCAGACTTGAAAGCTTCCTTGCGTCGCTTCCATATAGTCTGACGGATGCACAGAAAAGGGCTATAGACGATATAGTAAATGATATGTCAGGCCCTTATGTAATGAACAGGCTTGTTCAGGGAGACGTTGGATCAGGTAAGACTATAATTGCTGCGGCAGCGCTTTTTGTAACCGTACTTTCAGGCTACCAGGGTGCTCTGATGGTTCCGACAGAGGTACTGGCCGTTCAGCATTATGAAGATTTTAAAAAGCTTTTCGATAAACACGGCGTAAGGGTTGGACTTCTGACCGGCTCGCAGACTCTTAAGGAAAAAAGACTTATCTACGAGCAGCTTAAGGCAGGAGATATAGATATAATAATCGGTACACATGCGCTGATCCAGGAGAAGCCTGAATACAAAAAGCTCGGGCTTGTCTGCACCGATGAGCAGCACAGATTCGGGGTAAAGCAGAGGGAGAAGCTTCAGGAGAAGGGCCCAAATCCGCATACTCTTATCATGAGCGCAACTCCGATACCTAGAACGCTGGCTATCATCATTTATGCAGATCTTGATATATCCGTTGTAAATGAGCTGCCGGGCGGCAGAAAGAAAATCAAAAACTGTGTAGTAGGCACCTCGTACAGAGATACGGCTTATAATTTTATTTATAATGAAGTTAAGAAAGGGCATCAGGCTTATATCATATGCCCGATGGTCGAGGATTCAGAAAACTGTGATATGGAAAATGTCACCGATTACAGCGAGAAGCTTAAAGGCTTCTACAAAGGCTCTGTAAGGGTTGAATATCTCCATGGCAAGATGCCTGAGGCAAGGAAAAATGAAATTCTGCACAGCTTCATGAACCGCGAGATTGACGTTCTTGTATCAACCACGGTAATTGAGGTCGGTATCAACAATCAGAACGCAACCGTGATGATGGTTGAAAATGCAGAACGCTTCGGCCTTGCTCAGCTTCACCAGCTGAGAGGGCGTGTCGGACGAGGAGACGCGCAGTCTTACTGCATATTTATAAATACAAAGGATTCCGATGAGGCAAGCGCCAGACTTAAGGTGCTTGAAAACTCAAATGACGGATTTTATATAGCAAATGAAGATCTTAAGCTCCGCGGACCGGGGGATTTCTTCGGGATACGCCAGAGCGGTGATCTGCTTTTTAAGGTTGCGGATATTTATAAGCATCATGAAATGTTAATGCTGGCGCAGGATACAGTGATCAAGTACGCTGATGTTCTGGAAGGACGTTTCGAAGTGCTGAAGAGTTCTGCAGGCGATAATACGATAACTACTTTATGATATTTGTCATAAAATTAGCTATAAAGATTTTTTGGAAAGAGGGTTAAGAATGTCAGAGGAAAAGAATGAACAGAAGAACGAAGTGACAGAGACAGGGGAAGCAGGTAAGAAGACCGGAATTAGTAAGGGCGTTTTCATTATAATTGCTGTGCTCGCACTTCTTGTTATCGGACTTGGAGCTTATATAATAGGTGACAAGACCGGTAAGGACAGTAAGAAGGATAACGGCAGCTCGCAGGTTGCTTCAAATGAAACAACGGCAGAAAGTTCGCAGGATGATAAAACAGAAGCATTTACTGCTGACGGTAAGACTACGGAGAAAAGCACGAGCAGTATAGTAGCTACTGAAACAACAGAGGAGAAGAAGGAAAGTAAGAGAAAGAATAATCCTCTTTTTGATTCAAAGTCAGAGATATATCTTAAGGTGGATGACGGAAACAGCTGGGGTTCAGAGGGATCATTTACACGTCAGTACGGCATAGATATCTGCAATAACAGCGGAGAGGCTGTTAAAAACTGGAAGATCACCTTCAGCGGCTTCGAAGGCGAGGTTAAGGTTGGTGACAACTGGTGTGGAAACTTCAAGCTGGACAACGGTACACTTAGTATCACACCGCTTGATTACAATAACGAGATACCTTCAGGACAGTCTACAAATATAGGTTTTATGATGATATTTGATTCAGAGAAGGCAAGCAAGACAGAACCGGATATAAAGCTTTTCGTAAATGGCGAAGAGGTAACAGGCGGTTCGTCTGACAAGAAGGATGACAAAACCACAGAGAAATCTGACGATAAGACCACAGAAAAAACTGACGAAAAGGAAGACAAGACAACTGAGAGCTCTGGCGGCTCTGACAAAAGTAATGCGTCAGCTGAGCTTTATGACAAGCACGGTGCGCTTAAGGTTGATAACGTAGATCTTGTAGATAAGGATGGCAAGAAGATACAGCTTAAGGGCGTAAGTACTCACGGTATCGCATGGTTCCCTGCATATGTAAATAAGGATGCATTTAAGACCTTAAGAGATGAGTGGGGCGTAAATCTTATCAGACTTGCTATGTATACAGATGAAGGAATGGGCTACTGTACAGACGGCAATAAGGATGATCTTAAGGCTCTTATCGATAAGGGCGTTAAGGCTGCGACAGAGCTTAATATGTATGTTATCATTGACTGGCACATTCTTCACGATCTGACACCGCTTCGCTATGAGGATGAGGCAAAGGATTTCTTTACTGAGATTTCAGAGAAGTATAAGGATTACGGAAATGTAATTTATGAGATATGTAATGAGCCAAACGGCGGAACATCATGGTCAGATGTTAAAAAATACGCTGAGGATATCATTCCTATAATCAGAAATAATGCACCTGACGCTGTTATAATCGTCGGTACACCGAACTGGTCGCAGGAGGTTGATAAGGCAGCTTCTGATCAGCTTTCATTTGATAATATTATGTACGCTGTTCATTTTTATGCAGCTACTCATAAGGATGATATAAGAAATAAGGTTAAGACCGCAAGAAACGCTGGTGCTCCTGTATTTATCAGTGAGTTCAGTATCTGCGATGCATCAGGAAACGGCGGTATTGATTACAGCTCAGCCGAGGAGTGGATGAAGTATCTTGATGAAAATGATATGTCATACGCTATCTGGAGTCTCTGCAACAAGGATGAGACATCAGCGCTTATTTCATCGTCAAATGAAGCCACCAGCGGATGGAGTTATGATGACCTTTCGGATGCCGGAAAATGGTACAAAGACCATCTTTCTAAATAATCCTTAAGATAACTTTTAACATCGTTTATATTGACATTCTGTTAAAAAAGTATTACAAATAATTGTAGTATTTTTCAGTGAAATTTGAAGGAGCCGGATATGCGTGTTATAGCAGGTTCAAGAAGAAGCCTTCCGCTTAAGACAGTAGAAGGGCTTGATACAAGACCTACAACCGACAGGATAAAGGAAACACTTTTTAATATTCTTATGCCGGATATACCGGACTGTGTGTTCTGGGATCTTTTCTCAGGCAGCGGCGGTATCGGTATCGAAGCCTTATCAAGAGGCGCCAGAAGAGCGGTATTTGTCGAAAACAATATAAACGCATTCAAATGTATCACGGATAATATCAAGTTCACTAAGTTTACTGATGAATCTGAGATAATGAGGACGGATGCTTTATCATTTGTCAGATCTGCAAGAAAGATCGATGCAGACATTATCTTCATGGATCCGCCTTACGGCAAGGGACTTGAGAAGGAGATCCTCTATACGCTTTCAGAGAAAAAGTTTTCAAATGAAAACTGCCTGATAGTTGTTGAGGCTGCTCTTGATGAAGATTTTGATTATGTTGATGATCTCGGATTTACCATCTATAAGAATAAAGAATATAAATCAAATAAGCATGTATTTATGCAAAAAAGGATAGAAGAAGAATGATAACTGCAGTTTACCCGGGCAGCTTTGACCCGGTTACTCTGGGACACCTTGACATCATAAGGAGAGGTTCTGCTGTATTTGACAGACTTGTTATAGGTGTTCTTAATAATTCTGAGAAAAAATCGCCATTGTTTACTTTAGACGAACGTGTTATTATGTTGAAGGAGGTCACAGAGGACCTTCCAAATGTAAGCGTTGAAAGCTTCGAAGGACTTTTGGTTGATTTTGTAAGAGCAAAGAATTCAAACATAATCATCCGCGGACTTAGAGCAATGGCGGATTTTAATATCGAGCTCCAAATGGCTCAGACTAACAGAGCTGTTGCCGGGGATATAGATACCTTGTTTTTTTCGACGAGCACACAGTATTCACCAATTAGTTCCAGCATTGTGAAGGAATATGCAAGCTATGGAGTGTCAGTGAAGGATTTTGTTCCGGCAAACGTCCTTTCAAGGATAGAGGAAAAGTATAAGAAATAAGATTCAGGAGGGAATCGTAATGGAGAAAAAAGGCGTAGAAGAGATGATAAATGAGATAAGCGTATTTATAGGAAACTGTAAATATCAGCCACTCTCATCAAACAAGATCGTTGTGCCTAAGGATGAAATAGAAAAGATGCTCAGTGAGCTTAAGCTTAAGCTTCCAAATGAGATTGAAAGATGCAAGAAGATCATGAGAAACAAGGAAGCTATCCTTGCTTCTGCAAGAACACGTTCAGACGCTATCATTTCTGAGTCAGTAAATGAGGCTAACAGACTTGTAGATACCAATCACATTACTGAGCTTGCAAATATCAGAGCAAATGAGATTCTTGAGCAGGCAAGAAAGGAAGCACAGCAGATAGTTGATGATGCTAATGCAGAAGCTGCAGAAGTCAGACTTTCAGCTATGGAGTATACAAAGAGCAGACTTTCAGACATGAAGAATTTCTTTGCACGTACTCTTGAGATTGATAAAGAGAATTATCATAACCTTATCGATAACCTTGAGAATGCTGTATACACACTTGATTCAAATATCAATGATATGGATGCAAGCATCAATCTTCTTAATGGTAATCCAATTCCTGCACCTGCAATGCAGCAGCAGAACATCGGTTACACAGGAGAGGATATCTCTGAGTTTGAAGAGGATGAGTATGGCTATAACTACAGCCAGCAGCAGCCTCAGAAGCCAAGCGTAGCACCACCTCCAATCGTTCAGTCAATTGTTGATGATGAGGATGAGGATTATGATGAGGATGAGGACTACGATGACGACGAGGATTATGATGACGATGATGAAGATTTCCTCGATGAATAATAAACAATAACAGAACATCAATAATATAATCAAATTAAAATCCGACCATATAGCATCTGTATAATTCTTGCAGATAAGCTTATTGGTCGGATTTTTACACAATAACAATATTGGATGAAAGCTCATTTGGAAGCCTGACTCCGGTATTTATAAAATACAGAAGATTATATATATCCGTGGCCTTCTTATCATATTCATAAAGCGTGGCGACGTATTGATCCTTAGGCTGATAATCAGCACGCTTATTGATTATATCGATACAGCTGTTATCACTTATAGCGCGGAGAAGCTTTGAGGAATCCTTCCTAAGCGCAAGGAGCGATGCATAAGGACAGTATATTCCTGAAGGGGTCTTTACAGCTCTTATATCAAGCAGTAAATGAATAAGAACGCGGCGTATTCTTGAAAGCGTAAGTTCCTTCGTTTTAAGAGCTTCATTTATCTCTTCATAAGAAAGCGGAAGAGTAAGCTTTCTGAGCTTATTTGAAAGCTCCTCGCTCATATCAAGTATTGATGGCTGCGGGATGTTTTTTGTGTGCTGAAAATTAATCAGCGAAAGATTAAGAAGGGCTGTGATATCATCCGCTCTTATAAACTTTTCATCCAGTGCCTCTGTTTGAGAAGGAAGATACCTGGAAGCTTCATCATGATTTCCGGAATATAGCATATTCCTTATCATTTTAGCTGATGCAAATTCTCCTGAAATAGAGTCAGAGTCGTGTGAAGCTGCATTTCTTTGTATCAAAACCGGCTTTATCGGCGAATCCAGCTTTAAAAGTGCAGTAAGATACTCGATAGCAAGGATATTGTTTGGAAGAGTTATAACTTCTTCAAAGTCAGATCCCAGTTCATCAAGGACAGCTAAAGCTCTTGCCTTAGGGAAGCTGCAGCCTTCTTTTAAATGATCATTAAGAGATGCTTTGAAGCTGCCTGATTCATTTGCGAGAAGCTTTGATACGGCTGTAAGCTTAGTTATATCATTTGTTTCCGCACCAAAAGCAAGATAGTCAGCCGCCTTAAGTGAATTGATCATTTCAACACCTGCGTAGGCAAAGTCCTGCGCACTGGCGGTACTGAATCTTACCGGAAGCTCAAAGATTATATCAAGTCCGTTTAAAACCGCTGATTTCGCTCTGGTTAGTTTGTTTTGCAAAGCAGGCTCGCCGCGTTGAACGAAATTGCCGCTCATTACAGCAAAAGAATACTCGGCACCGGATAATCTCTTCGCCTCAGAGAGATGGTAAAGATGGCCGTTGTGAAATGGATTATATTCAGCTATTATTGCGACTGCGCTGCTCATTTTTCTTCCTTCCAGATGATAATTTCTTTTCGAATTGTATCATAATAATGTAAGAATTATCAAGAATACGATATATAAAACAACCCGTACGATGTATAGTAATCTATGTTTTTAGATGTCGTTTCAATATAATATTCAGCTATAACCGGCAATTGAACTTATATATTACTAAATAATAATAGTATTTCGAGTGCGTTTTTTAATTTTTTTAAATAAAAATACATCATTTTTTTTAAAAAAATTAAATAAAATACTTTTCTTTTGAAAAAGTCATGCTATAATGATTGAAGTTTATTATGATTTTTGTTAAGGAGAATGATATGAAAAAGTATTCAGAAATGACAAAAGATGAACTTAAGTCTGAGCTTGAGACCCTCAAGAAGGAATATCAGAAATACCAGGAGATGGATCTTAAGCTTGATATGAGCCGTGGAAAGCCATGCCGTGAGCAGCTTGATCTTTCAATGGGTATGATGGATACTCTTAATTCACAGGCTGATCTTACCTGTGAAGATGGAACAGACTGTAGAAACTATGGTGTTCTTACAGGTATTCATGAGGCTAAGGTGCTTATCGGAGATATGATGGAGAACAATCCGGAAAACATCATCATTTACGGAAATTCTTCACTCAATGTTATGTACGATACAGTTTCAAGAGCCATGACACATGGTATTCTCGGAAACACACCTTGGTGCAAGCTTGATAAGGTTAAGTTTCTTTGCCCTGTTCCCGGATATGACAGACATTTTGCTATTACTGAATATTTTGGTATAGAAATGATACCTGTTCCAATGAGTCCTGAAGGACCTGACATGGATATGGTAGAAAAGCTTGTTGCAGAAGATGATGCTATCAAGGGTATCTGGTGCGTTCCTAAGTACTCAAATCCACAGGGCTATTCATATTCTGACGAGACAGTAAGAAGATTCGCACGTCTTAAGCCGGCTGCAAAGGATTTCAGAATTTTCTGGGACAATGCATATGGTATCCATCATCTTTATGATGATGACCAGGATTATCTTATCGAGATCCTTGCTGAGTGTAAGCGTGCAGGAAATCCTGATCTCGTATATAAATTTGCTTCAACATCAAAGATCACATTCCCAGGCAGTGGTATAGCTGCACTTGCTTCTTCACCTAACAACCTTGAGGATATAATGAAGCAGATGACCAACCAGACTATCGGTCATGATAAGGTTAACCAGTTAAGACATGTGAGATTCTTCAAGGATATCCATGGAATGGTTGAGCATATGAGAAAGCATGCAGACATCATTCGTCCAAAGTTTGAAGCTGTACTTGATGCATTTGACAGAAATCTCGGCGGACTTGGCGTTGGTGAATGGACAAAGCCAAAGGGAGGATATTTCATCAGCTTTGATGCTCTTCCTGGATGTGCTAAAGCTATCGTTAAGCTTGCTAAGAAGGCAGGAGTAACAATGACCGGTGCCGGCGCTACATGGCCATACGGCAAGGATCCTGAAGATAAGAACATCCGTGTTGCACCAACACTTCCAACACTTGATGATCTTAAGACAGCAGCTGAGCTTTTCACACTTTGCGTAAGAATCGTAAGCATTGAGAAGCTGCTCGATGAGTAATCCAAAACATAAAATACTTAATATACAAAAAAACTCAGATTATCTAATGATCTGAGTTTTTTTATTGCATATTCACAGGACAAAGCGCGAGCGGTCCCTGAGCGAAATGGCTATTGCCGCCAGACGTCCGTTTATACATTTACGCAAAATTACGAAAAAAAACTCCTCCGAAGTGCATTTTATAGGTGCTTTTTCACAACAGATATGGTAAAATAAATTTAGCTTTTGCAATAGTTAAATTCAAAAATTAGGGGAGTTTTTGAAGATTGCGAAAAAATGTTACTTTATTGAAAGAATATCGGCTTAAAATTTTCACGAAAGGGGTGTTGCTTTTATGAAAAGAAGGTTTAAGAAGATAGTAGCAATGAGTATGGCAGCATTTATGACACTGGGTTTATGTCATATAAATGTATCTGCCGCTGTAGAAGATGAAGAGGATATCATGCCTGTCGCTTCCATTACTGCAAATGATGTTTATGTTTTTGAAAATGACACTGATAATGAAGGTTCATATGATGTAAAGCCTGATCATGTAATTGTTACCATGCTGAATGATGATGTGTATGAAGGAAGCATGCAGGATGTTATGGATCAGCTTGCAGAGGCTTATCCTGAAGATACCTTTGATATCGATTATGAGCTTGGCGGAGAAGACCTTGCCGATGAACTGGAGATTGGAACCTATGAAAGTACCGTATGGATCACCTATAACGGTGTAGATACCGAATACGGCCTATATCACTTTATAGTTGCTGATAATCCTATTATATCATTTGAAGTTGATGATATCAGTATTTATTATGAGGATACTGAACACCGCGATGAATATAATGGTGGGAATGCTGATTGGGATGCATACAGAGCATTTCCAATTAGTGCAGCGATCGTCACATCTGAAAAAGAGTATAGAGGTGGTATTGATGATGTTATAGAGGATTTTAAAGCTGATTATCCTGATTATCGTATAGATGCATTTGCTCATGATGATCAGTCACCGGATAATAAATGGTCAAGGGCAAATACATATCAGGCATATTACCATCTGTCATCATTTGATGTTCCTTATGATGTTTATATCGCCGATAACCCTGTAGTCTCAACTGAAGTATTTACGCTTACAAAGTATGATACTAATATTGAGGAAATGTTCGGCTACAAGAATGAAGAAACCGGTGAATGGGTTGAGGGAAACTATAAGGGCTATAATGTATGGCCTGATTTTAAACTCATACTTACTGACGGTTCTGAATATGACAGCAGAAATGACGGAAGAGTTGAGGATTTCATTAGAGAAAAAACAGGGCTTAATGTTAGTGTATATGTAGAGTCAGACCAGTCTCCGTCAAATGAATGGGGAGCCGGTGAACATTACGCAACGATTCACATCGGTGATATGGTTACTGATTATATCGTATATGTCGTCGAATGTCCGATTCAGTCTATGTCAGTTGAAAACATTAATGTCCTTAACGGTGATACCAGACTTGAAGTATATACTACGTGGAATCAGGAGATTGAGCGGGAGGAAGAGCATAGCTATAACCGTTATAATGCTATATGGCCGAGAAAGCTTTCGGTAACTGTCGATGGCTCAACATATACAGGAGATCCTGATGAAATCAGGGATACTCTTAGGGAAATTCTTGGTTATGAGCCTGATATGCATTCAAATGACGGTCAGAGCGAAGGAAATGAATGGGTACTCGGAGAAAGCTATCCTGTTGAATTTGTAATTGAAGGAAAATCAGCAGAATATACTGCAACTGTAATTGATAATCCTTTTGAAGAGGTTACTGTTGTAAGCGGCTGCACAGTTTTTGCAGGTACACAGGAAGAAATTAATGAAAATGGTGAACGTTTCACAGGATACAGGGTATATCCGGATGAAATAGAGGTTAAAGTTAACGGTGAAACATATAAAAGCAAAGATTACCCGGATCTTTTCAGATATCTTGGAGATCAGGTGATAAATGCCTGCTATAACTGGGGTGCATATACCGATCAAAGTAATGATAATATTTGGGAAACCGGCGAACATGAAGCAACATTCACTGTTGCCGGAATCAGCACAACTTTCAAGGTAAATGTTGTTGAAAATCCTATCAAATCAGTAACAGTAAAGGATAAGTACTGTTTTGATGGATGTTATGATCATAGAGATTACTATGATGAAGAAAATGATACTCATGAAGAATTTGACGCCTTTAATGTATGGCCGGATGAGATAAGTGTTACACTTAACGATGATACTGTATTTACAGGAAATCCTAATGATGTAATGGACAAAATCCGTGAAAAAACAGGTGTTAATCTGGAGATTCATACGGAAGATGAACAGACTCCAAGCCTAAAGTGGGGAATCGGTGATCATAAGGCAGCTTTTGTTATAGCAGGAACACCATATGAATTTAATGTTAAGGTAGTTGATATTCCAATACAAAGTATCGAAGTTGATGATATTTTTCTTTTTGAAGGCGACCTGATCACAAAGAGAGGATATGAAAATCCTGAAACACATGAATGGATACATGATTCGACATATCAGGGATATAACACATGGCCTAATGAGATAACGATCACTCTTACAAATGGTAAGATATTTAAAAACAGTGACGGAGATCTTTATGAAGCTCTTAAGGAAGAATTCGGATTTGACTTCCCATGGAGCAATAATGATGATCAGTCACCAAACAATATGTGGAAAACCGGTGAACATGAGGTGACATTTAATATTGCCAAGTACACCGCTGCATATAAGGTTATTATAATACCTTGTGATATCACTAATGTTACTGTTAATGATCTTTATATTCTTGAAGGATCACAGAGAACTGAAAATGGTTACTGGGATGGCTACCAAGACTTTACTGGTGAGTGGAAACTGTATGACTGTTATCCACATTTCATAACTGTTGAAACAAAAGACAAAACTTATTCAGGAGATGCATGGACTGTAACTGAAGAATATGCTAAGGATCATAATTATGATGCAGGTATAGTAAAGTCATATACAGATAATGGTGGTCAGACACCATTTACAGATGTCTGGAAAGCAGGGGTATATGATGTAAGCTTCTTCTTTGCAGGATATACAGCCGGCTATAAGGTAAATATCATTGATAACCCTATTAAGTCTATATCTGTTGCAGACATGTATGATATAGAAGGTACTAAGTTTAAGTATAATGAATTTGATTCTGAGAGACAACAGGATATTGAATTCATGGGTTACAGTATCATTCCTACGGATATTACGATAACCTTTGAAGATGATAGCGTTTATAGCGGAGATCCTCGTGAAATCAATGAATATTTAAATGAACTGCTTGGATTTGAACCTGAGATGCATTTTAACTCTGATCAGTCAGACATAATTGAATGGGGTCCGGGAGAGCATTTTGCAAATCTTGAAATAGGCGGAGTTGAATATACGTATAAGATTACCATAATCGAGAATCCTATCGAAAGCTTTTCAATAGCTGATGTTGATGTTGAATATGGCGATACAGTTGAAGATGATCATTATTGGAATCCTGAGACTGGTGAGGTTACAGAAGTAACATGGAATAAATATGTCGCAGATCCGGAATTTACTATAGTATTCAAGTCCGGTGAAACATTAAAGGGAACTCTTGATGTTGTTCTTGACAGAATTTCTGAAATCTGTGAAGTTGACAGGGATACTATTATGAATGACTTCATAGATGACCAGAGCCCTGAAAATGTTTGGGATCTGGGTGAGCATGAGGTTACATTCAGACTCTGTGGATTATATCAGAACTTTAAAGTTAATGTTATCATAACTGAATCTGATCTTGAGATTACAAAGCAGCCTGTAAATGCAAGCGTAAACTGCGGCAGCAATGCTAAATTCTCTGTTACTGCTGAATGCAGTAACTATGATATCAATTATCAGTGGCAGTTCAGTTCTGATAATGGTGTTACATGGAAGAACAGTGGTGTAACAGGTAATAAAACAAATACCATTACTGTTCCTGTAACATACGACCTTAACGGAAGAATATTCAGATGTATTGTTACAGCAGGTGAGAAGGAGTTGATCACTGATTCTGTCAAGCTTACAGCAAAGCCTGTTGTTTCGGCAAATCCAAAGAGTGTTTCAAGTAATGTTGGAGACGCTGCTTCATTTGCGATCAAATCAAGATCTACAGTTGCCAAGTATCAGTGGGAGATCAGTAAGGACGGCGGAAAGACCTGGGCATTAAGCAAGCTTAGCGGATATGATACAGTATCTATCAGTATTGCAAGTGTTCCTGTAACATACAATGGATTTATGTTCAGATGTAAGGTTACAAACGGTACATGGACAGAATACTCAACAGCTGCAACGCTTACAGTCCTTCCGACAGTTATAGCTGAGCCGGAAGATCTTACAGAGTATTATGGAAATATTGCCAAGTTCTACTTTAAGGTATCCGGTCCTAATCTTACATATCAGTGGCAGGTTAAGAATGCAAACGGAAAGTGGATCAACAGTTCTTCAGCCGGAAATGATACAGCTATAATCAGATTTACATCTACATCCTCTACAAATAACAGAGAGTTCAGATGTATCGTTACAAGCGGCAATAACAAGGTTATCAGTAAAACTGTTAAGTTTTATTCTAAATCACCGATCATTACACAGCCGACTGCTAAATCAGTTAAGGCAGGCGCAACAGCTAAATTCACAGTCAAGGCAGAAGGTAAGAACTTAAGCTACCAGTGGCAGATGTGGAACGGCTCAAAATGGGTTAACTCATCAGCAACAGGTGCCAAGACAAATACACTTTCTGTAGCAGCAAAGGCTTCACTTAACGGTAAGATTTATCGATGCGTTGTAACGAATGGTACTATTAAGACTATATCAAATACAGCGAAGCTTACTGTAAAGTAAAAAACAACTACTGAATACTTAAGAAATGGCCCGGATGTAAAAATCCGGGCCTCATTTTTGGTAATACTCCAAATTGAATTAATTAAAAATATTTGCTATTATATATGTTACGTGTAATATACGAAAGTTATCTTTTTCTTAATTCAGGAGGCTTGAAATTATGAGTGAAAATAAATATAGAATCAGAAGGATAATCAGCTTTTTGCTTGTACTGGCACTTACGATAGGACTCTTTCCGAATGTTAAGGGTAAAGTATATGCAGCTCCGGCCGGCTCATATAATGTGAGCATATCGGGCGGTGATAACACCATAGTAAATGGTGAGGTAACACAACAGGGTGTATCCGGAGAGATGTCAGAGGTTACATACAGCGCTCTTAATGGTTACTACTTTGAATCATTTGATGATATAGAAAGTAACGGTATTACTGTAACAAGAGTAGATGGCACAACTGTTACAGTGTCAGGCACACCTACATCAGATGCGTCTGTTACAGTTCCGGATGCTGTTGCATATCCTAAGATTGTCGTAACAGGATCAGGCTTTAACGGCATTTATTGGGATCCTTCTTCTGAGCTTAATGAGATGACCAGAAACGGAAGTATTTACACTATTACCTACAGCAGTCTCCAGAGCGGAAACTACAGCTTTAAGTTTATAGCTGATGAAAACTGGAGCAAGGTTTATTGCCTTGAAACAGAAGAATCTATAGAATTTGGAACAAAATATACTACAAGCGGATGGGCAAATATTAATTTCACACTTAATGAAGAGTCAGATGTATTAATGACATTTGATATAGCAAATAAAGAATTCGTCATTTCTTTACTGGGTGAAGAACCTGTTCACGAACATGATTTTGAATTCTCAGCAGAGAATAATGTTATCACTGCAGCATGTAAGAATGAAGGCTGTGATCTTACAGATGGTAAAGCAACTGTAACGATAGTTGCGCCGACACTTACAGTATATGGCGGAACAGGCAGCCGAGAAGCAACTCTTGAAGGCGAAATACCTGGTATAGATTTAAATGATTATGTAATTTCTTACAGTGAAGATAACACGGCGCTTGCAGAGGCACCTGCAGATGCAGGAAATTATACTGCCTCTATAACTATCGAAGGGGCGACAGCTTCAGTTGATTATACTATTGAAAAGGCTGCATCAGCAGTAGCTTCTGTACCTGAGGCTGTTGAAGAGCTTATTGAGAACGGATCGGAGCAGGCTCTTATCACAGAAGGATCAGCTGAAAATGGTGTTATCAAATATGCTCTTGGCGATGATGACGTGACAGCGCCAATTGATGCATCATTTACAGAGGATATACCAACAGCATCAGCAGAAGGTGAATATTACGTATGGTATAAAGTATTTGGAGATGATAATTACAGTGACGTTTCACCAGCATGTATAGTTATAAGCATTGCAAAGGGTGAAGAGGAGCCACATCAGCATGATTTTACATTCAGTGCAGATGGAGCAAGCATAATTGCCACATGTACTGGTGAAGGATGTACACTTGAGGATAATAAGTTTACAATTACTCTTGAGAGACCTCTTCTTGAGAAGTGTGACGGAGATGAAAGTCCTGAAGTAATTGTTACGGGAGGCATTGATGATATAGAAATCCCGGCTGTTGTTTATATGAAAGGCAATGAGATCCTTGACGAAGCACCGACAGAGGCCGGAAACTATAAGGCAGCTCTTACGATTGGCGGCGCAACAGCAGTTATTGAATATTCTATTGCTAAAAAAGAAGCTGAATTTGTAATCTATCCATCAGCGGTGGAAGGCTTAATGTATAACGGTGAAAGTAAGAGGCTTATTACAGAGGGAGTTTCTCAGGATGGAGTGTATAAATATGCTCTCGGAGAAAATGCGACAGAGGTGCCTTCAGATGATGCTTTTGAAGAAGCAGTTCCTGAAGGCTTAAATGCAGGAAAATACTATGTATGGTATAAGCTTTTTACTGATAATTCGGATGATTATGAAGCTGTATGTATTGAAGTAAGCATCAGTAAGAAGAATATTTCCATCAGTGGTATAAAAGCTAACAATAAGGAATATGACGGAACAAAGAACGCTACATTTGATTACAGTGAAGTGGTTTTTGACGGAATAGTTGAAGGCGATACACTTACAGTTACTGTAACAGGACAGTTTACCGATGCAAATGCAGGAGTCAATAAAACTGTAAACTTTACAGGTATTTCACTTGGCGGAGCAAGTGTAGCAAATTATAAGATACCTATAGCTTCACAGCAGATGACGGCATCAGCTGATATCACTCCGGTTGATTCTTCTGTAATTTCAGCTCCTGAAGCTGTAAATGACCTTATATATAACGGAGGAGAGCAGACTCTTATCAGTGAGGGAGAAGCTGAAGGCGGTTCATTTATATATGCTCTCGGCCTAAATGCTGCAGATACACCGGAGGATGAAAGCTTTGACGCAGAAATCCCTGCAGGAGAAAATGCTGCTACATATTATGTATGGTACAAGGTATCGGGTGATATAAATCATAATAGTACCGAAGCTGAATGCATAGTAGTAAGTATAGCCAGAAAAACAGTTTCTATAAGCGGTGTAAAGGCAGTTGACAAGGTATATGACGGTAAAAAAACTGTAACATTTGATTACAGTGAGGTTATATATGACGGTATCATAGAAGGTGACGTGCTTACTCTTATTGTTTACGGCTCCTTCGCAGATGCAAATGCAGGTGAGAATAAAACTGTAAGCTTTACCGGAATGTCACTTAGCGGGGATGATTCATCAAACTACAGCTTCGGCAATGCTGTACAACAGTCAAGTGCAACTGCATCTATAACTCCGGCTGATTCTACAGTTGTTACTGCTCCGGAGGCTAAGGAGAATCTTACTTATAAGGGCGAGTATCAGGAGCTTATCACCGAAGGTGAAGGCGAAGGAGGAACCTTTGTATATGCACTTGGGGAAGATGCAGAGACAGTTCCTGATGTTGATAATTTCTCGGATACAGCACCTTATGCAATGAATGCCGGAAAATACTATGTTTATTATATGATCAAGGGAGACAGTAATCATTTTGATTCTGTTCCTGTATGTATAGAAAATGAAGTTGATAAGGCAGATGCTGTCATGACAACTGCTCCTGCAAAAGATGATGACCTTACCTTTAATGGAGAGGAACAGGCTCTTCTAACAGCAGGAGAAACAGAAGATGGTACAGTTGTTTATGCTCTAGGCGAAAACTCTGAAACCGTACCATCAGAAGAAGAATTCAAGGCGGATGTTCCTGCATCGCTGAATTCCGGAACATTCTACGTGTTCTATAAGATACTCGGAGATGACAATCATTATGATTCACTACCTGAATGTATCGAAGTTACTATGCAGTCTGCGCTTGCCACTATCAGTAAGGAACCTGCAGATGCGTCAGTGATCAGAGGAAGTAATGCAGTATTCAGGATTACAGCAAGCGGAGATTATATACAGTACAGATGGGAAACAAGTGTTGACGGAGAGAATTGGATCAATAGCTCGGCTGATGGATATAACACGAATAAGATCAGCTTCAGAGCAACTGATGTTCTTGATGGAAGACTTTACAGATGTGTTGTTACAACTCCTGCAGGAGAGGTTATATCAGAGTCGGCAAAGCTTACAACTCTTTCGGTGATCTCTGTACAGCCTAAGGATGCTGCGGCTGCTATAGGCAAGGATGTAACCTTTAAGGTGAGATTAAGATCATCAGCTGCGGTATGTCAGTGGCAGATAAGCAACGATGGCGGAGAAACATGGAAGAAGAGCAGCTTAGAGGGAGCAGATACATCAAGTATTACAGTAAATATAATCGGTGCCAAGTATAACGGATATCTCTTCAGATGTAAGGTGACTAATGGAACCTGGACAGAATATTCGGATGCGGCTATGATCTCTGTTATGCCTGAGATAATCAATCAGCCTGAAGATGCAACAGAGTATTATGGAAATATTGTAAAGTTCTACGCAAAGGCTACAGGAGTTGATCTTAAATATCAGTGGCAGGTTAAGTCTGCTTCCGGTAAGTGGATCAACAGCAAAGCTGCCGGAAATGATACAGCTATAATAAGATTTACATCTACAGTCACAACAAATAACAGAGAATTCAGATGTATAATTACCAGCGGTAATTATAAGTTGATCAGCAGAACTGTTAAATTCCATTCTGTATCACCGATCATATCACAGCCGATTGCTGTAACGGTTAAGGCCGGTGCTACAGCTAAGTTTAAGGTGAAAGCAGAAGGAAATGACATCAGCTATAAATGGCAGATGTGGACCGGTACAAAATGGGTATTTTCAACAGCTGAAGGTGCTGATACAGATACACTTTCAATACCGGCAAAGGCATCATTTGACGGAAAGCTCTACAGATGTGTTGTTACAAATGGAAAAGTAAAAACAATATCTAATACAGTAAAGCTTACTATAAAGTAATGAAAAAGTATCCGTCCACGGTGCCGGAGGGGGTGCTGGACGAGAACGGGCGGATGGAGGCTTTCAACAACGACCTGGTCATTCGCTACCTGGACAGCGTGGTCGTGAAGGATGACGGCTACGAAGTGGTCTTCAAGGCAGGCGTGACCGTGGAGGTCGAGATTTGAGGGAGGAACACAAGGCAGTCATATCACTCTGAGAATTGTGATGTGGCTGCTCGGTTTTTTTTAATATTTCATCAAATTTTCATTGAGCTCAGCGCCAGATTTTGCTATAATATATATGTATTTTTATGCCCTGCGCGGGGTAAAGAATCCGCGCTGGTATGTCGATACATGAGGAGAGAACTTCGGTTCTTCTCAGATTTTTGGACAAGGGGGCTTGACATATATGAATAGATCAAACATAATTGTTCAGTTCAGTTCAGTTCAGTTCAGTATAATTGCGCCCTTTTTTCGTATAAAACAACATATATTCGTGATGGATAACCGCCTTACTTGACGGGGTATTATGCCCTGTCATGTAAGGCGGTTTTTTAATAAAAATAATTTCAAGGAGGATTTAATATGAAACAAAAACGAAAAAAATTAGGAAGGAAGCTGCTGAGCTTTTTGCTCACGCTGGCGATGCTCGTCGGGCTGATGCCGGGGATGGGGTTGACGGCGTATGCGGCGACATATGATGGCAATCCCTATGCAAGTCTGGTAAATACCACCACGACAGTGAAATTTAACGACATTGACTGGTACATCATAAAGGATGAATCTACGGCGGTGGATGTCGGGACGGTTACACTATTTGCAAAAGAAATGATCGGTGGAAGTATGTTCCATAGTGAAAGCAATGCATATAGCACCTCGACGGTTAAATCATATTTGGATGGGCTGACAACTGAGGGCAAAGCCTTTGCAGGCGTGGCTGATGCCATAGAGACAGTTAAGGTGAAGGGCTCGGACAGCGATAATGAAGTTGATGCAAAGCTTTGGCTATTGAGTACAGAAGAGGCAAGCTCCCTGAAAGCCGTTATTTTATTGTGTTCTCATGAAGAATATGATTATTGGTGGCTGCGCTCGCCTGGCACTGATGATCAACATGGGGTGAGCGTGTGCGGCGAGGACGCCTATTTCGACGATATGACCAATAAGGATAGTACAAGAGGCGTCCGTCCCGCTTTAAAGCTTGACCTGAGCAAGGTGACGTTTGATTCTGCCTCAAAAACATTCAGCTTGACGGCGTATGCGGGTTCGCCTTCAACTTATACCATTAAACTTTTCTCGCCAATTTTCGGAGAGCTCGAGTATGTTAGCGACGCTACACTGCCATTCACTTTTACGGGACAGGATGTATTTAATCTATATGATCAGTTGGGAGGGTGGACTGCAAGTAGTGTATCGCTGACTTCGGGCAGTAATATCAGTGTGTCGGGACTGAACATAACGGTAAATGATGAGGGTAGTTCAACAATCGCGGTTTATGATGGTAGTGATTCGGTATCTTTTGATGTTTCTGTAACGAAGAATGTGGCTCATACCCACGATTTCACTTATTCTGCGACGGGCGCGACCATCACGGCGACCTGTTCTGCGGATGGCTGTACGCTGCCCCCGAGCAGTGAAGGCGGCACCGACCATGTTGCCACGCTGACCATTGCTGCACCTACGCTGGAAACCTATGGCCAAACAGGCGATGGCATCAGCGCCGAGGCCACGATCACCGATGCGAACAGCATCAAGGGCGATGCGACCGTGACCTATAAGAAGGGTGACGAGACGTTGGGCAGCGCCCCCACCAATGCGGGAACCTACACCGCCAGCATCACGGTGGGTGGTGCCACCGCAAGCGTGGAATATACCATTGCCCAGAAGGAAGTCACCGTTTCCGGCATTACGGCAAGTGATAAAGTCTATGACGGAAACACGGACGCGACACTTGTAACTACAGCGGCTACCATCACTGGAAAGCTGAACGGCGATACCCTGACCGTCACCGGAGGCACAGGCACGTTTGACAATGCCAATGTGGGCGAGAACAAGACGGTAACGATCAGCAATCTCACGCTTGACGGAACCAGTAAGGATAACTATAAGCTTGCGTCTGCAGGCCAGCAGACAACCGCAACCGCAAAGATCACAGCCAAGGAAGTCGGCCTGACCTGGAGCGACACCGAGCTGGCCTATACCGGCGAGGCACAAAAACCCACGGCTACAGCAACAGGAGTGGTGAACGGAGATACCTGTACTGTTACCGTCTCTGGTGAGCAGACGAATGTCGGAGACGATTATACGGCCACGGCAGCGTCTCTGAGCAACAGCAATTACAGGCTGCCTGAGAACAAGACCACAACATTCAAGATTGTCAAAGCGAACGCAGTTCCGGCGACCGTCACTGCGAACAACCGAACCTATGACGGCACGGATAAACCGCTTGTAACTGTTACCGGCGAAGCCACCGGCGGCGAAATGCAGTACGCTCTTGGCACCGCAACCGAAGCTATTGGGTCTTATACTACATCCATCCCGACAAAGACCGACGCCGGAACCTATTATGTATATTACAAGGTAATAGGTGATGACAATCATGAAGATTCACAGCCTGTTTGTATCACAGTAATGATTGCACCTGCTTACGCAGTTATCACAAAGGATCCTTCTGATGCAAAGGTTATCAGAGGAAGCCGGGTTACATTTAGAATTGCAGCTACAGGAGAAAATGTAACCTACAGATGGGAGACAAGTAAGGATAATGGCGAAACATGGGTGAAGAGTAACGCTGATGGCGCTGATACTGATAAGATAGTATTCAAAGCAACAGAGTCTCTTGACGGAAGACTTTACAGATGCGTAGCTATAACAGATGCGGGTAAAGTATTCTCAGCTTCAGCTCAGCTTACAACTCTGCCTGTTATATCTTCTCAACCTAGAAATGCAGCCGCAACTATCGGCTCAGTAGCAAGCTTTACAGTTAAGGCAAGATCTTCAGTAGCTAAATATCAGTGGCAGATAAGTCTTGATGGCGGTGCTACATGGAAGAAGAGCGGTTCAGAAGGAGCAGAAACAGCAACAGTTAATATTACTGTAAACGGCGCTAAATATAACGGATATCTCTTCAGATGTAAGGTGACAAACGGTACTTGGACAGAGTATTCAAAGGAAGTAAAGCTTTCTGTAAAGACAGCAATCGTTAAACAGCCTGAAGATGTAAGTGAATACTATGGAAATCTTGTTAAGCTTTATGTAAAGGCTACAGGAGTTAATCCTCAGTATCAGTGGCAGGTTAAAAATGCTTCGGGTAAGTGGGTAAACAGTACTTCAGCAGGAAATAATACAAATATCCTTGCATTCACTTCAAGAGCATCACTTGATGGCAGACAGTTCAGATGCAAGATCACAGATGAAAATGGTACTGTATACAGTAATATCATTACATTTACAGCAGTAGAAAAGTAGAGTAGACACATATATTACAAACCCCACACCGGCTTCGGATCATTATGATCTGAAGCCGGTACTTTTTTTATTCCTTTACTTTCATATTTTTTTAATATTTCATCAAATTTTCATTGCGCTCAGCGTCAGATTTTGCTATAATATATATGTATTTTTATGCCCTGCGGAGGGTAAAGAATCCGCGCTTGTATGCCGATACATGAGATGAGAACTTGGATTCTTCTCAGATTATTGATGAAAGGGGTTGACAGGTATGCCGAGATTCACTACGCTCAAGCAAGCAAGCAAGCAAGGTATAACTGCGCCCTTTTTTCGTTGTCTGAAACTGAATATGTTAATTATGGATAACCGCTGGATATAGGTATAATATACCTTTTATTACGGCGGTTTTTGTTTTGCAGAAATTGCGGCAAGGGGGATATTCAGGTCCCAGGCCGGAACAAAGAAAATTAGAGGAGATGAGGATTATGAAACAAAAAAGGAAACACATAGTAAAAAGCATATTATCCATCATGTTGGTATTGGTGATGGCGTTGGGAACTGTACCACTTACGGTATATGCTACGGATACAAGTTTTTCTGCTACATTTAAGTATGAAGGAAAGACTTATGTATGCGAAGAAATAAGTGATGGGGATGCTATTCAATTATCTGATATCCTGAGTCACTTGGAAATTGCAGGAACTGTTACAGCGGCATCCGTCTCCGAAGGTCAGGGAATGACCGTCACAACGACAGCCATCACCCTAACCAAAGCCTTCGGCACCGGCTGGCTCAGGGTGACGGCAGGCGGAACAGAGTATGAGATCACCATTACCAGTACCCCGGATTCCATCAGTGTTGTATTGTACGGCACGCTGTTCTTTGACAAGAACGGCGGCAGCGGCATCATGAACGGTCAATCTGTACGGGAGTACTCGACGACCGTTTTGCCTGATTGCACATTTACGCCTCCGGACGGTTATGAGTTTGACCAGTGGGAAATCAACGGAGCCAGATACAATGCAGGGGCCACATTTACCTTCGGTCAAACAACCACAGCAAAAGCGATATGGAAGCTGCGGGAAGGCGTTCACAGCATCACAGCTGCTTATAACAATTCGGATGGAGATGTTGTCGTCAGTCCGACTATGGCGGCAGCGGACGAACAAGTTACCGTCACTGTGCAGCCCGTAGCGGGAAAGGCTGTGGACAGCATTAGCTATTCCTACGGCTCGACCTCCGGGCAGGCTCTGTCCGGCGTGGAGGTCGGCGTTTATACCTTCTCCATGCCGGGGGAGAATACCACGGTCAGCGTGACATTCAAGGAAGCCACAAAGGAACCCATAGCGTATGTGGATGAAAACGGAAGCAGCCAGAGCTGCAATGATTACTGCTATGTTCGCTCTACCGATACCATTTGGAGCGGCTGGGTCGTGGCGCCCCAGGATCTGACCCTTGACAGTCGCGTGACCGTCAACGATACGGTGAACCTGATCCTGATGGACGGCAAGACGCTGACCGTCACGGGCGGTATCCAAGTCGGCGAGGGCAGTACGCTGAACATCTATGCTCAAAGCGTGAACACCGGCGAACTAATTGCTGGAAACAAACAGAACAGCTACGCTGCGGGCATCGGCGGCAATAAAGGTAGCTATAACGCCGGAACGATTACCGTTAATGGCGGCCAGATCTCGGCGACAGGCGGCTATAAAAGTGCCGGTATCGGCGGAGCCAGTGAGTATTATCCATACCTTGGAAGTGCCGGAAACATCACGATTCGCGGCAATGCAAATGTTGTCGCAACAGGCGGCGAATATAGCTCTGGCATCGGCTGCGGCAGCGGGGGAATCGGCGGCAGTATTACCATAGACGGGAATGCCAGGGTTCAAGCAAGAGCGCTTGAAGGCTACAGCGGCAGCGGCGCGGCCATCGGCAGCGGCAGAGGCGGCTATGTCAACTCCATCACAATCTTGGGCGGCACGGTAATCGCTACGGGCGCCAACATGGGTTCAGCCATCGGCAACGGCAACAGCAACAGCGGCGGAGATGGCGGCACGATCAGCATCACCGGCGGCGATGTGACCGCTACCGCAACAGGCAGTTGGGGCGCAGGCATAGGCGGCCTGTGTAAATCCATTACCATCGGCGGGAATGCGGTCGTCCATGCAACCGGCGGGAACCTGGGCGCGGGTATCGGCGGCTACTATGAAAAGGCAGTCGGCAATATCACCGTTGAGGGAAACGCAAATGTCACAGCGACCGGCGGAGCGAGCGGCGCGGGAATCGGCACCGGCAGCGAGGCCGAAGGCGAAGCTGTCATTACCATCACCGGCGGTACGGTCAATGCCTCAATGAGCGCTTCAAACGGCGCTGCGGCTATTGGCAGCGGTAACAAGTCCAAGGGCAAGACCACCGTTTCCATCAGCGGCGGCCAGGTCACTGCTTCGGGCAGCAACATTTACGGCGTGGGCATTGGCGGCGGCAACACCGGCGCGGCCGAAGAAGAAGTTGTGGTGAATATCACCGGGGGTGCCGTGGACTCCAATGGCCGAGTGGGCATCGGCACGGCCAACGCCTCCAACGCCAAGCTGACAATCAACATCACCGGCGGAAAAGTGACGGCCAGAGGCGCGATTGACGGCAGCAACAAGTGCGCGGCCATCGGGCAGGGCAACAACTCCAATTCCGTCACCGAAATCAACATCACCGGCGGCATCGTCAGGGCGCTGGGCACCGGTACCGGCATTGGCTCCGGCGCGAACTCCAAACAGACGCCTACGATTAAGCTGGGCTATACAGACGAGACGAAGAACGGTATGGAGATCACCGCCATTGACTACAATGGAACGGTAACACTGAATAAAAGCTTCAAATACCAGGATGGCACAGGAGCCGTATCTACTCCGATTACCGCCAATAAAACCATCGTGCCCTCGGACTCCACGGCACATATGCACGGCTTCACCTATACCGTTGACGGCAAGACCATCACGGCCACCTGCACCAACAGCGACAATCAGTGCAATCTTACCAATCACAAGGCAACGCTGACCATTGGGGAACCCGACGGAAAGACCAGTATGGTCTATGATGGCACAGCAAAGGCAGCGGTCCTCTCCGGGGACTCGGATGTATTGACTGTGGATGTGGTCTACAAGAAGGGTAATACTGTCCTGCCATCAGCGCCCAGCGATGCTGGGAATTATACCGCCAGCATCACGCTCGGAGAAGCAACTGCGACGGTATCGTATGAGATCACGAAGAAGTTCGTCACCTTCGCCAGCATCACAGCAAAGGATAAGGTGTATGACGGTACAACCAAGGCGTCTTGCAGTATTGGAACAGGGGTAAACGGCGCGGTCAGCGGGGACAGCGTATCCGCCAATGTTTCCAGTGGCGTCGCGAATTTTGATACCCCGGATGTGGGCGTAAACAAGGCAGTTACCTTCACAAACTGGACACTGCAAGGCAGTTCAAAGGATAATTACGAGATGGTTCAACCTGAGCCACAGTACCGGGCTATCACGCCTCGTGTCATTACTATTACCGCCAAAGCCCAGACTGTACAGCAAGGCGGCATAGTGACTTCTTCACCCGAACAGGTGGATGTGACCAGCGGAACGCTTGCAGAGGGACAGCAGATTTCAGAGATCACCTTAACCGGCGATACATCTGCTATAACTACCAATGGCAGTATTACCCCAAACAAAGTGAAAATACTGGATGCTTCCAACAATGATGTAACTGCAAATTATGTGGTAAATTATTCCACAGGGACACTTACCGTTAAGGAAGCTCTTCCTCACACCCATGAGTTCACCTATTCCGCAACCGGTAATAATATCACGGCTACCTGTGCAAATTCGGACAGCAATTGTTTGTTGCCAGATAAAAAGGCAGTACTGACGATTAATGCTCCAACGGAGCTGACCTACGATGGTACGGCGAAGGAAGCAAATGTCAGCGGTTCAATACCGGGAATAACAATACCGGACATTGTTTACACAAAGGATGATGCGGTATTTGCAGGAATACCCACAGAAGCAGGCACATATACGGCAAGCATCACAGTTGAAGGTGTGACCGCAAGTGTGAGCTATACAATAACACTGAATCCAATTAAGATTGTCCCAACGCTGACGGTAAGTGACTATACAAAGACCTATGACGGCAACTCGGTTACAATCAGCGACCTCACCAAGTCAGCGAAAGACGGAAGTTCTGATATTGAGGGAACATGGGACTTTGAAGGAACACCGGGACTTAATGATGTTTCAGACAGCGGTACGATCACAGTTAGATTTATGCCGACGGATACAACGAATTATGAGAGTACAACGACTACATTTACACTGACGATCAATCGTAAGGATGTCACAGTGAAAGCAGACAACAAGAGTATGGTTGTAGGCACAACGCCTGAACCGGAGCTGACAGCAACAGTAAGTGGTACGGTTGGAAGTGACACAGTTATTTATTCACTTGATCGTGAGGCTGGCACGGTGGTAGGCGATTATGTCATCACACCGAGCGGCGATACATTGCAGGGTAATTATACTGTAAGCTATGAAACCGGAACATTTACGATAACGGAAGATACTACAGCTCCGGTTGTCAAGAAAGCACCAAAGGCTATTACCGGACTTGTCTACAATGGCACGGCACAGGCGCTTGTAGAGCCTGGTGAGGCGGAAAACGGCACGATGGTTTATGCTGTGACCAAGGCAGGTGACCCTGCACCATCTGCTGAACTTTATACCACATCGAACTATACAGCAACCAACGCGGGAAGCTACTATGTTTATTATATGGTTATCGGAGATGACAGTCACCATGACATAGATGGAGGCATTATAACTGTTACGATTGCTCCTTCAAGCCCTGTTATCAACACCTCACCTGCTGATATTAAGGTGATAAGAGGCAGTAAGGCGACCTTCAGAGTAAACGTTACCGGAGAAGACCTTTCTTTCAGATGGGAGACAAGCAAAGACGGTGAAAACTGGAAGAAGAGTAGTGCAGAAGGATCAGATACCAATAAGCTTTCATTTACAGCTACAGAAAACCTGAACGGAAGATATTACAGATGTGTTGTATCAAATGATGAAGGAGAAGTAACATCAGAACCGGCTCTTCTTACAACAGTTTCAAATATAGCTTCTCAGCCAAAAAAATCTTCAGGAACTATCGGTTCAGAAGTTACCTTCTCTGTAAAGGCAAGATCTTCAGCATCCATCTATCAGTGGCAGATCAGTACAGATGGCGGAGAAAACTGGAAAACAAGCAGTGCTGCCGGCAATACATCGTCTTCTATCAAGGTTAAGGTTAACAGTGCTAAATATAACGGTTATCTTTTCAGATGTAAGGTGACTAACGGAAGCATTTCAGAATTTACAAATGCTGCATTACTTTCAGTTAAAGCTGAGATAACAAAACAGCCTGAAAATGTTAAACAGTATTACGGTAATCTTGTTAAGTTCTACGTTAAGGCAACCGGTGTTGATCCGAAATACCAGTGGCTTGTAAAAAATGCTTCAGGTAAATGGGTTAAAAGTACTGCACCGGGCAATGATTCAAATATCATAACCTTTACCGCAACCTCAACAACTAACGGCAGAGAGTTCAGATGTATGATCACAGACGGCGACAGAACTATCTATAGTAATATTGTTAGTCTTACCTCTGTAAGTAATATTCTGACACAGCCTAAGGCTGTAAGCGTTAAGGTAGGTAATGCTGCAAGCTTAACTATTAAAGCAACAGGAACCAAAGGCGAGCTTTTTTATAACTGGCAGTACAGTGCTGACGGCGGAAAAACCTGGAAGTATCTGAAATTCAGCGGATATGACACAGAAAAGATAACAATTTCTAAAACTAAAGCTGAGCAGAACGGATATCTTATCCGATGCAGAGTAAAGAACAGAAATGTTATTACATACAGCAATGTAGTGAAGCTTAGCGTAAAGTAGTTTTGTTTAAAAGAAGCTGTCAGCTTTAAATAAAGCATTTTAAGCTTTAACTGTATTTTTAAACAATAGTTACAAACGTTAAACTGAGGATGAAATATGTTTATATATCATATTTCATCCTCTTATATTGTATAAACTTTTTAAAATAATCTGTTGAAAATTGAAAACAAAAGTAATACAATATACAAGGCGAAAATTGGTTCACTAGTATTTTTAAATATTAATGAACTTAGAAGGAAATACATGCTAAAAACATGCATTTCCCGGCAATATAACAAAATGGAGGACCGGAAATGAGTAAACAAGGTTTATCAGCAAGTGAGCGCATTGCCTGCTTACTTGATGATTCAAGTTTTGTTGAAGTTGGCGCTTATGTTGAAGCAAGAAGCACTGACTTTAACATCAACGATCGTGAAACACCTAAGGATGGTGTTATCACAGGCTATGGACTTATCGGCGAGAAGCTCGTATACGTTTACAGCCAGGACGCAAGTGTTCTTGGAGGTGCTATCGGAGAGATGCATGCCAAGAAGATTGCAAATATCTACAACATGGCATTAAAGGTTGGAGCACCTGTTATCGGACTTATCGATTCAGCAGGTATCCGTCTGCAGGAAGCAACAGATGCTTTAAACTCTTTCAGTAGACTTTATCTTAAGCAGACATTGGCTTCAGGAGTTATCCCACAGGTTACAGCTATTTTTGGTAACTGCGGCGGTGGAGCAGCCATTATTCCTGCACTTTCTGACTTTACATATATGACTAAGAAGGATTCAAAGCTGTTCGTAAACAGTCCTAACGCTATCGCCGGAAATTACGCTGAGAAGCTTGATACAGCCGGTGCAGCTTATCTTTCTGAGAATACATCACTTGTTGATAATGCTTATGATACAGAAGAGGAAGTACTTGCAGAAATAAGAAATCTTATCGACATCCTTCCTTCAAATAACGCAGATACAGCAGTTATCGATCCATCAGATGATCTTAACAGAATCATTCCTAACCTTGACGGATTTGCTGATGATGCAAGAGCAGTTATCCAGAACCTTGCAGATGATGCTCTTTTCGTAGAGATCAAGAAGGACTATGCTAAAGAAATGGTAGTTGGATTCATCAGACTTGGCGGTGCAACAGTTGGTTGTGTTGCAAACCAGGTTAAGGATGGAGGAAAGTCACTTACAACTGCCGGATCAGAGAAGGCTTCTAAGTTTATCAGATTCTGCGATTCATTCAATATTCCGGTTCTTTCACTTACAAATGTTGAAGGATATTCTTCAGCACCAGAAGAGATCGGCACAATCGCACCTGCAGCAGCAGGACTTACATATGCATTTGCAAATGCAACTGTTCCTAAGGTAAACCTTATCATCGGTAATGCTTATGGTTCAGCTTATACAGTAATGAACAGCAAGGCACTTGGCGCTGATATCGTATACGCTTGGCCAAATGCTAAGATCGGCATGATGGATGCTGAGATGGCTGTTAAGATCATGTATTCAGCAGAGCTTGATTCTTCTTCAGACAAGAAGGCATTTCTTGATGAGAAGAAGAAAGAATATAATGAGATCCAGAGCAGCGTACTTGCTGCAGCAAAGCGCGGTTATGTTGATGACATCATCGAGCCTGATGCAACAAGAAAGAGAGTTATAGCTGCATTCCTGATGCTTGCAACCAAGGATGAGCAGAGACCTTTCAGAAAGCATGCAAGCATCTAAGACAACAGAAAGGACGAGTAAATATGAAGAAAAAGCTTTTACTCTTAATCACAAGCGTAGTAATGCTCCTTTCGTTAGCCGGATGCAGTTCTAAAGATGATGAGGCTCCTTTCGAATATAAAGAGTCAATGATGGCACTTCTTACCACAAACCTTATCAATCAGTATAAGGATATCGGTGATGATGCCGTTGATTATTATCTTACAGAAGGCTCAGAGCTTGAAGCAAGCTTCGCAAAGGGCTTCAGTCAGTTACAGACAACTGATAAGGTTGGCGATTTTGTAACTATCATCGGAGGCGGAGAGGCAAGCAGCGCTACATTTGAAAATGGAACCAGCAACGATGTGCTTTGCACGATCAGATGTCAGTATGAGAACAGAGACGTTGACGTTAAGGTTTCATACGTAAAGAATAAAGAGTATTTCAAAGAAAAAGAAAAATACAAGACAATGCTTGAGCTGAATCTTGAAAATCAGCTTAACGGTCTTACAATTGATGAGTATATCTATCAGCAGACAGGCGTAGCAACATTAGATGAATATCTTGATCAGTATCTTACAAGTAATGAGCAGATTTATCCATTTACTCCTGTACAGGCTGAGGTTTCAGCAGTATACAGCAAGACTGAGCTTCTTAAGAAGGCAGGAGCGAATACAGCTATCGGTATGGTAACCGTATTCCTTGTACTTATATTTATATCATTTATCATTTCACTTCTTAAATTCGTACCAATGCTTTTTGATCCGGATAAGAAGGCAAAGAAGGCTGCAGTAGAGAACGTAAAGACAACTCCTGCACCAAAGCCTGCAGCACCAGCACCTGCTCCAGCACCGGCACCGGTTGTTGCAGAGAATGTATCATCTGACGATGAGCTTGTAGCTGTTATCACAGCAGCTTTATACGCGATGTTATCAGAAGAGAAGAAACCAAATGCAATAAGCAAGGATAAGCTTATTGTCAGATCTATCAGAAGAGTAAAATGATCAGGAGGATTAGATAAAATGAAGAACTATAGAATTACAGTAAATGGTACAACATATGATGTAGCTGTTGAAGAAGCTGACGGATCAGCAGTATCAGCAGCTCCTGCAGCAGCTCCAAAGGCAGCAGCACCTGCTCCTAAGGCAGCACCTGCTCCAGCTCCGGCACCTGCAGCTTCAGGAAGCGCTGGAAGCGTTGTAGTAGCAGCTCCAATGCCTGGTAAGATCCTTGGCGTTAAGACAGAGAATGGTAAGGCGGTTAAGAAGGGTGAGGTTCTTCTTATCCTTGAAGCTATGAAGATGGAAAATGAGATCGTTGCTCCTCAGGATGGAACAATCGCATCTGTTAACGTTTCTGTCGGCTCCCAGGTTGAGGCTGGCGATACACTTGTAACTCTTAACTAATCATTTTGAGAAGTATCGCAAACTAAACCAGAGAGGAGATAAAAATGCTTGATATATTACAGAATTTAGCAGAGCAGACAGGTTTTGCAACTCTTGGCTGGAAGAACTATGTAATGATATGTATCGCATTCTTCTTTATGTATCTTGCAATTGCCAAGGGCTTTGAGCCGCTTCTGCTTGTCCCTATCTCTTTCGGTATGTTTCTTGTAAATATGTTCCCAAGTATTATCGAAGAGGGCGGACTGTTACATTATTTCTATAAACTCGATGAGTGGAGTATTCTTCCTTCACTTATCTTCATGGGCGTTGGTGCTATGACCGACTTTGGTCCGCTTATAGCATATCCGCCAAGCTTTATACTCGGTGCAGCTGCACAGTTTGGTATTTATGGCGCTTATTTCCTTGCTATCGCACTCGGCTTTACAGGTAAAGAGGCGGCAGCTATCTCAATCATTGGTGGTGCCGATGGTCCTACATCAATCTTCCTCGCAGGAAAGCTTGGTATGGGTAATACGCTTCTTGGACCTATCGCGGTAGCGGCATATTCATATATGTCACTTGTTCCGGTTATTCAGCCGCCGGTTATGAAGCTTCTTACAACAGAGAAGGAAAGACTTATCAAGATGCCTCAGCTCAGAAAGGTAACAAAGCTTGAGAAGATCCTTTTCCCTATTGTTGTTACACTTGTAGTAGTTATGATCCTTCCTACAACAGCACCTCTTGTAGGTATGCTGATGCTTGGTAATCTCTTCAGAGAGAGTGGAGTTGTTAAGCAGCTTACAGAAACTTCATCAAATGCACTTATGTATATCGTTGTTATCCTTCTTGGTACATCAGTCGGAGCAACAACAAGTGCAGAAGCTTTCCTTAAGGCTACAACACTTAAGATCGTTGTACTTGGACTTCTTGCATTTATCCTTGGTACCGCAATGGGTGTCATATTCGGTAAGATAATGTGCAAAGTCACGCACGGCAAGGTTAATCCGCTCATCGGTTCTGCCGGAGTTTCCGCAGTTCCTATGGCTGCCCGTGTTTCACAGAAGGTTGCAGCAGAATATGATCCTACAAACTTCCTTCTTATGAACGCAATGGGCCCTAACGTTGCCGGAGTTATCGGTACAGCAGTAGCAGCAGGTTCGTTCCTTGCAATATTTAATGTACATTAGTTTTTTATAATCATTTATCAGAAAGGATAATAAAAATGGCTGAACAGATCAAAAAGGTTGGCATAACCGAAACTGTTCTTCGTGATGCTCATCAGTCGCTGATAGCTACACGTATGACAACAGAGGATATGCTTCCAATCATAGATAAAATGGATAAGGTCGGATATCATTCAGTTGAGTGCTGGGGCGGTGCTACATTTGATGCATGTCTCAGATTCCTGAAGGAAGATCCATGGGAAAGACTCAGAAAGCTTAAGGACGGCTTCAAGAACACAAAGCTCCAGATGCTTTTCAGAGGACAGAACATCCTTGGTTACAATCATTATTCAGATGATGTTGTAGAGTATTTCGTACAGAAGTCTATCGCAAATGGTATTGATATCATTCGTATTTTCGACTGTCTGAATGATCTTCGTAACCTCGAGACAGCTGTTAAGGCTGCTAACAGAGAAGGCGGACATGCTCAGATAGCACTTTCATACACACTTGGAGATGCTTATACACTTGATTACTGGAAGAATATTGCAAGAGAGATCGAAGAGATGGGTGCAAATTCTATCTGTATCAAGGATATGGCAGGTCTTCTTGTACCATACGAGGCTGAGAGACTTGTTAAGGCTCTTAAGGAAGGTACAAAGCTTCCTATCCAGCTTCATACACATTACACATCAGGTGTTGCTGCAATGACTTACATGAAGGCTGTTGAGGCCGGATGTGATGTTATTGATACAGCTATTTCACCAATGGCTATGGGTACTTCACAGCCTGCAACAGAAGTTCTTGTTGAGACCTTCAAGGGTACACCTTATGATACAGGTCTTGATCAGACTCTTCTTGCTGAGATTGCTGATTACTTCACACCACTTCGTGAGAAGTACATTTCAAGCGGTCTTATGAGCACAAAGGTAATGGGTGTTAACATTAAGACACTTCTTTACCAGGTACCTGGCGGTATGCTTTCAAACCTTGTTTCACAGCTCAAGGAAGCTGGTAAGGATGATAAGCTTAGAGACGTTCTTGAAGAGGTTCCAAGAGTTCGTAAGGACTTCGGTGAACCACCTCTTGTTACACCATCTTCACAGATCGTTGGTACACAGGCAGTTCTTAACGTTCTCTACGGAAATGGTGGAGAAGGCGCTGACAGATATAAGATGTTTACACAGCAGTCTAAGGATCTTCTTGCAGGTAAGTATGGTAAGACAGTTAAGCCATTCAACCCTGAAGTTCAGAAGAAGGCTATCGGTGATGTCGAGCCTATTACATGCAGACCTGCAGATAATATTCCTGATATGCTTCCTGAATTTGAGAAGAAGGTTGCACCATATAAGCAGCAGGACGAGGACGTACTTTCATACGCTCTGTTCCCACAGGTTGCAACTGAGTTCTTCAAGTACAGAGATGCTCAGCAGAAGAAGATTGATGCTTCTGTAGCAGACACAGAGAACAAGGCTTATCCTGTATAATCCTTTAACTGTTTAATAAAATGTCAAAATGCCTCCAAAGCTGTTTATGCATCTCTGGAGGCATTTTAATAAATATAAGAGGTTGTTATGGCAGAGAAGAAAAAGAAAATGATTATAATAGGCGCAGGTGCCGCAGGACTTATCACAGCAATATACGCCGCCGATAGTTATGATGTACTTCTGCTTGAAAAAAATGAAAAAGCAGGCAAGAAGATCTACATTACCGGCAAGGGCAGATGTAATCTTATGAACAGCTGTGATAAAGAAGAATTCATGAAAAATGTCGTGCATAACAGTAAGTTCCTTTACAGCGCGATAAATTCATTTTCGCCTGATGATACATACAGCTTCTTTGAGAGCCTCGGACTAGAGATGAAAATAGAACGCGGCAACAGGGTTTTTCCGGTATCGGACAAGGCTTCTGACGTCACAAAAAGCCTGACTGATGAGCTGCGCCGTAAGAAGGTAAAGATTATCTATAACATTACCGTAGAGAGCCTCAGGATCAGCGAGGATAAGGTTTCGGGGGTAGAAACCACAAGAGGCTTTTTCCCTGCAGATGTTGTGGTTGTTGCAACAGGCGGTCTGTCATATCCGACGACTGGTTCTACAGGCGACGGACTTACATTTGCGAAAGATGCAGGTCTAAAGGTTACGGAAACGTTTCCTGCGCTCTGCCCATTAAATGTAAAGGGCGACGAATGTAAGAGAATGATGGGGCTTTCTCTTAAAAATGTACGTGTCAGATTCTTTGCCAAGGATAAGAATAAAGGGAAGAGAAAAGCATTTTATGAGGATTTCGGTGAAATGCTTTTCACACATTTCGGAGTCAGCGGCCCATGTATCCTGTCGGCTTCGAATCATTTCAGTGATCATATAGATGATGAGGTGGTGTTAAGCATCGATCTTAAGCCAGCATTATCTGCTGAAGAGCTTGAAACAAGGATCAAAAGAGACTTTGAGGCATATAAGCATAGAGATTTTCAGAATTCACTCGGACAGCTTTTGCCAAGACTGATGATCCCTGTTATAATAGAACGGTCGGGTATCGCACCTGCGAAGAAGGTGGCTGATATCTCTGAAAAAGAAATAAGACGACTTACAGAGGTTCTTAAGAATTTTGAATTAAATATAATTGGACTAAGAAGCTATAATGAGGCTATAATAACAAGAGGAGGAGTCTCCGTTAAGGAGCTCGATCCAAAGACCATGGAGTCAAAGAAGATAAAGGGACTTCGCTTTGCAGGAGAGGTCATAGATGTTGATGCTCTGACAGGCGGCTTCAATCTTCAGATTGCATGGAGCACCGGCCATGCAGCCGGTACAGCCGAAGCTGATTTATGATACCATTTTACTGGAATGTGGTATAATGATTTATCATAAAAGTACCAAATATTTTATATACATAAGGAGAGGGTTATGAATATTGCAATTGATGGTCCTGCAGGCGCAGGAAAAAGTACTATAGCACGTCTTGCGGCTAAAAAGCTTGGCTTTTTATATGTCGATACAGGCGCAATGTATCGTGCCATAGCTTTATATCTTTTATGGAATGATACTGATATCGATAACGAAGAGGAGCTTCACAAGGCACTCGATCGTATCAATATCAATATTGTATATGATAAAGGCGTTCAGCATGTATTCCTGAATTTCCAGGATGTTTCTGCTGAGATAAGAAGCGAGAAGGTAAGCATCATGGCTTCCAAGTCATCTGCACTTCAGCCTGTAAGAGACAAGCTTCTTGATATCCAGAAGAGTATTGCAGACGCAAATGACGTTATAATGGATGGCCGTGATATCGGAACAAATATCCTTCCGAACGCCGAGCTTAAGATCTATCTTGATGCATCTACAGAGGTCAGAGCGAAGAGAAGATTTGATGAAATGAAGAATAAGGGCGAGAATCCTGATATCGAATCCATAAAGGCAAATATTATCGCAAGAGACGAACAGGATATGAACAGAAAGATTGCTCCGCTTAAGAAGGCTGAGGACGCTGTACATATTGACAGTTCATATATGTCTATCGACCAGGTTGTTGAGAGGATCGTAACACTTGCAGGAGAAGCTGCAAAGAAAGCGGAAGAGAATTAATGGAAGTAATCCTTGCAAAAACGGCAGGCTTCTGCTTTGGAGTAAAGCGTGCTGTAGATACGGCATTTTTAGAAGCTGCCAAAGCAAAAAAAGATAAAGTCCCGATCTTTACGTACGGACCGATCATCCATAATAAAAATGTTGTAAATGACCTTGAGGCAGAAGGCGTTAAAATGATAGAAGATATCGACGAACTGGGAAGCCTTCCTCCTTCAAGGATAATCATCCGTTCACACGGTGTGGGTAAAGATGTTTATGACCGCATCAAAGAAAACGGCCATGAGATAATTGATGCAACCTGTCCTTTTGTCAACAACATCCATAAGATAGTTCGGGAAAGCACTGAAGCCGGTGATATGCTTATAATTATCGGTGACTCGGAACACCCTGAAGTTAAGGGGATCAAGGGCTGGTGTACCAGCGAACCATATATCATTTCCGATGTTTCGGAGTTGGATGGATTGCCTGAAGAAACGGGCAAAGTGACAGTTGTTTCGCAAACAACGTTTAATTCAAAAAAATTTAAAGATTTAGTTGAATTATTGCAAAAAAAATATTATAATATACGTGTTTGTAATACTATCTGCAATGCGACTGCAGAACGTCAAAAAGAAGCCCGAAATCTTTCGGCTGAAGTTGATGTGATGATCGTAATTGGAGATCCTAGTAGCTCAAATACAAAGAAGTTATACGAAATAAGCAGACAGCAATGTGAAAATACTTACTATGTACAGACACTTGACGACCTGGATTTAACTGTTATTGAATCCGCTAGTAGGGTAGGTATTACTGCTGGGGCATCTACCCCAAAGAAAATTATTAAGGAGGTTCATGACAGTATGTCGGAGACAAACGAAGAATTCGAAAAATTATTACAGCAGGAGGACGATTTCTCCATAAGAACAGGCCAGATAGTAGATGGCACAGTAATTGGTGTAAAGCCTGAAGAGATCATTGTAGATATTCACTACAAGTCAGAGGGTATCGTAACAAGAGACGAGTATTCAAATACACCAAACCTTGATCTTACAACAGTAGTTAAGGAAGGTGACCCGATAACAGTAAAGGTCATCAAGACAAATGACGGCGAAGGTCAGGTAGTACTCTCATATAAGAGAATTGCAGCTGAGAAGGCATATGCAAAGCTTGAGGAAGCATTTAACAACGAGGAAGTTCTTAAGGGAACAGTAGTACAGGCACTTAATGGTGGTCTCAGCGTTCTCGTTGATGAGTGCAAGGTATTCATCCCTGCAAGTCTTGTATCAGATACATTTGAGAGAGATCTCAAGAAGTATGAAGGACAGGAAGTTGAGTTCGTTCTTACAGAGTTCAACATCCAGAAGAGAAGATTCATCGGTAACAGAAAGAAGCTTATCGTTGAGAAGAAGGAAGCTCTTGCTAAGGAGCTCTTCGATCGTATCGAGGTTGGTCAGACAGTTGAAGGTACAGTTAAGAATGTTACTAACTTTGGTGCATTCATCGATCTTGGCGGTGCTGACGGACTCCTTCACATTTCAGAGATGTCTTGGGGAAGAGTTGATAATCCTAAGAAGATCTTCAGCGTTGGTGATAAGGTTAAGGCCTTCATCAAGGAGATCAATGGTGATAAGATCGCTCTTTCACTTAAGTTTGATGATCAGAATCCATGGCTTACAGCAGAAGAGAAGTATGCTGTTGGTACAGTAGTAACAGGTAAAGTTGCTAGAATGACTGACTTTGGTGCATTTGTTGTACTTGAGCCAGGTATCGACGCTCTTCTTCATGTTTCTCAGATCGCTCTTCAGAGAATCGAGAAGCCTTCAGATGTTCTCAAGGTCGGCGATGAAGTAACAGCTAAGGTTGTTGATTTCAAGCCTGCTGATAAGAAGATCAGCCTTAGCATCAAGGCTTATCTTAAGGATCAGGGCGTTGATGCTCCAGCTGAGGAAGCAGCAGAAGAAGCTGCAGATGCTGAGTAATCAGAAGCATTAAGATGTAACGTAAGGGGAATGAGTTATGCTCATTCCCTTTTTTTAACAGATGGATAGTAAATTGATATTCCTAAAAAAATATCTTGATTTATGTTTACCGTTGTGATATATTATAACAGCTGTTAAAAGACAGCTAAAAAATAAAGGTGGTCCGCTGCAGTTATATAATATCTTTTAGATATAAGACCTGATTGATCAGGATATCATTTATGCATGAACATCGAATACTATAATGGAGGAAGATTTCGATGAACAACAGTGAAATCATGAAGAGCATTGAGAAGGCTCAGCTCAGAGAGAAGAATTTTGATTATAACGTAGGTGATACAGTTAAGGTATCCGCTATGATCAAGGAAGGAAACAGAGAAAGAATCCAGGTTTTTGAGGGTACAGTACTCAAGATCCAGGGTACAGGATCAAGACAGACATTCACAGTTAGAAAGAATTCTAACGGTGTAGGTGTTGAGAAGACATGGCCTGTTCATTCACCTCTTATCGAGAAGATCGAGGTTGTTAGAAAAGGTAAGGTCAGAAGAGCTAAGCTTAACTATCTCCGTGACAGAGTTGGTAAGAGTGCCAGAGTTAAAGAGATCGTTAAATAAGGCAGATTATTTTTTGGCTGGAGTATACTTTATACTCCAGTCATTTTTTTACCGGTTTTATGATTGTAAAAGTCATTTTACCGATGATTTTTAGCAAATATTTGATTATTCACAACCGTTTGGAACTGTACGGAAGATAGATTATGAACGATAAGATCAAAAAAACGAAAAATAAGAATATTGCGGATTTCAGTCTTGTCAAGGAATCAAAGAAACCGAAGAAAAAGAAGCTGAAGAAGGTTGAGTTTTATATACTTCTTGTTGCAACAGCGCTTGTATTCGGCTTTGCCTTCGTAAGCTTTATGTATCAGACCGTGACGGTTATCGGCCCATCCATGGAAGGAACCTTGGATGATGGTGATGAGGTTGTGATCTCCAAGCTTAGAAAATTCTTCAGCGTAAAGGTTGATGATATAGTTGCGATCAAGAAGCCTGACAGTGATTATTACAGCATTAAGAGGATCGTTGCTGAGCCAGGCGATACAGTTTACATATCCGGCGGTAAGCTATATGTAAATGATGAGCTGCAGGAAAGATTTGCAGAAAAGATCATTATCAATTCAGGAGCGGCCGGAAGCAAGATCAAGCTCGAACAGAACCAGTATTTTGTACTTGGTGATAATGTTAATAGCAGTGATGATTCGAGATTCAATAATCTTTCGATAGTTCAGAAAACAGATATAAAGGGAATAGTCATCTACAGATTAAGTCCGAAGGATAAGAGGGGTAAGGTTAAGTAATGACTGATAAATTTAATGAAATGGCTGCGATCAACTGGTATCCGGGTCATATGACCAAGGCTGTCAGGGAGATGGAGCAGAACATAAAGCTTATAGATATAGTTATAGAGCTTCTTGATGCGAGAGTTCCTTTCTCAAGCAGAAATCCGGTCATCGATAAGCTTGCTACAAATAAATACCGTCTGATGCTTCTCAACAAATCAGACCTTGCTGATGCAACGGTCACAAAAAAGTGGGAAGAATATTATAAAGAGAAGGGCATACGTGTTATCGCTCTTGACTCAAGAGTAAGTAAAAATGCAAGAGGTATTACTCCTGTTGTGACAGAGATCTGCAAAGAGAAGATTGAGCGTGACAGAAGAAAAGGCCTTCTTAAGCGCCCTGTCAAAGCTATGATAGTTGGTATCCCTAACGCTGGAAAGTCTACATTTATCAATTCTTATGCAGGAAAGGCCAGTGCAAAGACCGGAAACAAGCCGGGAGTAACCAAGGGCGTTCAGTGGATCAGATTCGGAAATGATATCGATCTTCTTGATACACCTGGCGTTTTGTGGCCGAAATTCGAAGATAAGCGTACCGGTATCAATCTTGCGCTTATCGGCTCCATCAATGATAACATCATAGAGAAGCATGAGCTCTCATTATATTTCATAGATTATTTAAAAAATAACTATTGCGGTATCATCTCAAAAAGGTATAATATTGAAGAGGTTATGGATGCAGAAGACATTTTGCATGGTATTGCTGATGTCAGAAAATGTGTCCTTAAAGGAGGAGAACCCGACCTGGAAAAAGCGGCACAGCTTCTTATAGATGATCTTAGAAGCGGCAGTCTTGGAAGGATATCCCTCGAAACACCTTGAGTTTAAGGAGCATAGTACATTGAGTGGCAGAAAGAATAAAGAAATTGAAAGTATAGATGAAGCAAAAGAGATTTTCTACAGCCTTGCTGATGACAGAAAGCTGGAGAAGAGAGCTTTAAGAGAAGCAGCAAGAGAAGAAAAGAGACTTGCCAAGGAACAGGCCAAGGAAGAGGCTGAGCTTCTGAAAAAGAAGAAAAAAGGCCTTTCTGAGGACGAAGCTGAGGCTGATTCTGATAAAGAAGAAGCAAAAGCTGAAGTGACAAAAGACACGGACTCGGCAGCTGCAGATACTGACAGTGTAGATGTGGAGGATTCTGAAGAGAAGTCATCCAAAAAGTACAGAGGCCGCAAGAAGAAAAAAGAAAAAGTAAATATACTCAAAGAGTTATATTATCTTGCTATTTATATTGGTATTGTAATCGTTGTATGTTTTCTTATCATTACATTTGTCGGTGAGAGAACAACCGTACAGGGCGATTCAATGCTTCCGACACTTACGAATAATGATAGTCTCTGGATAGATAAGATCAGCTACAGATTCACCGATCCGAAGAGATTTGATGTAATCATCTTCCCTCCAAGGAATAATGAGGAGAAGATTTATATCAAGAGGATCATCGGCCTTCCGGGTGAGACAGTGCAGATCGATGAAAAGGGAAATATCTTTATTGACGGTAAGCTGCTCGAAGAGGATTACGGACTTGAGATCATAGAATCCTCAAGGAGAGGCGTCGCCAGCAGTCCTGTCATACTTGGACATAATGAGTACTTTGTTATGGGAGATAACCGGAATAACAGTATGGACAGCCGAAGTTCCTCAGTCGGAAATGTCAAACGTGACGAGATAATAGGAAAAGCAGTTTTCCGTCTGGCTCCATTTAAGAAATTCGGAAAAATAAAGTAATTAATCAGAGGGAATATTTGTCATACATCTATTCCCTCTTTCTATGTCGATATATTAATAAATGTGGGAAGTGTGGAAATGAATATTTGTGAGATCAGGAAGAGGCTGCAGGATATAGATAAATTCCCTGCGCTTAAATATGAAGAGAAGAAAAATCTTTATAATACATTTATAAATGAGATAAAGGACGATGAGAGAGTTGGAGTTATCGCTGTCAGAGAGAAGGCCGAAAAGGCTGTTCAGGCGATAAATGACGAAGTGCTCCGCGTCAGGAAGATGATGTTTTTTGAAAATAAATACAGTGATCTTCAGTATATCTGCGGCACTGACGAGGTAGGAAGAGGACCTCTGGCAGGCCCTATCGTGACTGCTGCGGTAATACTTCCGAAAAACTTTGTAATTCCTTATCTTAATGATTCAAAGCAGGTAAAACCTGCCATGAGAGAGGAATTATATGATATAATAATGTCCAATGCCATCTCTGTAGGGCTCGGTATGAATACTGAGGGCTTTATCGATGAATATGGAATTCAGGAAGCAAACTATGATGCGATGAGAAAAGCTGTTGCAAATCTCAGCATCAAGCCTGATCTTGTTCTGGTGGATGCGGTTAAGATCCCTTCACTTGATATAAAGCAGGTATCCATCGTTAAGGGTGATGCGCTGTCGGTATCTATTGCAGCTGCAAGCATTATTGCAAAGGTCACAAGAGACAGACTCATGAAGGAGTATGACGCTCTATATCCTGAGTATGATTTTAAGAACAACATGGGCTACGGCTCCAAGAAGCATCTTGAGGCGCTTGTAAATAAAGGACCTTGCGAGATACACAGAAGATCATTTATCAAGAATTATGTGTAATCCTTAAAGTCATGAAGCATGTTTCAAGTACAAATGATCATGAGTCATATGTCATTTTATGAAGGACTTATGTTATATTTCCGTTGATGAAGGACTTGAGTCATGTGTCAGTTGATGAAGGACTTGAGTCATATGGCATTTGATGAAGGACTTGAGTCATATGTCAGTTTGTGAAACCTTAAGTAATGTGTTTGACAGGAAATATGATGTCATGAACTAAGTGTTATAAAAGAGGTACATTTATTAGAATGTATAATAACAGAAAACTGGGAAATGAAAAGGAATTAAAGGCTGCCGCTTACTTAAGTGATAAGGGCTATAACATACTTGAAATGAATTTTTCAGTCCGTCAGGCAGAGATAGATATAGTAGCAAGTGATGCTGACGGAACTCTGGTTTTTGTTGAAGTAAAATACAGAAGCACCAATAAGAGCGGAAGCTCGCTGGAAGCAGTAACTTTAAGTAAACAGAAGAAGATCTGCCGTGCCGCTTTATCATATCTAAGTATCAGGAATATAAATCCTGAAACTACCTCTATAAGATTTGATGTGATCGGAATCGACGGAGATACTATAACGCATATTGAGAATGCATTTCAGTTTGTGTAAAGCACATTACAGCAATGCGGTTAATTTAAAATAATGCATTTAAAATGCATATGGATCTGTATGAATAATATTAATATACCTAAAAAACTGAATATTAAAACAATAGAAAACAGTGACGGCACTGTGGTGCCATTTATCTATTCCAATCTTCTCAACCGCTATAATGATAAGATAATCCATGGATATGCAACAAGGCTCGGAGGAGTCAGCCGAGGATATCTTTCATCGATGAATTTTGGAGTTGAAAGAGGAGATACTGAGGAAAATGTAGCTGAAAACCACAGAAGATTCGCACAGGCTCTCGGATATGACGAGAAGAGACTTATCTTTTCAAAGCAGTATCATACGGATCATGTAAGAAACTGCACGGAAGCTGATGCAGGAATCGGTTTTTCGAAGGAGAATCCTATCCTTGATACGGATGGATATATCACTGACACAAAGAATCTGCCGCTGATGGTTTTCTACGCTGATTGTGTACCGATACTTTTCTATGCTCCTGATGTAAATGCAGTTGCTGCGGTTCATTCCGGATGGAAGGGAACTGTTGGAAAGATCGGACCTAAGACAGTACAGAAATTTGTTAATGAATATAAAGCTGATAAGTCTAAGCTTATCTGCTGCATCGGACCTTCAATCTGTAAGGACTGCTATGAGATTGGCAGGGAAGTTGCCGAAAGGTTCTATGATATAGCCGGTAAAGATGAGGAAATCCTTTCCTATGATGGAAATGATAAATTCCATGTTTCTCTGCAGAGGGCTATCAGAAAGACTCTAATAGAAGAAGGCATGCTGCCTGAAAATATTGAAATATCAAACGCCTGCACCTCATGTAATCATGAGATACTTTTCTCGCACAGAAAGAGCAACGGACTAAGAGGAAAGCTTGGCGCTGTAATAATGATCAGGGAATAAGGTAATACATGAAAGAACATCTGATTGTCGGAATCACACAAGGAAGTCCTGCAGATATCGCAGGCATTAAAAAGGGTGAAAGGCTTATAAGTCTTAACGGTAAGGAAATACTTGATATCTTTGACTACGATTTCATTGCCGAGGACGAAAATGTAAGCCTTGTTACCATGTCTTCCGACGGGGAAGAAAAGCATTATGAGATAGAAAAAGAAGAGGGCGAGGAGCTCGGACTTCTCTTCGAAGAGTCTCTGATGGACAATTATAAATCCTGCTACAATAAATGCATATTCTGCTTTATCGATCAGAATCCGCAGGGTATGAGAGAGACGATCTACTTTAAGGATGATGATTCAAGGCTGTCATTTCTTCAGGGCAATTATATAACCATGACCAATATGAAGGACAGCGAGATCGACAGGATCATTGAGTATAAACTTGCTCCGATCAACATTTCCGTTCATACTACGAATCCGGAGCTTAGATGCAGTATGCTTCATAACCGCTTCGCCGGAAGGATCATGGAGCATATCGAGAAGCTTTACAAGGCTGAGATACCGATGAATGCGCAGATCGTTCTCTGCAAGGGCGTAAATGACGGAGAGGAGCTCCTTCGTTCGCTGAGAGATCTTGCGGCATTTGCCCCTGTTATGGGCAGTGTATCAGTGGTTCCTGTTGGACTTACCAAGTACAGAGACGGTCTGTGCCAGCTTGACGAATTTAACTCGGAAGATGCAGAAGATGTCATAGATATGATAGAAGACATCCAGAAAGAAGTTTATGATAAGTATGGAATTCATTTTGCCCATGCAAGCGATGAATGGTATATAATGGCCGGAAGAGAGATACCTTCCGAGGATAACTATGACGGCTATAACCAGCTTGAAAATGGTGTCGGAATGACCAGGCTTTTATATAATGAGTTCACCGAGGCTGTAGATACGGTTCTTGAATACAAGGAATCGCAGAAGGGCTTAAAGAGGCTGATTCATAAAAGATCTAAAGAAGAGAAGATATATGATGCGATCCTTACAAAGAATCCGGGCAGAAAGGTTTCTACTGTATGCGGTCTGCTTTCCAAAGACAACAGGCACTATATATGTAAGGAGCTTTCAAGGGTCAGGCCGGATGTTGAATTTTTTGTCTATCCGATAGAGAATAAGTTCTTCGGACCGAAGATAACCGTTACAGGACTTCTGACCGGAAGTGATATAGTAAGCGGTCTTCAGGGCTGTGAACTGGGCGATGCGCTTCTTATACCTTCAAGCTGCCTTAAGGCGGACGAGGACATTTTCCTCGATGATATGACGCTGGAGGAGCTAAAGAACGCTTTACAAGTCGAAACTGTTATTGTAAAATCATATGGAATGGAATATTTAAGGAATATACTGGGAGTGTAAAATATGAGTAAACCAGTCGTTGCGATAGTTGGACGACCAAATGTCGGCAAATCAACACTTTTTAATTCTCTTGCCGGTGAGAGGATATCCATAGTAAAGGATACGCCCGGAGTTACAAGAGACCGTATATATGCGGATGTAACCTGGCTTGACCAGGCATTTACTTTGATAGATACAGGCGGAATTGAGCCTGATTCAAATGATATAATACTTAAAAGCATGAGGGAACAGGCACAGATTGCCATAGATACCGCAGATGTCATTATCTTCCTTACGGATGTAAAACAGGGCCTTGTGGATGCTGATTCACAGGTTGCGGATATGTTAAGGCGTTCTAAGAAGCCTGTTGTTCTTGTGGTTAATAAGGTCGATAATTTCGAGAAATACATGAGCGATGTCTATGAGTTCTACAATCTCGGACTCGGAGATCCGTTCCCTGTATCTGCAAACGGCAAGCTCGGCTTCGGAGAGATGCTTGATGAGGTTTGCGGACATTTCACCAAGAAGGCAGCTGCTGATGAGGAGGATGAAAGACCTCGTATAGCTATCATCGGAAAGCCTAACGTTGGTAAATCATCTATCATCAATAAGCTTATCGGCAAGGACAGAGTTATCGTTTCTGATATTGCCGGTACGACGCGTGACGCCATAGATACAGTAGTTAAAAGAAATGGTGAAGAGTATATCTTCATAGATACTGCCGGTCTCAGACGTAAGAGCAAGATCAAGGACGAGATAGAAAGATTCAGTATCATCAGAACAGTTACGGCTGTTGAAAGATGTGATATTGCTGTGCTTGTAATCGATGCAACCATGGGAGTTACCGAGCAGGATGCAAAGATTGCCGGTATCGCACATGAGAGAGGCAAGGGCGTTATCATAGCTGTAAATAAATGGGATGCCATCGAGAAGAATGACAAGACCATGAATCAGTTCAAGAAGGATATCCAGCTTACACTTTCCTTCATGCCTTATGCAGAGCTTCTTTTCATATCTGCGGCAACCGGTCAGCGTATTGAAAAGCTCTTCACAATGATCGATACAGTAGTTCAGAACCAGACCTTAAGGATAGCAACTGGAATTCTTAACGAAGTACTTGCAGAGGCTGTATCACTTGCTGAACCGCCTTCTGACAAGGGTAAGAAGCTGAGACTGTATTATATGACAGAGGTTTCTGTAAAACCTCCTACATTTGTTATATTTGTAAATGATAAGGAGCTTGCTCATTTCTCTTATATAAGATATATCGAGAACAAGCTGAGAGAGGCCTTCGGATTCAAGGGAACACCTCTTAAATTTATCATTCGTGAAAGGAAAGAAAACTGATGACAGTATTTATAAGAATAGCCTGTCTTATCTGCGGTTATTTTTGCGGCCTGCTGGAAACAGGTTATATATACGGTAAATTTAAAGGTATTGATATCCGTAATTACGGAAGCGGTAATTCAGGAACTACAAATGCGCTGAGAGTACTCGGCAAGAAAGCGGGCCTTGTAGTATTTATAGGTGATCTCTTCAAAGCTATCATTCCATGCGTTATAGTTCGTCTTCTTACCAAGGACAGTTATCCTGATACATTTCTTCTTTTTGTTTTGTATATCGGTCTTGGCGTTGTTATGGGACATAACTTCCCATTTTACCTTAAGTTTAAGGGCGGCAAGGGCGTTGCTGCCACAGCCGGAATGATAATAGGACTTATGATACCATGGATGATACTTATACTTCTTGTTCTTTTCGTAGCAGTTGTTGCGGTTACAAGATATGTATCACTTGGTTCGATTCTTCTTATGATCGAATTTGTAACTCTTTACGTTATCTTTGCTCTGAACGGATGGCTATGCTTTGATCCGCACGGTGATTCAAGATCTGCAATGATCGAGAGCATCGTACTTGCGGTTATCTTTGCGACCATGTCTATCCTTAAGCATAAGTCAAATATCATAAGACTTATCCATGGTGAAGAGAATAAGCTCGGTCAGAAGAAAGAAAATTAATCGGAGGGGATAAAAATATGAAGATCTGTATACTTGGTGCTGGAAGCTGGGGAATTGCAATAGCCAAGCTTCTTTCAATAAATGAACATGAAGTGACCGTATGGTCTATCGACCCTGCTGAGGTTGCTATGTTAAATGAATACTGTGAGCATAAGACAAAGCTCCCGGGAGTAATACTCAGCGGTACAGTAACATTTACAACTGATCTTGAAGGAGCTATCAAGGATAAGGAGCTTATCGTAATGGCTGTTCCGAGTCCGTTTGTCAGAAGCACAGCAAAGTCTGCAGCTCCATTTGTAAAGGAAGGTCAGATCATTGTCAGCGTTTCGAAGGGTATTGAGGACGAGACTCTGATGAGACTTTCAGAGGTTATAAAAGAGGAGATTCCTGTTGCGAGAGTAGCAGTCCTTTCAGGACCAAGCCACGCTGAGGAGGTTGGAAAATGCATGCCTACAACTGTTGTTGTCGGAAGTGATGACAAGGAAGTGGCAGAGCTCATCCAGGATACATTTATGAATGATTTCTTCAGGGTATATATCAGCCCTGATATTATAGGTATTGAACTTGGCGGTGCACTTAAAAATGTCATCGCTCTTGCTGCCGGTATCGCTGACGGTCTTGGCTGCGGCGATAATACAAAGGCTGCTCTTATCACAAGGGGTATAGTTGAGATCAGCAGACTCGGCATCAAGATGGGCGGACAGCCTGAGACCTTTTCTGGTCTTTCCGGAATCGGTGACCTTATAGTTACCTGCGCTTCTGTACATAGCCGTAACAGAAAAGCCGGATATCTTATAGGTCAGGGCAAGTCTTATCAGGAAGCAATGGACGAAGTAAAAATGGTGGTTGAGGGCGTTTATTCAGCGAAAGCAGCATACAAGCTTTCTTTAAAGTATGGTGTTTCAATGCCTATTACCGAAGAGGTAAATAAGGTGTTGTTCGAGAATTATTCAGCTAAGGAGGCGCTCGGAAGACTTCTTACCAGAGATAAGACTAAAGAAGTCATCGGACTGACATGGTAGACAGCAATTTTGAAAAGAAACAAAAATCAAAGATGAACAGCAGTAACAAAAATGCGATCGTCATTATGATACTTTTCTTCTTAGTAATCACCGCATTTATGATACTGACAGAATCTGACTCGCTTGATGATATATTTTCGCTTAAGAAAAGTAAGGCACAGACTCCAGGAGATTTGCCGACAGAAAACGTTGTATCTTCTGAGGAGTCAACCGATAAAACTGATACCGGGGCAACTGAGAAGACTACTGAGGTAACTACAGAGAAGACGGAAGAACCGACTTCAGAGGTTACAACAGCAGCAACAGATACTGCAGAAAGTACTGAAAATACAACAGAGGATGTTGTTGATACAGTTCTTCCTCCGGTTTCTGAGATCAAGGGACAAGACTGGTACAATGCTCAGCTCTTCCAGCCGGCTCAGCCTGTTGACGGTAAGTATTTCGACAATACCGTTCTTATCGGTGATTCAAGAACAGAATCGCTTGCGCTTTTCTCAGGCTATGATAATATCAATTCCTTTGCATATAAGGGACTGAATGTCGGCGCCATCAAGTCTGACCGTGTTATCAAGATCAGCGGCGTTGAATATACAGTAGAAGAAGCAGTCAGTGCGACATATTATGATAATTATTACATTTCATTCGGTATAAATGAACTTGGATGGCAGTATATTTCTGTATTTACGGAAGATATCAGCGAGCTTATCGACATGATCTATACCAGGAATCCGAAGGCTATGGTTTATGTGGCAAGCGTTGTTCCTGTATCCAAGGCTGTTTCAGACCAGGATGATGTATTTAACAAGGAAAATGTAGACAGATTCAATCTCGAGCTTCTGAAGATGGTTCAGGACAGAGGTGATGTTATCTATATTGACTACGCAGCTGCCGTAAGAGACGACGAGGGTTATCTGCCTGAGGAAGGCTCTGTAGACGGAAAGCACTGTACCTCTGACTACAATAAGAGGATAATGCAGTATATATTAACTCACATTTATGAAAGAGTAAGATAAAATGGCAACCGTTGACGTTAAGATCAGCAATTTTGAAGGACCTCTGGACCTTCTGCTGCATTTGATAGAGAAAAATAAATACAGTATATTTGATATTCCTATCGTTGAGATTACCGAGCAGTATCTTGCATATCTGGATGATCTTAAAGAAGATGATTATGACAGAATGAGCGATTTCCTTCTGATGGCTGCACAGCTTATCAGTATCAAGGCCAAGATGCTTCTTCCGAAGGAGGAAGAGGAGGTTCTTGAAGAGGGTGATCCGAGAGACGAACTCGTACAGAGACTTCTTCAATATAAAATGTACAAATTCGCATCCTATGAGTTAAAGGATATGGAAATGGATGCCGAAGGAGCATATTTTAAAGGAGAATCCATACCAAAAGAGGTTAAGGATTACAAGGAAGAGGTTGATCCTGCAGAGGTTGTAAAGGATCTGACTCTGGTAAAGCTCAAAGAGATATTTGAGCAGATAATGAAGCGTGAGATTGACCGTATCGACCCGGTAAGAAGCCGTTTCGGTACGATAACGAGGGAAGAGATCAAATTAGAGGATCGAATGATAGAAGTCCGTGAAGAGATAAGAGGGCTTCGAAGCATCAATTTCAGAACCCTGCTCGGAAGACGTACGGGTAAAATGAATCTGATAGTAACATTTCTTGCCATACTTGAGCTTATGAAGACAGGAGTTCTTACGATAAGGCAGGATGGTATATTTGAAGATATTATCATTGATTCTCTTGAACAAGGGTGATTAAGATGGACGATAACAATATTACAACATGCGGCGCTCTCGAGGCTGTTCTTTTCGCAGTGGGGGAAGCGGTAGAGATTTCAAGACTCGCAGAGGCTATTGGTGTAGATAAGCAGGAAGTTTTAAATGCATATGAAGAGCTTGCTAAGAAGTACGACGAGAACGGTCACGGCATCAGAATACTCAGACTTGACGACAAGCTTCAGCTTTGCACAAGAAATGATTATTATGATATTTTAATAAAGCTTGTAAATATACCAAAGAAGCATGTTCTTACAGATGTTCTTCTCGAAACTCTTTCAATAGTGGCTTATAAGCAGCCGGTTACAAGGCTTGAGATTGAACAGATCAGAGGCGTTTCGTGCCAGCATGCGGTAAATAAGCTTATTGAGTATAACCTTATCACAGAGGTCGGACGACTTGACGCTCCGGGAAAGCCTATACTATTCGGAACAACAGATGACTTCTTAAGAAGCTTTGGTATATCATCTATGGATGAATTGCCGGTTGTTTCATCTGATAAGATTGAAGACTTTAGGAGACAGGCGATGGAGGAGGCCAGTCTTACTATCGAAACTTAACAAAGATTATGGGTTAAAAGCATGGATAAAAAAACTGAGAGACTTAAGATCATATCTGAGGTTAACAGAGTATCAGCCAAATGCATGAGAATCATCATGTACTTTATGCTGGTTTTCTTTTCATTTCTGCTTATCACTGGAAGATATGATCATGTTCTTCTGACTATAATGACTTTGCTTTGTCTTCTAATAGCATTTATTCCAATCCTTGTAGTAAATGTTCTTAAGTTCGACAAGAGCCGTTTAACTAAATATATAATTATAATCTGCACGATACTTATCACCGGAATACTTATCACGCAGCTTTCAAGCTATGCGTATCCGATAATGCTTTTCCCGATACTTGTGGCGTCGCTGTATTATGACAGAACCTTTATCCTTTCAACTTCATTTCTTGAGATACTCGTTGTGTTTATCTCCGGAGTTGTGAAGTATAGATTTCCGGCAGTTCTAATCAAGAAAGAAGCTGTGGACTATGAAGAGATCATAATTCATTTCTTCATACCTGCCTTTCTGATAATACTGTTTATGTCATTTATAGCGTTCTTCATAGTAGACAGAAATGCTGTTATGATCGACAGAAATATCGATACTGCACTTATAACCATTGAAAATGAAAAAGGCCTCTGTTATGCCTTTTCGGAAATAAGTGAAAATAAATCAAAGCTTACAGGAGAGCATATCAAACGAGTTGCTGAATATACAAAGATACTCGGAAGGGCTTCCGGCTTTGATGAAGAGTATGTTGATAAGCTTGCTACAGCAGCCATGATGCATGATATCGGCAAGCTGATGATAAGTGATGAGATACTTGATAAGCCGACAAAGCTTACCGAGGAAGAGTATCAGATCATGAAGAGCCATGTTCTCTATGGTGAAGCACTTCTTGAGAAGTGTCCGGGTGAGATCATGCACCTTGCGAGAATCATTGCAAAGGAACATCATGAGAGATGGGATGGCAAGGGATATCTCGGCATGAAGGGTGATGAGATATCATATATTTCAAGAATAGTATCAGTGTGTGATGTGTTCGATGCTCTGACAGCCGAAAGAATGTACAAGAAGGGCTGGTCCCTTGAGGATACATATAACGAGATCATTACAAACAGCGGTAAGCAGTTTGATCCGAAGGTAGTCAAGCTCTTCATCCAGAACTTTGATAAGTTCAAGGAAGTCAGAGAGAAGATACCTGATATGAAGATTTATTAGTTTTCTTAACTAGAAGGGAGAGAAAATGTTCAGGATAATCAACCAGTACCTTGCATGTGTTAATATCAAGACAGATGCGGGCTTAAGAAGCAATATGGAGATCTTCCTTCACGACAGAGAGGATATCAGTAAATTTTGCATAAATGAAAACTTCAATAAATATATAGTTGATATAAAGATGGAGAAATTCTCTGTAGATCTTGCAGATCGTTTCTTCAGGAATTTTACCACTGAGATAGCTTATGCATATTCTTCAATGTACGTAAGATACAATGAAGGAGTTCGTGTAAGATACAGATTCGTTACTTCCAAGGAAGATAAGAGCGCTGTATATATGGATATAGTTATATCTTAAAGAGACTAAAAAAGCAGTCAGACCGTTGCCGTATATGCGGCTTTAGGATTGACTGCTTTTTAAATACCAGAATTTCAGTACCGGAATTCTGAAACTAAAAAATTAGAATTTATATGATCTGAAAAGTCCTATAACTCGTCCGATGATCATAAGGTCATCAACTATGATCGGCTCCATCGTGTCATTCTCCGGCTGGAGACGGTAGTGACCATTTTCCTTGTAATAGGTCTTGACGGTAGCTGAATCATCTATAAGAGCAACTACGATATCACCATTCTTAGCTGTGTTGGTCTGTTCTACGATAATAGTATCTCCGTAGAGGATACCGGCGTTGATCATGCTGTCACCCTTGACCTTAAGCATAAAGGTCTGATTATTCGTAAGAAATTCAGGAAGTACCGGGAAATAATCAGTGATGTTCTCCTCGGCAAGTATAGGCTGTCCGGCAGCAACAGTACCGATAACGGGTACATTTACCACCTCGCGCCTTGTGAGATTGAATTCATCATCAACTATCTCTATGGCACGCGGCTTTGAAGGGTCACGTCTGATATAACCGTTCTGCTCAAGTGAATTTAAATGTGAATGTACTGTCGAAGTAGAGCTTAATCCGACAGCAAAACAGATATCCCTGACAGTAGGCGGATAACCCTTGTCAAGTATGCATTCCTTTATGTAATTCAGAATCTGTTCCTGCTTAGCGCTTATCTTTCCTTTGGACATTATAAACCTCCATCGTTAAACACTGGATTTACTATTTTTTATGTATTATAACACAACATATGTTCGATTGCAAACAAATGTTCTGTCATTATTTAACTTTTTCTTTACCATTTTTACTAAACAACTTTACCTTTTCTTAACTAAATTAGTTTAAGCTGAGTATATCGTGAATATCTAAAAGATGACGAGTATTTATGACATATCTTTTTACGGAGGGAAATATGAAGGTTATTGAGATGAAAAACGTAGACAAGTACTACGGTAAGAATAAAGTACTTGACGGTGTAAGCTTTTCTGTTGAGAAAGGTCATATCGTTGGTCTGATCGGTCCGAACGGTGCCGGTAAAACAACTATCATGAAGATCATTTCCGGACTGTCACATAGAAGTTCCGGAGAACTGTATCTTTTTGAGAAGAATACCGAAATTCATGTGAACAGAAACCGTATCAGCTTTATGATCGAGAATCCTATCATCGATTCGGCGCTTAATGCAAGAAATAATATGGAATATATGAGACTGCTCCGAGGAGTAGCCGATGAGAAAAGGATAGATGAGCTGCTTTTATATGTCGGACTTGATAATGCCGGAAAGAAACAGGTTAAGAATTTCTCGCTTGGTATGAAGCAGCGCCTCGGTATCGCAATGTCGCTTATTGCCGATCCTGAGGTTCTTGTTCTTGATGAGCCGGTTAACGGACTGGACCCTGAAGGAATAGTTGAAGTAAGAATGATACTGAAGGAGCTCTGCGAAAAGCAGGGTAAGACTATCGTTATATCAAGCCACCTTCTTTCTGAATTGTCCGAGCTTTGTACAGACTATATCATCATAAATCATGGTAAGATCGTTGAAGCGCTCTCTACTGAAGAGCTTATGGATCATTCAAGAAGCTATATTTCAGTTAAGACTGACAATATATCGCATACAACCGCACAGCTTGAGAAGACCTTACAAATAAACGATTATAAGGTTATAGATAATTCTGAGCTGCGTATATTCGGAATGTCCGGAAGAATTCCTGAATTATCCAGAGCGATCACCGATGGCGGTGACACAATACTTCATTTTGCTCATACAAATGAAAGCCTTGAGGAGTACTACCTTTCAAAGGTCGATCATAATGATAGCGAAGACACAAAAAGAAGAAATGGAGTAATTAACAGACTTTCCGGAAGGGGTGATAGATAATGAACAGACTGATCAAAAGTGAATTAAAAAAAGATTTACAACTGACATACTACTGGGGGTTTATATTAGGTATAGTTCTCATGCAGATATTATTATGTTTCAGCGATGATATGAACAGTATAAACTTTGTTCAATCACAGCTGGGTGAGTTTTTTATAATCTTACCGATGATGATGACTGCATTTATAGCAGGAAGAGGCTTTTCACAAAGAACCAATATGTATGATATAATGATGGGAAACAGACCTCTTAAGATAATCGTTTCAAAGCTTTTATCTATAGGATTTATTACAGCATGTATTATTTCTTTTATAAGCCTTTCATTTTTCTTTGTAATTTCACTGGTTAACAGCACCGGCTTCAAAGATGCATTTATCAAAGAAATGATGTTTATACTGCTGATCTATAAAGCATCATTTGCGGGAGTGCTTCTAGCTCTTTGTTTTAGAAGCCTTGCATCTATCGCAATCGTTTATCTGAGAGTCATGCTTGAATCGATAATTCTGGTCGTATATGGAAGCTTAAAGGGTAACCTTTCAGATATTATGGATTCCCTTAGAGGAACACCAAGAATATTCGATTTACTGTTTTATTCAAATCAGATTTCCATGATTTCGGAGGGCAGTCCATCAGCTGATTCACTTATCAATATCTTCAGCGGCTTCGCCATAATGCTTCTTGTATGGGGAGGAATAACGTACTTATTATATAAACATAAGGATTTTTAAAAAGGATAAGATTCACAGTGAACGAAACACTTATAATCAGTATAGCTCTTATCATTACAACGATAACCGCTTTGGTATTTATCAGAAAATACTTCATGCAGAAGTCGGAAATGATCAGCTTCAGAAAACAACTGAATAAGATAAGAACAACTGACAGGGAGCAGCCTTTAATGGTTGCTTCCTTTGGCGCGCCTTCAATAGAGCTTGCCAAGGAGATAAATGCACTTACGGCAGACCTGAAAAAGCTCGCCATGGAGGCAACCGAAAATGAGAAGAAGATGAAGATAGTCATGGCTGGAGTTTCTCATGACTTCAGAACGCCTCTTACCTCTGCTGACGGATATCTTCAAATGATAGATAATACTCTGACTGATTCGGAGGTTAGCGAGGAACTCCGTGAATATCTTGATATTGTAAAGGAAAAGGTAAGCTATCTTAAGAAAATGTCAGATGAATTCTTCGAGGTAAGCTATCTTGAAGCGGTTGATAAGGCTATCCTTGGCGCAGTTCGTTTTGATACAGTACTTTCAAATGTTATGCTTTCGGCGTATAACAGTATCAGTGAAAAGAATCTTCTTATGAAGCCGGAGATCCCTGAGGAAAAGCTTCTCGTTCTTGCTGATGAGCATTACCTTACAAGAATACTTGAGAATCTTTTCTCAAATGCTGAAAAATACGCCGTTTCATATATCAGTGTAAATGTCAGTACAGAAAAAGATAATATAAGATTAAAGGTAGAAAATGATGTCTCTGTAAATACGAATTTTGAAGAAACACATATCTTTGATCCATTTTACCGCGGAACCGGAAGAAGCGGTCCGGGAACAGGCCTCGGATTATATATATGTAAGGAGCTTGCCGATTTTATGAATTACAGTATAAACGGTCATCTGGATAAAGGTGTATTCAGTATAGAGCTTATCATGCCTGCAGCTGAAGCTCTGGCGTAAGATATCAATTTTATATAATATACAGCAGGGGGCAATATGAAGATCCTGATAATTGAAGACGATAAAGAGATAAACAGGCTGCTTTCGGTATTTTTAACCCAGAATGGTTATGATACCGAGAGCAGCTTTGATGGCGTAAGCGGGCTTAATATGATCAAGAAGGCAGATGGCAACCTTGATATGATACTTCTTGATATGATGCTCCCAGGCTTTTCCGGAAATGAAATACTTACCAAGATAAGAGAATTTACCGATATTCCGGTTATAGTCATCTCAGCTGTCTCTGCTTTAAGCGAGAGGCTTTTCATGATGAAGAACGGAGCTGATGACTATATTATTAAGCCATTTGAGCTGCCGGATGTACTTGTCAGGATAGAAGCGGTTATGAGAAGGTGCAGGAAGGAAACTGTTCGTCCAGAAAAAGAAGCTGCTGCTGCAAAGGTCTTAAGCTACGGAAGCATAAAACTTGATACAGGCCTTTCAAAGGTAACTGTGAAGGGCAGTGAGCTGATACTTACTTCCAAAGAATTTGAGATACTGAAGCTCCTGCTTGAAAATAAAGGCAAGCTATTTTCCAAGGCTAATCTTTATGAAAGTGTCTGGAACGAAGAATATTTTCCGGAGGATCAGTCTATAAAGGTTCATATGAGCAACCTCAGATCTAAGCTCAAGAAACTCGATGACTTTGATTATATTGAAACCATCTGGGGGATGGGATACCGTCTGAGAAAGCTTTAGACGCTTATTTGTTATGCTTAATTGTATAAAAACTGCTTGAATAGTTTAATGATTTGAATTAATATATAGAAAGGTATTGCCCGGCAAAGGGTTGGTAATACATCATTTTTTTAGGAGAGTCTATATGAACGAGAAACTGCTTCACACTCCTGAGGGAGTAAGAGATATATACGGCACAGAGTGCCTGGAGCGACATGAGATCATCAGTCGTATTAAGAAGGTTCTTAAGAGCTATGCTTACAGCGATATCGAGACACCTGCATTTGAGTATTTCGATATATTCAATATGGACAAGGGCTCAGCGCCTTCAAACGAGATGTACAAATTCTTTGACAGAAACAACAACACTCTTGTTTTGAGACCTGACATTACGCCAAGTATCGCAAGAAGTGCAGCAAAATATTTTCCGGACGAGGAGCTTCCGATAAGGCTCAGCTATATGGGCAGAACCTTCAAGAATGAGCCTCTTCATCAGGGCAAGCTTCATGAGACTACACAGATCGGCTGCGAGCTTATAAATGACGACAGCTCTGCTGCAGATGCAGAAATGCTCGCTTGCGTAGTTGATGTTATCAGAGTTTCGGGACTTAAGGATTTCCAGATCGTTATCGGCGAGGTTGAATTCTTTAAGGGTATCATAGAAGAAGCAGGCATAGATAAGGACGCTGAGGCAGAGATAAGAGACTTTATCCAGCTCAGGAATTTCTTTGGGCTTCAGGAATATATCAAGAAGCTTGATATAAATGAAAGCTCCAAGGAAGCTCTCTGTTCATTTGATAAGTTCTTCGGCAGCGTTGATATGCTCGACCATGCTGAGACAGTTACAAAGAATGAGAAGGCTCTTACAGCCATTTCCAGACTTAAGAAGGTTTATAATGTTCTTAAGTTCTACGGCTATGAGGATTGCATCGGCTTTGATCTCGGTATGTTAAACGGTTATGGATACTATACAGGTATCGTATTCAGAGCATTTACCTACGGAACAGGAAGCGCTATAGTACGCGGCGGAAGATACAACAACCTTCTTGCCAAGTTCGGCAAGGATGCCCCATCGATCGGCTTTGCTATAATCATTGACGATCTTATGATGGCAGTATCAAGACAGCATATCAAGGTTGACACCGATACCAACAGAGCTCTTGTAATATATGAGATCAAGAATCAGAAGTCTGCGGTTCTTCTTGCAGAGAAGCTCAGAGAGAGAGGCGTTGAGGCATCTCTTATCAGAAAGTCATCAAGACATACTGTTGCTGAGTACGAAGAGTACGCAAGACGTTATGAATTTGACAGAATGTATATAGTTAAGGATGATGATGAGGTTGATGAGTCCTTTGTGATCTCAAAGGAGATTGCCGACCTTAAGGCAAAATACAGTGATAACGATCAGCCCGGAGGTGCATTATGAGATATCTAACATTTGCCCTTGCAAAGGGACGACTTGCCAGAAAGACTCTGGAGGTTTTTGAAAAGATCGGTATCACCTGTGAAGAGATGAAGGATCCTGATACAAGAAAGCTCATCTTCACAAATGAAGAGTTAAAGCTCAGATTTTTCCTTGCCAAGGCAAGCGATGTTCCGACCTACGTAGAGTACGGTGCGGCAGATATCGGTGTTGTAGGTAAGGATACCATCCTTGAGGAAGGAAGAAACCTTCTCGAGGTGCTTGATCTCGGATTCGGCAAATGCCGTATGTGCGTATGCGGACCTGAATCAGCAAAGGAAACACTTAAGAAAAATGAGATAATCCGTGTGGCATCAAAATATCCAAACATTGCAAAGGATTATTTCAATAATAAAAAGAACCAGACGGTTGAGATCATCAAGCTGAACGGTTCCGTAGAACTTGCTCCTATAGTTGGTCTTTCAGAGGTAATAGTCGATATCGTTGAGACTGGAACAACCCTTCGTGAGAACGGACTGGATGTTCTTGAAGAGATCGTTCCTCTGTCAGCAAGAATGGTTGTAAACCAGGTAAGTCTTCGTATGGAGCATGAGAGGATCCAGAAGCTTCTCAATGACTTAAATAAAGTACTAAGCGAATAATATCATTTTCAAAAGGAGGCATAATATGCGTATAGTAAAGCTTACGGAAGAATCAAAGAAGGACATTTTAAAGAATATGCTCAGAAGAAGTCCGGACAATTACGGACCTTATGAAGCAACGGTTAAAGAGATCGTTGAGAATGTCCATCAGAACAAAGATGCTGCTCTTTTTGAATATACACATAAATTTGATAAGGCAGATATAAATGCATCAAATGTTAAGGTAACCGATGAAGAGATAGAAGAGGCTTATAACAAGGTTGATAAGAACCTTCTTGAGGTAATCAGAAAATCTATCAGGAATATCAGGGAATATCACGAGCTTCAGAAGAGAAACAGCTGGATAACAACCAAGGAAAACGGCATAATGCTTGGTCAGAAGATCACAGCATTACAGTCAGTCGGTGTTTATGTACCTGGCGGAAAGGCTGCTTATCCTTCAACAGTTCTTATGAATGTTGTACCTGCACACGTTGCCGGCGTTGAGAACATCATCATGACAACACCTTGCAACGAAGAAGGAAAGGTTTATCCTACAACTCTTGTAGCTGCAAAGGAAGCCGGCGCAACAGCCATTTATAAGGCAGGCGGTGCTCAGGCGATAGCTGCACTTGCATTCGGTACAGAATCAATCCCTAAGGTAGATAAGATCGTTGGTCCGGGAAATATCTTCGTTGCCCTTGCCAAGAGACTTGTTTACGGACATGTAAGCATCGACTCTATAGCAGGCCCTAGCGAGATCCTTGTATTATCAGACGGATCAGGTAATCCTAAATATATTGCTGCAGACCTTCTGTCTCAGGCAGAGCATGACGAACTTGCATCAGCCATCCTTATTACAACAGATGCTGATTTTGCAGAGAAGGTTTCTGAGTGGACAGATGTATTTACAGAGAAGCTTTCAAGAAAAGATATAATACGTAAGTCTCTTGATAATTTCGGATATATCCTTCTCGTAGACAACCTCGATGAAGGAATTGCTGTTACAAATGAGATCGCACCGGAACATCTTGAGATCATGACAAAGAATCCTTACGATACAATGACCAAGGTAAGAAATGCAGGAGCTATCTTCCTTGGAGAGTATTCTTCAGAGCCTTTGGGAGATTATTTTGCAGGACCTAACCATGTACTTCCTACAAACGGTACAGCAAGATTCTTCTCACCTCTCGGAGTAGATGACTTCATCAAGAAGTCAAGTATTATCTCTTACTCTGAGTCAGCTTTAAGAGATGTATATAAGGATGTAGTTACATTTGCAGAGGCTGAGTATCTTACCGCACATGCTAATTCCATGAAGGTAAGATTTGAGGATCAGTAAACAGGAGAGAGAATATGGAAGCAAGAAAAGCAGTTTGTACCAGAAAAACAGGTGAAACTGATATTACCATCGAGATCGATCTGGATGGATCAGGAAAAACAGAGATAAATACAGGTATAGGATTCTTTGATCATATGCTTAACAGCTTTGCAAGACATGGCTTCTTCGACCTTAAGGTGGATGTAAAGGGCGACCTTTATGTTGATACACATCACACTATCGAGGACACAGGCATTGTTCTTGGCAAGGCTATCAAGCAGGCTCTTGGAGACAAGGCAGGCATTAAGAGATATGCGTCATTTATCATGCCTATGGATGAGTCACTTATCCTTTCGGCTGTAGACCTTTCAGGAAGACCATATCTTGTTTATGATCTTAACCTTTCAACTCCGAAGGTCGGAGAGTTTGATACACAGATGGTAAAAGAATTCTTCTATGCAGTTTCTTATGCTGCAGAGATGAATATACATTTAAAGCAGCTTTCGGGAGGAAATGACCACCACATCATAGAGGCGGCATTTAAGTCATTTGCAAATGCACTTGAACAGGCTACAAGACCTAATCCGAGACTTGGAAGAGAGCTTCTCTCAACCAAGGGTTCGCTGTAAAAGGAGGCAAATATGGATTACATTAAGATTATTCCTTGCGTTACCATGGAAAATCCTGTAGAAGAGGCAAAATTCTATAACGACTCAGGCGCTGACGAGGTTGCATTTTTTGACAGCAATGCAAGTCGTGAGTCTCTTGACAAGAATATTCCAATCATCAAGGAGATCACAAGAAATATAGACATTCCGCTCATTGCCTGCGGAGGCGTAAGAAGACTTGAGGATGTTAAGAAGCTCCTTTATGCGGGTGCGTCAAAGGTCTGCATGAAGTCAGCTCCTATGAACGACATTTCCATAGTTAAAGAAGCCTCAGAGCGTTTCGGATCTGAAAGGATCATTGTTACCATCGACCTTACTGAGGTTGATGATCCTGTAGCTTATGCAAAGGAATTAAAGGAGCAGGGCGCCGGAAGCCTTCTTATCTTACATCACAATAAGATCGATAATTATACAGAAATAGTTGCAAAGATACGTAAGGAAGCACCTCTTCCAACTGTTGTTTCTTCTTACTCAACAGACGGTGATGAGATAGCTGAGATGCTTGATGCAACACATGCAGAAGTTATAAGCCTTTACAACCTTGCTCAGCATGATGTTATGCAGATCAAGCATGCCTGCAGAAGAAAAGGTCTTTACGTAAATCTCTTTGAGAGTTCAAAGTCCTTCAGCGATTTTAAGACTGACGACAAGGGTCTTGTTCCTTGTATAGTTCAGGATTATAAGACAGATGAAGTACTTATGCTTGCATATATGAATGAAGAGTCTTATAACAAGACTATTGAAACAGGAAGGATGACTTATTTCTCAAGAAGCAGAAATGAGCTCTGGACCAAGGGCGAGACTTCAGGACATTATCAGTTCGTTAAGTCACTTACGATCGACTGCGACAACGATACTATCCTTGCAAAGGTCTCACAGATCGGTGCAGCCTGCCACACTGGCAACAGAAGCTGCTTCTTTACTCCGCTTGTAAGTAAAGAATATAACGATACAAATCCTCTTACTGTATTTAATGATGTATTTAATATCATCACTGACAGAAAGAAGAATCCGAAGGAGGGTTCATATACCAATTATCTTTTCGACAAGGGTATCGATAAGATCCTCAAGAAGGTCGGAGAGGAATGTACAGAGGTTGTTATAGCAGCCAAGAATCCTGATCCAGAGGAAATGAAGTATGAGATCTCAGATCTTTTATATCACCTTATGGTTCTTATGGCAGAACGCGGAACCACATGGGAGGATATAACCAAGGAGCTTGCTGAGAGACGATAAAAAGATTTACCTTACTTAGTGACAGTACGTTTTGTATTAAAAAGGAGATCATAATATGAGTGCAATACTTACAGAATTTGCAACATATATAATAAAATACGTTGTCTTCCTTATCCTGGCCGTGCTTGGTTTTATTGCGGGAACAAAATGGAGAAAATCCAAGGATATGAAGACTGTTGAGGAGGAAGTAGTAAGTGAAGAAGTACGGAGTTAATGAGTTAAGAGAGATGTATCTCTCGTATTTTGAAGAAAAGAACGGACATCTCAGGATGAACAGCTTTTCGCTGGTTCCTCAGAATGATAAGAGTCTGCTTCTTATAAATGCAGGAATGGCACCGCTGAAACCATATTTCACAGGACAGGAAATCCCTCCACGCAGAAGAGTGACAACCTGCCAGAAATGTATCAGAACAGGTGATATCGAGAACGTTGGTAAGACAGCACGTCACGGTACATTCTTTGAGATGCTCGGAAACTTCTCATTCGGCGATTACTTCAAGCACGAGGCTATCAAGTGGTCATGGGAGTTCCTTACTGAGGTAGTAGGACTTGATCCTGAAAGACTTTATCCATCAATCTACCAGGATGATGATGAAGCATTTGATATCTGGAACAAGGAGGTTGGTATCGCTCCTGAGAGAATCTTCAGATTCGGCAAGGAGGATAACTTCTGGGAGCACGGCGCAGGTCCTTGCGGTCCATGTTCAGAGATCTACTATGATCGTGGAGAGAAGTATGGCTGCGGTAAGCCTGGCTGTACTGTAGGCTGCGACTGTGACAGATATATGGAGGTTTGGAATAACGTATTTACACAGTTTGAAAATGACGGCAAGGGTAATTACACAACTCTCCAGAATAAGAATATTGATACAGGTATGGGTCTTGAGCGACTTGCAGTAGTTGTTCAGGATGTAGATTCAATCTTCGACGTAGATACTATCAAGGCTATCCGTGACAAGGTGTCAGAGAAGGCCGGTATCGCTTATGGTTCAAAGTATGAATCTGATGTATCTATCCGTGTTATAACAGACCATATGCGTTCTGCAACATTTATGACTTCTGACGGTATCACACCTTCAAATGAGGGCCGTGGATACGTTCTCAGACGTCTTATCAGAAGAGCTGCAAGACATGGAAGGCTTCTTGGTATCAAGGGTGCATTCTTAAATGATATCGTTGCAGCAGTTATCGAGAACTCAAAGGATGCATATCCTGAACTTCTTGAGAAGAAAGCATTTATCTTTTCAACTATTGAGAATGAAGAAGCAAGCTTCAACAAGACCATTGACCAGGGTCTTGAGATCCTTGCTGAATATAAGAAAGAGCTTAAGGAGAGCGGTTCAACCGTTCTTGACGGCGAGAAGGCATTCAAGCTTCATGATACCTATGGCTTCCCTCTTGACCTTACAAAGGATATCCTTGAAGAGGACAACCTTTCTGTAGATGAGGAAAAGTTCAAGGAGTGCATGGAGATACAGAAGACTACAGCACGTAATGCACGTAAGGTTACCAATTACATGGGTGCTGATGCGACAGTATTTGAGCAGCTTTCTCTTGATATCAAGTCAGAGTTTGACGGCTATGACAAGTTAGAGAAGGATGACAAGATACTTGCACTTACACTTAACACACTTACTTCAGCAGACGGTACAGAGAAGGTTGTAAGTACTGTTGAGGATAAGCTTACTGAGGGTGCAAATGGCGCGGTTATCGTTGCATCAACTCCATTTTATGCTACTATGGGTGGTCAGATAGGCGATACAGGCGTGATCAAGACCGCTAATGGTACATTTATTGTTCAGGATACTACAAAGGTTGCAGGTGATAAGATCGCTCATCACGGTTATGTTGAGTCAGGCGAGATAAATGTAGGAGATATCGCAACTCTTACAGTAGACAGCCAGAGAAGAGGACTTATCTGCAAGAACCACTCAGCTACACACCTTCTTCAGAAGGCTCTTAAGACTGTTCTTGGCGATCATGTAGAGCAGAAGGGTTCATTTGTATCAGAAGGAAGACTCAGATTCGACTTCTCTCACAACCAGGCTATGAGCGCTGAGGAGATCAGTGAAGTAGAAAAAATCGTAAATGAGAAGATAGCTGAAGCACTTCCTGTTGAGACCAAGGTAATGACTATCGAGGAAGCAAAGAAGACAGGTGCTATGGCCCTCTTCGGTGAAAAGTACGGCGAGACAGTAAGAGTAGTACTTATGAGCGACTTCTCTAAGGAGTTCTGCGGCGGTACTCATGTATCAAATACTTCTTCCATCGGAACCTTCAAGATAGTTTCAGAAGCTGGTATCTCTTCAGGTGTAAGACGTATCGAGGCTCTTACAGGCGAAGGCGCACTGAATTATTATAAAGAGACAGAGGAAAGACTTCTTAAGGCTGCAGCTGCTGCAAAGACAGAGCCTGCAAAGCTTGAGGAGAAGATTGAAGCACTCCTTGCAGAGATCAAGACACTTACAGCAGAAAACAAGAAGCTTAAAGATAAGATCGCAAAGGATGCTGCAGGAGACAGCCTTGCAAATGCTGTTTCAGTAGGAGATACAAAGGTCCTTAAGGTTGCACTTAAGGATGCAGACGTTAATTCCATGAGAAACCTTGGTGACGAGTATAAGGCAAAGCTTGGTAAATCTGTTGTTATCATTGCTTCAGATAACGGCGACAAAGTAAATCTTCTTGTTATGGCTTCTGATGATGCTGTATCAGCAGGAGTTCATGCCGGAAATATCATCAAGAAGATCGCACCTATCGTAGGAGGCGGCGGTGGCGGACGTCCTAACATGGCTCAGGCCGGTGGTAAGGATGCATCCAAGATCGAAGACGCACTTTCAGCCGGAGTAGAAGAAGTAAAGTCAATGCTTGCTTAATTAATTAGTGAGGATGATATTATGAGATTTGCGGTAATTGATACAGAAACAAATTATAACGATGAAGTAATGTCTATCGGAGTTGTTATAGCAGAAGGTGATACCAAGAAGGAGATAGCTTCAAGGTATTATATTATCTCGCCTGAATATGAGGTGGGAGGTACATATTCAAATGCACTGTATGATGTTCCTGATGATAAGACCATGACAATGTCTCGTGAAAAGGTCATTAAAGATATCAAGGCACTTTTCAAGAAGAAATCAATTGATTATATCTTTGCCTATGATGCCTTTACTGATTATAAAAATCTTCCGGAGCTTGCAGACTATAAATGGGTTGATATCATGAAGATAGCTGCCTACCGCCAGTATAATAAATTTATCCCTAAGCAGACTGAATGCTTAAGAACAGGAAGACTGAAGAAGGGTTATACTGTTGAGGGAGTTCTAAATATGATGATCGAGAACTACAAAGAAACTCATAATTCATATTTTGACGCTTCCGACGAACGCAGGATAGTAGAGCTTCTAAACCTTGATATGGCTCAGTACGAAAGTGCTGTTATCAACTAGAAAATTTACTTATTCAGTTATTTTTCTGAAACTAAAAAAAGCGGTTGACTATAGCTAAAATATATGATATAACAATCTAGTGCAATTTTTGATTGACCCAATCAGTTGTTATGCACAAAATCATCTCACAACTGGAGGGAGGGTGGAAAAATGTCAAGCGTAGTAGTTAAAGAGAATGAGACTCTCGACAGCGCTCTTAGAAGATTTAAGAGAAACTGTGCAAAGGCCGGAATTCAGCAGGAGATCCGCAAGAGAGAGCATTACGAAAAGCCAAGCGTAAAGCGTAAGAAGAAGTCTGAAGCTGCAAGAAAGCGTAAATTCAAATAGTTTCATACTATGACTATATAAGGACCTTTCAATAGAAGGGTCCTTTTTTAATGCTTTTTCTGCCGGAGTTAACCAACTCACAGCATCAAAATACTTGCAAAAAGTGCATTCAGATCATGTACAAAGTGCATTCAGATCATGTACAAAGTGCATTCAGATCATGTACAAAGTGCATTCAGATTCTTCCCGAAATGTGCCTGATAAAGTGATTCACTGTATACTCACAAATATTTTGACATACCCTTATTAGTATGATAAAATGTAAACGTTTGTGAGGTTGGAAAAATGAATAAAGATAAAAAAAATAAGCTGCTATGGCCTATTTTATTTCTTGTCATAGCTGCACTTAGCGTTTGGGCAATAATGCAGCAGAATAAAAGCTTTTCTTTAAAAGAATTTTCCGAGTTTATCGCGGGTGCCAAGATAAGCTTTATTATTGGTGCGTTCATTTCCGTATTCATGTATATTGGATTTGAAGCTCTTGCATTACAATCAATACTACAGATATTCGGCTACAGAACAGGGTTTATGTCGAATTATTTTTATGCTTCCGGAGATCTGTATTTTTCTGCTATAACGCCTTCTGCAACGGGAGGTCAGCCTGCGTGCGGCTACTTTATGAGTAAGGACGGCATACCTCTTATGGTCACTACCATAGTCCTTATCGTTAATACATTTCTTTATACATTTTCCCTTGTTATAATGGGTCTTGTGGATATTGCCATAAATTCGAAGACGATACTACGTTTTGGCGGCTTATCCAGATTCTTTATAATCTTTGGAATACTGATACAGATACTGCTTGCGCTTTTCTTCTATCTGCTTATCAAGAAGGAAACTCTTCTCGAGAGGATATGCAGCAAATTTGTAAGATTCCTTGGAAAACTTCGCTTTGTTAAAAATGTAGATCATAAGATAGAGAAGATAAATAAGAAAATGGATGAATACAGAGAGGTGGCTGCCATGATCTCAGGCAAGTCCAAGAAGCTCTTCATCCCGCTCATTTACAATCTTCTAATGAGATGTTCTCTTATTGCGGTCAGCGTATTTGTTTATCTTGCTACAGGAAATCTTGCGGCAGACGTTGGCAAGGTTGTTTCTATTCAGATATTTGTTATAATAGGAGCATATGTTATACCTATCCCTGGTGCGATAGGAATTACAGATTACATCATGATCGATGGCTATAAGAGCCTTTTCGATGCAAGGCATGCAGTAAATCTTGAGCTGCTCAGCCGTACGATATCATTTTATGCTTGTGTATTTTTATGCGGAATACTGACGCTTTTGAAATTTATCTTAGTTAGCAGGAGGAAGAAAGTTAAATGATAGGTTATTATGATTATACGATGATTCTTACATATATGTCACTGGTGTCTGCAGGTACTGGTATCATAGTATCGCTCAGTGGTCATGGTCATCCGTTCATAGGTATATTTTTCCTTATGTTCAGCGGCTTTTGCGATGCGTTTGACGGTAAGGTTGCAAGAACCAAGAAGGACAGAACTCCTAAGGAGACAAAGTACGGAATGCATCTGGATTCCCTTTCGGATATAGTTGCCTTCGGTATGCTTCCTGCATGTATAGGATCAGCACTTATTAAGACATCACCTTACCTTCGTGATACACTTAATATCTACGACGGTTCAGTAAGATCAGCTATCATCCATATAGCATTAAATGCTATCCTTGTATTTTATGTTTTATGCTCACTTATAAGACTTGCTTATTACAATGTAACAGAAGAGGAGAGAATCAACGCAAATGAAGGCCCTAGAAAGTACTATGACGGTCTTCCTGTAACCAACTCAGCTCTTATCTTCCCATTTGTAATGCTTCTTCAGTATATTACAAAGATGGATATCACTCTTGCATATTTTGTAGTAGCCCTTATCACAGCCTTCCTTTTCATCTCAAAGATCAAGGTTTTCAAGGCAGGACTCAAAGGAACTATCATCTGCGTTCTTATCGGCGCTGCTATGTTCGCTGCAATGATGATATTTAGATTTGTTATTAATAAATAATTGGTATTAATATGACAGAATCTGAAAATGAAAAAAGACTTGAAATGAATATACCTGATAATTATATCCAGAGTATCTTCGGAAACTATGATGTAAATATCAGAAAGCTTGAGAGGACATTCGGGATAGACTATGTCCAGAGAGGCGGTTCTCTTATTCTCAGCGGCACCGAAAACGGTACAAAGAATGCTGCATACGTTATAAATGAAATGCTTAAGCTTCTTTCGAGCGGAGGCACAGTTGACGAGCAGAAGCTGGACTATATCATTTCTCTTGTTAAAGAAAAAAGCAGTGAGGACGTATCTTCCCTTGACAGAAATATAATCTGCCACACAGTAAATGGACGTCCTGTAAAGGCCAAGACATTCGGCCAGAAGAAATATATCGATGCTATCGATAACAATATGATAATCTTCGGTACCGGTCCTGCAGGAACCGGTAAAACCTACCTTGCTATGGCCAAGGCAATCTCTGCCTTCAAGAAAAATGAAGTGGAGAGGATAATTCTCACAAGACCGGCCATCGAAGCCGGCGAAAAACTCGGATTTCTTCCGGGTGACCTTCAGAGCAAGATCGATCCATATCTGCGTCCCCTTTATGATGCTTTATACGAGATCATGGGAGCAGAGCAGTTCATGAAGAACATGGAGAAAGGACTTGTAGAGGTGGCGCCTCTTGCATATATGAGAGGACGTACACTTGACAATGCATTTATCGTTCTTGACGAGGCTCAGAATACAACCCCATCACAAATGAAAATGTTTCTTACAAGAATAGGCTTTGGTTCAAAGGCTATCATTACAGGCGACCTGACACAGAAGGATCTTGCTTCAAATACAAAATCCGGTCTTGAGATAGCTCTTAAGGTAGTTAAAAATATCGAGGGTATCAGTATCTGTGAATTTACAAGTAAGGACGTTGTTAGACATCCGCTTGTACAGAAGATTGTTGAAGCTTATGATGCCTATGACAAGAAGGCTGCCTATAAGAAGGCAGACCACAACAGGCAGTGATCCGGAGGATTATTATGATCATAAATATCGATTCAGAATATGAAGGAAAATTAATTGTTCCTGACGAATTCTGTGATATAATAAGAGATGTTATTGAATACGCTTGCGACTTCATCGAATGTCCCTATGAAGCAGAGGTAAATGTCCTGCTTACCGGAGATGAGGAGATAAGACTCATCAATAAGGAGAACAGAGATATCGATAAAGCAACCGATGTGTTATCATTTCCAATGCTGGATTTCCCGAAGCCGGGAGACTTTTCTCTCGTTGAAGAAAATACCTACGATTACTTCAATGCTGAAACAGGAAATCTGCTTCTTGGAGATATAGTTATATCTATCGACAAGGTTTACAGCCAGGCTGAGGAATATGGACACAGTCCAAAGCGTGAGATAGCATTTCTCACTTCTCACAGCATGCTTCACCTTTTTGGATATGATCACATGGAAGATGAGGAAAGAAGAGTGATGGAGGAGTTACAGGAAAAAATACTTATACAGAAAGGATATACGAGAGATTATGAATAAGAGGATTTTTTCTGGAATACTGGTTACAGCACTTATACTTCTGGTTTGCGTAGGATGCGGAAGCAAGAAGAAGGACAAGGAAACAACAGCAGCTCCTACAACAGAAGCAACAAGCGAAACAACTGAAAAAGAGACCACAGAGGAGGCTTCTACAAAGTTAGCGACTACAGAGAAGCTTACAACTGAAGACGAAAAGCATAAAGGTCTGGTTCAGAGCGACCTCACAGGTGAGTGGATCACTCCTGAGGAAAATGCAAAGAGACCTATCGGCGTTATGATAAATAATATTGATGTATGCTGGCCTCATTCAGGTATCGGCAAGGCTGATATCGTATATGAAATGACATGCGAGGGCGGTATCACAAGACTCCTTGCACTTTACTCTGATTACTCAGAACTTGATAAGATCGGTTCTATCAGAAGTGCAAGACAGTATTTTGTAATGAAGTGCTTTGAGCACGACGGAATACTTGTTCATGTAGGTGGTTCTACATACGGCAAGGCTGCCATCAGAGACTTCAGCGTAGATGACGTAGATGGTATCTATGAGGGCGTATTCTACAGAACAAGCGACAGAGAAGCACCTCATAACTGCTATATCGATACAGACGGTATCGACAGCTCTATCGCATCTCATGGCTACAGAACAACACATAATTCAGATTATGAGAAGATTTATTCATTCAATGCTGAGGATACTCCTCTTGCAAAGGGTGAGAAGGCAGAGACTGTTACCTGCAGATATAATTCATTTACAAAGCCATACTTTGAGTATGACTCTAAGACAAAGCTTTACAACAGATTTGAATATGGACAGGCTCACATTGATGATCAGACAGGTGAGCAGCTCACATTCAAGAACATCCTTGTTGTATTCTCTATAGTAACTCCAATGCCTGACGGTAGCTACAACGACGTTGCTCTTAACGGAAGCGGAACAGGCTACTATGCAACAGACGGAAAGATCATTCCTATCAAGTGGGAGAAGAGTGATGATTACAGCGTAACAAAATTCTATACAGAGGATGGTTCACCGCTTCTTCTTAACCCTGGCAAGACCTGTGTAGAGTATTTTGATACTAAGGATAGCGACCGTGTAACCTGGGAATAAATGGTATATAAAATGGATCATTATGATGTATGTATAATCGGTGCCGGTGCTGCAGGGCTGTCCGCAGGGACAGCTGCTGCAGAGCGCGGGCACAAGGTGATTATTGTAGATAAGAATAAAAAGGCTGGTATGAAGCTGTATGCAACAGGCAATGGTAAATGCAACATTGCCAATTCGCATATGGCTTTTTGTTGTTATTACGATAGCAGCTTTGCGGCTGAAATTCTCGGTGATGAGCCTTACAAAGAGGTTATCGACTTTATGAAGGAGCTGGGAGTTGAATGCGTATCAAAGTCCGGATATTACTATCCAAGGTCCGGACAAGCCTCTACAGTTGTCTGGGCGCTTCTTGACAGACTTAGATTCTTAGGCGCTGAAATACTTTTAAATACAGCTGTAGACCATATAGAGATTAAGGACGGAAGATATATAATCCATAAAAACGGCAAAGCACTTCTAAGCGCAGATAAGCTTATAATAGCAACAGGAGGCTTCTCAATGCCTTCGCTTGGTGCAATAGATGAAAATACAGCCACAGGGCTTTACGCAGATCTCGGGCTTAAAACAGCCCCTGCAAAGCCTATGTTATGTCCTGTGATAACGAAAGAGGATCTTACCTGCCTCGCAGGCGTAAGAACAGGTGCAAATGTCAGCATTTACGCAGATGGTAAGCTTATCGAAGAGTACGGTGAGGTACAGTTTACAGATTATGGACTTTCAGGAATCGTAATATTTAATATGTCATATTATGAGCCTGAAAAGCTTTATCTTGATACCTTAAATGGCATCTCTGAAGAAGAGTTTGTAAGAAGCTTCAGACGCCTTAAGGAAAGTGATCCGCAGAGGTCGCTGCATGCATTTATGAATGGATATCTAAATGATAAGCTCGCGGAATATATCATTTCCGTAAAATGCGGATACAGTACCAAAACAAAGCTGAATGACGCACCGGAGGATGCTGCAGTTAAGCTGTATAAGTCCGCAGCAAAGCTGGAATTTACATTTAAACAGCTTTATGGCTATGAGCATTCTCAGGTCACAAAGGGTGGAATACTTACATCTATGATCAACCCCGAGGATATGAGAGTTAAATGCGTTCCCGGTCTTTACGCTGCGGGAGAAGCAGTGGATGTTGCCGGAAAATGCGGCGGTTATAACCTTATGTTTGCGATAATAAGCGGTAGAAAAGCAGGACGATCATGATAAGAATAGATAATATAAACCTTCCGCCGGACTATACCACGGAAGACATTAAAAAACATATAGATAAGCTCTTAAAGCATAATGAGTATACTGATCTTAAGATAGTCAGAAGATCTGTAGATGCAAGAAAAAAGGATAATGTGCACTACAATGTCTCTGCAGAGGTCAAGCTTAAGGGAAATGAAGAGAAGCTTGTACGTTTTGTTAACAATAAAAATGTTACGTTAACTAAGCCTAAAAAATACAGCTTTCCGTATCAGTTTTCAGAGCAATATTCAAAGCAATTCTCAGAGCAGCTCTTTGATGATTCTACGGAGCAGAAAATTGGAAAGAAATCTGAGTCAGCACTTTCTGAAAGCAAAATATATCGTCCTGTGATCATCGGTGCTGGTCCTGCGGGATATTTCGCCGCAACAGTTCTTGCTGAGAATGGTTTCAGACCGGTACTTTTCGAGAGAGGCCGTGCAGTGGAAGAGCGTAAAAAGGATGTTGAAACCTTCTGGGAGACCGGAAAGCTCTCACCTGAAAGCAATGTATCATTTGGAGAAGGCGGCGCGGGGACCTTCTCGGATGGAAAGCTGAATACCGGCAACAAGGATAAGGACGGTATATTTAAATATATCAACGAGACCTTTTACAGATTCGGAGCTGATGAATCTGTTACCTACGATTCCAAGCCGCATATCGGTACAGACAGGCTTACAACCATAATAAAAAATATGCGTGAGAATATCATTAAAAACGGCGGAGAGATTCATTTTGAAAGCTGTCTTAAGGATATTGAAAAATGCGATGATTATTATGTTTTAAATCTTGATGTTCTTAAGGATCCTGAAGACCTGGAATTGGATGCTGTAAAAGCTGATATAAAACATAGAGAAATAATAGAAATTAAAGCCAGAGAGGTAATACTTTCTATCGGTCACAGCGCAAGAGACACCTTCAAAATGCTTTATGAGAAAGGCTTTTTGATGGAGCAGAAGCCATTTGCGATCGGACTTCGTATCGAGCATCCGAGGGATATGATAAATGCTGCTCAGTACGGTCCGAAATATAAGGATCTTTTTCCGACTGCCGACTATAAGCTGACTTATCATGCAAGCAATGAAAGGGCAGTATTTTCATTTTGCATGTGTCCGGGCGGCTATGTCGTAAATGCATCAAGTGAAGAGGGCTGCATGACTGTAAACGGCATGAGTGAGAGTAAGCGTGATTCCGCAAATTCAAACTCTGCGCTTGTTGTAAATATACTGCCTGAGGATATTCCGGGCGACGATCCTCTGGATGCCGTTGAGTTCCAGAGAAGCCTTGAGAAGAGGTTTTATGAGGCAGGAAAAGGTTGCATTCCGCTGCAGAGATTCGAAGATTTTGAAAAGGGTGTAAAAACTGTGCAAATTGGTGCATTTTCCCCTTGCATAAAAGGAAAATTTGTATTGTCCGAGCTTAAATCCTGTTTGCCAGAATATGCGGCAGATGCTATAATTGAAGGAATCAGATATTTTAGTTCAAAGATAGAAGATTTCGATAACGGAGACGCACTACTTTCCGGTATCGAATCAAGAACTTCCTCTCCGGTAAGGATCATCAGAAATGAGAAGTTTGAAGCACCTGAGCACCCGGGTATTTACCCTTGCGGCGAAGGAGCAGGCTACGCGGGAGGAATCACCTCTGCAGCAGCAGACGGCATAAGATGCGCCGAGAAGCTGGCAGAGAAAATATTAGAAAGATGCAGGAGTTAATAATGTTAAACGAAAGAGAAGCCTTAAAGGATAAGAAAAGAATAGTTGTTAAAATTGGTTCATCATCTCTTATTCACAAAGAAACAGGCGGAATAGACTATGTAAGACTTGAAAAGCTTGTAAGAATACTCAGTGATCTTAAGAATCAGGGCAAGGAGGTTGTACTTGTTTCTTCAGGTGCTATCGGCGTCGGAAGAAAGAGCCTCGGTCTTAAGGAGAAGCCCGAAGCCCTTGCTTTGAAGCAGGCTTGCGCCGCTGTAGGACAGGGTCAGCTCATGATGATCTATCAGAAGCTTTTCCTTGAATACAACCATAAAGCTGCTCAGGTTCTTCTTACATTTGACGTTATTACCTCTGATGAGAGAAGAAAAAATGCACGTAATACACTGAACGAGCTTCTTAATCTTGGAATCATCCCCGTAGTAAATGAAAACGATACGGTTGCTACAGAAGAGATCGAATTTGGCGACAATGATACGCTTTCAGCCATCGTTGCCACACTTATCGGTGCAGACCTTCTGATACTCCTTACAGATATCGATGGTTTATATACAGACGATCCGAGAAGCAATCCTGATGCGAAGAAGCTTTCAGTTGTTAAACGTATTGATAATAAGCTTATAAAGATGGCCAAGGGTTCCTCATCATCCTACGGAACCGGCGGAATGTCAACCAAGATAGCTGCTGCCAGAATCGCTACAGATACAGGTACGGATATGATCATCTGCGAATCATCTGATTATGACAATATCCCGAAGATACTTGCAGGAGAGGATGTGGGAACACTATTTATCTCTCACGAACAGGATGATTTTGATACCACAGATTTCATAATAAATAAAAAATACATGCAGCTGTAAAATAATAGTTGTTTTATAAGAACACACGGTTTAACGGATGGCCTGGAATCATTTGTCAGCTGCGGTTAAGGTATGATCATGATAGATAAGAAAACCATCAGAAAAGAAATGCTGGCAAAACGAAATACCATGGACAGAGAATCCGTGTCGGAGCTGTCCCGGAGGATATGTGAAAATATCAGGAGCCTTTCTGAATATCAGAGTTCCGAGATAATACTTTCATATTATCCCAAGGGAAATGAGATGGACACGAGGCCGCTTTTTACAGATGCCAAGAGATTTTATCTGCCCCGCGTAGATAAGAAGGAAATGGAGTTCTTCAGATATCTTGGAGAGGATAGCCTTGCAACAGGAGCTTTCGGTATCAAGGAACCAAAGTCCGACGAAGCTGTGCCGTACATCAATGCGGCTGTGCCAAATGAGGCAGGCTGCCCCGGAAGCATCCTTATGATAATGCCCGGACTTTCCTTTGATATATATGGCGGAAGAGCCGGATACGGCGCAGGATTCTATGACAGATATCTTGCAGAACATAAGGATGATAATATCATTAAGGTTGCAGCAGCTTTCAGCTTTCAGGTTATAGATGACAGACTATTATGTGATGAATATGATATAAAGCCTGACATTCTTGTGACTGAAAACTCTATAATACAAATACATGACAGTTTCTAAAAATGATATAAATTTTTAATCATAGAAATAATCGGAAGATATAAATAAAAAAATTGAACAATAAAATAACTGCTATAAACACAGTTATTAAACACAGTTATTAAACACAGTTATAAAAGCAATTAAACGCAACAAATTAAATAGTATTTAAACATATATTGGGAGGAAAGAATATGTTTGATCTTGAAGCAATATGTAAAACTGCCAAGGAGGCTTCACGCGTTATAGGCAAGGCAGGAATAAATGATAAAAATGACGCACTTCTTAAGGTTGCAGATTATCTCTGCGACAATAAATCCGACATCATCAAGGCCAATAAGATTGACCTTGCAAATGCAGAAGCAAACAACATGAGTCCAGCTCTTATGGACAGACTTAAGCTTACAGACGAAAGGATCGAAGCTATCGCTGAAGGCGTAAGACAGGTTGCAGCACTTCCTGATCCAATCGGCGAAGTACTCTCCATGAAAAGAAGACCAAACGGACTTCTAATCGGTCAGGTTAGAGTACCTATCGGTGTTATAGGCATCATTTACGAATCAAGACCAAATGTTACTATCGATACCTTCGCACTCTGCTTTAAGTCAGGAAATGCAGTTATCCTTCGTGGAGGAAGCGATTGTATCAATTCAAACATTGCTCTTGTAAAGATCGTTAAGGAGGCTCTTGCTGAGACAAATATTACACCTGATGTTATAAGCCTTATCGAGAATACCGACAGAGAAGTTGTAAATAACTTCATCAAGGAGAACAGATATCTTGATCTTCTCATTCCAAGAGGAGGCGCAGGACTTATCAATAACGTTATCCAGAATGCAACAGTTCCTGTTATCCAGACCGGTACAGGCAACTGCCACATTTATATCGATAAGTCAGCAGACTTCGACAAGGCTGTTAAGATCGTCAGAAATGCAAAGCTTCAGAGACTCGGCGTCTGCAACGCTGCAGAATCCCTTGTAATCCACAAGGATGTTGCTGAAGAGGTACTTCCACTTATCGCAGCTGACCTTGCAAGCGACGACTGCGAGATAAGAGGAGATGAGAAGGCACAGGCTATCAGCAATCTTGTTGTTCCTGCAACAGAAGAGGATTACGGTACAGAGTATCTTGCCAAGATCATTTCTGCAAAGATCGTAGATAGTCTTGATGAAGCTATCGACCACATCAACAAGTACAGCACAGGTCATTCTGAAGCAATCATCACAGAGGATTACAACAGTTCACAGAGATTCTTAAATGAGATAGATTCAGCCTGCGTATACGTAAATGCATCTACACGTTTCACAGACGGCTTTGAATTCGGCTTCGGTGCAGAGATAGGTATATCCACACAGAAGCTTCACGCAAGAGGTCCTATGGGCCTTACAGCACTTACATCGACAAAATTTATCATTTATGGAAATGGTCAGATAAGAGGTTAGTTTAGTAAAGAAGAGGAGGATAATATGAAAAAAGGTGTGATCAGATCATTAGTCATACTGTTGTTATTCGTTTTCATAGCAGTCCTTATCCCTGAGCATGATTCGGAAGCGGCAACCAGAGGAACAGGCATGTATTTTGTCAGTGGTAAGTGGAGATACTACGAAAATGGAACCTACACCAAGATCACTTCGGTAGTTAAAGGAACTGTCGATGGTGAATCCGGCTGGTGGTATGTAAGAAATGGCGTATTAACCAGAATTACAATCGTAGCAAAGAACGAAAACGGCTGGTTCTATTGTAAGAACGGTAAGGTGGATTTCACTTACAAGGGCTTCGGCAAGAATTCCAAGGTCTGGCTTTACTGCGTAAACGGAAAGGCTAACCTTAACGCAAACGGTCTTTACATGGGTACCGTTGACGGCGTGACAGCAAACTGGTACGTACAGAACGGCAAGGTTAAATTCATAAATACCGTTGCCAGGAATTCCAGCGGCTGGTGGGCTGTCAGAAAAGGCAAGGTTGATTATTCATTTACAGGTATCTGCAGCAATGAATACGGCAGCTGGTACTGTAAGAACGGAAAAGTTGATTTTGATTATACAGGCTTTGCACAGTGTTCATCAGGATGGTTCTTCATCAAAAACGGTAAGGTGGATACATCCTTTAACGGACTTTATAATGGCACTGTAAACGGAACAAACGGCAGATGGTATGTTGTTAAAGGCAAGGTTCAGTTTAAGACACTTATCGTAGATTATGCAGGCGATAAGGCGCTTGTTGTAAAGGGTGTTGTAAAGACTACATTTAACGGCTTCTATACCTATGACGGAACAACCTGGTATATTGAAAACGGTTATGTTGATACTGACCGTAAGGACATTATAAAGGGTAATGTTGCAGGAACTACTGCATGGTGGTTTGTAAATAACGGCCACGTTGAATACAGCACGCTTCTTGCTTCAAATTCCAACGGTACATGGTACATCCGTAACGGAAAGGTGGATTTTTCATTTACAGGCTACTATGTATATAACGGCGAGAGATTCTATATCGAGGGCGGAAAGGTCATAAGAGACGGTATCGAAAATGCCATGATCAGCAAGGCTCAGAATTATTACAGCAAAACCGGTTATCTTATCCTTGTAGACAGGGAGCATTCAAAGGTAATGGTTCTTAAGGGAAGCTCATATAACTGGGAGAGACTGTATTACTGGGACTGCAACTGCGGCGCTGAAGAGACAGAAACTCCTACAGGCGAATTTACCGTAGGAATCAAGCTCTTATACTTCGGTCCGGAGGATGAATACAGATGCTGGTACGCAAGCCAGATCTACGGAGACGTACTGTTCCATTCAGTATTATATGATCCGGATGATGCACCAAATGTTATCATCGACGGACGTCTGGGACAGAACAATTCGCATGGCTGTGTAAGACTTGCGATTGAAAATGCAAAATGGATCTATGACAACATTTCTTCAGGAACCAAGGTTGTTATATACTAGGATACTAATAAACTACAAGGAGATCATATTAAATGAATTTAAATATAGATAAATTTACAGGTTCAAATACTTACGTAGCATCAGAGGAGCTTATGAAGGCAGTTGACGTAGCTATGGCTCTTGAGAAGCCTCTTCTCATTAAGGGTGAGCCGGGTACAGGCAAGACTATGCTTGCGCAGGCTATCAGCGAGGCTCTTGACAAGAAGCTCATCATCTGGAATATCAAATCAACCACAAAAGCTCAGGAAGGCCTGTATGTTTATGATACGATCCAGAGACTTTACGACAGCCAGTTCGGCGCTGAGGGCGTAGATAATATCGCACAGTATATCAAGCTTGGAAAGCTCGGTGAGGCATTCAAGGAAGAGGAGCAGTGCATACTTCTTATCGACGAGATCGATAAGGCTGACCTCGAATTCCCAAATGACCTTCTCTGGGAGCTTGACAAGATGGAATTCTATATAAATGAGACGAAGGAGACCATCAAGGCAAAGACAAGACCTATCGTTATCATTACTTCAAATGCTGAGAAGGAGCTGCCTGATGCTTTCCTCAGAAGATGTATATTCCACTATATCGCATTCCCTGAGAAGGAAGAAATGGAGGAGATCGTTAAGGTTCATTTCAATGATCTTGATGAGAATCTTCTTAAGTATGCTATGGACACCTTCTACTGGATCAGAAGCATCAAGGAGGTTAGAAAGAAGCCGAGTACATCTGAGCTTATCGACTGGCTCCAGGCATTAATGATCGGTGGTATCGAGCCTGAGACTATCAGACAGAAGCTTCCTTACCTCGGAGTTCTCGTTAAAAAGGACGAGGATGTAAATGTGGTTAACAAGAATAAGGTTATGTAAACTAATTATTGTTATAAGACGTTGCCCGATACAAACTGTATGAAAATACATCTAAAAATATTGGAGAGATAAGATAATTGTTTACTGAATTTTTCTATATCCTGAAGGATAAGGGACTGCACATTTCAATGACAGAATGGATAACATTTATGGATGCCCTTGATAAGGATCTTGCGGAATCCGATCTGAATGTGTTGTATTATCTGGGAAGGATGATACTTGTAAAAACTGAATCAGATTATGATAAATATGATCTGGCCTTCATGGAATATTTTAAAAATATCAAGCATGACGATGAAGTTCCTGAGAATATCATGAAATTCCTCGATAAACCGGGCATGAAGCCTGACGAGCAGAATATCGCCATGTACGGATATGAACAGAAGAGGGACATGAACGAAACCAAGCGTATGTTCCGCGAGAGGATCACAGAGCAGAATACCGAGCATAACGGCGGTAACTACTGGATAGGTACCAGCGGAGGTTCTGCATTTGGTCATTCAGGAAGAAATAAGGGCGGTATCAGAGTCGGCGGAAAGACCGGTATGAGATCTGCATTTGCGGTTAACGGAGAACGTAAATACGTGGATTTCCGTCACGATAAGACTCTTGATATCAGACAGTTCCAGGTTGCCTTCAGAAAGCTCAGACAGTTTTCTTCAAGGATCGATACACCTGAAACTGAGCTCGATCTTGATAAAACAATCGATTCTACCTGCAACAACGGCGGATATCTTAAGCTTGAGTATCAGAAGCCCAGGAAGAATACCGTAAAGCTTCTCCTCCTGTTTGACTGCGGAGGAACCATGTATCCTTTCATGGAGCTTTGCAACTCACTGTTCCAGGCTGTTCATAAGGCAAATCATTTCAAAGAGGTCAAGACCTACTATTTCCACAACTGTATTTACAGCAAGCTCTATAAGACTGCTGAATGCGAATACGGTGACTGGATCGACCTTCAGGAGGTTTTCAGGCTCACAGATAAGGATTATAAGGTCATTATCGTTGGAGACGCACAGATGGCCCCTGAAGAGCTTTATGACGTAAATGGTAACTACAGAGGCCCGAACGACGGAAAGAGCGGCTATGAGTGGAATATGCTTCTCAGCAAGAAGTATAAGAAGATCATCTGGCTTAATCCGAGATACCACGCAGGACTTTCCAAGAGGCTTGCATGGATGGAGGCTGAGGATGCACTTTCAACTATCTATTCAATGTATCCTCTGACTGTTGACGGACTAAAAGAAGGCATAAAGAAGCTTATGGCACCTAGATAAAAAACCGGAGGGATGCTATGAACGACGAATTTGAAGCTGATTTTGAGGCGGATTTTGAAGCGGATAAAGACAATGAGTCTGCCGGAGTGAATGAGGCTGAATTTGAGGCGGATTTTGAAGCAGATTTTGAAACGAATCATGATGCAGGAAGCAATGTGTATACAGCAGGGGATGGCTCTGTAGATGATATTCCCAGTGTTGAGGCGGAGATTGTAGAAGAGAAGAAAGAATTTGCGCCGAAGGGTAAGACTGGACTTGTTCTTGCTGGAGGCGGTGCCAAGGGTGCATACCAGGTTGGCGTTCTGAAGGCTCTTTCTGAGGCTGGTCTTCTGGACGATGTCGGATATATCTCCGGAGATTCCATCGGTGCGATAAATGCCATGCTTTACAGTATAGGCGATATCCCTTCGATGTATGATACCTGGGAGAATATCAATATGCCTGAGGTATTTGAATCCGGAATGGATCTTTTCTCCGATAATCCAAGACTTTTCTCAAGAAATAAGGTTCAGAATATGATGAACCTGCTTCTTACAAGAGACAAGGTGGAGAATCTTCCTTACGTGATCTACGCAGGTGTTACAAGGCTTGAAAATGGTGCTTATTACCCTGAATATATGAAGCTGAACGGTAAATCCAAGGAAGAAATGATCCAGATCCTCCTTGCATCTTCAGCAATTCCGATAGTTTATGAAGCAGTTCGTATAAATGGCAAGGATTACCTTGACGGAGGGCTTACCGACAATGAGCCGATAAAGCCTCTCTATGATCTTGGAATCAGAAGATTTATCATTATCGGTCTTAACAGTGCCAAGACATTTAATTACAGTAAATATCCGGACGCTGAATGCTTCGTAATATATCCGAGTCATGATCTTGGCGACCTTTTATCAGGTACCATGAATTATGAAACCACTGCAAAGCATTTCAGACAAATGCTCGGTGAAAAGGACGGACAGCTTGCGGTTAAGACTATATTTGAAAAGGATCCGATCTACATCAGCTTAAGATCCGAGATCAACCGTACTAATTTCCTTGAAATACAGAATACACTTCGCGTTGAGAAGGCCCAGTCAGAGCTAGGTGCATCTATTGACAGCCATATGAAGTATTTTAAGGATATAGAAAACAGGTTTAAGGATTATTGATAATTATGTAAAAAACTTTGCAGTATTTTGATATTTGATTTATAATTAATTTTAGATAGACAAGTTACTGTATGATTTTTTACAGGAGGGGTTTACTATGGGAAAGAAAAGAATTATTACTATAGGACGACAGTTCGGAAGTAACGGAAGAAATATCGGAAAGCTCATTGCCGAGAAGCTGGGGGTACAGTGCTATGACAAAGAGCTTCTTCAGATTGCAGCTAAAAATTCAGGCGTATGCGAGGAGCTTCTTCAGAATCTTGATGAAAAGCCAAATAAAAGCTTTCTGTATTCTGTTGTAATGGATCCGTATGCATTTGCCTACAATTTCAACAACAATAATTACACGACAAATATCAACCAGCAGGCATTTCAGGCTACATTTGATACCATCAAGGATCTTGCTGAACGCGAGTCCTGCGTTATCGTAGGAAGATGTTCGGATTATATTCTCCGTGAAAGAGACGACGTTCTGAATGTTTTCATCTATGCACCGCTCGAGGCAAGGATCAAGACAGTCAGTGAGCGTTATCCAGCTTTAACTGAGAATAAGATCAAGGATCAGATCACCAAGGAAGATAAGGCGAGAGCTTCTTACTACAATTATTACTCATCTAAAAAATGGGGCAAAATGGAAAGCTACCACCTTTCAATCGACAGCAGCATTTTAACCATTGATAAGGCTGCAGATATGATCATTGAAGTGTTTAATAATGCAGATTAATAAATTATATGATAGTAAATAAAACTGTTTTCTTATTTGAAAAAAACAGTTCAATCTAAAAATAGCGCCCATACTTGTGTATATGGGTGCTATTTTAAGTCTTGATTAATCCTCGCGTAGCTTAACTGCATTACGATTGGCACGTTTTTTGTTTTCGTCCATGTCTGCGTAGTGCTTACGGGTTGTATTTACGTCTTTATGGCCCAGAACATCGGCTACAAGGTAGATATCGCCTGTTTCCTGATAAAGCGCTGTACCGTAGGTACTTCTCAGCTTGTGAGGCGTAATATGCTTGAGAGGAGTAGCAGTGCGAGAGTATTTCTTGACAATAAGCTCTATGGAACGTACTCCAAGGCGTTTTTTCTGTGATGAAAGGAAAAGTGCGTCTTCATGACCGTCTGCAGGCGTGATATTTTTCCGTTCAGCTAGATAATCCTGAAGAACAGATCCGGCTTCATCACTGAAGAATACGAAGGCTTCATTTCCACCTTTTCGTGTAACTTTTATACGCATATTATTGAAATCAATATCATAAAGATTAAGGCCGACACATTCAGAAACACGGATGCCTGTACTGAGCATGAGAGTCATAATTGCGAGATCACGAGTGGACAACTTTTCGTGAAACCTCTGTTCATTTTTCGTTAAACCTATTCCGAATTCGACATGATCGAGGAAATCAGCAGTTTCATTTGCATCCATTCGAATAATTGCTTTTTCGCGGATCTTAGGCATATTTACCTTGGCAGTGACATTTTCCTCAATAAAATCCTGCTTATAAAGGTACGCGAAGAACACTCTGAGCGCACATAATTTACGTTTCTTGGAACGTGCATCATTTGTATATTCACGGCCGTCCCTTACATAAAGCGTAATAAATGACAGATATTCCTCAAAATCCAGAGCTGTCAGATGGTTTAAATCATCAAAGGAAATGTCCTTAATAGCTTTACCTGAAAGCGCAAGATTTTCTTCGTGCAAATACTCGAAAAAATACTTGATATCGTAGGCATATGCAATGCGTGTTCTTGGCTGGGTTGTTTCCTCGATGCTGCGAAGAAAAAGCTTCACATATGAAGGAAGTTCATTTGTTATTTCACGAAGACGTATAATTTGTTTCTTGGATAATTCCTTTGCATAAGATTCATGCTTAACAGCATCAGGCTTGGAAGATTTCTTGTAATCATTCAATGAATTATTTTCCATATATACTACTCTCCATGTTATTTCGGGGTTATTATTTCGCAAAACTATGGTTTCACGAATAGATATATGAATCATTATACTACTATTCTTTAAGCATTTCAAGCATTTATGCGCAAAAAATAACGAAATAAACAATAAAAAAACGAGGCAAAATAACTGTAATAAAAAGTTATTCTGCCTCGCGAAATTTTAATATTCAAAATAATTACTGAATATCAAATTATTGTTATCATTTAATTATTTGAATATATTTTTTTACTGCTGAGTTGTTGCTTCAGTCGATGCTTCAGTTGATTCTGTTGTAGCTTCAGTTGTCGACTCAGTTGTTGGCGCCTGAGTAGTTTTTTCTTCATCAAGCTGATCCTGATTCTGAACACTGAGAACTTCGTCTGTACCGTAAAGGATCTTTACAAGCTCTGAATCCTTATCAAGCATAAGGACATTTCCTGTCGATTTCAGTGATGCCTTAAGTGCATCGAGACCTCTGAGGTAATTGTAGAATTCAGCCTTTGCCGGGTCATTGTAGGCCTCAGAAAGGATTCTCATGTACTCTGCTTCGCCTTCTGCAATTATTCTCTCTGCATCCTTCTCGGCGTTTGCTATAGTGATCGTTACCTCTTTATTTGTCTCGTTCTTGATCATCTGAGCTTCAGATTCACCCTTTGCAGTGTAGCTTGCAGCGATATTCTGTCTCTCAGAGATCATACGTTCGTAGACAGCATTTTTGTTATCGTCAGGGAGGTCAAGAGCCTTGATCTCGGCTGTAAGGATAACTATTCCGTAATCCGCGATGTCTGAGTTTGCTTCATTTGTGATGGTATCTGTCAGCTGCGCACCTCTTGCAGCGATTACCTCGTCCTGAGTCATTGAAGAGATCGTATTCTTCGTTGCGTTATAAACCGCAGCGTCAATTCTCTCCTCAGCTCTCGCATCAACTGCTCCAAGAGTCTTGTAGTACTTGACAGGATCTGTTACCTTCCAGAGAACATAATCATCAGCGATCATGGATTTCTTGTCCTTTGTGATAACATCACTGGTAGGAATATCGTAAACTCTTGTACCGCTGTATACAAGCTGTACATTTTCGATAAATGGTGTCTTGATATGGAGTCCCGGATTATCATCGATCCTTGTTACCTTACCAAATCTCTTAACAAGAGCATAATTGTTATACTTTACTGTATAAAGTGAATTAAACAGTATTATGGCCGCAGCTACGAAGATAACGATCAGTGCGGTTCTCTTAATTACTTTCTTCATTTGATGCACCCTCCTCTGATCCGTTATTGCCACTCTGTGACTTCTGTGAACTGCTGCTTCCCTGGTTTACATTTACAAAGCTCTCCAGAGGATACATGGTCTGTGTATCACCATCTGTAATGATGACCTTGAGATATGGAAGCAGATCTTCCATCGTCTCGTAGAACATTCTCTTCTTTGTGATCAGCGGATACTGCTTGTACTGCTCGTAAATCTGCTCAAATCTTGATGCCTGACCTTCTGCTTCAGCTATACGCGCTTCCTTCTTACCTTCAGCATCCTTGCGGATCTTGTCGGCCTTGGCGGTAGCATTTGGAAGCTCCTGGTTCTGATATTTAAGAGCGTTATTCTTAGCTGTATCAGCGCCCTGCTTTGCTGTTTCTACAGACTTAAATGCAGCCTTGATATCCTGTGTTGGCGGCTCAGAATCCTGAACAGTGATATTTATGACTGTAAGTCCGATATCATGATTCGAAAGCTCCTTCAGCATTTCTTCCTTGACTGACGCCTGGATAAGTCCCTTACTGGTAGTCATCGCCTCATCAACCGTATAATTTGATACTACGGATCTGATGCTTGAAAGAGCTATATTTTTAAGTATTTCTTCCGGCTCATTTGAATTGTACAGATAAGCTACCGGATCAGACACCTTGTACTCAAGGTAAAAATCAATATCCAGCAGGTTGAAATCTGATGTGATCATGATGCCGTTTGCCTCATCAGTAATGTTCTGTCCGTTTCCGGCTATCGTATAACCTACACCGGTACCGTGTGTTGTCATATCAACCTTCTCCACTTTCTGGATAAAAGGTATCTTGAAATACAGTCCCGCGGTATCGGTCCTCACAACCTTACCGAACATTGTAACTACTGCATTTTCCTGCTCATTAACGTAATAATAGCTTCCGTTAATAACAAAGAAAAGCAGCGCTGCGATCACAACTATCTTAGTGATCGTTGAGTAAAGACCTTTCGAGTCTTTTACCTTTTTCCCCTTCTCATCGATGACGATATCTGCATCGTCGTCTTTCTTCTTGGTCAACTTTTTTCCCTCCTTGATGTAAAAATATTAAGTAAAATATTGGCTGCCTCCACACATAAAACCTTATTGCCAACACTATCTAATAATATAATAAAATATTTGGAAGTTAACAAGGGGGTTCACAAAATAAACAAGAATTTTCATAACTATTCAACAATCACATTCACTTCAAAATGTTATAATTTATAACACGTTTTTATCTTTTTACCCCTGATAAGCACTTTTCTCATATTAATTCCTCAAAATCGCAAAAAAATCTTTATAAATCATAACAAATCTATTGCATTATACAAACAATCTGTTATAATGACTATAATTTTTACAATAACGATATGCTTTATCGGATGTTACAAATTATAACATTTTGCATCTTGAAAGGAGAATCAAATGAAAGAGATATCACTTCAGCTTCTGTCACAGACATTACAGAGCAAAAGAAAAGCAAAGAACCTTACACAGGCAGATGTTGCAAAGGCAACCGGTCTGCACAGATCGATCATCAGCAAGATTGAATCTATGGAGCACGTTCCTTCAGTAAATCAGCTGCAGGCACTCTCAGAGGTTCTGGATTTCGATACCAGAGAGCTCTTTGTTGAGCCGGGCAAGGAAGAAGCTATCAACAAGGAATACAAGATTGCTGTAGCCGGAACAGGTTATGTAGGTCTTTCACTTGCGGTTCTTCTCTCACAGCACAATCGGGTTACTGCCGTTGATATCATTCCGGAGAAGGTTGAGAAGCTCAACAACTACATCTCTCCTATTCAGGACGAATATATCGAAAAGTATCTTGCCGAGGCAAAGGCAGGCACAAGAAAGCTTAATCTTACAGCTACAACAGACGGTGCTGCTGCATATAAAGATGCAGACTACATCATCATCGCAGCTCCAACCAATTACGATCCGAAGAAGAACTTCTTCGACTGCTCTGCCGTTGAGTCAGTTATCGAGCTTATCCTTGATACTACAAAGGAAAATGAAGTTAAACCTACCATCGTTATCAAGTCTACAATTCCAGTTGGCTACACAAAGTCAGTTCGTAAAAAATATAATGCAGACAACATCATTTTCAGCCCTGAGTTCTTAAGAGAGTCCAAGGCACTTTACGACAATCTGTTCCCAAGCAGAATCATCGTCGGATGTGATGAAAATACAAGAGAAAAGGCTGAGATCTTCGCAGCACTTCTCCAGCAGGGAGCTATCAAGAATCCTATCGAGAAGCTTTTCATGGGCTACACAGAGGCCGAGGCTACAAAGCTTTTTGTAAATACATATCTCGCACTCCGAGTATCATATTTCAACGAGCTTGATACATACGCAGAGGTTAAGGGGCTCGATACTGCTTCTATCATCAAAGGAATCTGCCTTGATCCTCGTGTCGGCGATTATTACAACAATCCTTCATTTGGTTATGGCGGATACTGCCTGCCAAAGGATACAAAGCAGCTACTTGCTAACTACAATGATGTTCCACAGAACATGATGACTGCTATCGTTGAGAGTAACAGGACTAGAAAGGATTTCATAGCGGATAGGGTTCTCGAGATTGCCGGTACTTACGGCAACAGCGAGTACTACTCAGTTGATAAGGAAAATCAGCAGAAGGATATCGTCGTTGGCGTTTACAGACTGACTATGAAGTCTAACTCAGATAACTTCCGCCAGTCTTCTATTCAGGGCGTAATGAAGAGAATTAAAGCTAAAGGCGCTACAGTTGTTATTTACGAGCCGACACTTGAAGATGGCAGCACCTTCTTCGGAAGCAAGGTTGTAAATGACATTGATGAATTTAAGAAAATGTGCGGTTGCATTATCGCCAACAGATATGATACTGTTTTAGATGATGTTGAGGAGAAGGTTTATACAAGAGACCTTTTCAGACGTGATTAATGAGGAAAAAAGCATGAAAAAACATATAGAATTAAATGACAAAACCATACTCGTTACCGGTTCTCCGGGCTTTATCGGAGCCAATCTTGTGCTCCGTCTTCTCAGAGAGATGACCTCCGGTACAGTTATCAGTCTTGATAACATGAACAATTATTATGATCCAAAGCTCAAGGAATACAGACTCAGCCTCATTGAAGAAGCTGCTAAGGAATCCAATGTAAAGCATATTTTCATAAAGGGAAGTATAGCTGATAAAGGCCTTATAGACAGCATTTTTGCAGAATATAAGCCATCGATAGTTGTAAATCTTGCAGCTCAGGCAGGCGTTCGTTATTCGATCGATCATCCTGATGTATATATCGAGAGCAATCTCATCGGATTCTACAACATCCTCGAGGCTTGCAGACACAGCTATGATGCAGCTGATTCATCTGACACATACAAGGGTGTTGAGCATCTTGTTTACGCTTCTTCATCATCAGTTTACGGTGGCAACAAGAAGGTGCCTTTCAGCGTTGATGATAAGGTTGATAATCCGGTTTCTCTGTATGCTGCAACCAAGAAGTCAAACGAGCTTCTCGCACACAGCTACTCAAAGCTTTATAATATACCGTCAACAGGTCTTAGATTCTTTACAGTTTACGGACCAGCAGGCCGTCCGGATATGTTCTACTACTCCGCTACTGAAAAGCTTGTAAAAGGCGAGAATATAAAGATCTTCAACTACGGAAACTGCAAGAGAGACTTTACTTATATTGATGATATCGTTGAAGGTGTATTCAGAGTAATGCAGGGCGCTCCTGAAAAGTTAAATGGAGAAGACGGTCTTCCAATCCCACCATACGCTGTTTATAATATTGGCGGCGGAACACCAGAGAACCTTCTTGACTATATCTCTACTCTGCAGGAAGAACTCGTAAATGCAGGAGTTCTCCCAGAGGATTATGACTTTGAAGGACACAGAGAGCTTGTAGGCATGCAGCCTGGTGATGTTCCTGTAACTTATGCTGACAGTAAAGCCCTTGAAGTAGACTTCGGATTTACTCCAAAGATAAATATTCGTACAGGACTGCATAATTTTGCTGTATGGTACAATAAATATACGAAATAAACAAAAAAGAGACACAGATTTGAGATGACCTCCAATCGTAAGATGTTTGATCTAAACTTTGGGGCTGTACAAATCTGTGTCTTCTTTTATATTATCGCTCTATTCCGTTATATATTTCCTGTACGTTCTGATAGCTCTTCATATCACCGATCTTGAAGCTTTTATCAAGGTCATTTCAATATTTTAAAAAATCGCACCCACTGTATACCTATCCCTCTTCTTCCATTTTTTTAAGCATTTCAGCATAAGCTCGATAGTACCCTAAAAGGCGATCTCTGCTTCTCTGCTCAAGATTATTATATTCTGTGATCATCAGACCAATATCTGAATCTTTTGAAATAACATAATAATCTGACTTATTGCCTTTATTACCCTTTTGCTCAGCACCTGAAAGTAACCAATATGGTGTAACAGAAAGTACATCGCAAATGATAAGTATCTTATCCGCTGTTGGATTGTTCTTTTTTTTCTTCCATTCACTTATAGTACTCTGCGCAATCCCAGTCCTCTCTGAGAACAGTTTTTGTGACATTCCAAGTTCATCAATTCTAAGAAAAATCCGCTCACTTATCGTCATAATAATCACCTTTATCTTATTAATACTACTTGATAATACCTTACCGGAGTGTTATATTAAATACAGGAAAGCACTCACTCCAATGTGGATGCCTACCGAGTAGGAATATTTGCTCTTTTTACAGAGCCGCCTCTCCTGTGGGACGACAGGAGAGGCTTTTTTATTTCATAGACTGTCATTTGCACCACCTCCCTTCCATTAATTCTGGCTCGGGAGGCTACCGCCCTGTCATGAGTACTTCCTGTATCTAACAGAATATCATTTTATAATCATTATATCAACAATAAATATTCTTTATATCGAATATCTTCGTTTATACGAATATCATTTCAAAACGATTAATGTCTAATTGATTAAATACAAAAACCCCGCCTCCTCACAACACTCCCTTTGACATGCTCCCTTAAGCAGCTTTGGTAATTATCCTTATCTTCTTAAGGGAAATCATATCACCCCTCAGTAATATATCAACTGAGTGAGTTTTGTGATTCAGCGGGGTTATCTTAGATCTCTAATATAATTCTTCCTTATACTCTCCGGATTCGATCAGCTTTCTGATGCTCTCCATGACGAGTGGTTTATCTTCTTTATATGTCACTCCGAACCACTTATCGTCGGTTGGGAGGACGGTGTATGTAACGCCGTCTTTCAGCATCCGGTCTGCAATGATCGGGAGCAGATACTCATCCTTCAAAGGATCTGTCTTGTACTCGACAGCATAATCCGTTTTACATTCAATTATGTTTGTCATAAGCTCTTCTGATTCTTCTAAGTTCTGAACCGAGAATAATACCATTTTCTTTAGCCATTTCTATAACATCTCCCAACTTATATATCTTTAGAGATGTCCTGTCACTATTTATTTTTCTTTTAGCTATATCATATATTTCTATCATATCAATATTGTCCTCGGAAAGGATAATGGGAATTTCCATAAACAAAGCCATCATTATGATATGAACATCGCCCATACTAGACCCACTATATCTATTATTTATTATGTCGGTATCTGGTTCCAATGAATGCATCTTCATTGCTTTAAACTCATTTGAAATCTTTTTTCTTTCATAAAATTCATTATATATTTCAATATATAAGCTTTTATACATTTCAAAATAATAATCCGCACCAATAAAGGACTCATAATCAACCTTTTTACAAATTCCTTTATCCACCAGTCTTTGCGCATAAGAAAACATATCTAACTCATTATCAAATACATACGGATGTATATACAACTCCAAATCAGCACCCTCAATAAGCATTCTAAAGTCATCATCCGAAAATCCGCCTTTAATATTAAACTTTTCTAGAAAACATGTATCAACTATTGCTTTATTCAATTCGAGCCCCCGAAAAAACAATCTGATCAGTAAGCACAATATCCTCAAGACCAAACTCTTTTTTGATTTTTTTTATTAATACCTTATCTGTATCAACACTACTTGATGCCTTATCAATAAATGATCTTAATCCAGAAATAGTCTTCACTCCTGTATTTCCATTTATCAAAGAATTCTCATCATTTTTTAATGAATCTACATATTTTTCCAATTCTATCTTATTATCACGAAGGTATTGATCAGAAGCAGCATCAATTGCCTCTATTTCATATAATCTTTTTCTCACTGCATTGAATGGTGACATAAAATCATCCATTAATTTTGCTATTAGTTTCAACATATCGAAAACCAATACTCGTTCTTTAAAATTGTTATTAGTGGCATAATCTGTGACAAAATCAATAAATTCATTTTCAGGCATTATGAATTCAGCTGCAAATCTATCTGTAACTTTCTCTTCATAGTCCTGATCATTAATATCCAAATCAATTCCAACACCACTGGCAAGATCAACCACTCTATCATATACCTTATAAATATGTCCTAATTCATGTGCTGCTGTAAAAACCTGTTGTTCTATAGTTTTATCTGTATTTATATAAACAAAATCTTCTAATTTATCATTCACGAGTCTTTTAATATGGAAACCACGGTTTTTTTCATCTGATAAAGGATAATATATTACCGTGCATTTTTTTTCCAAAATCTGAAACACAGCATCTTTTACTATACTATTTATATTGTTATTACTTTTGATTTCCAGAACTATATTTTTTATTATTTTTATAATCTCATTTGACAATACAATTTCTTGAGACATAAACATTCTCCTTATGACAAAAAGGCTATACAAATTAATGTATGGCCTTATTAACTACATTTGTTCTTTTAACTCAATATAATCATCTAATAAATCAATTATCTTATAAAGGTTTTCTCTATCTGTAAAAACCTTATTGTATTCAAGCTCAGGCAATAAAGAGTTATCTGTTGGTTTATAATTAATTAAATACTCAACTGAAGTATCCAACTTATTTGAAATATCTTCAAGAATTCTAGGAGACACAAATAAACGGCCTTCAATAATTCTCCACATATCACGAAGAGAATACCCTATTTTATCAGCAGCCTCCTCTACAGATATCTTATTTTGTTTCAATACAGAATAAATACCCATACCTATATTGCGAGATATTTTCTCCATAAAATCACTCCTACTCATATAATCATTAAACACGACTAATAATATGACCAATTATACAACTTACAAAATAACTAATCAAGAAAAAGTGTCATATCAGTCATCCATAATTGTTTGTTCTTTATAATACTTTCAAGGGCTTTATTGTCACAGTAATGATACAATATCTTATCTCTCATATAAGAATACCTTTCTTTATAAAACAAAATAAGCAAATACCTATATTTCAATATCATTCCCCTCTGTCAAAGAATAAAAACAAAAGGTCACATTTTTTTCATGGTGACAGGCACCTATATTTTTAGATATTTTTGCAGATACGGCATATAACAAATAAAATATCGTTTCTTTCAGCAGATGTCATATCCTGTGTTTTTGATAAATTTGATTGAATTCTCTTTCCTAACAATGCTGTCTTATAATATACGTCAATTATCAAGCTGAAATAATTACATAAATCATTATACGCCACCCTCAAAATTCATCAATCATTTTGACCAAATATTCTCAGCTTCTAACCCATTCTGTAAATAACTAACCTACTCTTCGGAATGCTCATCAGGCCGAAAAGAGTGACTGGATAGGCGAAAAGATGGTTCTAATCTTCCGTGCAGTGTGCTCTCATCGATCGGTATTTACATATTGTAAACGGTGGTGCTCAAAAGCGTATCAGGTGGGTTCAGAGCGCGTAATAATCAATTACTATATCCTTGATTAGCTTGTAATTCTTAATTACTAATTTATTAATCGTCATCTTAATTGCTCCCTTCTGTATTATCGTCAATTATAGAGCCGATATACATCAAAGATCATACCTGTTCAACTTGTTCATGAACAGGTTGAACAGGTTGAACAGGTTGATTTTTACTCGTATTCTTAAAAATCAGGATTTGTATAATACTTTTGATTTGGTGCAGATTGCGATTCAGGATGAGTTCTAAGGATTTGATTTGATTCAAGAATATAATTGAATATATTTCTATCAAATGTAGTACGATTAGGATTTCCCATAAATTCAATTATTTCTTTTTTACTTCTTGGTTCCTTACAAAACTCAAGCAACTCATGTAACTTTTCTTCATCTATCCGCAAAGTTTTAGCATTTGTTTTCAACGTTTCTTTACCCCTCTCAGAATTAGATTTCAATAATTCCATATACTTTTTGCAGCAACGAATAATCACTGTAACATATTGTTCAGTTGCCTTTATCTCAGGTAACGGAGCCTCAATTTTCTCACATTCATCTTTGATCATCATGAATCCTTGCCCCCAAGTATCCATCGCCCCTGCAAAAAACAATCCATTACAAATTGTTGGATTTGCCGGAAAAGAGGAATGTTCTCCATTGTATACATCTTCAATTGCTAAACTATCAAACGGCCAGAATCCTTCATTCATTACAGTAATGCATTCATCAGATATCTTTATTTGAACTGCAACATTTGATTGATAATATTTATGTGCAACTGCATTAAGGATTACTTCACGAAGAAGTTCTTCAGTTGTCATATAGGTTTCTGTTCTCTGCAAACCTTTAATATCAACTAGTGCCTTTAGATATTTATTGAAAATCATCTCTGTTGCTCTGTGTGCTTGTGATATCAACGGTCCATGTATTTCGTCTTGGTACTTAAGTCTACCTTCTTCAAAAAAACCAATTCGAATATAAGATCCAAAGACTATATCTTCGGGATTTCCAAAGAGCATCGCAGCAGCTCTTGTATATTCTCCCTTATTTGTTAACACTTGTAGATTTCTAATCAATGTATCGTCTGATACAGCAACAGCTTTCTCAGTTAATCTATTCATCTTTACTGCATGCTCACGAAGAAAATTAAGAGCATCATGGTCTATCCTTATATCTTTGACAGGAACAGCATCCCATTTCATACCTACTTTATCATATAGAAAATTTGTAAGTTCTGCGCCAACCAGTTCATGCTTAGTTCCTCCCGAACGAGTATAATATCTTCCATGATACGGAACGCCGTGAGAATATGCTTTAACTGTAATCCATACATATTCCAAAGTTGAGTCCGTATTTCTATATATAGGATTTTCAATATTCAGATGATTTAGTTCATCCCTAATCTTGGTTCTGTACTTTTCATTCTTTCTCAATTGCTTTACTAAGCCAGGAGCGGCATCGTAGAGAACCTGAACATCAGAAGAAACATTATTTGTCTTTGTAGGTTCTAAATCTATATCATCTAATGCCTGTATAGATAGCACTCCTCTAACATATAAATTTTCCGGCTTTTGGGATATGTCAACTGGAACATCATTATATTTCAAATTTTGACCAAGTCCGTTAACTGTACCATGGTCGATGCAAACAGTTATTCCAAGATAAGAATTTATTTGATTTGGAAGTGTATCAAGAAGAAACTTAGCATCTTTTACGCCAACAACATATCCGTCATCATTTACGCCGATATATAGAGTCCCCCCAGATGCGTTTGCATATCCAGCAATCCAGCTGAAATATTCTTCCTGCCAGGATGATTTATATTCAATTGTCTGTGCTTCACGCTTTGGCATATAGTCCTCCTTTAGTTATCTATACTTTTGGTTTTATGTGATAAACTACCATATACCTATTATACCACATCTTTTTCTTTTTTCAAGAACATACGTTCGTTCTTGACTAAACAAAAACCCCACCTCCTCACAACACTCCTTTTGACATGCTCCCTTAAGCAGTTTTGGAAATTATCCTTATCTTCTTAAGGGAAATCATATCACCCCTCAGTGATATATCAACTGAGGGAGTTTTGTGATTCAGCGGGGTTATCTTATATCTCTAATACAATTCTTCCTTATACTCTCCGGCTTCGATCAGCTTTCTGATGCTCTCCATGACGAGTGGTTTATCTTCTTTATATGTCACTCCGAACCACTTATCGTCGGTTGGGAGGACGGTGTATGTAACGCCGTCTTTCAGCATCTGGTCTGCAATGATCGGGAGCAGATACTCATCCTTCAACGGATCTTTCATCGATTCGAGGAAATGAGGAAAGCCTTCACGTAAGACGTCCATGAATTCCGGTGGATAGCACCAGAAGTTCATTGATACCAGGCTGTTTACATCCAATGACTGGCCATTTGCTGAAGTTCCATTTTCGGTCTTTACAATATTCTTAGTCTCATTAATGCCAATGACCAAGCGAAGCACATTAAGCTTCTATACGATGGCCAATAACCTTCTTAAAGTCTTCTTCAATGTCATGGCGAATGATAAATATAATCTTATTAAAACCTGCTTCTATCGCATCATGAATAGATTCACACCGGTTCACCAAACGTATCCGGTCTCTGCGGATTAAAGATCTCGTTGCATGTCATGACAGTAACTAGATCCTCCGTCTCCGACAAGTTAATTATGTTATGCGTCCATCCCGGAATCATATGCACAGCTTCTATCTTCTCCCCGGAAACCTCAAACTCAACCATCTCACCGGTGTTGATATTCCGCTCCTGGATAAGCCCATGTCCGGCAACAACTATGAAAAGCTCCCACTTGGAATTATGCCAGTGCTGCCCCTTGGTAATACCCGGCTTACTGATATTGATAGAAACCTGACCGCAATCTTCAGTATGCACAAGCTCCGTAAATGATCCTCTGTTATCCACATTCATCTTCAATTCATATTTGAACTTATCAGTTGGCAGATATGTAAGATATAAACTATAAAGCTTCTTCGCAAATGAACCTTCCGGCATCTTAGGCATCATCAATGTCCTCGGCTGCGCTTTGAATTCTTCAAGCAGATCAACTATCTCTCCCAATGTCACCTTATGAGTGACCGGAACACAGCAATACCTGCCATCTGCTTTCAGAACAGTTACAACTCCGTCAAATTCGCAATGCTGTTCCTTACCTTCCAGGAGATCAAACATCCCCTCCACAAGATCATCAATATATAAAAGCTCAAGTTCCGTTGACCTATCATTAACAGTGAACTCTTCGTCATTTGCGACTGCCCAGCAAAATGTCGAAACATCTCTCAATACCCCTTTAAGCAGTTCTGGCATGGTGTGTAGCCCATCTGCTTTAATTCTTCGAGTGTACCGGTGTAATACATTTTGTTATGATCAGCTTAACTAAATTTATAATTTCATTCCACTAAATTTTAATACGGGAATAGATTCTGCTATCATCAGATTTTTTTCTCCACCATTTATCGCAATATACTCGTTTTGGTCATTAACTTCGATCAGCAGTTTATCCAAAAACTTTGTCTCAAGAATCTCAACATATTCTTTATTGTCAAATATAACATAATCAATGATATCTTGTCCCTTAATTAATTCAATAAACTGTTTATCGTTACTAATTCTAAAGAAAGCATTATCAATATTGTTCCTCAATTCTCTTTCGTTATACTCAATCAGAAATACTCTAATGGAATATATATCCATAACTTCTTCGGCTTTTCGGATATGCTTTTCCCATGATGTTTTAAATGATTTAAATAAGTAATCATATGAGTGATCATGATTCTCTCTTTCCGGACAACAATGTTCACCTTGCTTTAGTTCTTTGACAGCGATGTCAACGCTTTTATCATATTCTTTTTTTTCTTTAAAGTATTCACTTCCATTTTCTCCCAAAGGAGCTGAAGAAGAAATATGAAAATGCTCGATAAACGCTCTATCAAAAGAAAAATCTGGAAAACTGCTCCTGTTATCCGTTGCAATCACATGATTTATTATTTCAATTATCTGACCGATATTTGTTTCATCAACAAAAAACTTTAAAGAATTATTATCAGCTCGATTCAGATATAAATGCAGCTTACTTCTAACATTATCGAGTGAATGTTTTTCTATGTTCTTTTGTCTTTTATCGTTTGAACTCTCCTGTTTACCATCCAAAGTCTTATTCCTTCTCCTCATAATTTCAAGTACATTAGTTTCATACACATTATGATATTTTTCAGTTCCTTCGCTAGGCTCTTCATTTGTGATAGCGCTTGTTGTGAAGATGTTAGAATCCAAGCAAATAAGCGGCAGAGTAAAAACTGTTCTATTTATTAAATACATCTTAGTTGAAGCATTTATAAGATACCAGCTATTGTCCGTGTAATTCAGGAATCTTGTCCGTGAATTATAGGAATTCTGTCCGCGTGTTCAAAAAATGTTGTCCGATTGTTGCAAGATTTTTGTCCGGATGTTGCAAGAATCAGCAATTCTACGATAGAATCAGTATCATTGTATGGATTAGTTGCATTATCACGTGGATTACAACATCAAAACCAAGGAGGTACGCTGATGAAGACTAACGGTATCCGATTGCGGATTGTTGGTACGACCAGTGCGGATATTCAGCATCTCTGGAAATGTTGTTGATTGCACAGAATTCTTTAGCAGTAAGACCAGATTCTGCCTTTTGTTGAAAAATCTTACACCACTGTGCTAATCGAATTTGACGAGTTTCAGTTCGTGTTGCCATAAGTTATACCTCCTGTCGGATAAAGTGTGAAAACTGTAAAAAGTTTGTAAAGTGAAATATTACACTTTCCAACATTATCCTAAAGATGGAGGCTAATTTTTATTGCAGTCCTTTTCATTCAAATCACCTTTCAATTTTTTAAATGATTTTTCAGATGACATTTGAATATTCTATTTCACACTTATACACATTATTTCTTGATGAGTAATTAATGTAGCTAATTCATCTATAAACTGATCTAACGCTTGTGAGATAAACTCATGCAACAACCAATTCTCCTTTGATGTCATAAGACGATTTAATTGCTCTGGCTTATATCTAGCAATTTCACTCACACGATGCATCGCAGCCATATTTAATGTCATTGTACTTAAATTTATTATATCAGGATTACTGCTTGAATCCTTTTTTACATACCATAATCTCCTTGAACTCTTTATATAGGCAAAATGTTTTCTCATCGAGGTTGTTAAATCCTTAACTTCTGACGAAACACTTCCATTTCCATTCCACTTTGCTCCATTTACACTTTTAATTGTAAAACCTTTTCCATTGTACAACTCAAATTCCGGACCTATACTGCTTAAAATACTACTTGGAATTGATTGTATATTCAACAGATAATTAGAACGTTCCAAATCAAACACAAGATATGCCTTGCCATCATTTCCTTTGTAAAATGTAGGTGCCTTCCCTGGGACTAAAGGCAAAAACAATTCCTCGACTTTTTTGTTCCGTGTTGTATAAGTCATTGAATATGCTCTATGAACAAAAGGAAGATTATATAAAATAGCTTTAAGACTATTAGCGTGAGAAACTGGCCAAATATTCATAAAATCAGTATCAAGTTTTTCAGCAAACATCGGAAACACTCCATGTTGTTTATGCTTTATACTTATAGTATTTAAATCTACGCCTAAATCACTTTGATCTTCATTTAATCCATGCATTCCAAAGTGTTTCGCACATTCATCAGCATACTCATATACATATGCAAGATATGATTTTGCTGCATTTAACATGCAGTAATATGCTGCTACAGGTGCCGATTCTATAGGCATATTTTTTGCGGATTTATAAAATGTTTCAGCCTGCTTCCAGTAGAACTCATAACTATATTGCGTTGCTTTTCCATATTTAGCTTGTAATTTAGAGTCATAATATTTCATTGCTTTTCTATGCGTTGAATAGTAAAACGATACAAAAGTAAATGAATCATCAGTAAGAACTGTTGCCTTTTGGTAATCCTGATCAAAATATGGTTTTTCAAGCCTTACTTTGCGATTATTGACATATAATGGTCTATCGCTCATTTCAAAAATAGTATGTCGCGGCATATACTAATCTCCTTTTTCTCTTTTCTACCTTCTAATTGTCTCATTATTGATTCAGCCATTGTTTTTTTGATGATTACTCTTTCGGTCTTGACTAGCTTTTATCGATTACAGCTTTTCATTTATAATCTTTTATAAAATTAGGAGCACCGCTTAGCAGTGCTCCAGCATAACACCCTTAACTAATAAGACTTTAATGATTATTATTTTTTGTAAAATTGATAAATGGAATATTGTAAGCACCAAAAGGTGACGACATAGTGACTTGAGCAATCACAGGTCTTAAATATGATAATAATAATGAAGGTGCATTTTGATTAAGAAGTTTATCCACTAATTCACTATTTAATTCTATATTCCATTTAAAATCAGCTTGTTCTTCTGCTTTAATCCAAAACGGACATGATTCATTCTTCTCTCCTATCTCACATATTAAAGATACTCTTGCTTGATCATTGTTTTTTGTAATATTAACAGAAATGCTATGTTTTATCTGAACCTCAGTATATTTAGTATTAAAATTAGGATTTATATTAAATTCTATATATGTTAATGCTGGATTTGTAAACTGAAATGCACTTTCCATAACTGATCTCCTATGCTGCTAAAGTTATAAAATCTGAATCTAACGGAATTAATACTCGTTCTTCTGCATTAATCTTAATTGTCGATATATTGTTATTTTCATCACTTGATATTAAGCTTGAATTATAATCAATTTGAAAAACAGTCTCTATAGAAACCTTATTATCTGAAGATATCTCATTTAAAAAAGACATATCCAAATCTTTTACCACTGCTTCAAATCCATAATCAGTCCTATTAATACTAATATTATTATTAATGGATTCTATACGTTCTCTATTTAATTTAATATCATCAGCAGATGGTCTATAAAATGAATATGCAAACCTCAACGCATCTTCACCTGTTAAAATAATTGTTTTTTCAATATGATTTGTCATATGTCATCTCTCCTCAATAATCAAATCATTGCATTGCAATATTTTTCTAATTCTTCTCCATGTCGCATACAATCATAATACATAGCCACATTAAATCCATCTTGTCCCGGTGTATTTTGTATCATAATTTTAAAACCTTTTCTTTTATACCATTCAACAAGTTCATTTCTAGCATCAATAGTAATTACTCTGATGGGCCATTCTATTGATAAATCTTCAACATTTTTAATTATTATATCAAGAATCGTATTTCCAATTTTTCTTCTTTGATATTTCTTATCAATAGCAATATATCGTATATGAACGGCAGATATAGTATCAACTGATAAATTATAATCAAACCATCCTGAAATATCTTCTGGGAAACAATCAATTTTAAGTTCTTTATAAAATATCTGATAATATCCTAATACAATATTATCATACATAATACAATATGCATATGCTTGTTGAGTAATTAAAGGATAATATGAGTTTTTTATATAATCATTTATTGATTCAATACCACAATCAAATGATGTAGTTTCTACATCTTCATTAATAAGATGAAATTGTAAATTTGCCATATTATCTACCCCGTGATGCAAAATATAACTGTTACTTTTAAAAGATATATAACAAATTATAAATTATGCATTATTATACAAAAAAGATTAATTCAATTCAATCTAAAAGTAAAAAATAAACTAATAATATAAAAATTAGATATGTCTATTATTAAGCAATTTTATATCTTACTGTAATAAAACTAGGATTATTATATCATATTAAAAGAAATATATCAAGAACATATGTTCGTTCTTAACTAAACAAAAACCCCGCCTCTTCACAACACTCCCTTTGACATGCTCCCTTAAGCAGCTTTGGTAATTATCCTTATCTTCTTAAGGGAAATCATATCACCCCTCAGTGATATATCAACTGAGTGAGTTTTGTGATTCAGCGGGGTTATCTTATATCTCTAATATAATTCTTCCTTATACTCTCCGGCTTCGATCAGCTTTCTGATGCTCTCCATGACGAGTGGTTTATCTTCTTTATATGTCACTCCGAACCACTTATCGTCGGTTGGGAGGACGGTGTATGTAACGCCGTCTTTCAGCATCTGGTCTGCAATGATCGGGAGCAGATACTCATCCTTCAACGGATCTGTCATCGATTCGAGGAAATGAGGAAAGCCTTCACGTAAGACGTCCATGAATTCCGGTGGATAGCACCAGAAGTTCATAGATACCAGGCTGTTTACATCCAATGGCTGGCCATTTGCTGAAGCTCCCTTTTCGGTCTTTACAATATTCTTAGTCTCATTAATGCCAATGAGTTTGTCGCCTTCGGTCAGGCATACGCCTCTGGTTACACCACCATTTTCGGATAAGGTATTCTTTAAGATATATCCGACAAGACCATATGAAGAGCCGAGGAAATCGGATCTGGTCTTTGAAGACAGGGATGACCGAACCGTTTGATCCGAGTACATTTCCGGTTAGTGGTAAATGGTAAATAACATGTACCCTGCTAAAACATGAGCCGCCTTGCGGCGACTCGCTGATTACTATTTATTTTCGTTGTTTGACTTTCTGCACTTCATCGGCAAGTTCGGAGACCACGGAAGAAGATCATCTAAAAATGATAGGTCGGTATCTTCCTGATGCTGTGGTATTACTTCAAACAAGTGCTCAAAGTATTCATATGGTCTAAGATCATTTGCCTTAGCCGTTTCAGCTATACTGTAAGCTATGGCACTTGCCTCTGCACCATGGATGGTGTCAATGACATACCAGTTTTTCTTACCTACGCAGAAACTCCTTATGGCTCTTTCGGTAGCTTATTCTGATATATGGATAAAGTGCAGAACAGAGCATCAAAGCATTCTGCGTTGGAAAACATAGCTGGCACATCATTGATTCCAAGAATGGTGCTGAAGCAAGTGCAATACTCTACAGTATTGCTGAGACAGCAAAGGCAAACGGATTAAAGCCATATGAGTATTTCAAATATGTACTTGAAGAAATCCTGAAACATCAGAATGATGCTCTTGAAACATACATAAAATATTTACTGCTATGGTCAACAGCCTTACTTGACAGCAGTCGAAAACAAATCAATAAGTAACTTTCACAGCCATCCCTTCGGGTGTGGCTTTAATTTAGAGGTTCACGAGTGGTTTACCATTTACCCTTTTTCGAGCAATTGATATGAAAAAGTATCAAAAATCATTTCAATTTATACTTGACATATCACCGCTGGACTTTCTAATAACGAACAATACCAGCAGCGTTCAACGTCCAACCTTCTGGAAATTCCTATCCTTCTTACTGTTTATCGACGTATGCATGGCAGGATGGACAAAAGCCGTCCTCTACAAGATCGGTGCTTATCAGCTCTCCGCAGCGATCACAGTTAACCAGTTCATTCTCCCAACCACAATAACAGCATTTACCGACAGGAAGAAATTCTTCATCAATAGATATGCCAAACTTCCCACACTGCTCGCAAGCAAAATCAGCTACAACACGATCTACGCCTTTGCTTCTGTGGGCGATGGCTTCCGCCTCTGCTGGATACGGATTAAGCTCATCTATTGCTGCAATTAATTCTGTCTTGAAGTCTTCCAATTCAGAGGTATCAAACTCCGTGTTTTCATCAGCCTCCATAAGGCCGTTTTCGCCCTCAAAGCCGTTACCATTATGGAAATGAACTTCTGCCTGACACACATCTGTTCCATCTTCCTTCCTCGCAACAAGGAAACATGTACTGTCTCCCCCCAAGTCATCATCGATGGATGACTCCGCAATTACATCAATTCTTAAACTACCATCCTCTTCTACAGGGCTGGTGACAGAGAATAGCAGACTGCCTTCCGATGGCACGGAGAAATCAGACACTTCAAAGCAAACATCCAAATGGTAGTGCTGATAGATATCACTATACAACTCATCATGTAGGACTTCATCGAACCAGTCTTCTATCGCACTTTCATCAAGAATATCCATCCCGGTTTCGCTACTGATTCTGTCTCGAATATACGCTTTCTCGTATTCAGGATCCTCAGACTCATCCTGCTCCGCTTCCCACGTTGCCAGCACTTCCTCTGATGCTTCTTCACTATCAAACTTATCGTCGGCGAGACGGATCAGATTGTCCAGTTCATGAACATCACTGATCATCACCTGGTACGAGCTCCAAGAAAGAACCTTGCTGTGAGCAACGTGATTCCGATCTTCGATGAAATTATGTGTGGCTGCTTTAAATGCTTCCGGATCAGCAATGTATGGAACGAAGAGATCCATCCACAGCTTCTTCTCCTCGGTTCGTCTGGCTTTCAGATAGGCTGCAACATTACCAGCTGATACCGCCTTAGAGCCCATCTCCTGCACCTTATCATATTCCTGACGAGTAAGCACTACCTCATCCTTGTAGACAATACCTTCAAACATTATGCCCACAAGCGTTTCAAGTGTCATCGACAGGAAATCTGTATTGATATTTTCAAAATCAGGGACTCTCTGTGTAAACTTACCCTTCAAATTCTTAACAGACTCAGCTTCTTTTTCTAAACCAGCACGCCGTAGCCAACTCACACCGAGAAAATGGATCAGCACTTTGCTTGCAAAAGCACGCAGTTTGTTCTCGATAATATATGCCTGCTCATAGACTTCCTTACAGAGTTTTGCTGACTGCTCATCCAAAAGCCATGTGCATTCCTGCCAGTCCGGGAGCAGCCTATCCTTAAGATCAATCTTGAGCTTTTCCAACCTCTGATCGTAGTTCTCCATATCCGGAGCGGTGATCGTCACTTCCAGTCTGGCCAGTTTTTCTTCATAGGTATTGATTCCAAAAGCAACTATATACTCGGTGTCATCCTGCGCAAACAACTTGAACGTCTCATTTGCAATTCGGCCTTGCATTCCGAGATATTTCTTGTCTTTCCAATCAGATATACCTGCAATGACCTTCTCACAGTAATCTTGACCGTGGTAGTGTTCAGTTTTCCCTGGAATAGAGTCAAATAAATACTCAGTTGTCCAAGTGTATAGCTGATCCATATCCTTGATACCGTCCATTGAAAAGACTATTTGCATTCTATACACCTCGCATTTGCATCCAAACACCCATTATACAACGCTCTGTCGTAAATGGTAAATAACATGTACCTTACTAAAACATGAGTCGCCGTACAATCGTACACAGCCAATTAATCAATAAGCAAACAAATAGCTCCTTTTTCAACACTATGTATGTAATAATGAATCAATCTTGATTTTCTTGGCCTCGACATATTTAATGAATAACTCAAAAGCATCTTTATATTGTTTATACTTATTCCTATACCAATCGTTATCAATTTTTTTATTTGATGAGCAATTACAAACTGAAACAACACCATATACCGGACATTTTACTTCAATACTTGATGAAAGCACGCTAGTAAACTCATTTACATGCCTATCTATGAACTCTGAAGCATAAGTAAAAATCTCATTTATCATTTCATTCATCTTTTCATCTATGAAATGATATTTTGCACTATAAAACCACCACTCAACATTATAATCATTGAAAGCCGTAAAAAGATTACTATAAATCAAATCTCTATTATTTATCTCATAAATCATTGTATTATATATTGCAATAAACCCTATAGCCAAATCATAATCATGTTTCAAAGCTATTTTAAATATATCATCCTCTGATATTCTGTTATCAAAAGCTTTTTTAACAGCAATCTCACCTGCTATAGTTGCAACCGATTCTGTAATTCTTGTTAAAAGATCTAACTCATCTTTATACAAATAGTATGATATACCCTGTGTCTTAATTCTATCCAAAAATAAATTATTATCAGAAATAGTTAAATTATTATCAACCTCAGATTCCGAAGCATTTTTTATATACACATGACTAGGCTTATTATAACTAGAAGCAATCAAATACTCTTCTTCTGTTCCAGATAACCCTGAATCAGTCTTATTACCATAGTTATCGTCTAAAACAAAAATAATATAATCAGCATCTAATATATTTTTTCGGTATGTATATAAATCTGTAGATGGAGTTAAATTTTTTTCATATAATAATACTTCAAATCCAGTTTTTTCAAGTATAGTCCTTATTTTATCTCGTATTTCAATACGATTTTTTAACAAAGAACTTATAAATATTCTTGGTTTATAATACATATTTAAATTATCAATCGATGAATAACGATTACTTCCTTTCCTTCATCATTTTACATATTTTAATGTACTTTTGTAACATTTGAATTAGAAAAACTAATTAAATCTCTTCCAAAATTTCTCAACACTTTTGACAGTCAACGGTTTCTTGGTTTTCGACTGCATACGATTTCTATCATCTTCTAAATCGTTATTCCATACTTAGAAAATAAATCACTGAAAAACTTCTTAACAAGTCTTTTACTTTGGCTATCGTCTTGCAGTTCTTTTCCTCCAAACCGATATACTTCATACCCTGCCAATGTTAAGTCCCTTTGAGCCGCAACCATTCCAGCATATTTCTCTGCTGAGGCTATATAGTCAGGATATCACCCACCTGAAATTTCCTTCTTTTCACCATAATGTTGCATCCCATCAAGCTCTATCACAATTCTCTTGCTCTCTGAAATAAGCATCATAAAATCCATGCGTTGATGTTCAAATATTTTTCTTATTCGTTCTGATTCTAATTTATGATCGTAATATAACCATACTTGCGGAAAAAGTGCTGGTATATCGCTGTTTTCTTGTACCAAGTCCATATATGCATCAAAGAATCGCTCCTCAATAGTAGAACCTAGTGACTGTCTAAGAAAATTTGTTATAAAAGTAAGAATATTAGAACACCATCGGTGATGGTTACAAAATATCTTCGATTAAACATTTCAATTTTAGTACATATGGAAAAAGAGTATTATCATCAAACTCTCTCAACTCTGAAATCGCATCAAATAATGAAAGAGAATATCTGACATCTTGTGGTTCAGATGCAACCTGCGAAATTTGTCCAATATTTTTATCCTTAACGTAAAAACCCATTACTCGACTCGGGCTAAGTTTCTCTATTTCTGTATACGAACTCACCCCATTCTCCCGGAAAAGGTGCATGTATGCAAACAACAAGGAATGCACATAGAAACTTAAGCTTGTCTAAAGCGTTTAGCCTATACACCCCCAGTTTTGTGGCTATTATATATCTGATATTGCATGATTTGCGTATCTCCTTCTTTAACCATTTTAAAAGACCTTTTTGTCGCACTATTTCTTATATTTAATTATCTTCTTCATTACAGTTCTCAATTGGCATATTATTACCACTACTATATTTCTGTTTGTGATTAAAATTAATATGAATAATATTAGAGATACTATCGAAAACTTGTTTTTTATACAATACTCACATAAAAGCTGAATTATTAATACTATACCAGAAGCAATGATTCTTCGTAATTCAACTGATAATATCATTATTCTTCTTGAATCCACAGCTCTGATTAACCAGACAATCATATAACTAAATGCAGTTGCTATCGCTGCACCATAAGCTCCATATTTAGGAATGAAACAAAAATTTAAAACAATATTCCCAACAGCTCCTATTATAGTCGATACTAAAATCATATTTGTTTTTTTTGCAGATGTATATATGGAGCCTAGGAAACCAGCAATTCCGTGAAAAGCCACTCCAACTATCAGAATTGGTTGATATTTCCATGCAGTATAGTATGCATCTGAAAACAATATGCCTGCCAACATTTTGTTTAAAAATATTAAACCACTAACACAAACAACAGATAGTGAAATATATTTCTCATAAATATTACTATAGAATTGTCTTGCCTTCTCTGTTCCAAAATCATCCACAGCGGAAATCAGCCATGCACTCGAGAATATATTAACAAGCATACTTATAATTGCCGGGACTTTGTAAGAAACTGAGTATATTCCATTTAATGATAAGCCCCAAAACATCGTTAAAATATACTTGTCTGATGAATTACTAATCCACCAACTTACCGAATTAGGGACTAGGGGGACTGAATATCGAAGCATTCCCCTTGCTAATTCTTTATTATAATGTTTATTTGAGACGCTTATGTTTTTTGTTATATTCTTATGGGATAATAGAAATAGAATTGCAATAGTTTCAGCAATTATTGTAGAAAACAAATACCCTATTAAGCCAATTTTGAATACAACCAAAAACAAAACATTACATAATACAATACAAAAAGTGTTAATTACGCCGGCTACACTATAATATTTTACTTCGCCAATTCCACGCACGAAATATGATAGAATTGAGAACAAACAAGACACTGCTAAATTTAGGGCAAGTATATATGTATACTGCCCTAAAAATGTAAATCTCATTATTATAGTTGCTACTACAATACTCGATATCATGGGAAACAAACACACATGAATACCTGTGGAGAAGATGGTTTTATTGTCATCTTCTTTTCCTAAAGCGAACCTCATCATAGCTTCGCCCATTACTATTGTAGAAAACGGAATCAACAAGTGTACGGTTGTTGATATTAAATCAGCTGTTCCATATTCTTCAGTAGACAAAACTGCTGTGTATAAGGGCAAGAACAAAAATGACAGTATTTTTGATAAAAAACTTCCGATAGTAATTATAGCAATATTTTTCACAAGTTTTTTTGTTCTATTATTATTTCCCCTCATAAACCGATAGTCCTTTTCACATTAGATTTTACGATTTTTTCAATATCACAATCTCCATATTTTTTCGCAATGTCTTCATAGCCATTTTTAAATAATTCCCAGAATTCTAGTCTATCTTTCTTATAGTATCTAACACTATCTATTCCAGCATTTATCACACTAGAAAGATCGGTATCTACGTACACCAATTTTCCCTTTTCATATGTTTCATTCAATAGTGATTGTCCCTTTTCCGAATGAATCAACACAGAAGAAACTCCTCTTTTTGTATCGAGTTTTATATTACCTTTTTCACGAAAGTCCCCTATCGTAATATCACCTGGTTTGATTGGTGATGAAAACTCGCATCTAAAACAAGCTGGCCTTAATCCAACAAAACTATTTTGTATTCTGTAATATGAGTTCGTATATGGCGTGTCCTCAATAATCTTTCCATTTTTAAGTACAATCCTCACCAATGTTTTGCTGGTTTTTCTTAATGATCTGTCGCTTTTTGCTCTAAAATCAATTGTTTCTATTTCTCCATATTTCTTTGTTAAATAGTCTATATAACCTTTATATATTTTTGGACTTGATGCCCCTACACAAAACAAATCGACCGTATACAGATTGTTATAATCCTTTTTCAGATACATTTTCAATGCTGCAACTTGGCAGCTTGTCCCGGAGAACAATACATATCTCCCTTTTTTCAGTTCCTCTTGAATTTCATGATAGGTTATATAAGCCTTACTCTGCACATATTTTGATTTTTGTTGCTGCTTTCTATCTGTCTTGTTATATGCTACACTATGTAGGACTGAAAAATTCTCGTCATATATTGCACCTACAACTACTCCACCCTTATCCAATATAATATCCGATAACGCAGCATATACTCCACCAGAGGATGAATTCATAATTGTCTCATCAGATGAATTACGAGCACATAAAGCTTTTGGCAGTCGATTACTACAAGGATATCTTAACTTTTCTTCTGCCATTGGACAGCTATTTATACACGCATTACATTTGATGCATTTAGAATCATTTATGATTGGATATTCAAAACCTTGTTCGTCGGATCTCATTTCAATTGCTTTCTGTGGGCATACAGCAAAACATGCTCCGCATCCATAACAGTCTTTTTTTTCCTTTGTTGCCAGATATGATTGTATTTTATAACTATTTTTTCCGCTTTCTATAATTGATTCTTTTAGGAATGAAATAGATTTAGCTCGTAGAACAGAAATCTTTTCATCAATCGCATCATAATCTATATCATCATACTTTAATGTGTTTACATCATTAATAATCCTATTCGAAAGCCCGAGCATCTTAAGAAGGCTATAAACTCTACGTGTTCTTTTATTAGGTATATAATAGAAATTCTTATGAAAAATAATTGAAAAGGCAACCCCATGGAATGAGTCAGTAACTACAAGCTTTGCATTATCAATCCACCAAATAAATTCTGAAGGACCTCCTGCCTGTACTCTTCTATAGTTCATTTCTGAAGGAAAAATGTGCTTACCAGAAATTTCGATATTAGGTAAACGCATCTTTCTAGATATCTGTTTTGATTGTTTTGAAACCTTATTTGACATACCCCTAATATTGTAGGTTAAGATATACGGACCATCAAATAGGGTATGACAAGTCTCAATATTCGCATAATCCTCTTTGTCCAATAATAACGTCGGATCTAATACCAACTCTGAATTCAAGCCAAATTCTTGACTCAAATATTCTTGTAAATCGTCTTCTCTTACTGACACAAAATCCATTTTTTGTATTTCAGTTTTTATGCATTCTTTGTAGTTCTTGATTGATGATAAATCACCAACACTTGCAGCGTATGCTATTCTTTTAACTTTTTTATCAACATCTGCAAAATACTCTTTACGCACTCCTTTGGTTACTTCTGGATTCCATATTTGATCACTACCGCAAATAATAACATCATATTCATTTTTCAACAATTGCCAAGTATACTCTTTTACATCACCATGAACCTTCAGCTTTTCATTCATAAACAAATCAAACTGTTCCCAAGTCTTTTTATTATCTTCTTTGTATCGCAATAAAAATGAATGTGTAAGAACTTTTTTGGGATGTATAAACTCTTTTGCTCTAATTTTTTCAGGTTCATGATAAATAAGCTCATCGCTTCTGCATGCATAATTAATTAATTCTGCATTATATCCAAGTTTGCTCAATGTACATTTCAATGCATAGGCCTGTAACATGGCCCCAAAATTTTTGGAGTAATGAAAAGTCATTATTCCAATTTTCATATCTTTCTTTTCCATATGATCCGAACAACCCTCTTCCTATATTGTTTTACCGACTTTATGGTTTCTATTAGAATATGAAATATTTATCATTTGTAAAAGAATAAAAATAAACAATACAGTATCATCAATAAAGGGATTACCTGTAAAGCACCAGAGCATTATTACTATTTGACCTAAAAACGTAATAATGCTATCACACGAAAAAATTTCACCATTAGAAGCAACAAAGCTTCTTACAGTGTTAAAAGAAATACTCAATCCTTTTACTATTGGAATCCAAAAGACAAAAAATCCAGCTAATCCAAATTCTACAAGAGCCTGTAAATAAGCGTTATGAACTCCCACTCCTAATCCAGAAACTGTTCCAAATGCTCCATATCCCACGCCAAACAATGCATTCTCCTTAAACAGGTTTAAAGCTGTTTCGTATAACTGAAAACGTCCGTTTGAAACATCGTCTTCTTCAAGTAATTGAGTCATTTTATCAATGACTCCAAATAAATTAGGGAAGATAGAGGAAGCAAGATAAAACAAGAAAACTATAATTAAGCTTGTTACAACTATTTTAAATGACCTTCCAGATTTCTTTGTAGTAAGCAGTTCGAATAGCAAAATAATGATTATAAATATCAACACAAAAATTCTTTTTCGTGTTAATATAATTGCAATAGCAAATAATGCGGTTAATAACCGATATATTATTTTTTTATCGGTCCTATACTTTGAATATACTAAACTAAAAATCAAGCCTAATGTCATCCAAAATCCAGCAATACCGGTTTGAGTATTAAACCCTATCGCCATATGTAAAGATACTCTCTTAATAACAAGTAAACTAGCTGATTGAGGTATCAAGCCTAAGAATACCGAGTTAAATACGCTTGGAAAAGCCAACTGAAAATATATGATAAACAAGTGTATTAATAGAAAAACAAATGCCATTTTTATTGTAATACTTCTCGTACTGCTATTACAAGCAATGTTATATGCTATAACAAAATATAAAATAAACTTAAAAACCAACAAGACGCTTGATGAAACGTCTTGTGAAATTAAGGTGTTGAATAAAAGAAATATAATCAGAGTTATATAACCAAATATCAATTTTGAAACCTTAAAAGTACTTATGTCTCTGAAAAAGAAGCTAATAATCGCGAGTATAACCCATACAGTTGAAGCATATGGTCTCAAGATAATTGTTGAACTTGCAAAACAAGCGTACCACATAAGTACGAAAAGATATATTCTTTGGCTCGTAGTTCGTAATGTATTATTATCAATTTGCATAAAATCGCCTCAGTTTATAAATAAAAATCACCATTCGAAAATAATAGTTAGTATGATTTACGCACAACCATCTTTCAAATCTATCTTTTTTTGAAAACAACCTTTTCGATTGTGAATATTCACATGGTGATTTTATTATATCGAAAATTCTATCTACCTCATTTGGATAGATAGACAAAGCATTCTCACGGCACATTCTTCGAATAAGTTCCATTAATTTTCTATACCTACTATATAACGCATCTGGGTAAAGATCACTATATCGTACTTTAACATCCTCACAAATTATTGAAGACACTGTTTCAATGTCAAAGAAAGACTTATTAAAATAAGATGTACTTGCCGAATCTGCTCTTTTATGATTAATAAACAACGCTTTTCCAAGAACCCCAATTCTGTCAGAATTGCAGATAGCTTGGTACATAAATAACTTATCCTCATTAATTTTAATTCCATTTTGAAACTTAATATTATCAATTATAGATTTTCTATATATCTTGTTGCATGCGCCATAGGTAAAATATCCGCCATTCAAAAACATTTTCACTGTCTCAAACCGATTTGAAACGAACGTAGTTCCTTTTCCATTGCTAATCATCACTTTATCATCTAATTGGTGAACTTCTGTTCCACAAATAGCAATATCTAAGGAATTATCCTCACAGAATTCAATCATTTTTTGATACATCTCAGGTTTTATCTCATCATCTGCATCCATAAAACCTATATATTTTCCTTTAGCAATTGCAAAACCGGCGTTTCTTGCGGCACATACACCCTGATTATTTTGATGAATAACCGTCACATTTGCATTTCTTGAATAATCATCACAGATCTTGCCACTGTTATCACTTGAACCATCATTGACTAAAATGATCTCAAAAGATCGATAGTCTTGTTTTAATAAACTGTTAATCTGATGAGCAATCCATTTTTCCTTATTATATACCGGAACAATAATGCTTATCATTGTGTTGTAAGACATACGATACTTACCTCTCTAAAATATGGGCAGCGTCACATATCGCGATTGAACCTTCTGGTAGACTTTTTGTGACTATTGCTCCTGCTCCAATTTTGCATCCATCAGCAATAGTAATATTACCAATGATTGTAGCGTTTGCTCCAACTGATACATTATCTCCAATTACTGGAGTTCCTTTTTCTGTATTACCAATTACTGTACCGCCCTTAATCGAGAAATTTTTCCCAATCTTCGTTTTAGAATTTATGACAATGCCCACAGTGTGATTAATTTTAAATCCATCCCCTATCATAGCTGAAGATGGTATATCGCAGCCATATTTAATGCATAGCTTATTATACTTATATCTTTGCAAAGTCCATAAAAGCTTTAAAAATTTTTTTGTTTCAAGGTATTTACACCTACGATAATTCACAGACAGTTTATAAGACTTATTTTTTAAATACATAGATAGATGTCCATCTTTCTCATCATATCTTCTTCTATCAAAATCACAACTTAATCTATACTCTTTATACTTCATATAATTACACCCGAATTCTCATATACTAGTTAATTATTTTTCTTGGACAAGTTCAATCCATTGTCTTATCACATTACTGTCTTTGACTAATTCTCTTATTTTTTTGCTGTTTTTTTGTATGCGCTCCCGTAAATTGCGATCTCTAATCAACTTTATCATTGCTTTGCTTAGTTCATTATAATCGTTAACTGGAACTAACAACCCATTTTCCTGATCCATTATGATTTCATCCGATCCAGCACAAGCTGTTGATATTGAGGGTATTCCAATAGCCATCGCTTCTAACAACGCATTAGATAATCCTTCATAATCTGATGAGAGAACAAACATTTCAGCATTAGCAATCAAAGATTGAACATTATTGCGATTACCCTCAAGGAACACACATTCTGAAAGATTTAAATCGTTGATCTGTGTTTGTAGTTTACTTCTAAGTGGTCCTTCTCCGTATATCTTTAAGACATACATAGGGAATTCTTCATGCACTATCTTAAATGCGTTTATTAATAGTTCATGATTTTTTTGTGGATATAGTTTTCCAACAGACACTATTTCTTTACTATCAGCAATCTCTTTTTGCTCAGCCTCAACCGATATTGGATTCAAAATTATGGTGCTTTTATTAATTATTTCACTACTGTAATATGACTGCACTCTTTTTGTCTGAAAGACTACCTTTTCTGCTTTCTTATATAGATATTTTGAGAGTATGAATAGAAACTTATTTGATGCTTTCTTGGGATCATTCCTTTCAGAAATTATCAATCGTGGATGTTTCGTTTTCGATCTACAAATTAGTACAAGTAAATTTACATTAAGTAAAAATGAAAGTACTACATCATACTCATTTTCCTTTAAGTATCTCTTCACCGCTAATAATGACTTAAATAATGACGGATTTGCATTAGAATCAAATAATGATACTACTCGAACATTTTCTGATATAGTATACTTTTCTCGAATTCTAAAAAAAAGCAAATCTACATTATATCCCATATTAGCAAACCCATTTGCTAATAAGGTGAGTACATGAGATGCCCCTCCTCGTGCCATTGTATGACCAATTAGTAATATTTTTTTCATCTTTTTTTCCTCACATTATGCACATATCTTCGCAACACATCATGTAAATGTAGGAGATGTAGCAATTTTCGAGCAGCAGAAAAAATCCTTACTTTTATTGTAATCGGAGCATATTTATGAAAAAATTCTTTTGCGCCTAAATCTTTAAGATCTTGAAAAAAAACATCACGATTCTTTTTGGGCTCTCGTATGTTTTTTCGTTCTAACATACCGAGTATTTTTTCAAACTCTATCTCTTCAAATGAAAAGTTTGTCAGAATGCTTTGTAGCAAACAGAGACCAGAACTACTCCATACCACAACATGAGTAGTCCCCTTATTATCATCTAGTCCTTTATTATATTCATAAGCGTTCCAACAGTCCCACAATGTAAAATCACTTATATGTTCACAACCTTGGTATTTGCAGTTGTAGCAGGATAATCTGTCACAATAACTACCCAGGAAAAGTCTTAACCATGGATCATACTCACTGCTACCTCTATAAACACACTTTTCATCTTGGTATAATGCAAGTGTAGACTGTGAATATCCAAGTTTTTTATCCCGAAATGAAATCCTATTAAACATATACCTAATCTTTTGAAATTCCAGGTATTTCTCAAGCACTTTAGGCGAAGGAACCGCACGGCACATCACATCTACAGTTAGAAGGTTTTCATAGTCTTGGCCGAGGTACTTCTTCAATCCATATATCTGACATGGTGTTCCGCTGAAGCAGACCATACGCCCGATTTTCAGAAATCTCTCTGCTTCTCTATAGCTTTCTCCAATCCAGCTTTGAACATATTTTGAACTTCTAAATCTTGCCAGTCCTTCTTCAGTGTCTACCCAGATGTGTGAGACCTTATAGTCTCCATCTATAGCAGCGCCAAATACTACTCCGTCTTGAGCTATAATCGTTTTTGCAATGGCTGTAAAAGCACCGCCACTAGTTGACTGCCTTCTGATCTCATCATCTTTATTCTGAACAATATATGCTTTCGGATTTTCACTTTTGTATTCAGGCTTCTCCAAAGCTGGGCAGGCTCTCATACATGCACCACATTCAACACACTTAACCTCATCTATCTTTGGAAACCAAAATCCTGTCTCATCAGTTTCCATTGAAAGTGCGTCAAATTTACAAGCGTTAAAACATGCTGAACAACCTGTGCATTTATCCTTGCCAACAAGTTTGATCATTTCGTCTCACCATTCTTTAAAGCATTTATCAGGTATTCCATTGACTCTGCTCTTTTATCAGCAACCTTTTTCAGTACATCATTCCAGTCCACTGTCATTCCCATAGCTTCTTTAACATTTTCATTACCATAAAGCATACGCTCACTGAGACCAGTCCATTTCAGAAGAGTATGAAGCCGGTCGTTTGTCGAGAACTCGCTACTATCTTCATAACGACGGAAGGAGAAAAAGGGCGTACTGTTAAGGATCGAGAAAGCTGTACCATGGAAGGAATCAGTGCACATATACTTGGCATTACGAATGAGATTAATGAATTCGGATGGGCCAACATTATAAGGTTCCACATCTGCCAAGCCCTCATCCGCAGCTACATAAGTAGCACCATGCATCATCCCGACGATCTTGTACCCAGTCACAGCCTTCAGCTTCTTAACAAACTCCCTGTGCTGTGAGTTCTCTCCCATAAAATAGACTAAGATATAGTCACCCGTTATAAACGGTTTCTCTTCCTGGATGCCCTTCCACTGTTCTGCATCCAGAAGCATAGTAGGATCACAAACTACTGGAATATCCCTCCCTGTCAACTCTTTTACAATCTTTTTCCCTGTATCCTCGCGAACACTAATGCTGTTAATTCTGTTAAGATACTTCTTAGTATGTTTATGGAGGGACTTCGGAAGTTCAGAGACCCCAAAAGATGTAGACAGCGCAATCTTGTCCACATTGTCAGGAACAAACTCAAGAGTAAAATAGCATCCAGCAATATTGGATGGACGCCAGAGCTGATCAGATCCCACCACCACATGATCACATGTGGCACTTTGCTGACTTAGTACATTCCATCCGTTCACCTTCGGTAAGAATTTCAACCACTTTTTATTGAAATCCTGATACATCTGATGACGAACTCGCATGTTTTCAGCATACTTGTCACTGGATACATTAGTCTTTTTTCTTCCACGGCTCAAAAGATTATCAAAAAGATACTTCCTCTCATCTTTCTGAAACACGCGGCTGAGATAGTATTTTATTTTTTTCTTATTTATATCGCTATGTACACCATTAATATCAAATATGCCTGTCTCATATCCGAGACCATTAAGGACATACTGGGTAGCATAAGTTTGTAATGTGCTACCGAAGTTATCTTTATAAGTTACAACTGCTAACCCAACTTTTTTCATGCCCTGTTTACCTCTTCCACATATTTCTCAACGACAATCTGCCGGTCGAATTCCTTTTCTACTTTTGCCCTCGCAGCCATACCCATAGTTTTCTTCTCTTCCCAGTTCAAGTCCAAGAACTTCTCAACCGCATCTATAAGTCCTTCGCTGCTCTTACACTCCACCATATAACCATTATCACCATCATCCACTACTTCTCGACATCCGCTCCGGTCTGTTGTAATAATCGGGCGTCCTGTCGCGCAGGCTTCCAACAGCACATTAGAAATCCCCTCCGGATAATAGGTCGGATGAATGATGCAGTGCATGTCACCCATGAAGCCCGTCACATCACGGATCATGCCGTGGTATTGGACAACACCTTTCTTGTCCTCTTCATACAGTCTACCATCATATTCCGGCTCACAGAAGCCACAGACATGGAATTCAACATTCCGTTCTTTCATCGCCTCAGCTGCATCCAAATACTGGTCAATCCCCTTCTCCTTCATGATGCGGCTGATAAAGGCGAACTTGATTGTTCCGTCCTCGGGATACTCGCGGTATGGATACCGCTCCAGGTTGACGCCGGAACCAGGAATAATCATTCCTTTTCCCTTCGCCAGCCCGTGATCATCGAAGAACTTCTTATTCTCCTCATTCTGGAAGAACACACGCTGAACTTTTTTGAATGCGTATTTATAGAGGAGAATGCTAATCTTCTGAGAGAGTCCTGGATTCTCAACAGCAGTTCCTAGGCCAGTGATATTCGCCACGAAGGGAACACCTAACTTCCGCGCCGCTATAGCGCCGTAAATATTTGGTTTGATAGTGAAGCCCAAGCAGATGTCCGGTTTGACTTCCTTCATGAGCTTTTTGTAATCACCAAGTATTCTCAGCTCATCTTTGGGATTCAATCCATGCCTATCAAACTTAATCTCATGAAACTTAGCACCAAGTCTTACCAAGTCATCTATTCGCTCACCATAGGGAGAGGAAATATGTACCTCGTGGCCATCTTTGATAAACCGCTCAACAATCTCCAGACGGAAGTTGTAGATGACCACATCGTGATTGACGAGAAATAGTATTTTTTTGCCCATTACCCTTCAGTCTCCTTAATCGATGCTTCCAGTGTATACAGCCGATAATCTGTCTTATAGTCACCGAGTCCTCGCTCATACGCCAGGTTTCCAAACGCCTTATTAACATAACCAGTCAAGTGACTCATCCCTTTCAACGCCCAACCGAATCCAGGAACAAATCTCACAGTCTTTCCATGACAGGCTGCAATCATCTTCACCAGTTCGCTCGTATTGCTCCATTCACGATTGCAAGGCCAGAAGATTCCTTCTTCTTCGTTCTCAATCATGAGCCTCACGAATTCAGCCAGATTTCCCACATAAAGCATTGACCGCTTATTCTCGATCTTCGGAAATAACGGCATCTTCTGCGCCATCTTCTCAAGAATTGGGAAATTACCCTTTCCTTCCTTGCCATAGATCATAGGGCAACGAAGGATAACCACATGGAAGTCGTGATCACTCAGCGGCAACAATCCCTTCTCCGCCTGTACCTTGCTGTCGCCATAGAAGTTGGCTGGAGAGTAGTCAGTATTCCGTGTGATCATCTTCTCCTTACCAATCGGTGCCGAGTCGCCATAGACGATAGCAGAGGACATGAAGATAAACTGCTTTACTCCCTCTGCCTTTGCCTTATTCGCCACATCAATGGCAAGATCACAGTTTACGGCATAATACAGTCTCTTCGTTTCTTCACTTACATTCCCTACATCAGAATGTGCCAAACCAGCGACATGATAGACGGTATCAAAAACGGAGAAGTCCATCTCCTTCCACTCGCCATTCTTCGTACCAACCGCTGTGACACTATACTTCTCTGGCCACTTCTCCAAATGTCTCTGAACCGATGTACCTACAAACGAACCGGCACCCGTTATAAGTATTTTTTTCAAAATTCAATCCTCATTTATCCACAGCACTATCGTGCTTTTTCATCTCCCCAGTACCGCCTTCTATCACACTATCGTCATTGCCAAATACATGAAGGCTCCCGAGGAAACACTTAATATCCATCTTCAAACTCAGTTTTTTCGTATACTCTCCATCCAGCTTCGCTTTGACCGGGATTTCTAGCTCGTCTCTTCCATTGATTTGAGCCCATCCGGTCAATCCCGGCTTAATATCATTTGCGCTATACTTATCTCTTTCCGCCGTCAATAGATCCTGATTCCACAGTCCCGGGCGCGGTCCGATCACGCTCATATTTCCTATGAATATGTCCCAGATCTGCGGCAACTCGTCCAAAGAATGTGCGCGGATAAACCGGCCTGACTTTGTTATGTACTGTTCCGGATTGTCGAGCATGTGAGTGGGGACATTGTGAGGCGTGGAGAGCTTCATACTTCTAAATTTATGGAGAGCAAAATACTGCTTGTCTTTTCCAATTCTCTTCTGCTTGAACAGTACTGGGCCGGGGTCATCGATTAGAATCCAGATAGACAAGACAAGAAACACGGGGGATAAAACTACAAGGCCACCGAAGGAAAGTATCAGGTCAAGAATACGCTTTACAACCGCTTCATACACCCCGACGTGGTGTTTGCTCGGTCCCACCGCCTCCAGGTGTCCTCTTACACCATCAGCATTCTCTTTCTCGTTCTCATTCTCAACAAACCGAACCATTTTCCCTTCCATGGGGTTTTGCTCTTCCGGCATGTCCTGATATCTACTCCCTGGTCTTTTGATCATAGCAACCACATACATGACCAGAAATAATCCCACAATAACCAATAAAACAACCAGCCAAGGGTTCATCTTTTTCCCATCCTCATCATATTTTTCAAAGTCTACACTTGTATCAACAACCACTCGCTGGTGGGTTATAATCTGTTCTTTATCAATGTATCTAAAGGCTCAACAGAGCCAAGTATTGACTTCTTCAATTGCAGCATGCACTATTTTGCTTACCTCTATCGGGCTGTGTTTACACAGCTTCCGTTTCGTGTTTTCTGAGAGTACTCCCGGCACCTGAATTTTTGCCGTTTCAGGCAATCCTTCTACCTCTCTCCACAGATCATCAAACGTCATTTTTCAAGGCCTTTCTCACCAGCATCCATAAGCCAAGTCCAACAACAGCACCCAGCGTGTTATGGATAATATCGTCAAATTCAAATAAGCCACGGCGTGTGACTAACTGAGCTATCTCAATTCCCACCGAAATCCCGGAAGCTACGAATATACCCTTCCATCCAATCCTAACACCTAATAAGAACCCGACTGGGATGAATAAAATGATATTGGCGTAGATCTGAGTTCGTAAATCTGTTCTTTTCCACGACCAGAACAATTCCGACCGGAATCCTGTCGTTACGCCTTTCCCTCTTACCAATAGCGTCTCTGTGATTATGAAAAACAGATACGCGGCGAGAATCCCACTTATCCAATCCTTCTTCCAACAGCCGACCGCAATCCCTATCACAACCGAGATCAAATAATAGTAAATCGGTATATCTAAAGCGTTAAACACATAATCGATAGTACTACCTCCTATCTCCCACGCTGCCAGGAGATAACCTACTCATGCAGCTCAACCAAAAGCCCATCAGGATCACGAATGAAACAGAATCTGACGCCAGTCCAGTCATCCATAATCGATCCAACATCTTCTTTTCCAAGCCCCAGTTCTTCCACCGTTTCTTCTATATTTCCGACCTTCAAGGCAAAGTGCCGAAGACCGATGGGTTCCTGCTCGCCCCCGATGTGTTCAGGATGGCGTGGATCAATAAAAATCTCCAACTGTATGCCGTATCCATCCATGAGCACCGCAGTGTCGTATTTTCTCTTTTTCCTGAAACTCACTTTGAATCCAAGCTTTTCATAAAAAGCGAGAGAATCCTCGGAAGACACAATAATCGCCACATGATGAAATGCTTCTATCATTCCAGCTTCTCACCGCCTTTCTACTTTAGCCACTCTCGTCCTCTATCTTTATTCTTTCTTTCCACCTGGCCTCTTTTTTCTTTTATTACTAAGCCGTGGGTTAGCTGGGTGTGTAGTCAAAAGAACGTCTCTTCGCCTATCGGGTCCACATCTGGGGCCACGGCTTCTTCTACTATCACCTCGACCGTGTTTCCCCCAGCCGCCCGTAACTCCGTAACCTTCCACCGCTTATCAAATACAGCCTCTGTGGCCGCCTTTCCGTCCCTATACTCCTTAATCTCCCCGGTTGGAAGGATGAGGTGGACGGATGATGTGATCCGGCTTAGGCCCGGTTCCAATTTGTAAGTCATGTCATCTCCTGAGCCTCTCTGCTCATATCAACCGGCTCCTCAAGCCAGTTCATAATATGTTTTCCAATATTCACAATTATAGTTGAAAACCGGTATTTAATACCTTACCTCTTCCCAACAATCCCCTCAATCTCTTCCTTATACTTCCTCTTCAACTCCTCCGACAACTCATCTGTAGGATGATAAGTATCCACCATCTCCTCAACCATAAGTCTTATGGCTTCTGTATTTTCATAAGAAACCAGCATCAGGTCGTTCAGTCTTCCGAGGAATTTGTCTTCGTCGAATTCGATTGGTTTGCCTATATTGATAAGCTTGTTAGGTGTTCTTGTAAGTCCTTCCTCAGCCATAAGTCTTTCTTCGTAAAGCTTCTCGCCGGGTCTAAGACCTGTATATTCAATCTTGATATCAACATCCGGTACAAAGCCGGAAAGTCTTATCAGATTTCTTGCGAGATCGTCTATCTTGACAGGTTCGCCCATGTCAAGGACAAAGATCTCTCCGCCCTTTGCGTATGCGCCAGCCTGAAGTACAAGGCTTGCTGCTTCAGGGATAGTCATAAAATATCTGATTATATCAGGGTGGGTAACCGTTACCGGACCACCATTTGCTATCTGGTCTTTGAAGACAGGGATTACTGAACCATTTGATCCAAGGACATTTCCGAATCTGAGTATTACATACTCTGTCTGAGCCTTTCTGTGTCCCATATCATCCTGGCCAGGAAATGTAAATATCTTATTTCCTTCTTCGTCAATTCTCTGGGTTCCCTTGGCGAGAGGATACATGCTTCCGTCTTCATCCTCCTGATGAACATGAAGAACAGGTATTTCTGCCTCTCTTCTGGCCTTGATCATCTTATCAAAGGACTGAATTATAAGCTCACAGAGTCTCTTTGAGGCTCCCATGATATTTGTAGGATTAACTGCCTTATCTGTACTGATAAGAACGAATCTATGCACACCATACATCATTGCTGCATAAGCAACCTTGTATGTACCGATAACATTATTCTTGATAGCCTCACATGGGCTGTCCTCCATAAGAGGAACATGCTTATGTGCAGCTGCATGATATACGATATCCGGTCTGAACCTTCTGAATATATCATTTACTCTTCTGCTGTCTCTTACAGATCCTATCAGAACCTCAAGAGGACAGTCCGGATTCTCGTTCAGTATCTTGTGCTGTATTGAATAAGCATTATTTTCGTAAATATCAAATATAATAAGCTTCTTCGGATTATGTCTTGAAACCTGAAGAGCTATCTCGCTGCCGATTGATCCGCCGCCGCCTGTGATAAGTACGACCTTACCGGATATCTGATCAAAGATTTCCTTCATATCTACCTTGACCTGATCTCTTCCAAGAAGGTCTTCTATAGCAACATCCTTCATGTCCTTAAGGTCTACTTCGCCATTTGCGAGCTGGTAGATACCCGGCAATGTCTTTAATTCGCAATGTGTATGGCTGCAGATACCGAGTATATCTCTCTGCGTCTTCCTGTCTGAAGAAGGAATCGCATAATATATCTTTTCAACCTTATATTTTTCAACATTCAGAAGGATACTCTCCCTGCCACCTACGATAGGAACTCCTTCAATCTGTTTATTCCACTTGGTCTGGTCTCCATCGATCACGCATACAGGAAATTCATTCATTTCCTCTGAACGATGTATCTCACGGATAACGCTACGTCCGGCTTCGCCCGCGCCAATGATCATTACGCGTTTAAGTATACTTAAATTCCTTGAATATCTCTTGCGGATCAGTAAATATACTCTGTATATTACTCTGCCACCGAGTATCAGTAAAAACTGGAAAACAATTCCGAAAATGTAATAAGAAAGAGGCATCCTTCTTATAAGCAGAGTAATGAGTAAAATGTGTGCTGCACCGGTAATAACCGTAGTCTCTGCTACTCTGATTGCCTCTATAACACTTGCATATCTCCAAAGACTTTTATAAAGCTTGAAAACTGCAAATACAATTATACATAACAAAGAATAATATGGGATAAAATCAACATATGCTTCAAGATAATCTTTTGGGATATCGTTAAAACTGCCATCGAATCTGAACCATAATGCCATAAGATAAGCCGCCGAAACAGCTATATAATCATAAATGATAAGAAGTACGTCGAGCAAAAGAGCTTTTGCTCTGCCGTTTTTTTCTGTAATTTTATTTAAACCTTTTAATGACATGATTTCCCAACCACACTCATGTATTAAACACAGCAATCCACTGATGGCAGACTGCATATTGTTTTTTGATTTAATTATTTGTTTTGGTTATTTAATCTAGTTCTTAGACACGATCTCCAGTCCTACCTGGACCTCGGATATTCTTCCGAAGAGATCAACTGCAATTGTTGCAATTCTCTTGTGTCTGTCTATCTTTGTGATCATACCTTCGAGTCCAACGAGTGGACCGTCTGTTACGACAACATTGTCATTCTCAATAAATCCAACGGAAATCTCCACATTTCCGTCGTCCCCAACTAATCTTTTGATGAATTTATCTTCTCTTTCACTTAGTTCTGAGTATTCATCACCGGTTTTTACCACTGATAAGAAGGTATCCGGTGAACGAAGCGCCTTATGAAACTCCTCAATCCTTTCAGTCTCAACAAAGAAATATCCCGGAAAAAGTTTCTGCTGAATCTTCTTCCATCCTCCGCCGATCCTCTTCACAGCATCCTTGGTAGGTATTAAAACTCTCTCGTAAAGCTCTGTAGATATCGTATTCTCTATGAAGTTCTTCATATCATATTCACGTCCGGTCTCCGTCCATAGAACATATATTTTCATGTGTTTTCTCCAATCTGATAATCAACCGAATTTAGAGCGAGCTTCGCCACTTGGACATCCCTGCATTAAAAATTTTAACAGAAATCCCCAACTTTTAACTCAAAACTATTACCACATCTTCCGTCTGACGCGCACACAGGCGACGATCAAACTTCCGACGATCCTGAAATCAAATCCATCTTATTTTTTATCTTTCTGCTCACCATAACCATAGCCATAGCCGTAACCATAGCCATAACCGTAACCATAGCCCTTGCCATAGTATCCGCGGCCGTAGCCCTTGCCGTTAGCCTCGATCTTGTTAAGCACGGCGCCGAGTATTCTTACGCCACTGTTCTCGAGCTGCTTCTTGACATTCTGGGCTGCCTTGTAGCTTACGCCATCAGTTTCAATAACGATGAGCGCTCCGTCGCATTTCTGGGAAATGATAGCTGCGTCGATAACGCTTCCCAGCGGCGGACAGTCTATAATAACATAATCATAAGCTTCTCTTGATACTTCAAGAAGTTTCTCGAACCTTGAATTACCGAGAAGCTCTGCCGGATTAGGTGCAACCTTACCGGTAAAGATTATATCCAGTCTTTCAATATTTGTTGTATATATAACCTCTTCAAGTTTTGCCTTACCTGCAAGATAATGGCTGAGTCCCTGTGTTTCCTTATCAACTCCATATCTTGTAACGGTAACGGATTTACGAATATCAGCGTCTACAAAAAGTACTCTCTTGCCGTCTTCTGCCATCGAACAGGCAAGTCTGAATGCAACCTCGGACTTTCCTTCATTTGGCTGTGCGGAAGTGATGGAAATAACTTTTACATCATCTCCTATAAAGCTGATGTTCGTACGAAGAGCCTTATATGCTTCATTTGTTTTAAATTCGAGCTGTGTAAGATTTTCAAAATTAATTTTCATTCTCTTCTACCTCAGCTTGCTTTCTTCTCTATAGAAGTACCACTGTTCTTGGCATTTTTACCGGTCCTGTCCCTGCCGTGAGACTTCTTCTTTGAGCCTGCGCCGTCGAAAGGAATCGCACCGATGGTATTGATACCGAGATACTTCTCAACATCATCACTGGTATGTATAGAATCATTCATCAGATATCTGACGATAATAACTGCTGAAGCGAGTATGATACCAAGCAGAGCGCCGATAATGACATTCTTCTTCATGCTTGGTGATGACGGACCTGCCGGAATATGACCATAATCGATGATATTCGGCTTCTCCGTATCCATGATATTTGCTATAAAATCAATAGACACGTCTGTTAACTTGTCTACTATGGTCTTTGCCATGTACGCATCCGCATTCGTTACCGTAAGATAAAGGATACGTGTATTCTGTGGATTGGAAATACTGAGTGAACCTCTGAGAGCTGCATAATCCATATCCAGCTTTAATTCTGAGATTGTCGCCTCAAGAACAGGTCTGCTCTTGATGATCTCCATGTAGTCCTGAGTCAGCTGTGAACCGATCTGCAGGTCGGAAAGCGACAGATCCATTGTATTATTCAAGATAAATATCTGTGAAGTTGACTGATAAAGTGGTGTTTTAAAAAACGCTGTGTAACCTGCCATAAGTCCGCCCATAAGAACTGCTGCTATTATGAGTGTCCATATACGGCTGAGAAGGAGTCTGCAAATCTCTGCAAGATCGATCTCTACTTCGTTATTCTGCTTATTTGTCTCTGACATCTTTCTTCCCCTATACTCTATAATCTCTTTTGAAACTGTAAAACTTTTTTTATATCATAGTTGTCCGGTTGTCCGCGACTGTATGACTTTTATATCTTAGTCGTCCGGTTGCCCGCGACTTTATATTTTATATATTCACATTGCTCAGCTGTATCCCAGTCGTCCAGTCGCCCTGGACTGCAATACTTTTAATCGCAGTCATCTGGTTGACTGATACTGTAATACTCTTATAGTCAACTCATGTGGCTACCAGCGACAACGCGATATACTATACCATATAATGTTATATTATTCAAGCTTTAATCGGCTATTTTGCGGTGTTTTTATTGTTTCAGTATAATTACACTTGAATAAATGCATTATTAATAACCTTCTCGGCATTGCCTCTGAACAATGCATCCTCCATATCCTCCCCCAGCTTCTTCCTGATCCAGGCCCTTGCCGTCTTATATGAAGGAATCCTGTTCTCGCTGTCATGGCAGTCTGAACTGATGAATTCGATATATCCTTCACTTATCATCTTCTTGCACCATCTGGTGTTCTCATCGAAGAGTCCGCCTTCTAAACTGTCTGCATTGATCTGAAGATATAATCCAAGGCTTTTAAGCTCCTTTATCCTGTCAAGACGACCTACCAGACAGCTGTATCTCTCTACATGAGCGATAACCGGTCTTACTCTCGTCTCAACAATGGCTTTCATAGTATCATACAATTCATGATATGGCAACTTGATATTGAACTCAAAGAGCATATATTTGCCGCCGGCCATACTGTGTATCAGCCTGCCTTTTCTGATATCATCTGTTATTCCGTTCTCACAGAGAACTTCATTTCCGAGATACAGTTCCATATCCGGATACTTAACTGCGACTTCCTGTTTAAGCTTCTCGAAGGCTTCTTCAAGTCCGTCGTACTCGTATCTGTTACGGTTACGCATATAGTGCGGCGTGCAGATTATCTTCCTTACACCCTCCTTATATTCCATATCTATAAGTGCCAGAGATTCTTCCATGCTCTGCGAGCCGTCATCAACTCCCGGCACGATATGATCATGCATATCTATAAGATATTCCATAACTAACTGTTCTCTTTCTTCTTGATGTTTCTGTAAAGTCCAAGGTTCATAAATCCTACTGCTATCATGAATATACCTGTGATAAGTACAGATCTGTTCATAGAGAGTATGACCTCTCTGATGAAGTAATACAGATAATCCGGTTCAGCGTAGATTCTTGTATGTAGTCCTGCTGCATACATGATAACTCCGCCCATCAGTATGATAAGTCCGGCTATCACAAGAGACATTGAGATATATCTCACACCTCTGCTTCTTATACCATCAAGAAGGTACATAGCAGCAAGGCTCATCAGAAATCCTATACATGCGATCATTACAGGAAGTGAAAGTCTGTTGTTGAACTCTCTTCTGATATCATGTACATTCTTTGCCGCATTGACCTTAAGTATCTTATCATCAGTATTCTGTCCACTGAGTGTTACAGATACCTCTTTCTTAGCTTTGAAGAGATATTCCTCATAGCTGAGGATCTCAACTGTGTTCTCAGTGTTTACAGCTTCTTTTAAACCGTCTGCTTCAGTACCAGTTCCTGCTTCTGTCTTCGTCTCTTCAGTAGTTTTATTATTCTTTGCCTGTTCAGCTGTTGAGCTTGATATATCTGCTGCAGCTGAAACAAGATAATTGGTATATTCATATCTGAAATAACCACCCTTGTTGAGGTTGGTCATTACAGTATTCTTACGGAACATAACGAGTGCAAGGCTTCCTGCAAGTGCAGGTATGATGATCTCAAGTACTGCGCAGCCTGTAAGTATCCATCTGCTGACCTTTCTGATCTTCTTACGTCTTGTATGTCCTTTTCTGTATTTTCTTCTCTTGGAGCTTGAAAGTACAAAGCATTTATTTAATGCCGCAAAAACCGATACAAGCACTGTTATTGAAAATGCTGCAAGCGCTATGATAAGTACTGTCTTAACAAGCCACTCAGGGAAGTATCTTACAACCCTTTTCTCCTCGGTATCATCATTATTACTGATGATGATATCACCGGTTTCTTCATCTATCTTGACCTTAGCATCGGCATTCTCTTCTTCAGGTCTGTCCTCGATGTCCTTGTCATTTACCTTGTCTGATTCTTCGAGTTCATCAAGTCTGACCTCGCTCAGTATATCATCATAAGCTGTCTTATCAGCTCCTGTAGTAATGACGATGGCTCCGTGATCATCCGTCGGAAGATCAACTCCGTATGGGCTTTCACCAGTTGTTGCTTCACCATCTTCGGTCTTACCTGCTTCGGTGCTTCCCGGTTCAGTTGAAGCTTCTGTAGTACCACTCTCGTCTGTTTTATCTGTAGTCTTCTTCGGATCTTCAGTCTTGTCCGTCGAATCCTCTGTGGTTTTCTTAGGATTCTCTGTTGTCACTTCTTCTGTCTTGCCGGAGCTTGTCTCGGTTGTATCCTCAGTGGTATCCTCTGTTATATCTTCGGATGTATCCTCTGTAGGATCATCAAAATATATCTCGTAAATATAACCTGCTGCGATACCATCTGCAACATGGCTGTAGATGTAGTTAACAGCCTTTGCAGCCTGATCTGCTGTAAGATCTACTCCGTCTCTGTTAAGATATGCTGTAGCCTCTGCTATATAGTTGTCCTTTGCTCTGTAATAATGTCCATCATATTCAAAGACGCCATTGATTACCGCAACTATCCACGCTTCATTTTCATTTATTCCGGACTCTGCCCGAACCGAATAAAGAGGCGCAAATACTGATATAGCCAGAAGTACAAATGCGATAACCAGCTTTCTGAACTTCATTCATATATCCTCCTTTGTAAATCTTTATTCATTCCGGACCTTTTCACAAAGAATTGTGCATCCGGCATTCTTACCAGATGCACAATACCCTTGCGTTTTATAATTTTTACCAGGTTTTAGTAAGTATTACTTATTTAGACTCAGAAACTACAACACCTCTAACGATCTTGTATGTTACACCGTCAATTGTAACTGTACCTGAGTACTTAGACTGAAGAACACTACCCTTTACATAGTACTTCTTACCAGAAGCCTTTGCAATGATACCTGTCCAGTTGTCGTTCTTAAGCATTACACGGCCGTTAACTACTGCTCTCCAAACACCTGTAGAGAACTTAACAAGCTTAGTTGTATCTGTAAGAACCTTACCATTTGATGTGAACCAGTATCCTGTTGTTCCGTTTACTGTACCCTTTGTACCATTTGGTGTAGAAACGCCATTGATTGTGAAATCAATCTTGCCCTTTCTTACCATATACCAGCCCTTCTTCTCAGCTGCGTATGCAAATCCGGTATAGTTGTTGTCAACCTTACCGTTTACGATCATCTTCCAGCCCTTGCTTGAATGATAAAGGCCTGTGAACTCTGTCTGAACACGTCCGCTTGATACAAACCACTCAGCTGTTTCGCCGTCAACTGTACCCTTGATGATACCCTTTGTTGAGAAGTTGCCGTTCTCATCCATTGGAAGAACACCATTCTCAACGTAGAACCATCTGCCATTCTTGTCATACTGAGCAAAACCTGTGAATGATGAGTTTCTTACGCCGTCTTTAGCAAGATACCACTTACCATCAGAAGCCTTCTGGATTCCATCAGGATTTTTGAAAAGTGACTCAACTGTTACCTGAACCTTGTTCTTATCCTTAAGATCAGCAAAAAGTGATGATACATCACCATCGAATACAATTGAACCATCTGATACTGTGTAGTTAACACGAGTTGTACCATTGATCTGAACAGATGTTACTCCGTCAGCTGCCTGGAATGCATCAAAATGTGTTCCTGCTACATTGATATCGCATGCATAATCTCTAGCGAGTGCACCGAAATCGCCGAAGAGCTTAACTGTCTCTTCTCTGAGGCCTGCTGGCCAGTTGATTGTAAATGTTGTGTTTGTTGTTTTTGTAACATAATTTACAAGTGTCTCATCATCAAGATAAACAACACCATCCTGTACTGTTGCAACTCTTACTGTACCATTGATAACAACATTCTTGCTGCCTGTAAGTGTAAGGCTAAGAATTGTGTCAAGGTCATTTGCAAATGCAACCTTTGAATCATCTGTTAAAGTAAATACTACCTCAACATCAATACTAGATTCTGGTGTTACTCTTGTTGTAAGCATATCAATAGTAGCTGCTTCTACTACTGAAGGAGCTGTAAATGCAACTCCGCTTACTGGTGCAGCGAGGACAAATGCTGTCGCAAGCCCTAAAGCTATCTTTCTTATCCTCATTTTTTCTCCTCCTTTTGATCAAAAAAAATTGTAAAACGCTTTGTATTCCTACGAGTCGAATTTAGTATGTACTTATAAATTATGTCTTGGATAATGAATCCCCTGGAAGTCATTAGAACTATACTAAACCCTCACATAGTTCAACTTGGTTAAGATTGTATTCTTTTTTTATGAAATTGTCAACAATTTATGACAATTGTTTAAAATTTGTTTTCATAGTCACTTTTTACCGATACTTTCGCCAGTTCGTTGTGAAGTCTGTACAAAACTGAGTCAATATAGTTCAGTTTCCATTTGTAATGATGTTGTGTTTTTCATATATAATCGCCACACGTTTTGTGCATAATGTATATGACGTTATGTAAATATTTAGAATGTATAGCCAGTTATAAGATCCAGTTAATACATTCTTAATACCTTTTATACAGGTTTATGCAGGTTTTGCGCAACTCTTCGCAGGTTGGTCACTCAGCGGATGCGATTACTTTAAATATACAACCTCAGCTGTATTGAGCGCTGTCTCATATAGCGGCTCGATGATTCCAACAAGCTTCTCTTCTGATTCTTTGATAGCTTCGAGTGTCGGCTTTGTAACCGGATGCTTGGCAACAAATATCGTGCAGCAATCCTCATACGGAAGTATGGATGTTTCGTACGTTCCAATCTTCTGCGAGATGTCAACTATCTCCTGCTTGTCCATTCCGATCAGCGGACGGAATACCGGGATGTCATTTACCGCTTCATTTATAACTCCGAGGCTGAATGTTGTCTGCGAAGAAACCTGTCCGATGCTTTCTCCTGTAACTATGCACTGGCAGTCATCCTTCTTTGCGATATCCTCAGCCATCCTGAACATAAGTCGTTTCATGATGATCGTCAGCTCGTCATGCGGGCAGTTCTTGTAGATTGCCAGCTGGCAGTCCGTGAAATTCACGATGTGGAGCTTGATCGGTCCTGCAAACTGCGAAACTATCCTGCCGAGCTCCTTCACCTTGTCTTTTGCTCTCTCTGATGTATATGGAGGTGCGTTGAAATAAACCGCCTCCATTTCTACGCCTCTTTTTGCTATCATATATGTAGCAACCGGGCTGTCGATTCCTCCAGACAAAAGCGATATTGCCTTTCCATTCGTTCCTACAGGAAGTCCGCAGGCGCCCGGAATAATCTTCGAATAGATATATGCAACGTTTCTTATCTCTACATCTATAATGATCTGTGGCTTATGCACATCAACCTTCATGCCTCTTGTCTCAAAGTTGTCCAAAACTTCTCCGCCGAGCCTTGCCGCCATTTCCATCGAATTGATAGGATACTCCTTGTTGTGACGACGGACGTTCATCTTGAAGGTTAAACGTGCTGCGTTTGATCCTGTTTTTGCGTACTCTTCCTTCACATACTCAACTACGCCCTTAGCGATATCTTCATATTCTAATGAATCTATCTGCATTACAGGGCAGATTCCTGAGATTCCGAATATCCTGGTAAGCCTGTTCATCGCCTCGTCGTAATCAAAATCCGACTTCGCATCCACGAAGATTCTTCCGTATTCTCTTCTTACCTCAAAATCTCCAAGTGCCTTAAGTCTCTGTCTCATCCTCTTGCAAAGGTGATCCTCAAACTTATATCTGTTCTTTCCCTTGGTTCCGATCTCGGCATACTTTATCAAAAATGTTCTGTATTCCATATCCGTCCTGCTTTCTTATATATTTTTTACTTCTTGCAATAATATATACTTATATATATTTTTTGGCAAACACTATTTATTCATAAATTCAGCAACAGCCAAAAAAGGAGGCACTACCGTATAAAGAGTGAAGAAACCCCAACAGCTGCAACTGTTGGGGTTTCGTTTTGTTAGTGCCATCTACTATCTTTTATTATTCAGCTATACATATTATAACATCATTCACTCGAATTTCAACCACTTTTTATCTAAGTGAGAACAGCAGCTCTCCGTATGTAGGATAAGGAAGGTAGCTGTTTGGAATTATAGCCTCTGCCTTATCAACCGACTTACGAAGCTCTTCCATATCATTTAAGATAACGTCATGGTAATACTTAGAAGCCTCAAGCACATCCTTGATGCTCTCAGCCTTTCTGGTATCCTTCTCAAGCTTATCAAGCATTTCAAGCATAGCATTCTCAGTCTCATCAAGAACTGTGATAATGTTCTCCTCGTAGTTGCAGTTAAGGTTTGGAAGAAGCTGCTTCTTCTTGAGAGCTTCATTTGTAACATCCTTCATGTAGAGAACGATACCGGCTGTCACATCCTTACGAACCATCTCAAGCATTGTCAGAGCCTCGATGTGGACGACCTTGCTGTAATTCTCAAGGAAGATCTCACACTTTGCGTGAAGCTCCTCGCTTGACAGAACGTTGTGCTTCTCCATCAGTCTGATGTTCTTCTCATCTATAATATGAGGGATTGCATCCGGAGTTGATCTGTAGTTGTGAAGACCTCTCTTCTCTGCCTCAACAAGCCACTCATCAGCGTAACCGTCGCCGTTGAATATAACCTTCTTGTGATCCTTGAGAAGCTTCTGCAGAAGCTTGTAGATCTCTTCGTCAAGGTTCTCGGCCGGAACATCCTTCAGTGCGTCATAAATCTGATCAAGCTCCTCTGCTACAGCAGTGTTGAGCACGATATTCGGCTGTGCAACAGAAAGCGCAGAACCTGGCGAACGGAATTCAAATTTATTTCCTGTAAATGCAAATGGAGATGTTCTGTTTCTATCAGTTGTATCGATCGTAATATGCGGCAGAATGTTTGCCCAGCTGACCTTTGTCTTGCCAGCGCCAGTATAATGCTCGCCTCTCTCGATAGCGTTCAGAACTGCGTCAAGCTCGTCTCCGATGAATACGGAAATGATTGCAGGTGGAGCTTCATTTGCGCCAAGTCTGTGGTCATTTCCCGGTGTTGCAACGGAAAGTCTGAGGAAATCAGAATAATCATCCACAGCTGCGATAACCGCCATCAGGAAGATGAGGAACTGTGTGTTGTCTCCAGGTGTCTTGCCCGGATTGAGAAGGTTCTCGCCGTTGTCAGCACAGATTGACCAGTTGTCGTGCTTGCCGGAACCATTTACGCCCGCAAATGGCTTCTCATGGAGAAGGCACGCATAACCGAACTTGTCAGCAACCTTCTTCATCATTTCCATAGTAAGCTGGTTGTGGTCAACAGCAACATTTACTGTCTCAAATACAGGAGCCAGCTCGTGCTGTGCCGGTGCAACCTCGTTGTGCTTGGTCTTTGATGGAACGCCAAGCTTCCAGAGCTCGTTGTCAAGCTCCTTCATGAACTCGGCAACCTTCGGCTTGAGGACTCCGAAATAGTGATCCTCCATCTCCTGTCCCTTCGGCGCAGGTGCGCCGAGAAGCGTACGTCCGCACATCACAAGGTCTTTTCTATCTTTATATAATTCTTTGTCGATAAGGAAATATTCCTGCTCAGCGCCGACGGTTACATTTACTCTTGTAACCTCTGTCTTGCCGAGAAGGTGAAGCAGTCTTACAGCAGAATTTGATATGGCATCCATCGAACGAAGAAGCGGTGTCTTCTTGTCGAGTGCCTGGCCTCTGTAAGAGCAAAATGCAGTCGGGATGTAAAGTGTGCCATCCTTGATAAATGCAGGCGACGACGGATCCCACGCTGTATAACCTCTTGCTTCATATGTAGAACGGATTCCTCCTGAAGGGAAGCTCGATGCATCCGACTCGCCCTTGATGAGCTCCTTGCCGGAAAACTCCATGATGACTGAGCCGTCATCAAGCGGTGTGAGGAAGCTGTCATGCTTCTCTGCGGTAAGTCCTGTCATCGGCTGGAACCAGTGAGTATAGTGGGTTGCTCCATTTTCAAGCGCCCAGTTCTTCATAACAGTCGCAACTGTATTTGCAACATCAAGCTGAAGATGAACTCCCTGCTTGGCCGTGCTTTGAACTGCCTTGTAAACATCCTTCGGAAGCCTTTCCTTCATAACTCTGTCATTAAAAACCAGACAACCATAGAAATCCGGTATGCTCTTATATGATCCCATTTCTTTCCTCCTGTAAATCTGTATTTGTGTGTCGAATCAGAAAAACAAGTGAAATTATACCATATTTTTGTAAATAATAAATAGCGTTTTAGTACGTATTTAACCCTTTTCACTTAATAAAATAAAGAGGATCATTAAGATTATTAACCTCTCTAATGATCCTCTTGTATTCTTTGTGATTGTTTTCTATTTTCCCCTGTCTCACTTTCTAGTAAACTGTCTTAAGATCGGCAGCATCTCTGATATAACATCAAAGATATAATCTACCTGTTCTTTTGTGTTATCTTCACCAATGCTGAATCTGAGCGTTGATTCAAGCCTTTCCTTCGGCAGCTTGATCGCCGTCAGAACACTGCTGGCTGCTCTCTTGTGCGAAGAACACGCCGAGCCGGACGAGGTATAGATGCCTCTATCCTCAAGCGCATGCAGCATAACCTCACTTCTTACCCCTACAAAACTGAAGCTTGCGATATGCGGCGCATCGCCTGAATTATCATATACATCCGGAAGACTTGTAAGCTTCTCGCGAAGGTAATCCTTCACGCCCCTTATCGTTTCGATCTTCTTGTCGAAATCTCTGAAGCTCTCCTCCGCAGCGACTCCAAAGCCTGCGATTGCAGGAACATTTTCTGTTCCGGAACGCATCCCATTTTCCTGTCCGCCGCCGTAAATAATAGGTCTTATCAGAACCCCCTTCTTCACGAATAGAGCCCCTGAGCCCTTTGGTCCATGAACCTTATGCCCGCTGATTGACACAAGGTCTGCACCGATCTTTGCGGGATTCACAGGAATCTTGCCGTAGGCCTGAATTGCATCCACATGCATGTAAATGTCCGGATTCTTCTGCTTCACAGCAGCCGCGATCTCGGCAACCGGTTCGATCGCACCGATCTCATTATTTACGTGCATGCAGGAAACGAGTATCGTGTCCTCCCTGACCGCATTTGCGACCTCAGCAGGATCTATCACGCCGTGCTCATCTGTTCCGATAAGTGTATATTCAAAGCCGAGACTCTTCAGGAAATCCAGCGTTGCATGAACTGACGCATGCTCGATCTCCGTAGAAATGATATGCTTTCCGAGCCTCCTCTTTGCAAGAGCCGTACCAATCAGCGCCAGGTTGTTACTCTCAGTTCCGCCGCTCGTAAAGATAAGCTCTTCCGGCTTACAATGCAGTGTCTTCGCAACGCTCTCCTGCGCCTTTTTAATATATCTCTCGGCCTCAACGCCCTTCATGTGAAGTGAGGACGGATTACCGTAATCCTCCTCCATGACCTTGATCATGATATCCTTCACCGCCGGATAAACCTTCGTTGTTGCCGAATTATCAAAATATGCTTCCATTTTCTTGTCCTGTAATCTTTCTTATATAGCGTCAATCATCTAAAGCAAAACCTAAAATCGACATAATGGTCGGCCCTGCCGTCTCTGTTCTCAGGATTCGATTGCCCAGAGAAATGATAACTCCGCCTTTCTCCTTCGCATACTCGATCTCCTCAGGTGCAAATCCGCCCTCAGGTCCTATGAATATTCCAACAGTCGGTTTTGCAGAATCTGTCTTTTTACACAACTCTCGAATGCCATTTATGATCTCTCTCGAATAATCCATCCCACGGGCTGATTCATAAGGTATGAGCATCATATCCATCGAAGCCGCCATGTCGACTGCATCCCGGAAACTGATAAAGCTCTTAACCTCAGGAATGATTCCTCTCTGGGACTGCTTTGCAGCTGCCTCGGCTATCGAGTTAAATCTCTGAAGCTTCTTCGCCTCCTTACCCGAACCGCCGGATTTTCCCGAACCTCCCGATTCAAGTTTCACAACGCATCTTTTCATCATTACCGGATAAATCTCATGCACGCCGAGTTCAACCGTTTTCTGAATTATATGCTCGAACTTATCAGCCTTCGGCATTCCCTGAAAGAGAATTATCTTCGCCGGAAGCTCTGTAGCATTATCATTTATATCGATGATTTCTGCCTCAACCATTTCTTCCGGATAATCCGAGATCCTGCAATGATAATCTCTCGAAGTGCCATCGCTCACGATGATCTCTTCTCCGATCCTGAGCCTCAGAACATTTTTGATATGATTATAATCCTTGCCGGAGATATATATTTTATCAGATGCCTCGCTGCATCCTTCTACATAAAACCTGTATAAACTCATATTTCCACCATGTCTTACATCAAGCCATTACTTGCAGACGATCGATACCCACTCACCCATATGGATCACGTCGATGATCTCAAAGCCATTCTTCAGGAGCTCTGCCTTAACCTCTTCTTCCTTCATGTCAATGATGCCTGAAGTGATGAAGAGTCCGTCTTCCTTCATGTAAGGTCTGACAACTGCAGAAAGCGGCATGATAACGTCTGCAAGAATATTTGCAACAACTATATCATACTTTCTGTCAACTGCCTGCGAACCTGCATTTTCAGCATTCTGTCCTGCGCCGCAATTCTCAACGCTATTTACATTCTGTCCTGCGCCGCAATTCTCAACGCTATTTACATTCTGTCCTGCGCTGCAATTTACAGCCTCCTGCGTATTCTTGGCAGCCTCAGCATCTCCATCCGCCTGCTTTCCAAAATCTCCTGTTCTCTCCTTCGAAACTCCTGCAATATAATTGCTGTCGAGAAGGTTGCCGCAGGTGAATTCAATTCTGTCCTTATCGAATCCGTTGGCTTCTGCATTTTCGAAACTGGCCTTAACTGCATCAGGATCGATATCCATGCCATGAACATAGCCCGCACCAAGGTAAACACTGATGATCGATAAGATTCCGCTTCCACTTCCGATATCGAAAACCGACTGGCCCGGCTTAAGGTATTTCTTAAGCTGTCCGATGCAGAGCTTGGTCGTCTCGTGGGTTCCTGTTCCAAATGCCATTACAGACTCGATCGATACAACTATATCGTCCGGTCTGATGTCGTCAAACTCCTCCCAGGTTGGAAGGATGACTATGTTGTCGTAAAGCCTGAAAGGCTTAAAATACTGTTTCCAGTTGTTCTGCCAGGTTGAGTCATCACTTGTCTCGCCGACAGTTATCTCAGCGCTGCCGACATTTATAAACTCTTTAAGGCGGATAAGCTCTGCCGCTATATCCGCCTTAAGTCCGTCAATATCAAATGAATCGTCAACGAAACATGAAACTTTGGCTGTGCCATCATTTTCACCTTCGATAAGAGGAATATCGACAAACATTGACTTCAGGTCGTCTTCCGACAGAGGTACGTTATCCTCGATCATAACGCCTTCAACGCTGTGCTCACTGAGGAACTCGCTTATGAGGTCAACAGCCTCTACACTCGTATCGATCGTTAACTTTTTCCATATCATATTTTCTTATATCCTTTTTCTCTTCTTTTTGTGACTGCCAAATGTAAATCCGCCGAGCGAATCTGTAGCTGCTCTGACTTCAACGCCGTATGGGTCTTTAACCTTGGCAAGTACCTGCTTCTGCTCTTCGGTAAGATTCTCAGGAACCTCAACGCTGAGTGTTACATAATGATTACCTCTGACGCTCTTGTTCCTAAGTGTAGGAACACCCTTGCCCTTCAGAGTGATCTTGGTATTGTTCTGTGTACCAGGCTGAAGATTATATTCATAAGGTCCATCAATAGTATTGATGTTGATCTTGCCGCCGAGTGCAGCCTGAGTGAAGCTGAGCTTCTCTGTTGAATACAGATCGTACTCCTGTCTTGAGAAGATAGCGTGCTTATCAACGAGGATAGTTACGAGAAGATCTCCTCTTCCTCCGCCGTTGATACCAGGCTCGCCCATCTCACGAAGTCTGATACTCTGACCGTTATCAATACCTGCAGGTACCTTTATCTGAATATTTTTCTTACTCTTAACAAAGCCCGAACCGGCACAGTTACTGCACTTAAACTTGATGATCTTGCCGCTTCCCTGACAATCCGGACAGGTCTGGATCGTTCTGTTCATACCGAAAAGTGACTGCTGGGTAAATGCTACCTGGCCCTTACCACCGCACTTTCCACAGGTCTCAGCAGGATGTCCCGGCTGCGCACCGGTTCCCTGACATACAGGACATTCATCCTTAAGAGGAAGCTCGATCTCTGTCTGTGTACCAAATACTGCTTCTTCAAATGTACAACGGATAGTAGTTTTAATATCAGCGCCTTTAACAGGACCATTGGTCTGTGATTTCTTGGCTCCGCCGCCGAACATATCTCCGAAGATATCTCCGAAAATATCTCCCATGTCGGCAAAGTCAAATCCACCATCACCATTCTGGCCATTTGGATCAAATGCGCTCCATCCGTACTGATCGTATTTCTTCCTGTTCTCAGCGTCACTGAGGATAGCGTAAGCCTCGGAAGCTTCCTTGAATTTCTCCTCAGCTTCCTTATCTCCCGGATTAGCATCCGGATGATACTTCTTCGCAAGGACTCTGTATGCTTTCTTTAAATCATTGTCATTTGCGTTTCTCGATACCCCAAGTACCTCATACGCATCTCTCTTATCTGCTACTTCCGCCATATTATCCCCTTTTCAACTTTTCCTTATACTTACAATGGATTCGTACCGGCAGAATCATACTACCGACACGAATCCATGTAGAAAACTAATCTGCTTTATTCATTTTACACTTCTTTGAAGTCTCCGTCAACCACATCATCACCAAAGTTTGGTGTTCCTGCGCCTGTACCTGCATTTGCTCCAGGACCGTTCTGCTCATAGAGCTTAGCAAAGAGGTTCTGAGCTGATGTCATAAGTGTTTCTCTTCCTGACTTAAGCTTCTCAACATCAAAGTCTGTAAGGTTCTCAATATCTGTGCTGTCAATGATATCTCTGAGTGCCTTGAGGTCAGCCTCAACCTTCTTCTTGTCAGCTTCAGGAAGCTTGTCTCCAACCTCCTTAAGAGCCTTCTCTGTTTGGAATGCCATAGCGTCTGCATCATTTCTTACTTCGATGCCTTCCTTACGCTTCTTATCAGCTGCTTCATAAGCTGCAGCTTCCTTAACTGCTCTCTCGATATCCTCATCTGAAAGTGATGTACCAGATGTGATTGTGATGTGCTGCTCACGTCCTGTACCAAGATCCTTAGCAGATACGTTAACGATACCGTTTGCATCGATATCAAATGTAACCTCGATCTGTGGAACGCCTCTTCTTGCAGGAGCGATACCATCAAGTCTGAATCTACCGAGTGACTTGTTGTCCTTAGCGAACTCACGCTCACCCTGTACGATGTTGATATCAACGGCATCCTGATTATCCTGTGCTGTAGAGAAGATCTGGCTCTTCTTTGTAGGGATTGTTGTATTTCTCTCAATAAGGTGTGTTGCGATACCGCCCATTGTCTCGATTGAAAGTGTAAGTGGTGTTACATCGAGAAGGAGGATGTCGCCTGCGCCTGCATCACCTGCAAGCTTACCACCCTGGATACAAGCACCGATAGCAACGCACTCGTCTGGGTTGATACCCTGGAATGGATCCTTACCTGTGATTGTCTTAACTGCATCCTTAACAGCGATAACTCTTGTAGAACCACCAACAAGGAGTACCTTGTCGATCTCTGCAGGTGTAAGTCCTGCATCATCAAGCGCCTGCTTAACAGGTCCTCTTGTTGCCTCAACAAGATCAGCTGTAAGTTCATCAAACTTAGCTCTTGTAAGGTCCATATCGAAGTGCTTTGGACCATCCTGGTTTGCAGTAATGAAAGGAAGGTTGATATTTGTAACTGTCTGTGAAGAAAGCTCCTTCTTAGCCTTCTCTGCAGCTTCCTTAAGTCTCTGCATAGCCATCTTGTCGCCTGAAAGGTCGATGCCTTCCTTTGACTTGAAGTCGTCTAACATGTACTGTGTGATTGCGTTATCGAAGTCATCACCACCGAGTTTGTTGTTACCTGCTGTTGCAAGAACTTCAATGACACCTTCGCCGATCTCAATGATAGATACATCGAATGTACCACCACCAAGGTCGTATACCATGATCTTCTGCTCTTTTTCATTATCAAGACCATAAGAAAGTGCAGCTGCTGTTGGCTCGTTGATGATACGCTTTACATCAAGACCTGCGATCTTACCAGCGTTCTTTGTAGCCTGTCTCTGTGAGTCTGTGAAGTATGCAGGAACTGTGATAACAGCCTCTGAAACCTTCTCACCGAGGTATGCTTCTGCATCAGCCTTAAGCTTCTGAAGAATCATTGCTGAGATCTCTTCAGGTGAGTACTTCTTGTCGTCTATATCTACTTTATAATCAGAGCCCATATGTCTCTTGATAGATGAAATAGTCTTGTCTGCATTTGTAACTGCCTGACGCTTTGCTGCATCACCGACAACTCTTTCTCCTGACTTTAAGAAACCTACTACAGATGGTGTTGTTCTTGAGCCTTCTGCGTTAGTAATAACAACCGGCTTACCACCTTCCATAACGGCAACACATGAATTAGTTGTACCTAAGTCAATACCAATAATCTTACCCATTTTATTTTCCTCCTAAAGTATTTCTCGTATAAATTTTTATCAGATATTTGATTACCTGTCTGTTACTAATTTGCTACCTTGACCATACTGTGTCTCAGTACCTGATCCTTATACATATAACCCTTCTGCATCTCTTCAATAACCGTATTTTCAGGAAGGTTTTCATCCTCCACATGGATAACCGCATTATGGAAATTCGGATCAAACTGTTTATCAACAGCATTCATCGGTTCAACACCGATTCCCTTGAGTGTGTCCATCAACTTCTTATATATCATTTCGATACCATCTGAAAATGCTCCTTTTTCAGCTTCAGGAATATTATCAAGCGCTCTCTCGAAATCATCTACTATCGGAAGCAGCTTCTCAAGCGTATCCTTTGCTCCGTAATCAAACATCTTGGAGTTTTCTTTCTCGCTTCTTGCTCTGGCATTGTCAAACTCGGCCATCAGCCTTGTGTACTTTTCTTTGTTACCATCGGCCAATTCTCTCGTTCTCTCGAGCTCTGCTAAAAGCTCCTTATTTCCTCTTCTGTTTTTCTTCGGTACCGGTTTTGGTCTCTTGGCATCGGCATCCTTTGGTGTTACATATTGTTCGTCATCAACTGTAACGATCGTTCCGTCGATCGGTTCTCCTATGACAACATTTATTACGCCATCAGCGTTTTGGTCAGTCTTCTCGGCTTCATTCTCTTCTTTTTCATCCTGAAGTGCCTGAAGCATCTGCGCCATACTTATCTCTGCCATTAACTATTCACCCCTCTTTCCTTCCTTACGGAATATGGTATCAAGTTCGTCCGTAAGACTTTTTAATGTATTTACGACCTTCTTGTAATCCATGCGCTTAGGACCTATGATTCCAATAGTTCCTTTCGCTCCCTCAGGAAGTTCATAAGTTGAAGTTACTATCGAGTAATCCTTCATATTTTCAACAGGGGATTCATCTCCGATATAGATCTGAATGTTTCCGTCCCTGTCATTTTCATCACTATTTAGAGCGGCCGAAGCAAGATTGCTCAGCTCCTCTTTATCTTCAAATGTTTCAAGAAGAGCACTGGCCTTATTGATATCTCCCGGCTCACCGAGCTTAAGGAGATTTGAGGTACCGCTCGTATAGATCTGCGTTTCCTCAGCCTGATGCACTGCATCAACTATTCCTTCGAATATTTTCTCAAGTATATCCGCATATCCGCCTGCCTGCTGTTTCATGGTCTGCATCATCTCGATATTGATCTCAGTGACCAGAGCCCCTTGAAGAAATGTATTCAGCAGCAGATTGAACTTCAGTACATCTTCGTTGCTCAGCGCCTGCTCTACATGTATAAGCTGGTTCCTTGCCACATTGTCGCCTACTACGATGACGGCCACAAGATTGGATTCATCAACCTGCGACAGCTGAATGAACTTTATCCTCTTATTGAGCATCCTTGGCGATGTTACCATCGTGGCGTATTGTGTATTAAATGCAAGAACCTTGGCGACCTGCTTCAGAAGCGATTCAAGCTTGTCAACACGCTCAAGAAGTGTTCCCTGAGCCGCTTCGCTTTCCTCCTTCTCCGCCATCATCCTGTCAACGTAGAATCTGTATCCCTTGTCCGTAGGAACTCTTCCCGCGGAGGTATGAGGCTGGACTATATATCCAAGCTCCTCAAGGTCTGACATCTCGTTGCGGATCGTCGCCGAACTGAGATTGAGATCGGTATACTTTGAAATGGTTCTTGACCCGACCGGTTCGCCGGTTTCAAGATAATTCGAAATGATTGCTTTCAGGATTACTTCTTTACGTTCATCCAAAGTATCATTTATATCCAATTCATCACCGCCTTTTGTTCTGTTAGCACTCAAATCATCTGAGTGCTAACCACTATTCATAATATAACCCTTGAAATAAATTATGTCAAGCATATTGTAAGCGGTTTTTTACAAAAAATGATGTATTTTTGATGACTTTATCCTTAATCGAGGATAAAGTCAGAAAGTATGATATTGCTGACGTCAATTCCTCTGTCATTCAGCTTTACAGTGTCCTCGTCAACCGTCATAAAGCCTTCATTTACATACTTATTGAGAACAGGTCCGTAGACCTCGTAAACATCCTTATTGAACCTGTCACGGAACTCTTTTCTGCTGATCCCCTTAGTCATACGAAGGCCGAGGAACATAAATTCCTCTATCCTGCTGTCAATATAAAGAGTCTCAACACTTTCCCTGAGGCTTCCCGTAACTTCGTCGTAGGTATTGTAGATATCTTTCGCAGCGGCAATATCCGACTGCGCATTCTGAAGGATCTCTATATATTTATCAAGATCCTTGATGTTGCTGAAGCGCTGTCCTTTAAAAAATGAAGCAGCGCCGATTCCGAAGCCGATATATTCGCCTCCGGTCCAATATGTTATGTTATGCCGGCACTCATATCCCGGCTTTGAATAATTCGAGAATTCGTAGCGCTCATAGCCATTTGCGGCAAGCACCTTCTTGGTCATGGCGTACATACGTCTGTCGACCTCTTCGTCAGGTATCATTCCAAGGAGCTTTTCATCCTCGGCAAGAGGCGTACCTTCTTCAACCTGCAGCGAATATGCAGAGATATGCTCCGGTGCAAGGCTGACAACCTTCATCAGAGTATCGACGTAGATATGCTCTGTCTGTGCCGGAATGCCGCTCATAAGATCGATATTTATATTCTTAAATCCCGCACGTCTTGCGGAATTATATGTCGCGATGAACTGATCCATGTTATGGATACGCCCGAGAAGCTTAAGCAGGTCGTCATTTGCGCTCTGAAGTCCTATGGAAAGTCTGTTTATGCCGTAGGTCTGATAAGCAAGAAGATTTGTGTACTTTACGGTTCCCGGATTTGCTTCAAGCGTAATCTCCGGAAATCTGTGTACCTCAAAAACACTCCTGATCGCCGAGAGGATATTTCCTATAAATACCTCATCAAGGAGCGACGGAGTTCCGCCACCGAAGAATATACTTCTTACAACGTATCTGTCCGAATACGCCTTATACAGCTTGATCTCCTGCTGCAGTGCATCGATATACTGAAGCTGCGATGCGTAGCTGCATCCGGAAAATGACAAAAAATCGCAGTATTTGCATTTTCTTAAACAAAACGGTATGTGGATATATAAACTGAGATTTTTTTTCATAAAGCTTAAATCTTACTCCTCGTCAAGTTTGAGGACACTCATAAATGCCTTCTGCGGGATCTCTACATTTCCGATCTGGCGCATCCTCTTCTTTCCTTCCTTCTGCTTCTCAAGAAGCTTTCTCTTACGTGAGATATCACCGCCGTAGCACTTCGCAAGAACGTCCTTACGCATAGCCTTAACGGTCTCTCTGGCGATAACCTTGCCGCCGATAGCGCCCTGGATAGGGATCTCGAAGAGATGTCTCGGTATCTCATTCTTCAGCTTCTCACACATTTTTCTTGCTCTTTCATAAGCAGAATCAGCGTGAACGATAAATGATAACGCATCCACTTCTTCTCTGTTGATAAGGATATCAAGCTTTACAAGATTTGAACGCTGATAGCCCTTAAGCTCGTAGTCAAATGAAGCATAGCCTCTTGAACGTGACTTAAGTGCATCGAAGAAATCATAGATTATCTCATTAAGCGGAAGCTCATATTTAAGAAGCGCTCTGGTGGTCTCGATATACTCCATGCCAAGATAAACTCCTCGTCTCTCCTGACAGAGCTTCATGATAGCTCCCGTAAATTCTGTTGTAACCATTATCTCAGCGGAAACGATAGGTTCCTCCATATATTCGATCTCAGATGGAGAAGGAAGGTTTGTAGGATTGGTAAGCTCTATGACTGTTCCGTCTGTTTTATAAACCTTATAGACAACGCCCGGAGCTGTTGTTACAAGGTCAAGATTATATTCTCTTTCAAGTCTTTCCTGGATAACCTCAAGATGGAGAAGTCCGAGGAAACCGCATCTGAAACCGAAGCCGAGGGCAACAGATGTCTCCGGCTCGTAGAAAAGTGCGGCATCATTTAACTGCAGCTTCTCAAGCGCATCTCTGAGTTCAGGATATTTTGCACCATCTGCAGGATACAGACCGCAGTAAACCATCGGACGCGCCTTCTTGTAGCCCGGAAGTGCTTCGTCACACATATTTTCAGCGTCTGTAACTGTATCGCCGACCTCTGTCTCCGATACATCCTTAAGGCTCGCAGTGATATAACCAACCATACCTGCCGAGATCTCTTCAGCCGGGATGAATCTTCCCGCGCCGAATATACCAACCTCAACAACGCTTGCTTCAGCGCCGGTTGCCATCATATGTATCTTTGAGCCTTTCTTGATAAAGCCGTCAAATACACGGCAGAAGATTATAACGCCCTTGTACTGGTCGTAAATACTGTCGAATATAAGCGCCTTAAATGGTGCATCAAGGTTTCCGTTCGGAGCCGGGATCTTATGAACAACCGACTCAAGAACCTCTTCTATATTGATTCCGTTCTTAGCTGAGATAAGAGGTGCGTCAGCGGCCTCAATGCCGATAACATCTTCTATCTCCGCCTTAACTCTCTCCGGCTCAGCCGAAGGAAGATCTATCTTATTGATAACAGGGAACACCTCAAGATCGTGATCGATGGCCATGTAAACATTTGCGAGAGTCTGAGCCTCAATACCCTGTGCAGCGTCAACTACGAGCACAGCGCCCTCACATGCGGCAAGGCTTCTTGAAACCTCGTAATTAAAGTCAACGTGTCCCGGCGTATCTATAAGGTTGAAGATATACTCCTCACCATCCTTAGCCTTGTAAATGATTCTGACCGCCTGTGACTTTATAGTGATTCCTCTCTCCCTCTCGATATCCATGTTATCGAGAACCTGCTCCTGCATCTCACGAAGAGTAAGCGTACCGGTCTTCTCGATGATCCTGTCTGCGAGAGTTGATTTACCATGATCGATATGTGCGATTATACAAAAATTTCTGATTTTACTCTGATCTAAATGTGCCACGATTTTGTCCCCGTTCTGTATATTTTTCTCACACTACTTTAACTTTATAATATCTCTGCTGTCAAGAATTATCGTAAATGGTCCGTCATTTTCGAGCTTAATGGTCATTTCCGCGCCGAATATTCCGGTCTCAGCAGTGTAGCCCTCTGTGCGAACCTTGGAAATGATATATTCATACAGCTTCTCAGCCATGTCCGGTGCGCCTGCATTTATAAATGAAGGCCTGTTGCCGTGGCTGCAGTCAGCATAAAGCGTAAACTGCGATATAAGAAGAAGGCTTCCGCCCACATCCTTAAGCGCAAGATTTGTCTTTCCGGCTTCATCATCAAAGATACGAAGACCGAGCAGCTTCTTAACCATCTTGTCGGCTATCTCTTCTGTATCTTCATTTGAAACTCCTATAAATACCAGAAAGCCCTTATCTATCTTTCCGGTGATCTTTTCATCAACTGTGCAGGAAGCATTGTTGACTCTCTGAACAACAAATTTCATCATTTCCTCCCTAAAAAAAGCGCAGGTCGCAGGGACTTGCGCTTAATTCTTAAATTATTTTTTTCGAAAATTACATATACTTCTTGGCTGCGAAAACTGCAAGTGCGAAGGCGATGCAGATAAGTGCATCTGAATCATTTGCAACACCGAGGATATATGTGTTGGTCATGCTGAGTGCCTGACCAGGGATCATATACATAGTCTGTCTTGCAGACATGATTCTGAGCGAACCCATGTATATATCATAGTTCCATGAAAATGGATTTCCTTCGATTCTCCAGTTGTTATAATCGATTTCAACGTCTCCTACAGAGCCGCCTCTTACAATGATATCACCGAAGTTATCACCTCTCGAGCTGAACTCGAATCTAACCTCGCCAAGACTGTTCTTCTCCTGAACATGAGCAACCTCAGTGATGGTATCAGCCATATATATCTTAATTCTGTGGCCTGTTGTCATGAAATCATCCTTGGTATAGTAGCATTTCTTACCACTGTCATTGAAAATCCCAAAGGAATCCTTCTCTTCAACTTCATTTGCTTTCATAAAAAATCTAAGCATTATTTATTCCTCCCTAACCCCAACGCTTAATGTCGGAATATTAATTTTAACTTACTGATTCATAATCATGACTCTGATCGATGTGGAGTCCCTTATAGGCATCTGTCTGAACGTATGAAACAAGCATCTCGTCAGCGCAGGCAAGTACTGTATATGGAACATCGAACACGATCTCGTCAGATGAGATTGAAACCTCACCTGTGTTCATGGTTATAAGCCTTTCAGGAATATTGTAAGGTGCCTTCGCAAGAATATCCTTGATAGCACCACTGAAATGAGGCATAAGATCCGGAAGTGATATATACTTCTCACATCTGTAATCTCTCTCAAGATGCTTCTCTGTCATGCAGAGCTTCTTACGTCCAACCTTCTCGTATGTGCCCTGTACGAATGCCTTTGCAGCTCTGTAAAGGCATCTGTCACGTCTTTCATTTTCCTGGGCAACAAACATTGAGTTAAGATCTACAAGACCCGGCTTCTCGTCACTGAATGCATTGAAAATGAATTTCTCAGGAGCAAACGCGCCAAGTCCGGCGAAGAGATTCTTGTAGATTCTCTCCATCTCTTCCTTAACAGATACGCTTCTGTCATTTTCAATATTTGATTCATTATCAACGAAGAGCTTAACGAGGCTCTTTCTCATATCCTCGACTCTCTCCTCTGTCACGTAATCAACAGGAAGGAGCTCGCTCTGTCTTGCCTCACGCATCATATATCCAAGAGTTCTCTTGCCGCTTGAAGCAAGATCATCAATTGAATCATAAAGCTCTGAGCAGAATGGTCCGAAGATATCATTGTATCTGTCGGCTGTTCTGTTCAGCCATCTTATCGTATCGCCGTAGACATCCTCTGCATTTATAGCGTCCATAAGGATGGTCTTCTCAACAGAAAGCGCATTTTTGATGCAGGCATCATAATATCCGTTCTCAGTCTCTCTCTTAGCCGAAGGGAATGCAAAGAATCTCTTGGCGCAGATATCACGGATAGACTGGATGATTCTCTCGAATTCTCCTGTAGGATGATAATTCCTTGCGCTTTCCTCAAGAGCCTTTACCTCTGCGATAAGACCTGTATCCTCTTCAAGTCCCACATAGCCCTTGGCACCGATCATTTTCATGGTAGCAAATGGACCATACTGAACCATACTGTATCTTACAAGCTCATCGATGGCGTTCATGAAGCGCATCTTGATATCTCTCTGAACCGGCTGGATGTTGGTCCTGAGCTTGTTCAGATCGACATTGATATCCTGCTGGAGGGTATCCAGATTCTTCTTGATAGCCTTGTATAAAGGCCTTGTATATGTATTTGTATCGATCAGATAGCTTGCCTTAAGCTTGATCTGCTCGCCTGCCGGCTGATTGATGAACTCACGGAACTCACCAAGAATATTGTTGATGCTGTCCCTGATGCCCGGCTTGTCGATGGCAGATTCATTCAGCTTCTTGTAAGCCTCTCTGAACACCTCGTACTCACTGATATTTTCAATCTCACGGATAGGAATTCTGTAATCAGTCTCGCTGATGATCTTGAACGGACCGTTTTCATTTGGTCTGAAGAAGATATCACGGAGCAGCTCTCTTGAACCGTCTGACTTCTGATCTCCTATCATCTTGCGGCTGACAAGCTTAAGCATGAAATACGCCGCGTCTGAATATATAACACCTGCCGGAACATATCCCTGTTCGTCCTGACGACCGGATACAAGCATGCAGGAATCGAAAACATTTTCCTTGATACTAAGCTTATGGGTTGTGCTTTCATAAGTGAACATTTCGTCCTTGTCCTTAAGGTCCATGTAATATGTGATCTCCTTAAGGGTTGCAAGACCGTTGGCATTGAGAAGGTCCATATACCCCTCCTTCTCTTTGATCTCCTTGTCTGCGAACAAAACGTCAGGAGTGAGGAGAACTGCACCAAGTCTTGTGTTCTCCATCTTCTTAGCCTTGCAGAAGGCTCTGATATTGTATGCGAGATCGATGATGATTCCGCCGCCGGTACCTCCGGCAATTCCGGAAATGATGAGGAAATCCAGCTTACCGCTTCCACCTTTTGCCTTAGACTTCTCATACATTTCATTTATCTTATTGAACAGAAGGATTCTTACTTCTTCGTATGCATTTGAGAACATAAGACGACCGATCTGTCTGTTGCCTGCCGCACCGTTGATTCCGATGTTCAGCTCAGGCATCTCTGGATCCATCCATTTTGCAAGATCCGAAAATGCATATGCCCTCGTATCTGCCTTGACAAGAAGGTCATCAAGAGTCTTACGATAGATGCTTATTACTTCGGTCGCATTAAAGCCAATGCCTTCTCTGCTGTCCTCAATAAGCTGCTCCATATTCGGAATATCTGAATCAAACACCAGAAAATCTATGTTATCTTCTGGCTTCTTCTTATTCGCGAGCATGCCTTTTAAGCTTCTTGCAGTTTCAATACCGACTCCACCGAGTCCGATGATAAGAATATCACCGTTAAAACCTACTTCGCCTACCCCCTTCTCAAGGATTCTGATGTCCTTCAGTCTGTTAAATTCTTTCTTTTGAGTATCGATAAGAATCATATCCCACACCCCATGCTTTTATACAAAAATAAACATTTGTCACAAAATATTATGGATATTTTGTGCATATTTATATACTAACCTATATTATCACAATTTTATAAAATAAACACTATTATTTTATCTTTTATATTCTACTTTTTTATTATTTTTCCCCGTACTGTTTTTGAATCTTTCTCAGCGTTTATTGGATCTTCGCCATATCTTTTCATCTTCAGCCTTCTTGATCAGCTCATCTCTGAATTTCGGATGCGCTATGCTGATGATCTGCTCAGCTCTCTCCCACGTTGAACGGCCCTCAAGATTGATGATGCCGTACTCCGTAACGATAAAGTACACCTGGCTTCTCGGAGAAGTAATGATGTCTCCGTGGAACTGCGGAACCACTCTGGACCTCAGTTCTCCGTCCTTGCCGTTATAGGTCGAGCTCATACAGATAAATGCTTTTCCGCCCTTGGAAGCCGAAGCTCCTACAAGGAAATCCAGCTGTCCGCCGGTTCCGCTGATCTGTCTCGAACCCGAGCTTTCCGCAGCGACCTGACCGTAAATATCTACCGCCACACAGCTGTTTATAGAAACCATATTATCGATCTGTGCGATAACACTTGGTCTATTTACATATTCCAGAGGGTAAGCTGCGATTCCCGGATTATCCTCAAGCCAGTCGAAAAGGTCCGCCGATCCGATGGCACATCCGAAAACGCCCTTGCCTTTATCTATATTTTTCTTGGTATTTGTAAGCTTGCCTGCCTTATAGAGGCTTAAAAATGCATCCGAGCAAAGCTCTGTGTGCATTCCGAGATCTCTGAGATCCGACTTCGCGATCAGCTTTCCGAGAGCATTCGGCATACTGCCTACGCCCAGCTGAAGCGTTGCACCATTTACAAGGTACGGAAGTATATGCTCTGAGATCTTCTTATCAACCTCTGATGGCTGCTGTTTTGTACCGTAATTGAACGGTTCATGCTCTCCTTCGACTATATAGTCGACCTCTGAGATATGTATGCACTCGTCATAACCGCCATGAACCTTAGGCATGTTTTCATTTACCTCTACGATCACGATATCGGCCATTCGAGTGATCGGAGCCGCAACTCCTGTATTAACTGAAAAGTTAAAATAGCCATGCCTGTCCATAGGAGATACACTGACCATGGCTACATTTACATTCAGGAAAAATTCATAATAAGCAGCATTGTTGGAAAACACCATAGGTATATAATAGCAAAGTCCTCTGTCGCAGAGCTTTCTCTCATAGGCAGAGCAATGCCAGCTGTGGTAGATAAAATGCTCCTGCTCAGGATCCGCCTCAACAACCTCGATAGGTCCGTCGATAAGGTTTCCTCTGATCTTTACATCGTGAAGTTCGTCCTTCCTCTTTGCCAGAGCTCTGTCCAGCAGTACAGGCTTTCCGAGCGTGCTTGTATAATCGATCCAATTGCCGCTCTCAACCACGCCTACAGCCTCTTCGGCCGTACGCAGCTTGCTCCTATACTCTGCAGAAAAGTCATCTACCATTATTTACCCCCATAAATCAAGTGTCCCCACATGCCAAAAATGCAAAATGATGTATAACACCATCATTAATACTACCATATACTGATTTTATTAACAACTGGAATTTATCATTTTTATACAAAAATACAGATATTTTTTTACATTTTTCACATAAAAAACTTTAGATTGATGATTTTCAACCTTTATCTGCCCAATTTATAGCATACTTCCTCGTATTTTTTTATGAAAGCTTCTCCTTCTTTCAGTATAAAATCGAGATCCTTGTCCTTTGCTGCATACTCATGCTTTCTTGCAAGCTCGCTGAGCTTTTTATTTCCGATAGTCGCCATCTGGCTCTTTATAGAGTGAGCATCGATCTCGTAGGATTTAAAATCATGTTCTCTCATACTCTTTCTCATTCTATCAGCGCGCATCTTCGACTCGGAAGAAACATCAGACACAACCTCTCTGAGCATTTCTGTATCACCCGCGCAGTATTTCAGCGCAGTATCAAAGTCAAAATCATCTATAGAATTAAGCTTCTGCTTAACTGTAAGCGTTATCTCCTCAATAGCTCCGAGATCAAGTTCATCCTCCTGGTCCGGTGGAAGGAACTCTGCAAATATCATATCGTTAGAACCTTCATCAGAAGCACTTGCCTGCTCTACGCCCTGTGAGGCAGCATTTCCGGTCTTCTCCTTACCGATACTGTCTATATCCTTCTTAACGAAGCCATTTATCATCATACCATTTATCATGGTTCCGCCGATAATACCATTTGCGGAATTATCTGCTGAATTACTCTTAAGCATACCGGTATTGCCGATCTTTTCAGAATTCAGCCCTGCTTCTGCAGCTGCAGCAACATTAATGCCTTCAAGCGTGCCGGTATTTCCGAACCTGCCAGGCGTTACAGCCTTTACCTTTTCTCTAGGAATAAGAGCTTTAAGTGTAGCTTCAAGCTTTTTATGATCAAGCGGCTTGGTAAGATAATCAACAAAGCCAGCATCAAGATACATCTGTCTGCTTCCTGCAACTGCATTTGCGGTAAGCACTACAAAATGAGTATCTCTATTGAGAGATTCACCATCATTTTTGATTATATTCAGTGTCTCTATGCCATCCGGCTGAGGCATCATATGATCCATAAGTATAAGGTCATATTTCTTCTCTTTACATTTTTCTATAGCAGCCGTACCACTGCTGCAAAGATCCGGCTCGATTCCGGTTCTCTTAAGAAGAAGCTTGAGAATCGTAAGGTTGGATCTGTTATCATCAACTGCAAGAATATTTGCAAGCGATGCATCGAAATCGCATTCATCCTGATCAACATCATATACAGTCTTCTTAGCTGCAGCCTTTCCGACTGGAGTTTTATCAAATACTCTTATTGGAATATAAACCCAGAACTTGGAACCAACACCGTATTCACTTTCAACACCGACGCTTCCGTTCATTGAATCCACAATATTCTTAACGATAGCAAGTCCAAGCCCGGTGCCTTCGATATTTCCATTCTTCTTAACATCAGCTCTGCTGAATGCATCAAAAAGCCCCTTCTGATCTTCCTGCTTAATGCCTCTCCCGGTATCCTCAACGCTGATCTTAAGCATATAGCTCTCATCACCGGTATATTCACCATCAACCTTGAGAGTAACCTTTCCCTCGTCAGTATATTTAACCGCGTTATTGATAAGATTAACAAGTATCTGTCTGATACGGAACTCATCGCTGAACTGACCTTCCGGAACATCAGGACCTATAACAGTTTCAAGAGGAAGATTCTTCTCATCAGCCCTCTCCTTCACAAGTGCAATGACATCACGAAGAAGCTCAGACATCATATAACGTGACTGGCTGATCTCTAGCTTGCCTGCCTCGATCTTCGAGAAATCAAGCACATCATTTACAAGCATCAAAAGCATCTTTCCTGAGCTCTTGATGCTCTTTGCATAGTCCTCGATCACCTTATCATGATTCTCTCTGAGTATCATTTCATTCATACCGAGTATTGCATTGATAGGTGTTCTGATCTCATGCGACATATTTGCAAGGAAATGAGTCTTTGCTTCAGATATATCGATCGCGCGCTGTTTTTCTGTATTTATCTTTCTAAGGTCTTCCACCTGCTGTGCAACCACAAAGATAAGGAAGAAGCCAAGTCCTGCAACCATTGGGAGCTCCTGATTGCTGAGCGACGCAGCCTGAAGCTTGATTATCTCTATCATCGAAAAGATAAGGAAGCCGAAGAAGCCGATCGCCGTAAATTTATATTCAGTTGTATTTCTCTTCTTTGCGTCAACTATAAGGATTGCCATACCTGAGATTGCAATGACCGCAAGTATAGCTGTGATATATTTCAGCGCCGAATCAAAAGAAAATGTCCTTGTGAAATGAAGTATCGGCCAAACGACCGCATTTAATGAACAGGCGATCATGATGGCAGACATACTTCTTCTGTATCTGCCCCCCTGTATAGAATTAAGATAAAGTGCCGGTCCGAAAGGAATCGTAAGGCACAGCATGTAATTCACTATTCCGTCAACATGGTAATTTCCGAAGACTATCGGACACATATAAGAATTGGTTACGATCCACGCAGAGATAATAAAGATTCCGACAGCGCCGTACATCATATCAATCTTCTGCTTATATCTTATCAGCATGAATACGCCGATAAAGAATACAACAATCGAAAAGATCAGAACTATTCCGGACAGCATAAATGAAAGTCCGAAGTTCTGCATAAGATAATAATATATTCCTCCCAGAGTACTGATAAAAGTCTCTGGAACGATCTGACCAAACTTGATAGTTGCTTCCCTTACAAGCCTTACCTGCTTTCCTGCATCAGATGCATATAAAGGAACCATCATATAGAATCTCTTGGCAGAGCCGCCAGGGATGAGGACATCTCGAGACTCGATATAATCCTCTCTAAGCTCACCATCTATATATACAGCAATATTCTTGCCTGTAGAAAAGCAAAGATATTCATTGTCCTTAACATCAGAAGGAAGCGTTGATTCAACAACAAAATCATGCTTAAATTCTTTATCCGCACGATAACTGCGCCCTGTAGTGAAGGAACCTCCGTCCCCATCATACACAGTCCACTGCTCGATATATCTGCCTGGATCTGTCTTTACAATTCCGGATTTATTTATAACACCATAATAAAGCGTGATAAATGCCATAGCTGCAATCATCGCAAACATCACGATCTTGCATATAAGCGTGCTGGTATCCAGCAGCTTGTCTCTTTCAGCTCTTTCCCTCATAAATAATCTCCTTTTCCCGAGTATTATACCCCTCCACAGATATAATACATTCAGATCACATTGCGTTCAAGTACCATAAAATATAAAACCAGTTGCTTTCCTGCAAGGACCGGATTATTTGCCCCAAGCCATCACGTTTATTATATCACAAAGCTTATATAATATCATTAAAAAAAAGAGCTTATAAAAAAACGCCAGCATCAGGATTAATCTAATCCTGAGCTGACGCTAAGCTTTAATTATTATTTAGATTTCCATACTATCTGGATTAAGATCACCGCCTGTCTTCTCAGCGATCATCTCTGCAACTATAGCCGTATTTCCCTTGTCAATTACCCCCACTGTATATTGTTCACCGGTGCGCGAAAAATACAGAACGAGTATGTTGCTGCCTGATGACTCTGTTTCTTCTCCAATATCTGTAGATTCTGCATCTGCGGATCCTTCATCCTGCTTTGTGAGTTCCTCAGTTTGTACAGAATCCGCACCGGTGACATCATTTTCAACAGACGGTTCCTGAGCAGCATCTGCCTCTGCGGTCACATTTGTTTCATTTTCACTATTTCCACAACCTGCGAGTGATAAGATCATCACACAAGCCAAAATCGCTCCGATCAATTTCTTCATAACCAATACCTCATAATACTCGGCTGTTTACGCCAAAATTCATTCCTTTTCAAACTCCGGTTTCCAGCCTGCAAACTGAGCAAGCTGCTCATCCGTTCTGTGATAATATCTTTCACCCTTGCACCCGGCTTCTTAAACGATCACAGCGGTCAGTTTGCCTGGATACCATATGATTGTCAGGATACCTTTAACTGCGTTCTCTGTACCCATAAGACAGACACACGGGAAAGTCTGCAGGAATTCATTAACACACTCAAAGGACTTTACCATGAGGCAGTGGCTTTTCCGTTATGATAACGCTTTTCTATCTTTGTTATTATTTTCTGAAGTTCTTTCCATTTGTGCTGCCTCCATCGACAAGCACATCTACACCTGCAAGGTAACCATTCCTTTCATCTGCTACAGTTGCGATTGCAAATCCAAGTTCTTCAGGAGTACCCATTCTCTTTTCTGCTGCATAAGCAAGCATGCTTCCGCCCTCTTTTTCTTCAAGCTTACCCATATCAGTTGCAATTCCGGGACTTAAAGAGCACACACGGACTCCTTGTTTCCCATATTAAAAGTGCTACTATATCTCTGTTTTCTTCTTGTTCCATATACTTTCCTTTCCGCCCGAAGGCAATAATAAAAGCGCCTACAAGTATTTCTACTCATAGACGCCGTAACGCTGTTAATTATTCAATTATTCTCCCCAGTAATCTATGGATTCTTCTGACTCACTACTAATACCAAAGAGCTTATACATGAAGTCTTCTCTTTCATCAAACATTTCAGCTACTATTACTCTATCTCCTATTAAATAGTAAAACATGTAATTATGATTTACATACAGGTAGTAGTAATCCGTATCAATTCCAAACATTTCAGCTACTGAAATGCCTTTATCAGGAAAATCCCCCAATCCTTTTACGCTTGAAGTTATTGTTTTAATTCCTTTTTTAGCTTTTTCTTCTCCAAAATTATCGGTCAGGTATTTTTTTAGATTTTTCATCTTACGTCTTACAATCTGGGAATACTCAACTTTATACTTCATGTCATACTCCTAATTCCGCCTCAAGATCATCGGCTGATATAGTTCCCTCTCGTTCAACTGATTCCTTTGCTTCATTCAGTTTTGTCATTAATGTAAGAAGCGCCTTCTGCTTATCAAGCTCATCAAGTTCTTTCATATCAATGATGGCGCACTGTCCATGACCATTCTTTGTAAGATATATTCTATTTCCATAGGAAACCTGATTTATAATTGATGTATAGTTTTTTAATTCAGAAATAGGCTGTATATTAGGCATATAATCACCTCCCTCAACTGTTTATTTATACGATGATTATACACCGTTGAACTCTGCCTTTCAATAGTTTTACCATAAATTATGGGTTAAATTTGCACCCAAATATAATCAAAAAACTTGTTGTTTCTTTTTATCAGGAATAACTCTAATATCTAGTTCTTTATCACCCATCTGATTTTTCTTTTCAGCTATCCTATATTCTTCTCTCCCACATCAGTTAAAAGATATCTTATCAAAAAAAGGCATTTATATAAATTAAATCAAAAAATACTAAAAGCGGTATAGATAAAGACAATTTTAATATGTCTATAAGTTCGCCTTTTGTCCAACTTTCTTCCGGATTATGTGGATTAATTTTTATATCAGTGTTTTGATTTTTAGAATAACGGCAATGTTTAGAATAATTATGCTCCGACTCATATATCTGACCATTATAATCATATTGAAAAGTCACATCATAACTATAATCATATTTTACTTTACCTGTTTTAGAATCTTCATGTTTATGTTGCTTTTCGTCTACATATTTTACCTTAGCAACAATTGTTTCAGTACATACAATCATTCTTTTAAGATTTCCCAAAATAACACATAATATAAGTAAATGAAAAAACAATAAAATTAATCCTACTATTACAGCACCAATACTCATTTATATCCTCCGCTTTATTATATAGCTACATTTCCATAAGAATTAAACTTTACATGCTTATTCATATTTCTTCCGGTATAATGCTCATCCCAACAAACATGAATTTGCCGTTATTTGTTTCCTATGCCCAGATTGCCATCGCCAAAGTGCCGACAACAATCAGAATCAACCCGGCAAGCGCCTTTCTGCTCAACTTTTCTTTGAATACGAAATAGGAAAAAGCGACG